>ODAI011203973.1_pt1 | contig 16421 bp, 12 predicted proteins | sample 1539321 | NCBI WGS metagenome assembly ODAI01 (sample SAMN02144231, study PRJEB22623) | gut metagenome | biome: sheep rumen | host: Ovis aries | place: New Zealand | reverse complement strand
CCCGTTTCGACGAACAGAACAATATTGACTATTCCGAGATGCTGGAGGATGCCGGATGCCGCATTATCTATGGACTGCCGGATTACAAGGTCCACAGCAAGCTCTGCGTCATCACCCGGGAACATAACGGGGTCATCAGCCATATCACCCAGGTTGGAACCGGAAACTATAACGAGGTCACCGGTGAGCAGTATACCGACCTGTCCCTTATCACCGCACGTCCCGGCGTAGGCCGGGATGCGGACGCTGCTTTCCAGGCGCTTTCTGAAGGTCAGATCCCGCCGGAGGCAAAGGAGCTGTGGATTGCACCCCTGAGCTTTAAAAGCCGCGTACTCGAGATGCTGGACCGCGAACTGCAAAAGGGCGCAAACGGCCGGGTCGCCATCAAGGTTAATGCCCTGAACAGCCGTGAAGTCATGGAAAAACTGATCGAGTGTTCCCGGGCAGGAGTGAAAATTGAGCTGTTTATCCGGGGAATCTGCTCCCTGCGTCCCGGCGTTCCGGGCCTGACGGAACATATCACCGTTTCCGGCGTTGTCGGCCGCTGGCTGGAGCATTCCCGGATCTACAGCTTTGGAGAAGGAGCTGACCAGCGTCTCTTTATCGGATCCGGAGATCTGCTCAACCGGAACCTGGAGCGCCGCGTGGAAGCCTTTATAGAAGCAGTGACCCCTGATGTGCGGGATCATCTGAATGAAATCCTTCAGGCTCTGCGGGACGACCGGGAAAAAGCCTGGCAGATGCAGCCGGACGGAACCTATCTTCGTCATGAGCATGGAGAGGGCACCTCCTCCCAGGAAGCACTCTATCGCTATTTCAGCGTTCAGAAGGTTTCCCTGGAGAACGCGCTGAAGGAGCTTCCGGAAGTCCTCCCGGCAGGGGATCCGGAAGATCTTCCGGATCCTGCCGCGGATGCATTCCCCGAATTGTTTCCCGGTCCCTCAGGGATCCCGGCGGAGGATCCCGCAGCCGGTGAAGCCGCTCCGCCGTCTCCGGAGCATTTCCCCGGAACCGACCCGGTGAATGAATCTGACGGATCCCGCCCGCCGGTCCCTGCGGAAACTCCCGCGCCGTCGCCCGTCCCGCAGGCATCCGGGGAAAACGAACCTGGAATTTCCCGCCGGAGTTCCTTCCTGGATTGGCTTCGGAAGCTGACGAAGTAAAAAAGAAGGAGGTCTTGAATCATGTCTGCTTCGTACAACATTTGTCTGGATGTAGGCGGCACAAAGGTGCTGGGCGCCATTTTCAATGAAAAGGATGAGATCATCTACCGGCTGAAGAAAAGATCCAAAAGCGGCGGTGAAGGATCCGCCGACGTGGAAAAGGTCATCATCAGCGTTGTGGAGGAAATGATCAGCGAGTCCGGCATCGACCGGAAAAACCTGAACGCTATCGCTTCCTGCGCGCCCGGTGTGATTGATCAGGAGCGGGGGGTTGTCCTCTTCACGCCGAACCTTCCCTGGCGGGATTACGACATGGCAGGTTCCATGCGCAAGAAATTCGGCGTTCCCTTCTATGTCGGCAACGATGTGAATCTGGGCGTCCTGGGCGAATACCATTTCGGCGCGGCCAAAGGCTATAAAAACATTGTCGGGTTCTTTGTCGGAACCGGCATGGGCGGCGGCCTGGTGCTCAACGGCTCCCTGTATACCGGTCATCAGTTCAAGGCCGCGGAATACGGTCATATGATTCTCGATCCGGAAGGCCCCCTGTGCAACTGCGGTCAGCGGGGATGCCTGGAGGCATTCTCCAGCAAGCAGGGAATGAGCGCCTATATCCGTCAGCAGGCGGCCCGCGGCCGCGAAACCATGATGGCGGAAGCGGTGCAGGAAGGGGTCTTCCGGTCTAAAAAAATGAAAAAAGCCCTGGAGGCCGGTGACGCGGTCGCCATGGAAGCCGTCGACCGGGCCTGCCATTGGCTGGCCGTTGCAACCGGCAATATGATCAACACCTTCTCGCCGGACCTGATTCTGTACGGAGGCGGCGTCATCGAGGCAATCGGGGATGTTTTCCTGGAAAAGATTCTTGCGGAGGTGGACCGCTACTGCATGCCCCAGATCCGTTCCACCGTTGAAATTAAAAATGCATCCCTGGGGGATGATTCCATCCTCTACGGCGACCTGGCCATGATTAAAGGCCTGAAATAAAACACTCTTTCATCGAAAAAGGCAGCTTCCCCTTCGCGGGAAAGCTGCTTTTTTCATTCATTCACCGGGTTCAGGCTCCGGATCTTCCATTGTCCGTTTTCCCGAACCAGCTGCACCCGGTAGCTGCCATCCTCCCAGGCCGGCGGATAGACGGCGTTTTCGCCTTTGGCGGCAATCACTTCATCCGCTTTCAGTCCCTTGACCCGGCCGTCTATCCGGGGTATCTGCTCCCTAATGCTGACCCGGACGGTGTTTTCCCAGGGCCAGATCCAGAAAAAGTCTGTTTCAAGCCGGTGGTCAATTCCCCGGACCGTGTAATCCGCGTAGGGGGATTTTCCCTGGTCGGTATCGATCACCAGTGAATCCGCATCCAGGCACTGGGTCTGAAAGTACTTCTCCAGATCCGTCCTCTGGGTGGAAACGTCCATGACGTATTTTGCCCGGCTGGCCATGCCATCCTTCAGGACAATCTGAATATTGCTCAGGTTCATCGTGTAATAGAACACGGCGATGATCAGCCCGACAACCAGGCAGATCACCAGCAGCCTGCCGGCAACATACCAGATTCCCCGCCGCAGATACTTCATCGTCCGGCCTCCTGCATTCCCGTGATTAAAGCAGTTTAATCAGCATGGTATTCTGTTCATCCATTTCAATGACAACCAGCCCGTCCTTTTCCAGCTGCTTCATGACATCGGAAAAGCGCTTGAATCCGATCGCCCGCTCATTGAAGTCCGGATAGGCTGTAATAATGTCCGCTTTCAGGATGGAGGGATTGACGCGTTCGAATCCGCCGTCCTTATAGGCTTTAATCTGCGCCGCAAACGCATCCTTCCAGTTTTCCCGCGTCAGCTGAGGAATCGCCTCCGTGTTTTCCCCGCTGTTGCTCAGTCCGACCATCACGTCGAAATTGTCATTGTGCACCCGCAGGTCCCCGAACCGGTTGGCCAGCTTCATCAGCAGCCTGTAGAAGGTGGCGCATCCGTAAGCCTTCTCATTAAAGTCAGGCCGCAGGCGCAGCAGGGTTCCCTTCAGCTCGCTGGCATAGATCTCGTCCCGGTCCGTCTGCTCCTCCAGCACGGTGGTCAGGAGCTTGTTCAGCTCGCTTTCATCCGCCACTTCTTCATTCGTGTAGCTGGATTTCTGCTTCCTGGGCTTTTCCACGTTCCGCTTGCCAACGCTTTCCAGAAACTGGAATTCGTTGCAGGCGTTTATGAAGATATTGCTTGCAGCTTCGCTCCGGCTGATTCCCAGCACGAATTTCCCCATGCTCTTCAGCCGGCCCACCAGCGGCACATAGTCGCTGTCGCCGGAAACGATGCAGAAGCTGTCAATCAATTCATTTTCATAAGCGACCTGCAGCGCGTCGATCACCAGCTGGATATCCGCGTTGTTCTTCTGGCTGATACCGTACCGGAGGCTCGGAACCACAGTGAACGTATTGCTCAGCAGGACCTCCTTCAGGTCATCAAATTTATCGGTATATCCGTAGACCTTTCCAAGCAGGATATCCCCGCGGATTTTAACCTTTTCCAGGATGCTCTTCAGCGTGGCCACTTTGGCTCCGCAGTTCTCCAGGTCCACAAAAACAGCAAATTTACTCAGAAACAAAACCCTCTTCCCTGTTAATTCCGCAGCGCTCGCGCCTGCCTGCCCAGTATATCATCATTCCCTGTTTTTTGCCACTTGATTCTTTACAAAGCATTTGGATCCCTGTAAAATAGCAGGGATAAATCCTGTATAGCCTAAAGGAGGGTCCTTCTCATGGCGCCGATTCTTTCCGCATGCCTGGAGCTGTATCGCTGCGGGGACGAGGCGGATGAAACCCTGCGCTGCATACAGAATGCGGATATTGAGGTATCCGTTTTCCTCAGCGATAACTCGCCCGAGGAGCTGACAGCGGAGCGCCTGAAATGGGCTTTCCCGGGTGTGATTCTCCTTTCCCACGAGAAAAACAGCGGACTGGCGCGCGCACACAACGCGGTTCTTCCCGAGCTCCGGAGCAAGTATCATCTGATGCTTTCCCCGGGGGTCATTTTTGATCCCTCCCTGCTCCGGCGGATGGTCAGCTATATGGAAGCGCATCCGAATATCGCTGTTCTCTCCCCCCGCTTTTTCAGCGAGGAGGGCGAAGAGCTTTTCTTCCCGCGCAGGCAGCTCTCCGTCCGGTTCCTCCTGGGGCGCCTGTTCAGCGGCCTCGGCGGGTTTTTCCTCCGCTGGGAAAGGGATTATACCTATGCCGATCAGAATGTGGAAATGCCCACCCCGGTGGACACCGCCCCGCTCGCCTTCATGCTGATCCGGACGGAGATCTTCCGCCGGCTGGAAGGCTTGGATGAGAAATACATCCGCACCCAGGCGGATGCGGATCTGTGCCGCCGGATTCTGGAACAGCGCCTGGGCAGTGTGGTCTTTCATCCCGGCATGAGCGTCACCTGCCGCCGCAAGACGGATTCAGACCGGTTGTTCCCGGAAAGAACCCACCGGCTCCGCACGGTCCTCCGGTATTTTATGAAATGGGGCATCACCTGGTGATGCCCCGTTTGCGTATGCCTGGTCAGCCGGCAGATTGCCGGCTCTTTTTACAGATCCGTATCCGTCGCAACATTCGTGGTGATCGGCACGGTCGTCGGCCCCAGCAGGTTTTTCATCAGCTCCCTGGAGGCATATTCCCCTGGAACCTCCCGTCCCTGCGGAACGTAACCGATTTCGATCTGGAATTCGGCAATCGCCTTAACCGTCTGCTCTCCGTAAATTCCATCGGCCTCGCCGGGATCATAGCCGTTCTTCTGCAGCATCTGCTGCATATACCGGACGCTCACTCCCTGATCTCCCTTCTGCAGCGGCATATACATATCGTAGGCCGGTGCGTCGCCGGCAAACAGCCGCTGATACATGGAAGGCGTCACATAGGAGCGTTCCCGCTGGTGAATGGCGTCATAGAACAGGGCAACCGCTGTCTGGGTCTGGTCTCCGTAGTCTCCGTCCACGCTTCCGACCGGATAGCCCAGGTCCTTCAGCCGCCGCTGAATCTTCCGGACCTCGGATCCCTTGGCGCCCTTATAAATATTCCCGTCATCCGACTTGGCGGAGCCGGATGAGGAGGAAGAGGAGGACGAGGAGGATGAGGAGGAGGAAGAGGAAGACGGCGCCGCGGTCATCTGGGGCACCGGGGTTGAGGTAACCGCCGGGGCCGGCGTCGCGGTCACGGTCGCAGCCGGCTGCGGTGTGACTGTCGTCAGCTTCATCGCGTCATTCTGGATGGTTTCAAGAATCCACGGATTCAGGTCCGAGGACAGATAGCGGTACAGACGGTCATCCGCCATGCAGGCGCCCTTTGTGTCCTGTCCGGAAGCGGGAAACTGCTTCGACTCGCCGGTCTTCAGGCTGTAGGCGGTGATGTTTCTGTCCGCGGCCGTCAGTGTCAGGGCTTCTGCAGTCACGCACAGGTACATGGGCTCCGGCACGCTGATCCCCGTCAGGGAAACAGTGGTTTTCCCGGAGTCTGCCTGTTCCTTCCCCGGAATCTCCTTCTGCATCAGCACGTATCCGTTGTCTCCCTTGTTGATCCAGTACAGGATCTGCCCGTCGGAGGCAGCCGCCGCGGCCCGTTCCGATACAACCGTCCCGCTGAGGGTCAGGATGCCGTCCTTCAGTTCGAAGGACGTATCCGCCTGCGCCGCAATCTCCGCGTCAGAGGCATTGGTGGAAAGAATGGAATATCCTGTACCGTCCTTTTTGACAGAAACAATCTGATTGCTCTGCGTCCATCCGATAATTTCCGTTTCCGTAATGCGCAGGATGTCCTTCATAGGGGTGGACAGCTTCCGCGTCACGTCATCGGAGCAGTGAAGAAATAATTCGTTCCCTTCGCCGATCCAGGCGGTAACCGTTCCGTCCGTCCTGGCCGGATCAGCGCCGGCGCCGCAAAGCATCGCCGCGGCAAGAATCACAGTCATCCAAAAAAGCAGTCGTTTCAAGGGTTTATCCTCCCATATGAGAATTCCGGACAAAGCGTCCGTCTATGAATCAGACGAATGACGGCGGGAAATCATTCCTTTTTCCGTGATTTTTCTTTTTGGAACAGCATCATTCCCGTGCTTCAGCCGGATCAATGACCGAGAATTCAGCGGTCAGCATCAGGTGATCCGCATACCCGGCGGAAACCAGAATCGTCCCGGTTTCTGAAATTTCCTTTCCTTCCATGCTGAAGAAATGAAGCTGTTCCTCCCGGAGCGTGAAAACCACGTCCGCCGCTTCTCCCGGCTGCAGGAACACCTTCCGGTAATCGATCAGCTGCTGAATCGGACGAACCACAGATGCAGCCGGATCGCGCATGTAGAGCTGAACCGCTTCCTTGCCGGCGGTCCCTCCGGTGTTCCGCACCGTAACCGTCACCTGCAGCTCTCCGCCTTTCTCCAGCGTCTTCCGGCTCAGCGACAGTCCTTCATAGGTGAACTCCGTATAGCTCAGCCCGTATCCGAAGGAATACAGGGGCAGGTTCGGCATATCCAGGTAGCAGCTGGTAAACGGCCTGGCCTGGCTGTCCGGCGGGGGCTTGGGCCGTCCGGTATTCATCCGGTTGTAGGGCATGGGATACTGGCCGACGCTTCGGGGAAGCCCGACGGACAGTTTGCCGCAGGGATTGGCTTCGCCCCACAGAAGTCTTGCCAGCGCGTTTCCTGCCTCGGTTCCCGGATACCACATCTCCAGGATAGCCGGAGCCGATTCTGCCAGCTCCGTCAGCACCAGCGGGCGTCCGTTAAACAGCACTGCTGCGGTATTGGGATTGGCTGCCAGCACCGCCCGGGCCAGCTCTGCCTGCGGGCCCGGCAGGGTTAATTCTGCCCGGCTTCTGCCTTCTCCGCTGTAATGCTCCGGCTCACCGAGCACCAGCACAACGGCCTCCGCCCCTGCGGCGGCCTCCGCCGCCCGGGCAATCCCGGTTTTGTCCGTATCCTCAAACCGGGCCCCGCAGCCCTTTTCTATGATCAGTTCCGCTGCCGGAAGCAGCGTCCGGATGCCCTCCGGAATCGTGACAGTATCCTTTTCTGCGCCCGGGCGGGACCAGAATCCGTTCAGGTGGATTTCCTCCGCAAAGGGCCCGATCAGTGCAATCCGGCGCACGTCCTTCCGGAAGGGCAGGATCCCCTCATTCTTCAGCAGCACCGCTGACTCCTCCGCCGCCCTGCGGGCCAGCTCCCGGTGAGCCGGGCAGAGGTAAACGGCTTTTTCAGCCTCGGGATCTGCGCCGTGGTACGGGTTTTCAAACAAGCCCAGCTCGTTTTTCAATCTCAGGACCCGCATCACTGCCTCATCCAGTGTCTGTTCCGGGAGGATGCCCTCCCGCACCAGCTCCGGCAGATACTGATAATAAGCGCAGCAGACCATATCGATATCGCATCCGGCTTCCATAGCCAGCCGGACCGCTTCCTTCAGGTCCCCGGCCACGCCATGGGGAATCAGCTCCCCGATGGCGTTGTAATCGCTGATGACAACCCCGTTAAACTGCCATTCATCCCGAAGAATATCCTTCATCAGGTAGCGGTTCGCCACGGAGGGAACGCCGTTCAGGGCGTTGAAGGAGGGCATGATCAGCCGTGCTCCCGCGTCCAGGCAGGCCTTGTAAGCCGGCAGGTAGGTCTCCCGCAGGGCCCGTTCCGAAACGTCCACGGTGTTGTAGTCCCGTCCGGCCTCCCCGGCGCCGTACGCCGCGAAGTGCTTCACGCAGCAGGCCACATTCTTCGGATCCGACAGATCCTCCCCCTGCGTGGCCCGCACCAGCGCAGCGCCCATCCGGCTGTTGATCAGCGGTTCCTCTGAATTGGTCTCCAGAATTCTTCCCCATCTCGCATCCCGCGCCGTATCCACCATCGGATTGAACGTCACATGGACGCCGCAGGCGGAGGATTCTTTCCTCGCCATGTCAGCGCAAGCCGTCATCAGCTCATCATCAAAGGAGCAGCCCATCGCCAGCGGAATCGGATACGTGGTCCGAAGTCCGTGAATCACGTCCAGCATCAGCAGCAGGGGAATCCGGTGCGGATCCGCCGCCAGATGGAGATCCTGCAGCTTCCTGGCCTGCTCCGCATTCTCAAAGGTCAGGACGCTGCCGATGACCCGTACAAGTTCCTCCGCCGGCAGCGGTTCTCCGTCCGGCCCGGTGATTTCCATCTTGTTCTCCACAAACTGGCCTGCGTTGCACTGCACCAGCTGTCCTGCCTTCTCCTCCAGGGTCATGCGCCCCAGCAGATCCTTCAGCGCCTGCTCCGTCATTGATCATTCCTCCGGTATCTCATTTTGCTGTCATTGAAAAAGTATACCATTCCGCGGTCTTTCCATCAACATCCTTTTCAGGCCGGACGGACTGGCCAAAGAAACGGTTCAGTAGTATAATGCATGATGCAAGAACAGAACAGAATCCCGGTGTCCGCCGGCGGAAATGCTGTTATGAGCGTGGAAGAGGAGGTGATCCCGTGCCCGTCTGGATGAACTGGATGCATGAAGACTCCCCTGTGGCGGTCACCATCATCTCCATTGCCCTGATGCTGGCCATCGGTTTCCTGATGACCCGGATTACCAAAAAGCTGAAGCTTCCCAACGTAACTGCCTATATCGTCGGCGGAATTCTGGCAGGTCCCTTCTGCCTGCATCTGCTGCCGGACTCCATTGTCACCGGCACAGCCTTCCTTCCGGATATCGCCCTGGCCTTTATCGCCTTCAGCACCGGGGAATTCTTCCGGATTTCCTCCCTGAAAAGGAACGGCCGGAAGGTCATGGTCATCACCGTTCTGGAATCCTGCTGCGCAGCGCTGCTGGTGTTCCTGGTCTGCTGGCTCGTTCTGGGGCTGGACTTGCCTTTTTCGATTGTCCTGGGAGCCCTGGCCACCGCCACCGCCCCTGCCTCCACAATCATGACGATCCGCCAGACCGGTGCCAAAGGGGATTTTGTTGAAACCCTTCTCCAGGTTGTCGCTTTGGATGACGTTGTAGGCCTCATTCTCTACTCCGTCGCTGTTTCCGTGGCGACCGCGATGTTCTCCAGTTCCGGCTTCCGCGTGGCAAACGTGCTCATCCCCCTGGGAAAAACCCTTTTGCTGATGGCCCTGGGCTGCGGCTTCGGCCTCCTGCTCAAAGGGCTGAACGGCTCGCGGCGCAGCACCGATAACCGCCTGATCATCGCCATTGCCGTTCTCTTCTCTTACTGCGGAATCTGTGCGGTGGTCGATGTTTCGCCCCTGCTGGGCTGCATGGCGATGGGCATGACGTATATCAACCTGACGGAGGATGAACGGCTCTTCCGCCAGCTGAACTATTTCAGTCCGCCGATTCTGCTGCTCTTCTTCTTCCGCAGCGGTCTCTCCTTTGACCTGGGCGCGCTGGTCGGAAACAGCGGCACCGTCGGTTCATTTCCGCTGCTGGTTGTCGGCGTGGTCTACTTCCTGGTGAGAATCCTCGGCAAGTACCTCGGTGCCTGGGCGGGCTGCCGTCTGGCAGGCAAGCCCGCCGCCGTCCGTAATTACCTGGGTCTGGCACTGATTCCCCAGGCCGGCGTGGCGATCGGGCTTGCGGCCCTGGGCGCCCGGGAGCTGGGCGGTGAGGCGGGGCACGCACTGGAAACCATCATCCTTTCCTCCAGCGTCCTCTATGAGCTGATTGGTCCCGGCGCAGCCAAGCTCTCCCTGTATCTCTCCGGTTCCTATTCCGGCACCCTGGAAGCCCGGGCCCCGGTTCCCACGGTGGACGAAGCGGGCAATCAGAAGTCCGAGGTGGAGCTGCTGATCGAGAGAATTCAGAAGATCCAGAGCGAGCTGCCGGCCCATACGGAGAATGAGAACGAGCGGGCCTTTACGGAGGCCGCGGAGGAGTATTACCAGCAGCATTCGCCGCGAAGGAATTTCCGGAGCAGGCTTTTCTGACCGGCCTGCTGCCGCGCGGCCTGAAGCGTATAAGGAGGTATCAGATTTTGGAAACTGAAATGATCATCACGGATCCCATCGCCGGACTCCTGGGGCCCTGGTCTGCCGGGCTCACCGTCGGTTCCATCCTGCTGCGCGTTTTCCTTTCGTTGCTCATGGGCGCCTTTATCGGCTGGGAGCGTTCCAACAAACGCCATTCCGCCGGTCTTCGGACCTTCATGCTGACCTTCCTGACCGGAACCATCGCCGCGGTGTTGGACAGCTATACCTTTATCGCCGCCGGCCGCCGCGGGCATTTCCTGCTCTCCGCCGGCGTGGTCATCGGCGCGGCTGTCATTGCCGTTCACTCCATGTTCTATTCCTCCCGGAATCAGATCAAAGGCCTGACCACCGCTGTCGGCCTGTGGGTTGCCTCCGTCATCGGCATTGCCCTGGGCCTCGGCTGCTATACGGTGAGCCTGGCCGCTTTTGCGGCGCTGATGTGCATCCTGCGCTGGTTTCCCCCGCTGGAAGCAGCCCTCAACAACCGCTCCAATCACTTTGAGGTGCATCTGGAGCTGACAAACAGCGTTTCCCTCCAGGATTTCGTAACCGTCATCCGGCGCCTAGGCCTTAAGATCGATGAAATCGAGCAGAATCCCGCCTATGTCGGCAGCGGCCTCTCCGTATATTCCATTTCCATTTCCGTCAGCAGCGAAATGCTGAAAAAATATAAAACCCATACGGAAATCATCGAGGCCCTCAAATCCCTGGACTATGTATATCACATCGAGGAGATGCGCGCCTGATGCAGCGGTGAAAGCAGGAACGCCCGCGGCAGTCTGCCGCGGGCGTTCTTCCTTTGTCCTCATTTCTCAGGGGTCAAGAAGGTGGGCGCATTCACTGCGGAATGAAATCCAGGCATCCTCCCCGACCTGGAAGGTTTTCCTTCCGATCGGGCAGTTGTCCGCGATTTTGACCAGCGTATCGCCGATCCGGACATGATAGTTCTGATAGGAGCCCATAAAGCAGCTCAGCTCCACCCTGCAGGGCAGCTGTCCTTGATCCGCGATCTCGATGGCCTCCGGCCGGAGAACGATTTCCGCGTCCCCGTTTTTGCTCTCTTCCGTACGAACCCGCACCGGATGCCCGTAAACCTCTGCCAGCGCGTCCTGGCCGTCCCGGCCGGTCACCCGGCACGGAAGGAAATTGCACTCGCCGATAAAGTCCGCAACAAACTCGCTGTTCGGGTGATAGTAAATTTCCGTCGGAGAGCCCATCTGGGCAATCACGCCGTTCTTCATCAGGATGATATTGTCCGAAATCGCCATCGCCTCGCTCTGGTCATGGGTCACATAAATCGCTGTGATGCCCAGTGCCTGCTGGATGCGGCGGATTTCCGTGCGCATCTGCACCCGGAGCTTTGCGTCCAGGTTGCTCAGGGGTTCATCAAACAGCAGGACTCCCGGCTCCACCACCAGCGCCCGGGCCAGGGCCACGCGCTGCTGCTGGCCGCCGGAAAGCTGGTTGGTCATCCGCTGTTCCATATCGGAGAGCTCCACCAGTTTCAGGATTCTCGTAACCCGCTCCCTGATTTCACCGGCCGGAACCTTCCGGAGCTTCAGGCCGTAAGCCACGTTGTCAAAAACGTTATAGTGCGGGAAGAGGGCATAGCTCTGGAACACCATTGCCGTATCCCGCTTATTCGGTGTCAGCTCGTTGATCGGCTCCCCGCCCAGGTAGATTTCTCCCTCATCCGGGCTCTCGAAGCCGGCAATCATCCGCAGCGTGGTGGTTTTCCCGCATCCGGACGGCCCCAGCAGCGTCACAAAGCTTCCCGGCTGAATGTCCAGCTCCACGTCGTGTACTGCGTAGAAATCCTTGCCGGTTTTCGGGTTTTTATAAATCTTGCTGATATGGTCCAGGCGTACGCCTTTCGGTTCTTTCGTGCGGTTTCCGCTCATTCCGGGTCAACCTCCTTCACTTTGCGGCTGGTGCCGAAGTGTTTGATAATAAAGTTCATCAGCAGAACCGATCCGTAGGTAATAATAATCAGGATCGTTGCAAAGGCGCAGGCAATGCTGAACGCGCCCTTCTCCGCGAATTCGTTAATCTGCACGGTAATCAGCAGATAGCTCGGCGTCACCAGCAGAATGATGGCGGAAATCGCTGTAATGGATCGGACAAACGCAGTCACAAGGCCGGACAGGAAGGAATCCTTGATCAGCGGCAGGGTGACGGTGGTAAATACCTTCAGGCTGTTTGCCCCCATGTCATATGCGCTCTCCTCGATGGATTTATCGATCTGCCGCAGCGCGGAAATGCCGGACCGGGTGCCCGTCGGCAGGGACCGGACAATAAACACGATCACCAGGATCGCACCTGTTCCGTAAAGTCCCTGAAGAAATCCGGTGTGGAAAACGCCGCCGGAAAAACCGCGGATATATCCGACGCCCAGCACGGTTCCGGGCACGGCCATGGCCAGCATGGAAACCGCTTCAATAAATCCCTTCGCCTTGAATTTCCGTTTGACCACCAGGTAGGAAATGATCATGGACAGCAGCGCGGTGATCGGGGCCGCAATCAGGCTCAGCACAAAGGAGTCCTTGAACGCCTGGAAACCGCGGTAGCGGGTAAAGACCTGTTCAAACCATTTGAAGGTCAGCGGGGTAAACTTGTATCCCCAGGTCGGAAACAGCGCGCCGATCGGAACGCAGATATACATCATAATGACGAAGATCGCGCTCAGGCTGCAGAAAATGGTCAGCGGAATCTTTACGCTCTTGTCCTCGATCATCATCCTGGCCCGGCTGGCTTTGCCGGTCAGGGTCGCCGCGGTTTTTTTCTCCAGGTAGTATTTCTGAACGGCGAACATGGCCAGCGTGATCATCAGCAGCACCACGGCCATCGCCGCTGCGCCTGCTTTGTCATACGCGCCCGTAATCTGCAGGTAGATCGTTGTCGCGAGGGTGTCGTAGCTGCCGCCGATCAGCATCGGGTTCGCAAAATCCGCGATGGATTCAATGAAAGTAACCAGGAACGCGTTCCCCAGTCCGGGCAGCAGCAGCGGCAGCGTCACATCCTGAAACACCTTCCAGCGCGTCGCGCCCATATCCCGGGAGGCTTCCTCCAGGGAGGGATCGATGTTCTTCAGCAAGCCCTTCATCATCATGTAGCAGACCGGGAAGAATGTCAGGGTCTGCACAATCACGATGCCCCAGTAGCCGTACACATTATTGTCGTATATGCCGAAAAGGAATCGGGTAATCAGTCCGGATTTTCCGAACAGCATGATCATGGACAGGGACAGCACGAACGGAGGGGAAACAACCGGCAGCATGGATACCAGCTTGAACAGTCCTCCGACTCCCCGGTTCATCTTCACATAAACTTCCACATAAGCGAACAGCAGTCCGAGAGCGGTGGATAAAATACCGACGACAAAGCCAACCTTCAGGGTATTGGTAATCGCCCGGGTAAAATCGGGCATCTGAAAAATCCGCTCGAAAACGCTGAAACCGAATGCGCCGTCCCCAACGAAACTGTCCACCAGCAGGATTGCCAGCGGATACAGAATAAACAGCGTCAGGAAAGTGATCAGCAGTACGATGGTGCTGACCATGATCGGATCGCCCATCAGCTTCTTCCGGTCCAGTTCGGCGCCTTGAGCCCTGGCCATATGGCACCCTCCTTTTTCCTAAAAATGCGAGGATGGCGCAGATGCCATCCTCGCGAGCAGTCAGAACAGGATTATTCGGTCTTGAAGCGGCCTTCGCTGGTGTCAGCGCCGGCGGCGGCAATAGCGGCCATCACGTCGTTCACATTCTGCTCCGTATCCTTTGCAGCGGCGGCGAAATCATAGCCGTCCCATACCAGGCTGGGATCCAGGCCGAAATCGATCGCGGCCTGGGGCTGGGTCGCGTTATCCAGCACCAGGAACTGGTAGGATCCGTAGTTCTGGGCCTGGTTCACGCACTCGGGGCTCAGCGCGTATTCCATGAACAGCTTCGCTGCGTTGGGATGCTTGGCGCCTTTGAAAATGGCCACCGGGCCGACTTCACAGGCCGTTCCGTCAGCGGGCACCACCAGACCGACGTTTTCATAGCCGTTGTCAATGATCTGGGTGATGCCGTCATGCAGGAAGCCGATGCCGATCACGCATTCGCCCGTGCCCACGTTCTTGCTGGGGCCGGAGCCGGACTTTGTATAAACCTGGACGTTCTTGTCCAGATCCACCAGGTACTGGACGCCTTCATCGTGACCCTTCAGCTGAATCATCAGGTTCGCAACCAGTTTGGGCGTGCCGGCGGTCTTGTAGTTGGAAAGCCAGATGAGGCCCTTGTATTCGGGCTTCAGCAGGTCATCCCAGGTCTGGGGGACTTCCAGGCCCATCCGCTCCAGTTCGGGCTTGTTGACCATGAAGCCCAGCAGGCCCGTATAGATGCCGTACCAGTATCCGTTGGGATCCTTGTAGATGTCCTTGGTCAGGTGGGAAGCGTTGGCAGGCACATAGCTGTTGTCCAGGAATCCCTTCGCAGCCAGGCCGTCATAGGGGTTGTTCGTACCGCCGAACCAGACGTCCGCGGAAGGATTGCCGTTTTCTTCCTCAATCTTGGTGGGCACTTCGCCGGTGCTCAGGCGCTGATACTGGGTCTTGATCCCGTACAGTTCCTGGAAATGGTTCACAGCGGCCGCAAGGTAATCCTCCTCGCAGGATCCGTAAACAACCAGCTCGCCTTCGGCCTTGGCAGCCTCAACCAGGTCCGCCGGAGCGCCGACAACATCCTCAGCAAATGCGGCAACACAGCCCAGCAGCATCGCCAGGGCCAGCAGAACAGCAAACAGTTTTTTCATGGGATAAACCTCCTTGTTTATTTATTTCGCCGCGATTCCCCGCGGCGGAATATTCAATGATAACGGACCTTCCGGACCTTCTGTTTTATTTCATTTCCGATGGCCCAATCTTATCACCCGGAGCCCCGTATGTCAAGATAATCCGGACTGTTCCGGACCGGTTCTTCCGGCGGAGGGCATACATTTTTTCTTGCAATCGTCCCGGGATTGAGTATAATACATGGTATCAAAAACCGCGCTGCGGTGAAAAAAACATAGGAGGTCTTTTCATGAAAAAGTTTCTGGCTATTTTGGCAGCTGCGCTGATGGTTTTCTCCGTCATGTCCTTTGCGTCTGCGGAAGATTACACCATCCGGATTTATTCCAATTCCAACTCTCCCGAGCGGACAACCTGGCTGATCAACGCAGCCAAGGAAGCCGGCTTCACCATTTCCATCGATGACAACACCGTTTACTCCGGCGACTCTGCTGCCGTGCAGAAGGCGGATGAGAGCAAGGACGGGGACCTGATCTTCGGCCTGAACGAAACCCGCTGGGGCCAGCTGATCGACGGCAAATACGAGAATCTTTCCATTATTGACTGGACGCCTTCCTGGGCGGACAAGGTCGGCAACTACAAGTATGACGGAAAGGCCTACGGCCTCGTTGTCCAGAATGTTCTGATGCTGTACCGCAACGATGACCTGGGCACCAAGGGCGAAGCGCTCCATTTTGCCCACTGGGCGGACATGGTGAACAGCGGCTACAAATGGTATCGCCAGGGCAAAGTCGGCGGCACCACCAACGCCAACATCAACAGTGCCATGCTGTATCCCTTTGTGGATCCCGCCTCTCCTGCCGGCGGCATCTCCGTGGACGGCTGGAAGACCCTGTGGAACTACTGCGCCAACGGCAACTTCACCGGCGACTCCTACGGCCTGGATCCCCTGATCCGCGGCGATGTTCAGGTTTCCACCTTCTATTCCTCCTCTCTCTACGGCAACATCGAAGCTGCTGAGGAAGCCGGCATTGAAAACGCCCTTCACGGAACCCTGGAGCCCGAAAACTGGGGCCTGGTGGAAATTGATGACGGTACCTATTACATCGCGGAATATATCGGCATCCTGGATAAGGAAGGCCGCACCGATGAACAGACCCAGATCGTGAAGGACTTTGCCGAGTGGTTCGGCTCTGCCGAAACCCAGGCGGCCTGGTCTGATGAGTTTGACTCCTTCCCCTGCAACGAGGACGCTGCCGCTGCCGCTTTCCCGGACGGCATTCCCGCCATCTATTCCCTCCCGAACTTCGCACTGAAGGCCATCGAGGGAACGGATATGAACTATGCCCAGTATGTAGCTGCCCACAGTGCTGAGTGGACCAATATCATGACCAACCTGGGCTTCTACTGGGCGGACAACGCGGACGCTCCCGCGGAGCCGGATTGGGACAATCTGGACTGGGCAACCCTGACCCAGCAGGCCAAGGCGGAGTAAAGCTCCGATTCCTGCGGGCGAGCCTTTTTCCGGGCTCGCCCCCTTTTATG
>ODAI014634593.1_pt1 | contig 16423 bp, 13 predicted proteins | sample 1539321 | NCBI WGS metagenome assembly ODAI01 (sample SAMN02144231, study PRJEB22623) | gut metagenome | biome: sheep rumen | host: Ovis aries | place: New Zealand | reverse complement strand
TCTGATATTTTAGTCACTTTCCGTACTTTATTTCCATACTCTTTCCTTCGAAGAAAGGCTTTGTGCAGATTTTGTATCGTTTCGTTCATATGGTTCGGAGGGCTTTTTGATTATGCTTTCATTAGGGGACTGGCAAAAAATTGTAAAAATCAACAGCAGTACGGGGGGATATTTGCCCGGGACTGCCTTATCAGAACGAAAGGGGGTTCCTATTTTGATCGTACCAAGACTCTACGAAGATCTTACGGTCCTGCACCAGAATACCCTGCCGGAGAGGGCTTATTATATACCCTCCTCCGTCCGCAATGACATGACTGTCTGGAACAGGGAGAGCTCTGACCGCATGCAGATGCTCAGCGGATGCAAATGGCGTTTTGCCTGGTATCCAAGCATCCATGACCTGCAGGATCATTTTTATCTGCCCGACTACGAAGCCGGCCGCTGGTGGAAGGAGGAGACGGTGCCCTTCTGCTGGCAGCTCAGGGGCTATGATTCTCCCCAGTACACAAATATCCGTTATCCTTTTCCCTTTGATCCGCCTTATGTACCCCAGGATAATCCATGCGGGGCCTACCTGCACAGCTTTTCCTGGCACAGGGATCCGGAAGCTCCCTGCGCTTTCCTGAATTTTGAAGGCGTGGATTCCTGCTTTTACGTATGGCTCAACGGGACCTATGTCGGCTACAGCCAGATATCCCACCATACGGCCGAGTTCGATGTGACCGAGTTCTTGCAGGAAGGAGACAACCTTCTGGCAGTCCTTGTCCTCAAATGGTGCGACGGATCCTATCTGGAGGATCAGGACAAGTTCCGTTTCTCCGGTATTTTCCGGGATGTCTACATCCTGAAAAGGCCTGCCGACAGGATCAACGACTATGTCATCCGGACAGACCTGGCAGAGGATTTTAAATCGGCAGACCTCAGTATTTCCTTCAGCTTTTCCAGAAAGCCTGTCCCAGTGAGTGTGACCCTGACCGGTCCCGACGGAAAGACAGTCCTTTATGACGCCAGGGTCTCCTTCGGAAAGGAAGAGGAGACTACGGTGCATATCCCCGTGGACAGTCCGGCTCTCTGGAATGCGGAGGAACCTGTCCTGTATACCCTGGTCATGGATACGGGAAAGGAAGTTATAACAGAAAAGGTGGGCTTCAGAAAGGTGGAAGTCAGAGACTGCGTCCTGACTTTAAACGGATCGCCCATCACCTTCCGCGGGGTCAACCGTCATGAATCGGATCCGGTCACAGGACCTGTCTGCAGCATGGACCAGGCCCTTCTGGACCTGCGCATGATCAAGGCCCACAACTTCAATGCTGTCAGGGCCAGCCATTATCCCAACGTGCCCTGGTTCTACCAGCTCTGCGACTGCATGGGCCTTTATGTGATCGACGAGGCCGACAATGAAAGCCACGGAACCGGGTCTCTTTATTTCCGTGAGGATGATTACTCCGAGAGGATGAGGCTGGCCCACGTCAGGATCGCCGACAATCCTGACTTCATCGAACCTACCCTGGACAGGATACGGTCCATGGTCATAAGAAACCGCAACCGTCCGTCCATCCTGGTATGGTCCATGGGCAACGAGTGCGGATACGGCGTCACGTTTGAAAAAGCCCTCCGGTGGACAAAGGAAACGGACCCCACCAGGCTGACCCACTACGAGAGCGCCTTCTACCTCAGCAGAGACCGGGAATTCGATGTATCCGACATAGATCTTTTCGGCCGTATGTATCCGGCCTTTTCGGAAGTGACAGATTACCTGAACAGCCATCCAGACAAACCCCTCCTTCTGGTGGAATACTGCCACTCCATGGGCAACGGCCCCGGAGATTTCAAGGAGTATCTGGATCTGACCGAGAAATATCCGTCCCTCTGCGGCGGCTTTGTATGGGAATGGTGCGACCATGCCGTATACAAGGGAAAGACCGCAGGCGGAAAGGACATGTACTGGTACGGCGGTGACCACGGAGAGCTGCAGCATGATTCCAACTTCTGTCTGGACGGCCTGGTCTATCCCGACAGAAGGCCTCATACGGGCCTTCTGGAATATAAAAACGTGCACAGGCCTCTCAGAGCTTCCTACGACACAGACAGGCAGGTCCTGACGGTGGAGAATCATCTGGACTTTATGGATGCCTCCGCCAGGATCAGCGCCGCCTGGCAGCTTACCCTGGACGGAGCCGCGATCGCAGGAGGGCCTCTTTCCCTGCCCTCCATTCCTGCTCACAGCTGCGCTGAGATTCCGCTGACCTTCTGCGTTCCCGAAAAGGGACGCTGCTATCTGAAGGTGACCTATGTGCTGAAGGAGGAGACCACAGCCCTTCCTGCAGGATGTGATCTGGGCTTCGACGATATCTTTATCCCCAATCAGGAGAGCCTTGCCCGAAAAGCGGCGGCGCTTCTGGAAGAAAGCGGGGAGGAGAGACCTCTGGATCTCCGGGAGGAAGGACATTTCCTCGTCATAGAGGGACAGGGCTTTACTTACCGGCTGGATCTGCTTTCCGGAATGTTTGCTTCCATACAGATCGGAAGAAGAGAGCTTCTGGAAAAGCCCATGGAATTCAATCTCTGGCGGGCTCCTACGGATAACGACGCGGTGCCGGCAGATCTCTGGAAATGGGAACGCCTGGACCACATTTCGGCAAGGGCCTATGAGGTGACCTGGAAGAAGACGGATGAGGGGGCTGAGATCCATATCCTGCAGTCCACTGGCGCCATGTCCGTACAGCCGGTCCTCCGGATAGACAATGTGGTCACAGTATTTGGAGACGGAAGGATCCGACTGGACATAAAGGCAGATAAAGATCCCGAGATCGAGACTCTGCCCAGGATCGGACTCAGGCTCTTCCTGCCGGCTGCCATGAAGCAGGCGTCCTGGTACGGCATGGGTCCCATGGAGACTTACATCGACAAGCATCATGCGGGATATCACGGCGCTTTCCGCTCTCTTGTATCAGACCTTCACGAAGATTATATCAGGCCCCAGGAGAACGGGTCTCATTTTGACTGCGACTTCGTCACTCTCAAAGGTGTGAATCTTGCTCTGAGTGCTGCTTCGGGGGATCCAGGTCAGACATTCTCCTTCAATGCCTCTGTGTATACCCAGGAGGAGCTGGAGAGGAAAAGGCACAACTATGAGCTGGAGCCCTGCGGGAGTACCGTCCTGTGCCTGGACCACAGGATGGCCGGCATCGGGTCCAAGAGCTGCGGGCCGGATCTGCCCGAACAGTACAGAGTCTCAGCCGACAGCTTCCGTTTTTCTTTCATGCTCAGGCCGGAGGAGATCTGAACCTGATACGTAAACAATAAGAATATACAGGGGGAACTAAACAAATGAATAACAAGGAAAAAACTTATCTGAAGTGGTACAACAAGGTGGGCTACGGCTCCGGCGATATAGCGGGCAACGTGGTCTATGCCCTGCTTTCGGCTTTCGTCATGATCTTCCTGACGGATACCGTAGGCATGAATGCGGGCATCGTAGGTACTCTGATCGCGGTTTCAAAGCTTTTTGACGGCGTCTCCGATATCTTCTTCGGGTCCCTGATCGACAAGACCCATACCAAGATGGGCAAGGCCAGACCCTGGATGCTCTACGGTTATTTCGGCTGCGCCCTCTGCCTGGTGGCTATCTTCTGCATTCCTGCAGATATCAGCCCCACGGCCCAGTACGCATGGTTCTTTATCGCCTATACCATGCTGAATGCGGGCTTCTATACGGCCAACAACATTGCCTATTCCGCACTGACCGCTCTGGTCACCAAGAACAACCATGAAAGAGTGGAGATGGGCTCCATCCGTTTCATGTTCGCCTTCGGTACCAGCATGCTGATCCAGACCATTACTGTGGGCATGGTGGCTTATTTCGGCGGCGGCGCAGGTGCATGGCGGACCGTGGCCATCATCTATTCCATCGTGGGCGTGATCTCCAATACCCTGTCCGTTCTGTCCGTCAGAGAGCTTTCTCCCGAAGAACTCGCAGAAGGAGAGGAAGTAAAGCCCCAGCAGGGAGAAGAGGAGAAGTATTCTCTGCTGGACGCCTTCGGTCTGCTGATCCGCAACAAATATTATCTGATGATCTGTGCATCCTATATCCTGATGCAGATCTACTCCGCAACTCTCAACATGGGCATATACTACATGACCTATGTCCTGAAGAACGCCAACCTGCTTGGCGTATTCTCCTGGGCCATCAACATCCCCATGATCGTGGGCCTGCTCTTTACCCCTACCCTGGTGGCCAAATGGGGCGGCATGTATAAGCTGAATCTGACAGGCTATACCATCGGCACCCTGGGACGTCTGGGCGTCGTGATCGCCGGCTATATGGGATCCGTACCCCTGATGCTGGCCTGCACGGCCATCGCCGCCATCGGCATGAGCCCTCTGCAGGGAGATATGAACGCTCTGATCGCCACCTGCTCCGAATACACCTTCCTGACCAGCGGCAAGCGTGTGGACGGTACCATGTACTCATGCACATCCCTGGGAACCAAGCTGGGCGGCGGCATTGGTACCGCTCTGGCCGGCTGGCTTCTGGCATTATCCGGCTATGTGGGCGGCGCCGCGGAACAGTCCGCCTCCTGCATGAACATGCTTCATATCATGTATCTGTGGATGCCCATGTGCTTCAACCTTCTGATCACCCTGATTCTGACAAGGCTCAACGTTGAAAAGGCCAATGAGGAACTGAGGCACAAAGCAGCCTGACCACTATTCTTCATATTCTTTCTTTTAAATGCGGAAAGCCCTCAGTCCCTCGGGGACCGGGGGCTTTCTGTATCTGCGTCATCCCATACCCGCAGCGGAAACCTATGAATCATGTCTGAGCAGGGAGCAGGAGATTCCGGCAGGGACCGCCTGCCTTCTTATGCATTCTTTCCTTTAAATCGGATATTTGTCATGTGGATAGATGAAGCCGGATGTTATACAATGGTATGGATAAAAATACAGCGAATGCAGGCCTAATGTCTGAAAAGGCCCGCAGGCGCGGTAAGGAGAAGAAAATGGGTGTGAATGATATGAACGAAGAAGTGATGAGTGATTTTACCATTCCCTCTGAAGGGGATACGGGCGCAGGAGAGGGAGGAAGCGGAGCCCCTCCTGCTGGAAAAAACAGGAAAACTTTCTTTCGCGCTTCGGGCAGGGTGACGGATATATTTGTGTTCGCAGCCCTGCTGACCTTTTTAATGCTGATGCTGGGAGAGATTTTCCCTTCTGTAATCAACAGGTTCCTGAACGTGCAGGACCTGGGAATGCGTCTTGCGGGAGACGAGGATGTGGTCCAGTTCCTGCTCCAGTATTTTAACTTTTATGGAATCTGGATCGCCTTTATCCTTGTGATCACCATCTTTAAGGGAAACTGGCCCATGTGGAAGGCCTTTCTCTATAACAGACACGGAAACAATTTCAAAGCTGTTCTGGCCGGCATCCTTCTGGGCGGCGGCATGAACGGATTCTGCATCCTGATGTCCTGGTTCAGCGGGGATATCAAACTGACATACAACAGCTTTGATCCCAGGCTTTTCTTCCTCTTTCTTTTCTGCGTCTTTATCCAGTCGGGTGCCGAGGAGATGGCTACCAGGTGCTATCTCTATCAGAAGCTGAGAAGAAGATACCGCTGGCCTGTCATTGCTGTTCTTGTCAATGCTCTGTTATTTATGGCCCTCCATATGGGAAATCCCGGAGTGACCGAACTGGGCCTTCTTCAGGTCTTCCTGATCGGCGTCCTGTTTTCACTGATCGTATTTTTCTGGGACAGCCTCTGGACAGTCATGTGGGCCCATGCGGCCTGGAACTTCTCCCAGAGCATCGTATTCGGCCTGCCCAACAGCGGCATCGTATCCAAATATTCCGTATTCAAGCTGGACGCTGCTTCCGCTGTGGACGGCATCTTCTATAATACAAGCTTCGGCGTGGAAGGAAGCCTGGGCGCCAACATCATGATCGGCGCAGCCATCCTGATCGTCCTGATCATCGGTCTTGCCGGAAGGAAGGGGGAAAAGAAGGATTACTGGAAGGAAATGGAAGAAAAGGGCGGAGGAAAGAAGACCGGATTTGAGATCGGCATCCTGATCCTTCTGAGCATTATTGCGGCGGCAGTCTTCGGTATCCTTTACTGGGCAAGCCAGCATTCTGATGAGATCCAGGCAAAGCTTGAGGAATATCAGGCCCAGATGCCGACTGACAATATTTCTGTCAGTGTCCTGATCCTGCCCCAGTATGAAGTGGGAGAGCTGACCGGCGATACCCCCGGCGAGGCCCAGTATTATTACGAGACTTATCTGGAGGGAGCTGAGGAATACGACATTGACGGAGATTCGGAAGGCTGCGCGCTTTATGTAAAGGACGGCGTTGCCCTCTATGTCACGGGAACAGGAAAGCTGAACGCGGCCCTGAACACCCAGGCCCTTCTGTCGGATCCCAGATTTGATTTCTCTAACGCCTATATCATAGTCACGGGTTCTGCCGCTTCTGCTGCACAGTACGGCGTGCCCGGAGATGTCTATGTGATCACTGCCGCTGTGGATTATGACCTGGGCAATCACGTTGACAGCGCAGAGGCAGGTGAAAACGGGGCCGCCTGGGTCCATGACCCGGAGGATGACGAAAATGCCCTGGTGAATCTGGACAAGGATCTGACAGATCAGTGCTATGAGCTTGTCAGGAAGATCAAGCTGCAGACGACAGAGAACACAAGAGCCTATATGAAAGAGGGCTATAACAATAAGAAATGGGCTCGCCGCAAGCCCCAGGTCCTCAAGGGGACCGCTGTCAGCGGTGAAAGCTGCACAAAGGGAGAGACGGTCCATGCCAAGGCCCTGCTTATGGATGAGGCTTACGGATGCAGAGATCCCTACGCGGCCCTTGCTCCCGAAGATGCTGCCATCGGACAGGTCCTGCGCCGCATGGATCTGCTGGACCGTTTCATCATTCTCCGGACCGGAATCGATACGGATCTTTTCATCAACGGAGAGACGCCGGAGACCCTTATGGCGGATGAAGGCAGTGAGGACGCTGCAGGGAAACTCCCCGGTGCGGCGGATATCTACGAAACAGCCATGAAGAACAACTTTGAAGTCGGCAGAGTCCTGATCGATTCCTTTTTAAGCGGAGAAGAGGAAGCCCCTCAGGAAGAGCAGGCTGCTCAGTAATATTTGTGCAATGCAGAGAGGACAGGCTTTGGCGGCCTGTCCTCTTTGCATGAGTCCAAAATATAGCGAAAAAATACCCCCTGAGGCCAAAATGTGACATGTAATCAGACAGCGGCAGGCGTATGATAGAGACAGACGGCTGATGTGTCAGTGCGGGGAGCATTCCGGGGCTATGATGATCCAGGCAGGACGGACACAGCCAGTATATACCCTATATATCCAGGAGTACTAAGATTATGAAGAAACAGAACTATATATGGCCCTCCTATACAGTGGGCGTCTGCTACTATCCAGAACACTGGGACGAATCCTTGTGGGAAAGCGATCTGGACCGCATGATTTCCGCGGGCATTTCCGTGGTCAGGACCTTTGAGTTTGCATGGTCCATAACAGAGCCGGAAGAAGGTCTCTTCCGTTTTGACCTCTTTGACCGTTTTCTGGATCTCTGCCTTCAAAAGGGCATGAAGGTCATTATGGGAACGCCTACCGCCACGCCCCCGGCCTGGCTTACCAGTAAGTATCCGGAGGTCCTGAATGCCGACGGCTGCGGGATCCCCTATGAGCACGGAGCAAGGCGGCATTATAATTATAATTCTCCTGTCTACAGGGAAAAATCCAGAGTGATCGTTACCCTGCTGGCGGAGCACTGTGCAAAGCATCCGGCTGTATGCGGCTGGCAGATCGACAACGAGATGAACTGCGAGACCTGCGACTTCCACTCTGAAGCAGATCAGGCAGCCTTCCGGGTATTCCTGCAGAATAAGTATAAAAGCCTGAATGCCCTGAACCGGGCCTGGGGAACTCTCTTCTGGAACCAGACCTATACAGACTGGGACCAGGTCCGTCTGCCCGGCCATGTGCTGAACGAGGGCTGGAATCCCCATCAGAGGCTGGACTATATCCGCTTTGTTTCGTAAAGCGCCAGGTCCTTCTGCCTGATGCAGGCAGAGATCCTGAGGAAATATGTAAAGCCCGGGGACTTCATTACCACCAACGGCCTCTTCTGGCATATCGACAATCCTGCCATGAATGAAGAGAGCCTGGATATCTTTGGGTATGACTCCTATCCCAACTTTGCCTTCGGACTGGACCACAGGGATCAGCTGCAGAAAACAGGTTTCGGCCTGGAAGAGGGACTCAATGACCGCAGGAACGGAAAGCATCTGAGTGAAGTAAGGGGCATCTGTCCTCATTTCTCTATCCTGGAACAGCAATCAGGCGCAGGCAGCTGGGTCAGCCGCATGGAAGGACCCATGCCCATCCCCGGTCAGATCAGGCTCTGGGCCATGCAGAGCATTGCCCACGGTGCGGATTTTGTTTCCTTCTTCCGCTGGCGGACCTGTACCTTCGGTACGGAAATGTACTGGAACGGGATCCTGGACTATGACAACCGGGACAACAGAAGACTTGCAGAGGTAAAAGATTTTGCCTCCATGCTGAAAAAGATCGGACCCCTCTGCGGATCGGACTATCAGGCCCCTCTGGCCATCGTCAAGGATTTCGACAACATGGCCGATGCCGAGGTGGACGTATGGCACGGCAGACTGGATTTTCCCGATGAGGAAAACATCTACCGCCAGGCCCAGCTGAGCCACGTGCCCTGCGACTTTGTCTATCTGTCGGATACTGCAGACGCCTCAGATCTGGACAGGTATCAGGTCCTGATCTATCCCCACCCTGCCATTATGACAGAAGGGCGCGCGAAGATCCTGAAGGAATATGTGGAAAAGGGCGGCACTCTGATCCTGGGCTGCCGGTCGGGCTATAAGGATATAAACGGACAGTGCATTATGAGCCCTGCTCCGGGCCTTCTTTCGGATCTGACCAGGACTACAGTCAAGGAGTCCGGCTTCCAGCATCCCGCAGAGCCCGATGCCTTTGTCATTCTGGATGGAGAGGCCCTGAACGCCTCTGTATTCCAGGACCATCTGGATCCGGGAGAGGGGACAGAAGTCCTGGCCCGCTATCAGGGAGCCTGGTTTACCGGAACAGCCGTTCTGACAGAGCACAGGACGGGAGAAGGCAGCTGCATCCACTGGGGAAGCACCTTCAGCCTGCCTGTTCTGAAAAAACTCTTTGCCATGACAGGGCTGTCCGGACGTTTTGACGACCGGATCGTCCTTCCGGAATGCATTGAGATCGCAGAGCGCACAAAGGACGGACGCCGCTTCCTGATCCTTCTGAACTACATGCCTGGTCCCCAGGAGATCGTCCTGCTCCGGGAAATGAAGAATCTGGTCACGGAAGAAACTGTAAAGGGAAGACTGACCGTGGGAGGCTTCGGCGTCCTTGTTCTGGAGGAAGCGGAATGAACCTGACACTGTATATTGCAAAGCTTCTTTTTGCCCATCCGGGAAGGGCAGACCATAAGAAAAGAAGGATTGCCTGTATAGGCGACAGCATTACCTTCGGGGCCGGGGTTGCACAAACCCGGAAGGAACATGCCTGGACCTTTGTATGGAACAGGGCTCTGGGCGATGCTTTTCAGGTCCTCAACTACGGGGTCAGCGGAGCGACCCTGCAGAAAGAAGGCGACTTCCCTTATCATAAGGTGGGATTTCTGAAAAGGCTTGAGAAGGATGCTTCGGAACTGATCCTTCTGATGCTGGGGACCAACGACGCAAAGCCCTATAACTGGAACGAAAAGCGCTTTATTAGAGAATATGAAGCAATGATTCAGGATATTACGCGAAAGTCACGGGACTGCCGTCTGGTCCTGATGGCTCCGCCAAGAGCCTTTCCTGATGAGAAGACAGGCATAGTGGGCTATGACATTGATCCCGGCCCCATAGAGGGCAGTATCCGGAATACTGTTTTCTCCCTGGGAGAAAAATACGGCCTGCAGGTCATCGATCTCTTTTCCCTGACAAAGGATCACCCCGAGTATTTCGACGACGGCGTTCATCCCAATGCAGAAGGCAACAGAGTGATTGCCGGATATCTGGCAGAGGAGATCTGTTTATAACAGCATCATAGGAAAGACTGTCATATCCGGGGGTTAAGCCCGTGGATATGACAGTCTTTTTATGATGTTATTTCGCCAGACCCGAACGAAGATATGGCAGAAGGGGAAGAAGCTGCAGGATATAAAGCTGATCCGGATCAGAGACGGCAGCCCAAAAGCATGCCGGAGAAGGCTTTGGGGGGACTTTACTTGCGGGATTTTGTTTTCATGGTATCATAATAAAAGAATTTATAAGAAAGCGTATGCCTTCACAGCATTTGTCTGTATGACTGCTTACGAGATTTGACAGAAGAGGAGACAGCATCTTGAAAGACCGGATCAGACCCGTTCTTTTTGCTTTCATGGCGGCAGTATTTTACGCTGTCAATACGCCACTTTCCAAGATCCTTCTGGAAAGTGTGCCCGCGACCTTTATGGCGGCCTTTCTCTATCTGGGAGCAGGGACTGGCGTGGGCATTATGTACCTCTTCCGCTATAAACAGGAGAAAAAGGAAGAGCGCCTGGGCAGAGATGATCTTCCCTATACGGTGGGAATGGTGCTGCTGGATATCCTGGCTCCCATTCTTCTGATGCTGGGCATCCGCTGCGGCAGCGCCGCCAATGCCTCTCTTCTTGGCAACTTTGAGATCGTGGCCACTACCATGATCGCTTTTTTCCTTTTCAGAGAGGGAGTGAGCAGAAAGCTTGCGGCTGCCATAGGACTGATCACCCTTTCCAGTATTATCCTGTCCTTTGAAGGCGGGGAGAGCATGCACTTTTCCATCGGCTCCATATATGTGCTTCTGGCAGCCTCCTGCTGGGGACTGGAAAACAACTGCACCAGGAAAATATCTGAAAAGAGCTCCTATCAGATCGTGACAATCAAAGGTCTCTTTTCCGGAGCCGGATCATTCGTGATCGCTGTGATCCTTGGAGAGAAGATCCCGGATCCGGCTCATATCCTGATGATCATGCTGCTGGGCTATGTCGCTTATGGTCTGAGCATCTTTCTCTATGTCAGAGCCCAGAAGGACCTGGGGGCGTCCAGGACCAGTGCCTATTATACCTTTAATCCCTTTATAGGGGCTTTCCTGTCCTTCCTTCTTCTGGGGGAAGCCCTGACATTGTCCTATATGGCGGCCCTGATCATCATGGTCGCAGGAACGGTCCTTGTGGTCATGGATACCATGGTAAGGCACCACATGCACATGCATACCCATACTTTTACCCATACCCATGACGGCACCACCCATACCCATACAGTGGTCCATTCTCATGATCATGACCACTACATCACGGAAGACAATCACAGTCACCGACACAGTCTGCAGGATCTGGAGAGGGCCTGCGGCCACAGAGCAGGAAGGTGTTAAAACGTGCAGAAAGAAATGTTCCGCCTGCCGGCAGAAATCGGACTTTCCCAGCTGGGCAGCCTGATCGATTCCGAAAAGGAAAATCTGCTTCTCAGGCCTTTTTCAAGAGACATCGAGCTGATGCAGACAGAGGTGGCCGGCTGCAGATACAGGGAGAATATAAAGGAAGCTCTGAAAGCGTTGAAAGAAGGGGATCGTATGACGCTGATCCGAGAGCCTTCCAATCCCTATGACGTAAGAGCCATCATGGTCATGGGACCGGATGAAAGCTTTCTCGGCTATATACCCAGGAGAAAGAACGAGGTGCTTGCGGCACTTATGGACGCGGGAAAATTCCTTTATGCCAGGGCGGAGAAGGTCGCGGTACCGGAAGCGGACGTGGACCAGAGCATGTACTGGTATGACGCGTTGATCATACGGGTATTTATGGAAGACTGAAAGGATCAGGAAACTGCTGCGCAAAAGTCAGTAAAAAGGGGAGAGAGAGCATGTCTGCTTTCTCCCCTTTATTTGAGCTCTTATCTGACGGACAGCATAAAGACAGTGGTTCCTTTACCCTGTCTCCGCCATCGTATCATAAAGGCCTCCTGAAGGACCGGTTCCTCAGTCGTTTACGAAATCCTCTCTGTAGGGAGAGAAGATATCCAGAAGGACGCCTGCTTCCAGGCATACGCAGCCGTGTTCTACTCCGTCTGTCTTTAAGAGGGTGTCGCCTTCTTTGACCTCGTGCTTTTCGCCGTCGATGTTGAAAAGGAAGCGGCCGCTCTTTACATAGGTGATCTGGGTGTGGGGATGATGGTGCAGAGCGCCTACAGCATCTTTGGAAAAGGTGTTTTCCACCACCATGACGTCATCCGAATAGGCCAGCACCCGTCTTACGACGCCGCCTCCCATGTCCTGTGCCTTGATATTTTCATAGTATACCCATCTGTCGTTCTTCATTTTTTTCCTCATAAAACTTTCCGCAGGAGAATACCTGCATAAATGACAAGACCGGAAGCGTATCCGGCTTTCCTATATATAAACTATACAGGGGCAAAACCGGTTTGGAAACCGTATATTTTTCGCTTTATGCCTGAAAAGACTGTTATAAAAAGACAGTTGGACCTGCCCTGTTATAAATCAGAGAGGTTTTCTTTGACAGGATGCGGGGGATGCTGTCAGAATATAGTCAGGAAACAGCAAAAAGACAACGCTTTAAAGGAATATCAGGCAGGGACGGAGCAGAAATGGATAGAAAGAATCATATCAGGGAAGACATGGGGATCCGCCATACCGTGAATTTCAGAGGGCTGGGCGGATATGCGGCAGACGGGGGGAGAGTCATTAAAAGAGGCGTTTTCTACCGGGGAGGCGAGATGGAAAGCGTGGGCACAGATCCCGAAGACCGGGAGACGTTAAAGAGTCTTGGGATCCGCACCATTCTGGACCTTCGGAGCGAGGGAGAAGCCCTGGCTTCTCCGGATCCTGTGCCGGAAGGGACAGATTATATCCGCCTCTGCGCCATGCATTTCCCGGACGGTTCGGATTTGGATTTTTCTCCTCAGGGCATGCAGAAGACCAGAAGGAGAATGGAAGAGGTCATGGCCATGCTTCCTGCCTCCGATGAGCTGAAAAAGGGACTGACGCTGTTTTATACCCTGATGCCCTTTGGCAACCCTGCCTTTCATGAACTGTTCAGGATCCTGGAAGAGGGCAGAGTCCCCGTCCTTTTCCACTGCACTGCCGGAAAGGACCGTACAGGAGTGGCGGCCATGCTGATCATGCTGGCCCTGGGATGCTCCAGGGAGGATGCAGTATACGATTACATGCTGACAAACGAATGCCGCAGGGAAATCATTGAGGAAGCTGTCCGCAGCAGAAAGAGCAGGGATCCCGGTATCAGTGAAGAGATCATCCGGCAGATGTACGGAGTCAGCAGGGTCAACGCGGAATGCACCCTGGACGCCATACTGGAAAGGTACGGGACTTTCGAGACATATTTTGAAAAGGAATTCGGACTGGGAAGGGAGAGGCTCAAAGCCCTCAGAGACACATATCTGGAGGAGCCTTCCGACTGACAACTGTAAAAAGGGACCGGCACGTGTAAATCCAGTGCCGGTCCCTTTGCTAACGGGTATGCAGCTGCGGCTTTCCGGGCCTTACTGCTTTCTTGTATGATACCACCTGAGAAGGGCGGCGAAGAGAATGATCACATAGCCGATCACGCTGAGAAGGTCCGGCGTGGTGCCGAAGATGAAAAATCCCAGCAGGGCGGCCCAGAGGATCTGGGAATAGTCAAAAATAGAGATCTCTTTGGCAGGAGCATAACGGTAGGCGGCAGTTACGGAAAGCTGGCCTCCCGCGGCGGCCAGACCCGCTCCAAGAAGGATCAGTGTCTGCTGCAGGGTCATGGGATGAAAGTCGATCAGGACAAAAGGCAGGCAGACCAGACAGGAGAAGGTGGAAAAGAACATGACGATCACAGGACCGCGCTCCCCCTTCTGGGAGATCTTTCGGACAAACGTATAGGCGGTTCCTGCTCCGAATCCGCCCAGGACGCCTACCAGGGCGGGCAGGCTGGCAATGCCGGAGGTGGGCTTTATGACAAAAAGGGCGCCGATAAAGGCCAGAACCACCAGGGACCACTCAAAACGGGAGGGAATCTCCTTCAGGATGAAGACGGACATGATGATGGCGAAAAAGGGAGAGAGCTTATTGAGCATGTTGGCATCGGCCAGGATCATATGGCTGATGGCCCAGAAATTGCACAGGATGCCGACCGTGCCAAAGGCGGACCGCAGGATCAGATCCGGTATGCAGTCACTTTTGACAGCGAATTTCTCTTCAGTCCTGGATAGTGTAATAACTGCGATCACAGCGGCGATCAGATTCCTGAAAAGAGCCTTCTGCATGGTGGGAAGATCCCCGGCCATCTTTACAAATACGCTCATAAGGGAAAAGAAGAAGGCGGACATGAGGATAAAAAGGATTCCCCTGCTCCGGACCGCTGTGTTTTCCTGTTGATTCATGAGATCAATACCTCCGGTAAAAAACGTGACTCTGATAAAAGGATACCACCGCGGAGACGGCAGGACAAATATAAAAACCGAATGGCAAAAGGATAACTGCGCCAGAGTAAAAACTTTGGGTGCATCACTGAAAATTTTTATTTTTTAAGGAAGCGGGGATGCTTTTATGATTCTTTGCAAGGAACAGAGAGTATAATAAAAATGGAACGGAGATGAGAGGAAATGAATCTTTATCTCACAGTAATTAAGACATTTTCAGAGGCTGGCCTTCCAGCGCAGACAGGCGCAGGATTTTCGCATTTCGGGGCTGAACACCTTATCTGGCTGGCAGTGCTGGGAAGTGCCTGCCTGATAACGGTATTCCTTAACGGAAAAGCGTCAGGAAAGGGAAGAAAAAGGATCCGGAAAAGCCTGGGCCTTCTTTGCTTCTTTTTACGCATGCTGACGCAGGGGACGCTGCTCTGCCGCGGCACCTATGGCATCTATGACCTGCCCTTTCATTTATGCTCCCTGACGGTCTATCTGATCCTGCTGCATGTCTTTTCGGAGGAAAAATCGTCTGCCTGGGCTGCGATGGGGGAGATTTTGTTTTTTCCCTGCCTTCCGGGTCTTGTAAGCGCTCTTGTTTTTCCGGGATGGAATGAGTCTCCGGCATTTTCCTTTTACTCCTGCAGCAGTTTTATCAGCCACGGAGCCATGGCTCTGTATATAGGCCTTTGCCTTAAGGAAGGGAGCATCCGTCCGGACATAAAAAGATGCTGGATCCCGGTCCTGTTTCTTACCTTCTATGCAGGCCTGGTCCTGCCTTTTGACCTGGCTTTCGGCCCAAATTTCGGCTTCCTGAAAGGACCTGTTCCCGGTACGCCCCTGCAGATGATCGCTGATTTTCTGGGAGAGGGGACCGGCTACAGGACTGGATTCGCCCTTCTGGTCCTTGGCCTGGAATTTCTATGTTACCTTGCGTCGGGACTCTTATACAGGCAGAAAAAGGGCTCTGAGAGGTCCGAAAGGGCACAGGACGGATAAAAAGAACAATGATGGAATACTTCATTAACATATATACGAGCAGTTTTCAAGGGGAGGTTACGCAGATGAACAGCAGCGAAGCGCTGGAAAAACTCATGGAAGGCAACAGGAAGTACGTGGAAGCGGGAATCCCCTGCGGAGATGTATCCAAAGAAAAAAGACTGAAGCTGGCGTCATACGGGCAGGAACCCTATGCCATTATTATCAGCTGCTCCGATTCCAGGGTCATTCCAGAAATCATTTTCAATGCAGGGATAGGTGATCTTTTCGTGATCCGGGTGGCAGGAAACGTGATCGACAGCCATCAGCTGGGAAGCATCGAATACGCTGCCGATCATCTGGGTACCATGCTGATCCTGGTGCTGGGCCATACCGGCTGCGGAGCTGTGGACGCTGCGATCCATCATGAACCGGAAGGCTATATCAAGTTCATTACGGATGAGATCGTCAGAGCCATAGGAGAGGAAAAAGATCCTTATAAGGCGGCCTGCCTGAATGTAAAACAGAGCATTGCCATGATCGAAAGCAGCCTTGCCATCCAGGAAGACGAGGGGTACGGCCTCAGAGTCATGGGCGCAATCTATGATCTGGAGACCGGAAAAGTGGAATTTCTGGACTGATCAGAGCCGGAATACAGCCTGGCCGGGAAACAGACAATTGGACTGACTGTTTCGGTCAACCACCTGCGGAAAGCCCGGATCTGTGCCATTTTTCTTAATGAGTGCATGACCCGGCAGGCTGACTGTCAGAACAGGCTGCGGTGCCTGAAGAGGACGGGAGCAGCAAGACATATCCTGACCAATACAAACGGAAATGTAAAAACGAGAGGCACGGCCTCTCGTTTTTGTATGAAATCTGTTCATGCCAGGTTTTCTTTCAGAATCGGGGTATGTGAAGCAGACAGGGCAGAAATGCTTT
>ODAI014752445.1_pt1 | contig 16424 bp, 12 predicted proteins | sample 1539321 | NCBI WGS metagenome assembly ODAI01 (sample SAMN02144231, study PRJEB22623) | gut metagenome | biome: sheep rumen | host: Ovis aries | place: New Zealand | reverse complement strand
ATGGTTTTGCATGGTCTTCGGGGATTTGCAATCCCCGAGGCTGTAACTGCGGATATACTATCCGCGCGGGTCACAAGCCCGCAATTATTTCCCCTGTGAATTGCAAATCCACAGGAACGAGAGGCGATAGATTCACAGAAACGAAAAGTATTTCTTCTGTACATGCCGAAGGTGTGCCCCATCATTGAGAAGGACAATCCTCATGGGGTGCCTAGCGGACTAATGCGACTGTATTTAGTCTTTTAAGGAATAAAAAATCATAATTTTGAATGGTGTATTTGGTAGTTGTGAGATTAAACACTAATTTTGCAAACCTTTTAGAATTAATTGAAAATAATAATTTAATAAATAGAGAAGAATGAATATTTCATTTGAGAAGGTTGATAATGTGAACGCATTGCTCACAGTCAATATTGACAAGGCAGATTGTCAGGAGAACGTTGATAAGATGTTGAAAAACTATCGCAAGAATGCGAATGTACCGGGGTTCCGTAAGGGTATGGTACCAATGGGCCTGATTAAGCGTCAGTACGAAAAGGCCATCCTGGCAGAAGAGGTAGACAAGTTGATGCAGGATAAAGTCAACGAGTATATCCGTGAGAACAAGGTGAATATGCTTGGTATGCCTCTGCCCAATGAAGAAAAAATGAAACCGGTAGACTTCGACACACAGGATTCGTTTGAATTTGTCTTTGACATTGCTTTGGCACCTGAATTCAAGATCGAATTGGATGAGAAAGACTCGATCCCTTACTATCATGTAGAGGTTTCAGAAGACATGATTAACCGTCAGGTTGACATGTACAGAGACCGTGCAGGCAAGTACGAGAAGTTTGAGCAATACCAAGATAACGACATGCTGAAGGGTCTGTTGGTTGAGTTGGATGAAAACGGTAATGCAAAAGAAGGCGGACTTCAGGTCGAGAGCGCAGTGATGATGCCTACCTATATGAAGAACGAAGAGCAGAAGGCTATCTTCGCCAATGCAAAGCTGAATGACGTTTTGACATTCAACCCGGCTGTCGCTTATGACAACAATGAAGCAGAATTGGCTTCCTTGCTGAAAATCAAGAAAGAAGAAGTGGAAGCTCATAAGGGCAACTATACTTATCAGGTTGAAGAAATTCAACGCCACGTACCGGCAGAACTGAACCAGACATTGTTTGACGTCGTATTCGGTGAGGGGACTGTCAAGAGTGAGGAAGAGTTCCGCAACCGCATTAAGGAGAACATGGAGAATCAGCTCCGTGAGGACAGCGATTTCCGCTTTATCGTTGACGTTCGCGACTATGCCATGAAGAAAGTAGGTGAACTGACCTATCCTGAAGCTACCTTGAAACGTGTCATGATGGCAAATAACCGTGATAAGGGTGCCGACTATGTTGAGAAGAACTTTGAGGGTAGCCTGAAGGAACTGACATGGCACCTGATCAAGGAACAGTTGGTTGAGGCTAACGGCATCAAGGTGAACGATGATGACGTAAAGGCAATGGCTCGTCAGACCACATTGGCTCAATTCGCTCAATACGGTATGGGTAGCGTTCCAGAGGATCTGTTAGACAAATATGTAAAGCAGACTTTGGAGAAACCGGAAAACGTGGAGAATATGATCAGCCGCGTTATCGAGAACAAGTTGGGTGAGACATTGAAAGGTAAAGTCAGCCTCGATAACAAGACGATCTCTTTGGACGAATTTAATAAATTGTTCCAATAATAAGCTGTAAGTCGGGCAATTCACATTGCCAGAACTTGCAAAGAGGGGGAATTCTAAACTTTTTTCTTCACTTTGGAACGAAAGTTGTAGTGTATGTGCTGTACATTTCGTACTTTTGTTTGAAGAAGAAAAGGTTTAGCCCCTTTTTTATTATTAACATTTAAATAACCAGATTGATTATGGTAAACGATTTTAGAAAGTTTGCGACTCAGAAACTAGGCATGAGCGGAATGGTCTTGGATGACGTGGTAAAAGCTCAGAACGGATACTTGAATCCTTATATTCTGGAAGAGCGTCAACTGAACGTAACTCAACTCGACGTGTTCTCACGTCTGATGATGGACCGAATCATTTTCCTTGGAACAGAGATCAATGATTATACAGCCAACACACTGCAGGCGCAATTATTATACCTGGACAATGCAGAGCCGGGAAAGGATATCTCCATCTACATCAACTCTCCGGGCGGATCGGTCTATGCAGGCTTGGGCATCTACGATACCCTCCAGTTTATCTCCAGCGATGTACAGACAATTTGTACGGGAATGGCAGCTTCAATGGCTGCAGTCCTGTTGGTAGCCGGTACGGAAGGGAAACGCTATGCGCTGACTCACTCACGGGTGATGATTCATCAGCCGATGGGAGGCGTACAGGGACAAGCTTCCGATATCGAGATTACGGCACGTCAGATTCAGTTGCTGAAGGAAGAATTGTATCATATCATCGCCAACCACTCGCATAATCCGTACGAGAAAGTTTGGGCCGATTCCGACAGAGACTATTGGATGACTGCTGCTGAAGCCAAGGACTATGGCATGATTGACGAGATCTTGGTGAGCAAGAACAAGAAGTAAAACATTTTAACTGTAAAGAGTTGGAAGATAAGAAAAAACGAAGCAAACGAACGTGTAGCTTCTGTGGGCGTACTGAAGATGAAGTAGGATTCCTGATCACCGGCTTGAACGGTAATATCTGCGATTCCTGCGTAGAGCAGGCGAGCGAAATCGTGAAGGAGTTTGCCAACAAACGCAGCAAGGATGCCAGCGAACTCCATCTGAAGGAAATACCTAAACCGGCCGAGATCAAGAGTTTCCTTGATCAGTATGTCATCGGACAAGATGATGCCAAGCGATATCTGTCAGTAGCGGTATATAACCATTACAAGCGCTTGATGCAAACGACTGACGATAATGATGTGGAGATAGAGAAGTCGAACATCATTATGGTAGGTGGTACGGGTACGGGAAAAACATTGTTGGCCAGAACCATTGCCAAGATGCTTCACGTTCCCTTCACCATTGTCGATGCAACCGTCCTCACGGAGGCCGGTTATGTGGGCGAGGATATCGAGAGTATCCTGACACGCCTGTTGCAAGTTGCCGATTATAATGTGGCGGAGGCAGAACGTGGTATCGTCTTTATCGACGAAATAGATAAGATAGCCCGTAAGGGAGATAATCCTTCGATTACGCGTGATGTAAGTGGAGAAGGTGTGCAGCAGGGCCTGTTGAAACTGTTGGAAGGATCGATCGTGAACGTTCCGCCTCAGGGTGGTCGGAAGCATCCTGAGCAGAAATTGATTCCTGTCAACACCAAGAATATCCTGTTTATCTGCGGTGGAGCATTCGATGGTATTGAACGGAAGATTGCACAGCGACTGAACACACACGTAGTCGGTTTCGTGACGGCGCAGATGAATACACAGATCGACCGGAATAACCTGATGCAGTATATTGCTCCGCAAGACCTGAAGGCGTTCGGCCTGATACCCGAGATTATCGGGCGCTTACCAATCCTGACTTATCTTAATCCGCTAGACCGGCCGGCCTTGTTGCGTATCTTGACAGAACCGAAGAACTCCATCATCAAACAATATATCAAGTTGTTTAAGATGGATGGAACGGAACTGAGCTTTGAGCCGGAGGTATACGATTATATCGTGGATAAGGCGATTGAGTTTAAATTGGGAGCCAGGGGATTGCGCTCCATCGTCGAGACCATCATGATGGATGTCATGTTCGACCTGCCTTCAAAGCATCTGGATACCTACCTTGTCACATTGGAATTTGCCAAGGAACAATTGGAAAAAGCCAATGTCTCTCGGCTGAAAAATGGCTGAAAAAGCAGAATAAAAAAGGTTATTGAAAAAAACTGCAAAAAACATTAGGAAATTAGAAACTTGTTTATAACTTTGTTGAAATCGCAATTGACATGTAATAGTTGCAGGATAAACCTTAAAATTTGATACGATGGCTGAAAAAAATGAATTAAACAAGGCGCTGAAGAAGTATTTCGGATTCGACACTTTCAAAGGAAACCAAGAGGCTATAATTAGAAACTTACTTGACGGCAAAGACACCTTTGTACTGATGCCTACCGGTGGAGGAAAATCTCTATGCTATCAGTTGCCTTCTCTCTTGATGGATGGAACAGCCATCGTCATCTCTCCCCTGATTGCCTTAATGAAGAATCAAGTCGACGCCATGCGTGATTTCAGTGATGAGGAAGGTGTGGCGCACTTCATCAATTCGTCCCTGAATAAGGCTGCCATCGATCAGGTAAAGCAAGATATCATCAGCGGAAAGACCAAACTGCTGTATGTTGCCCCTGAGTCGCTGACAAAGGAGGAGAATGTAGATTTCCTGAAGAATGTGAAGATTTCTTTCTATGCAATCGATGAAGCTCATTGTATCTCGGAATGGGGACATGATTTCCGTCCCGAATATAGGAGGATTCGTCCGATCATCAATCAGATAGGTAACGCCCCCGTTATTGCCCTGACTGCTACGGCAACACCCAAGGTTCGGTCGGATATCAAGAAGAACCTGGCCATCAACGATGCTGTCGAGTTCAAATCTTCTTTCAATCGGCCCAACCTGTACTACGAGGTACGGCCGAAGACCAATGACGTGGACAAGGAGATTATCAAGTACATCAAAGCTAATCCCGGGAAATCCGGAATCGTATACTGCCTGAGCCGTAAGAAGGTGGAGGAACTGGCCGCCATCCTTCAGGCTAATGGCATCAATGCACAACCGTATCACGCCGGCATGGAATCGGCCGTTCGTACCGCCAACCAGGATGCGTTCCTGAAGGAGGATATCGACGTGATCGTTGCGACGATTGCCTTTGGTATGGGTATTGATAAACCGGATGTGCGCTTCGTAATCCATTACGACATACCGAAGAGCCTTGAAGGATATTATCAAGAAACCGGACGGGCCGGACGAGATGGAGGAGAAGGCTCTTGTATCACGTTCTATTCCAGCAAGGACTTGCTGAAATTGGAGAAGTTCATGCAGGGGAAGCCGATTGCAGAACAGGAAATAGGACGACAGTTGCTGGCTGAGACCGCAGCATACGCTGAGTCGTCGATCTGTCGTAGAAAGACACTCTTACATTATTTTGGTGAGGATTATCCTGAGGAAAACTGTGGCAATTGTGACAATTGTTTAAATCCGAAGAAAAAAGTGGAAGCTAAAGAACAGTTATGTACGGTTCTCGAGACCATCTTGGATGTCAAAGAGAACTTTAAAGCTGATTATATTATAGATATCTTATTAGGAAAAGAAACATCAGAAGTACTAGCCCACGAGCATGAAGATCTGGAAGAGTTCGGCACCGGTATCGGTGAGGATGAACGGTTCTGGAATGCCGTGATTCGACAAGCCCTGATAGCTGGCTATCTGACTAAGGATGTGGAGAACTATGGTCTGCTGAAGGTTACTGCCGACGGACATAAATTCTTGAAGGATCCGCAGTCGTTCACGATCGTCGAGGACACGGACTTTGACGATGAAGAAGAAGATGCTCCGGTACGGGGCGGCGCCTCTGCTGCCGTCGACCCAGCCTTGTATATGATGCTGAAAGACTTACGTAAGAAGATGTCGAAGAAACTGGACGTTCCTCCCTATGTCATCTTCCAAGATCCTTCTCTGGAGGCTATGGCAACGATTTATCCAGTGACAATTGAAGAACTTCAGAACATCCCGGGCGTGGGAGCCGGTAAGGCAAAACGCTATGGGAAAGAGTTCTGCGAACTGATCCATAAGCACTGCGAGGAGAACGAAATCGAGCGTCCGGAGGACCTTCGTGTCAGGACGGTAGCCAACAAGTCGAAGATGAAGGTGGCCATCATTCAAGCCATCGATCGGAAAGTCGACTTTGAGGATATAGCCGTATCGAAAGGACTGGAGTTTGACGAATTGTTGGAGGAAATTGAAGCGATTGTTTATTCGGGTACCAAGTTGAACATCGACTACTTCCTCTATGAGATCATGGATGAGGACCACATGCAGGATATCTATGACTATTTCAAGGAATCTACTACCGACAGCATTGATGAGGCATTAGAGGAACTTGGAGATGACTATACCGAGGATGAGATCCGGTTGGTTCGAATCAAGTTTATTTCAGAAATGGCTAACTAATCATACGAAAGGAGCTGCTCATCAGGGCAGCTCCTTTCATTTACTTAATACCGATATGTCGTTCGGCATGATAGGATGATCGTACCAGTGGAGCACTCTCCACGGCCTTGAATCCTTTCGCCATGCCTATCTCATGGTATTTCTTAAACTGTTCGGGCGTAACGTATTCTTTCACTGGATAGTGCTTTCGTGTTGGCTGAAGGTATTGCCCGATGGTCAGTACCCGGCATCCTATTTGAAGCAGATCATCCATCAGTCCTTCCACTTCTTCGGGGGTTTCTCCCAGTCCGACCATGATGCCTGACTTAGCCGTCATCCCATTGTCGGCAATCTGTCTGAGGACTTTCAGGCTGGTGTCATAGGTGGCAACACTACGGACAAGGGGTGTCAACCTCCTGACTGTTTCCATGTTATGTGAAATGATATCCGGCTTTGCATCAATCACCGACTGCACCAAGTCCTCATGGCCACGGAAGTCGGGTATGAGAACCTCGATCGTGGTCTGCGGATTCAAACGTTTGATCTCTTGGATCGTGCATACCCAATGGGCAGCACCGTAGTCGGGTAGATCATCCCGATCGACGGAGGTGACGACAGCATGCTTCAACTTCATTAGTTGGATGGACTCAGCTACGTGGAGAGGCTCGTTCTTATCCAATGGAAGAGGTCGTCCGGTAGGCGTGTTACAGAACTTACAGCATCGTGTACAGATGTTTCCACCGATCATAAAGGTGGCAGTTCCGTTCTTCCAACATTCCCCACGGTTAGGGCATAGTCCGCTGCTGCAGATGGTATGTAGATGATGCGACTCAATAATCTGTTTTGTCGCAGCATAACGGGGATTGGCTCCGATATCGATTTTTAGCCAAGAAGGTTTTCTTAAATGTTCTTCCATTATTTAAGGTTTTGGATAAAGTACTCTGTTACTTTCGTCATCAGGTGACGGCGTGTGTTCCCACCGCGGATACCATGATCACGATTGGTGTAAATGTGCATGTCGAACTGTTTGTCGGCTTGTACCAATGCCTCAGCATACTCCGTATGGTTGCGGTAGTGCACATTGTCGTCGGCAGAGCCATGGACGAGCAAGAGCTTTCCATGCAACTTGTTTACTCGTGTGATGCAGGAGGAAGCATCGTATCCACCAATGTTCTCCTGAGGTGTACGCATGAATCGTTCGGTGTACACCGAGTCGTAGAATCGCCAATCGGTAGGAGCAGCGATGGCTACACCTGCCTTAAAGACCGGCGTCCCTTCACTCATTGACATCAACGTGTTGTAACCGCCATAACTCCATCCCCAGATACCGATATTGTTACCGTCGATATAGGGCAGTCCTTGCAGATATTTTGCAGCTTCAACCTGATCCTGTGCTTCCTTCACGCCAATCGACATATAGGTACATTTCTCAAAGTCGGCACCACGACCACCAGTTCCTCGACCATCTACACATACTGAGATAAATCCTCTCTCAGCCATGTATGCTTCGAAGATACCTCCGTTGCCTTGTGCACCGATGCCCCATTGGTCGAGAACCTGTTGTGAGCCCGGACCGCTGTATTGGTGCATCACGACTGGATATTTCTTTGAAGGATTGAAGTCGGCGGGCTTCATCATCCATCCGTTCAGCTCGGTACCTTGTGAGGTGGTGAACTTAAAGAATTCTTTTGTTGGCATCGGTAACTGAGCCAACTTGGCTTTCAACGCTTTGTTGTCGACCAAGGTAGCGAGTACCTTACCCGTATTGTCGTTGGTCGTGATGATTGGTGGGGTAGTAGCATTCGAAAACGTATTAATATAATACTTCATGTTCTTGCTGAAGATGGCATTGTTCGTACCTTCTGCAGTCGACAGCTTTGTCTTCTTGCCTTTGGCATCAATCTTCCATACGGCAGTACGGAGCGGGTTGCCCTCATTGCTGGAGTAGTAAAACTCATTCTTTGTCTGATCCCATCCTAAAAAGCGTTTCACTTCCCAAGGACCATTGGTGATCTGGCGTACCAGGTTGCCGGCAATCGTGTACAGGTAGAGGTGGTTATAACCGTCACGCTCACTCATCATGACGAAGTGAGTGGGGTAGAACTGGATATCGGCATAAGGTGCTTCCTTGATATAGCATTTGTCTTCATCACGTACGGCAAGTTTGCAGAGTGTGCTACGAGGATTGGCGAAATAGATGTCGTAGCGGTTCTGCTGGCGGTTGAGTGTCATCACGGCAAGCTTGTCGGCATCGTCGGTGAATTTGATGCGAGGTATATACCCATCAGCATCCAAAGGCAGATCCAGAGTGCGGTCTACCTTGCTTTTGATATCAAAGGTATGAACGGTGACTTTCGAATTGTTGACACCCGGAACCGGGTACTTATAGGAGTAGAATCCCGGATAGGTTTTATAAGCATCCAACTCGGGAGCCAACCCTTTGTACATGGGGATGGAATACATAGGGACCTGACTTTCATCGAAACGGATATAGGCAATCATCTGACTGTCAGCACTGAAATCGAATGCCCGGTTAAAACCAAACTCTTCTTCATATACCCAGTCAGGAATACCGTTGATCACTTCGTTGAACTTACCATCCTTCGTCACCTGAGACTCGGCATTGCCGAAGAGCAACTTTACCAGCCAGATATTATTGTCGCGGACAAAAGCAATTTGCGTACCATCGGGTGAGAACAACGGAACTTGTTGAGGACCACCTTCCGACAGAGGCTCCAACTTGTTGTTACGTACATTATAAATGTAATAAACAGCGGTGAACGAATGGCGGTAGATCGATTTTGTTTCGGTTTGTATCAATATGAGACTTTCATCGGGCGACATGATGTAATCGTCAAAAGATCGGAAGTTGCAATCACGGGCTGTGGTCACATCGAAAACGGTTCCTACTTCCTTACCCGTCTTGAACGAGAACTTGACGATACGCTTGTAGTCACTACTCATTTGAGTATAGGTCTCTCCATCCAAGCATGGCTTGATACCGCGGATCCCCTCGGCACGATAGGTAATGTTAGCCACATCATTCATCGTAAACATCTGTGCTTTTACTGAGAATAAGCAGCAAAGCAGGAATGCGAAAACGCTAATTCTTTTCATGTGTATATTTTTCTTTAATGATTAATCAATTTTGTCCTTACAAAGTTACCATATCTTTTGAGATATGAACGATAAAAATGAGTTTTTGTTTCGTGGATTATGCATCGATCGTACACATGTGAAAGAAAAGTTACTAATAATATGATGGATTAGTGTTTTTTTCTTATTTTTGCAAGTATAATGCAGTGATATGAAGAAAGTATTAGTTTTTGGATTGTTGTTGATGACACTTGGCATCAAGGCCCAATCATTAAAGACAGACGAGATTGTCCTTACCCCTTCATGGCAAGCTCAAGCTGAATATGCCGGTATTTATGTAGCGGATGTCAAGGGTTTTTATAAAGATGTGGGATTGAATATCCGCATACAGCATCCTGCTTTGTCTACATCTCCTATCAAATATTTGAAAGACGGTACGGCACAGGTGATTGTTAACCACTTGTTGGGTGCACTTCGTGAGACGGGTAACGGTTTCCGTATGATAAACGTATTGCAGATGTCGCAAAACAGTACGCAGGTCATCGTAGCGCATACTCCGATTTCTCAGCCAAAAGATTTGAAAGGAAAACGGATTGGCGTGTGGAAATCTGGCTTTGTGGAACTGGTATATCTCATGAACGAGGAACATCATCTCGACATGGAGTTTATACCGATGGTCAATAATATCAACCTGTTTATCTCGGGGGCGATTGATGCCACCATCGCGATGAGTTATAATGAGTACTACCAGTTGTTGATGGCGGGACTCCGGTTGGGGGAGGATCAGGTGATATCGTTGGCCAATGTAGGATATAATATTCCAGAGGATGGACTTTATGTGACCGCTGATTATTTCCGCACTCATCGGGATGAAGTGGAACGCATAGCCAATGCCACTCGTAAAGGTTGGGAGTGGGCTGCAGAACATCCAGAGGAAACGCTTGATATCGTGATGGAAGCGACAAAAAAATATGGTGTAAAAACAAATCGTCCGGCACAAAAATGGATGCTGGAAAAGTTTCTGGCTTCGATGATTGAAAACCAGGAAGGGAAACGCACGTACGTGTTGGATCCTTCTGCCTTGGATGAGGCCAACCAGATGTTGCTGACCATGAAGGCGATTCAGAAAAGAATAACATACAAACAAATTACTGAGCCATGAAACTCCCCAGATTGTTGACGCCATCACGCTCGTTTTCTGCAAGAATAACTTGGATGGTCATGTTGACCGTCTTCATCATATTTTCCGTCATTACATACGCTGTGTACCGTTCGTCTCGTGCCGGAATACTTTTCGAGGCGATGGAACGCTATCATGGTTTGGTTGAGAGAACCAATGATCAGGTCTCAAATTCTTTAGGTGCAGTGGAGGTGGCCGTTACCAATAACATCTCGAACGTTGAGGAAAACTTGAACGATCCTGATGGCATGTTCAATGTGGTGAAACGCATTCTGGAAAGGAACCCCAATATTATAGGATCGGCTGTTGCTTTCGAACCGAATTACTATCCGCAAAAAGGTAAGCAGTTCTCCCCATACGCTTACCGGAATGGAGACTCAATCCTCGTCAAGCAGTTGGGTACCGACGAATATGAATACCATTATATGGACTGGTATCAGATTCCGAAGTTACTGGACAAACCTTATTGGACTGAACCGTATTATGATGCCGGTGGTGGTGAAATGACGATGTCGACCTATTCCTATCCGCTTCATGACAAAGAAGGTAAGATTTATGGTATTCTTACTGCCGACGTCTCGTTGGAATGGTTGACTGAGAACCTTCATCAACTGGATAGTATCAACATGAACAGAGGTATTCAGGTTAACAAGAACAGTACGTATTTCGCCGATAGTCCGTATAGTTTTATTATAGGAAGGGGGGCTACCTATATCGTTCATCCTCAACATGAACGAATAATGAATGAAACGTATTTCTCATATTCTCAGACGACACCCGATACCATCGATGATCATGTTGGATATGAAATGTTGGCAGGGAAAGAAGGCTTCGTTCGATTTATTAATAAAGATATAGATTCCTATATATTCTATTCACCATTGCATAAGACTGGCTGGTCGATGGGAATTATCGTACCGGCAAACGACTTGTTCTTGGTCGCTCACCTTATCGGTGCCATTATTATTGCGTTGATGGTACTGGGATTGCTCATCGTTTTCGGTGTATGTCAAAAAGTGCTTAATCGCGTAACAAAACCTTTGGAACGTTTTGCAGAGTCAGTCAATGAAATCTCAATCGGCCACTTTGATGTCGACTTACCGGAGATTAAGACAAAGGACGAGATGCGCAAGTTACATGACTCGTTCAAATTAATGCAGTCATCCCTCGTGTCGCGGATAGAAGAGCTGAAATCGGTGAATGAGGAGAAAGGTCGTATTGAAGGGGAGTTACGTGTGGCAAGAGCAATCCAAATGGCTATGCTTCCGAAAGTATTCCCACCTTATCCCGATCGTGACGATATTGATATCTTTGCATCGTTGACACCGGCTAAAGAGGTTGGAGGAGATCTCTATGATTTTTATATTCGGGATGAGAAACTCTTCTTCTGTGTAGGTGATGTTAGTGGAAAGGGTGTTCCAGCTTCCCTGATTATGGCCATATCACGGGCATTGTTCCGAACGGTATCGGCCCATGAGAGCAATCCCGCGAAGATCATGTCGACGATCAACGATGTTGTTTCGGGAGATAATGCATCGAATATGTTCGCTACCTTCTTCTTAGGTGTCCTAGACTTGCCGACAGGACGATTGCGCTATTGTAATGCAGGACATAATGCTCCGGTGGCCATCATAGGTGACGATATTCATTTCCTGAATGTACAGTCCAACATACCGTTGGGCATTATGACTGGATACAGCTATGAAGTTCAGACTGCGGAGATGCCATATTTGTCGAGCATATTCTTATATACCGATGGTTTGACCGAGGCTGAGGATGCCGACCACCATCTGTTTGGTGAAGACCAAATGATAGAGACCATTCAGCAAATGGAGAATACTTCGGCGAAGGAATTGATTATACGGATGGAACAAGCCGTAGCAAATCATGTATTGGGAGCTGAACAGAGTGATGATTTGACGATGCTTGATATCCAGTATTTGCGGAAACAAGATGAGGTGATCATGCATCGGCATCTGGTTATCGTTAATAAACTGGATGAGATCACCCGTTTGTCTGAGTTCGTTGAGTCGGTCTGTGACGAGGTGGCTGTTGATCCTTCCTTGACGATGAATTTGAACTTGGCTATTGAAGAAGCCGTTACAAATGTTATCCTCTATGCATATCCTGAGGGAATGGAGGACAGAATCTATATTGAAGCTGTTTGTAATCCGAATCCACGGCGCTTGAAGTTTATTATCAGTGACTGGGGTAAAGCATTTGACCCGACAACAAAGGATGATGTGGACATCTCGTTGGGTGTTGAAGACCGTCCGATCGGTGGATTAGGCATCCATCTGATTCGACAAATCATGGACTCGGTGAATTATGAACGAGTAGACGGCAAGAATATATTGACATTGCGTAAAAAACTATAATGTAGTCGTAATTTTAAGATGGAGAGTATTTTCTTTTTAGGACTAGGCCTGAAAGCATGGATCACAATCGTTTCATTGATTGGACTCATTGTGGTGATGATACGTTCACGTTTGCCTTTGGAAGTTGCATTTTTGAGTGTTGTAACCATCTTGTTGGTATTTGACATTGTGAACGAAGAAGAGGTGATGGCGGGTTTCGGAAGTGAACCGGTAGTTGTACATGGTGCTTTCTTCGTTGTCTTGGCCGGTTTGATGCACACGGGTGTGCTCTATTGGCTGACAAATAACCTGATGGGTACCCCAAAAACTTATCGAAGGGCATTGTTCAAGTTGATGGTTCCTGTCTCTGTCTTGGCTGCAATGTTGAACAGTGTCAACGTGGTTGCATTGTTTATCGACATGGTGAAGCTGTGGGCACATCGTCTTGGCACGCAGCCGTCGCGACTTCTGTTGCCACTTAGCTATGCTGCCTCGTTGGGAGGTATGTGTACGTTGATTGGTAACTCCTCCAACCTGATGATCGCTGGTCTTTATGCTGATCAGACGGGGCAGTCGATGAACCTCTTTGCTCCGTTGTTGCCGGCTATGTTCTGTGCGGCAGTCGGTATTGGACTCACCATCCTCTTTTCTTACATGATTCCTCGTAGAGAATCCCCAGAATCTTCGTTCGAGTCGACAAGCGACTACACTGTTGAACTTTTAGTACCTACGGACAATCCTGCTGTCGGAATGAACGTTGATGAGGCCGGACTGCGAAATGTACGTGGTGGATCCCTGGTCGAGATTGTCCGTTTCGACAAGGAGACTATCTCACCTGTGGGGAGTGACGAGTTCATATTAGGCGGTGACCGTTTGATTTATGCAGGTCAGATCAATGAGATCTTGGAATTGAAGAAGACTCATGGGTTAGTTGCAGCCGATCATCATGTGTTTAGTATTGATGAGATTGACAGCAACCGTAAGTTACGCACAGCATTTGTGCGGTTCAGCAGTGACCTCATTGGTACACGGATGAGCGACAGTGATTTTGAGAAACGTACAGAGATGGTACTGGTGGCCGTAGCACGTCAGGGACGACGTGTGGAAGGACAACCTCGTGAAATCGTCCTGCAGGCAGGCGATACACTCTTGCTGGAATGTCCTCCGAAAGAAGATTCGGTTATTGAGGAAAGCAATAAGCGGAGTCTGACCTTCTTTGACTCTCATTTTGTGCCAGAGATTGGTAAGAAGACCATTGTTTCATCAGTCATCCTTCTGGCCATGTTCTTGCTTTCATCTTTTCATATCCTCCCATTGGTAGCTTGTGTGATGGTGGCTGCTGGCTTGATGTTGGTTTTCAAATGTTGTCGTATGAACAACGTTATTAAATATATTGAATGGGAGTTATTGCTAATACTTGGTAGTACAGTCGTGTTTAGTACGGCTATTGCCAATACCGGAATTGCAGATCTCATCTCTGAGCACGTCATTGATGTTTTCGGTGAAAATCCGTATGTCGTTATGGCGGTGATGTGCTTGTTGGCTTCCCTGCTCAGTGAGTTCGTCAATGACTTGGGTGCAGTGGCTGTGTTCTTCCCGGTCGTTTATCAAGAGGCCATTGCTTTGGGATGCGATCCAATGCCATTTGTTATATCTTTGATGTTATCAGTGACTACAAGCTTTGCTTCACCGATAGGGTCGAGCACCCATATGTTGATCTATGGCCCGGGTGGTTTCAAGTTCTACGACTTTATTCGGATCGGAGTCTGGATGCATATCTTATTGCTGATAGCCAATTTATTTATTGTAAATATCATATATCCAATACATTAATCATAAAATTATGACAACAACAATTCATGAAAAAAACGGTATATATGTAGCTGTCTTTGAAGGACGTCTGGACACACCGGCGTCTTTGCAAACCCAGAAAGATGTACAGCCGTTGTTGGAGAATGCGGACAAAGAGATTGTACTCGATTGTAAAGACTTGGAGTACATCAGTAGTTCCGGATTACGTATCTTTTTAACTTTGAGGAAAGAAGCAGCTTCGAAGGGTGGTAAGGTAATTATCGAAAATATCCGTCCGGATATTAAGAAGGTATTTGAAATGACTGGTTTTTACAAGTTGTTTGAGATACGTGAATAAGCATAAAAAAAGAGGATGTACCTGAAGGCACATCCTCATATGTTTGTTCGTATTTGTTTAGCGGTCGGCTTTCAATCGGTCGGCCATTGCTTTTGCCAGTTCCCGACATTGCACCTCGGTCGTAGCATTCATCGATTGCTTCATCTCGACAGGTGTTCCAACCTGTTCATATTTCAGTTTTTCGTTGTATTCACCAATCTTCTTGACGGCAGCACCGGCCCAACTGAAGGATCCGAACCATCCTAAGTAACGGTTCTTGATATCCCTTGATGCCAGCTCACCAAGCAAAGTTTCCATCTCCGGATAGATATTGGTGTTATAGGTAGGGCATCCAAGGATCAGTCCCTTATAATTGAATACTTCCTGGATGATGTATGAGTGGTGTTTGCGTGACACATTCTCAATAATGATATTCTTGATTCCTTGCTTGTTAAGCTCCTCGGCAATCACCTCCGCCATCATCTCCGTGTTGCCATACATGGTACCGAATACGATGACTACACCTTCCTGTGCTTCGTACTTGCTCAAACGGTCATAGATGCTGATGACCTTTGGTAATTGCTCTGTCCATACGGGACCGTGAGTAGGGCAAACCATCTGTACAGGCAGGGTCTTTACTTTTGCCAATGCTCGTTGAACAGGCGTGCCATACTTTCCTACAATGTTTGAGTAATATCGTTCCATCTCACTCCAGTAGATGTCGGTATTGATTTGTGCATCAATCACTCCTCCGTTCAGGGCACCGAACGTACCCATGGCATCTCCCGAGAATAGAATTCCTTCGGTTGTATCAAAGGTTACCATGGTCTCGGGCCAGTGCACCATCGGGATGAGGGCAAACTGTAGTTTATGGTGACCCAAGTCGAGGGTGTCACCTTCCTTGACTACCAACTGCTTACAGTCGACGCCATAAAAACCTTCAATCATGCCAAAGGTCTTGGCATTGCCTACAATGGTTATCTCAGGATAATATTTTTTGATTAAGCTGATAGAGCCGGAGTGGTCGGGCTCCATGTGGTCGATGATCAAGTAATCGATGGCTTTCTCGCCGATTACATTCTTGATCTTCTTGATGAATACTTCAAAATAGCGGACATCCACTGTCTCGACCAGAGCGATTTTCTCATCTACGATGAGGTATGAGTTATAAGATACGCCATAAGGCAGAGGCCATAAATTCTCGAACAGATATTTCTGTCGATCGTTCACGCCTACATAGTGTACATTAGCTTTAAGTTCCATAATCGTATATATTTTCTTGCTTTCGCAAAGATAGCGTTTTTTTCGTCTGTTTTTATCAATTGATTTTAAAAGTTATAACATTTCCCTTGCCAAGTGTTACGTTCGGAGAGGCGTTGCTTGACTCTCTCGGTAAATTCAACGTTTTTCAGTCCCCAGTTGGGAGCAATCAGGAGCGACTTGGGGGATTGTGAGACAAACCGGTCGAGAACAATGTCAGGGCGTAGCCGTTCGATGAAGTCGATGATGAGTTCGATGTACTCGTCGGCATGAAAGATAT
>ODAI013507003.1_pt1 | contig 16424 bp, 11 predicted proteins | sample 1539321 | NCBI WGS metagenome assembly ODAI01 (sample SAMN02144231, study PRJEB22623) | gut metagenome | biome: sheep rumen | host: Ovis aries | place: New Zealand | reverse complement strand
TAATGAAAAACTTTTTGATGTGACATATGAACTTTTCCGTCAAATCCTCGGCAAATATCAAGGTGAATATCTGGATGCCTTTGACAGCGTCCTGGGAGGGCATGTAATGTTCAGGTGCAACATGTTTATTATGAAAAAAGATATTTTTGATATGTATTGTAAATGGTTGTTTTCTTTTCTCGTTGAGGTAGCTGAAACTATTGATTTGGAGGGATATGATGATTATAGCAAGAGAATCATTGGATTCTTTGCAGAACGTATGTTGACTGTATGGTTGTGGAAGAACCATTTCAGAATAAAGCAATTGCCAATTGTGGTGCCTGGCAGCCCATGAGGACAAGGAGGTAGAGATGTGCATATGGTGTTATTGTGATTGAAAGGCATATTGCATCAGCAATATAAAAGTTTGATATGTGTGCATGCTGCATGCAGGGAGGGGATTTTTTGAAGGGATGTGGACAACATATGAAAAAAATAGGCGTAGTGATATGCAGCTACAATGGTTGTGAAGACACAATCAATTGCATAGAGTCATTGCAAAAGCAGTCCTTGCAAGATTTTGATGTCTATGTAGTGGATAATGCATCAACTGATGGAACAGAGAATAATATTAGACAAATGTTCTCGGGGGGAAAAACAAATCCTCTCCATGAAAGAAAACATAGGTGGAGCAGGCGGCTTTGGAGTCGGTATTGCACATGTAGCTGGTCTTGGGTACGAGTATATTGCCCTGATGGATAACGACATCATCGTGGACGAGAAAGCTATGGAACTGATGATGGCTTCCTTGGAGGCTGATGAGGGGTTAGGTGCCGTAGGAGCGAAAATACTCTGGATGCATAAGCCGGAGGTTATCTTTGACTTTAGTAATGTTATAGATGTGGAGCATCAAAAGTGTCATTCGCCCTACAGGGATATTTATGACAATGAGCGTCTTCAGGGACTGAAGGAAACAGACTTTGTCCCCGCCACGGCTGGGATTTTCCGCACTAAGGCTATCCTTGAGGCCGGATCCATGCCGGTGGATAATTTCATCTACTATGATGACATTGAACTGGGCTGGAACATGCTGCGCAAGGGCTGGCGCATGGTCTGCTGTGGTGCGGCTAAGGTCTGGCACAAGAGCAGCGTCAACAACCGCAAACATGACAACTTTGGGGAATACTACTTCAAGCGCAATACCTGGAACTTCACGGCGAAATATATTGCGGAGGATAAAGTGGAAAGTTTTGTGGAGCAGGAGATAAGGAAAATATTTCCCGTGCTTTACGGTTGTGCTTTCAAAGAGCAGTGGCGCAGGTTTGAAACATCATTCTATGTGTTTGATGACTTTGCCCATCATGTGAGAGGAAAAGCAAAAGAAAGACGGATACAGCCATTTTCTGTGGGTAAGGGGCAAACCAATAAGGCCTTGGAAGACGAGCTTGACGATGATTCTGTTCATTGAGAGGCAGGTATGAGATATGTGCAAAGTTTCGGTTTTAGTGCCAATATACAATGTGGAAAAATACTTAGAGAAGTGCTTGGAAAGCCTGGCAAAGCAGGATATGGAGGAAATCGAGTTCGTTTGCCTGAATGATGGCTCTAAGGACAGCTCCTGTAAGATAGCTCATAGGTTTAAGCAAAGAGATTCTCGCTTCCGCGTCATAGACAAGGAAAACAGCGGCTATGGCAAGACTATGAACTTGGGGCTGTCACTTGCCAAAGGCAAGTATGTGGGCATCGTGGAAAGCGATGACTTTGTGGAGCCGGATATGTTCTCTGTTTTGTATGAAACAGCAGAGAACTATGAGGCAGATGTGGTGAAGTCTGCTTTTTGGGTGCATACAAATGGCTTTGACTCTTTTGAGGAGACTATAGCGGAAGATTTGTACGGCAGAGTGTTGTACCCGGACAAAAATTTGGAGGTTTTTGACCGTAATCCCAGCATTTGGAGCAATCTTTACAGGCGGGATTTCCTGGAGAAAAATGGCATCCGTTTCTTTGAGTCACCGGGAGCTTCTTTTCAGGATATCGCCTGGCGCATCAAGGTTTTTGCCTCGGCGGAGAGGGCAGTATTTATACGGCGGGCATTCTATCACTATCGGCGGGATAATGAGGGTGCTTCAGTACGCACGGAGGGCAAACTGTACTGCGTATGCGATGAATACGATGAGGCAGAGCGTTTCCTGTGCCAAAAGACTGACTGGCAAGTCCATTATCAGTACCTGCTGCCCTATCTTAGGTGGGGACACTACAATTGGAACTGTTTCGGCAGATGGCTTAGCCTGGGCAGTAGATGGGAGTTTTTCCAGCGGTTGAGGCAGGAATACGTCAGGCTCGAAGCCGAGGGGAGACTTAGACTGGACTTTTGGACAGACAAAGGCTCCTGGCTGGCTGTGCAACGGATGCTGACGGACAGCAGGCAATTCTTTTATGACCGTTATGTGTCAACTCTGAAGAAGGAAGTGCTGTTGGGAGGCTTTCTGTCTGCCTTGGGGGAGGCGCCAAAGCTTGCTGTTTATGGAGCAGGAAAGGTGGGAAAAGAGGCTTTGGCTGTCTTATGCAGCCAGGGTAAGGCTCCGGATTGCTTCGTAGTTACGGACAAGACCGACAACGAGAATTATGTCGAAAGAGTGCCGGTGCGGGAACTCGAAGAAATAATACAGGAGAAAGAAAATTATGTGGTGCTTATTGCTGTGGCGGTCAGCACCCAGCCGGAGATATTGGAAAATTTGTTAGGGAAAGGTTTTAGAAATATCGTGGCCTATCTGCCGGAGTTCAGGCAGGTGCTGCGGTGGTGAAGTTTAGGAGCGGCTTATGAATCATCCATTGGTGGCAACGGAAGAAGGCGTTTTCGCCTATATGCGGGAGCAAATGGAGGAGATGGCGGACATCTCCTCTTATGTAAGGCGGAATTTTGCGCTCTTACGCGCCCATGCCGAGGAGCTGGCCAGGTTTCATTATGTGCGGGATGAGGCAGAGGATGTAACCCTGGGCCAGATATATGATGCCCTGGCCATGACAGGGGAAATAGACAGCAAGAAAACTGCAAGGCTTGTAGAGCTGGAGCAAAAGGCAAGGGTGATGCTGCAGACACCATTGAAGACTGCTCTCTTGGCAGATGATGCGGAATCCGATAATCCTGTGCCTTGGCTGGAAGACTTAAAGGAAGACTTCTCGGCGCAGCTCTTGGCAGGTGCAGCGCAAAAGGCTGTGAAAGCCGGAAATCTACAGGCAATGGAAAAAATAGGGGCGATTCTTGGGGGACCGATACTGATGCCCTACGTGGAGTGGCTTTTGCGTCGCTCTGCAGACTTGGGGTTCAGGCGTTTGTATTTTATTGCCAGGGACGGATACATATTGAAGCTGATGGCAGATGAGCTGATAAAAAAGCTTGGGTTGAATGTACGCACTCGCTATATTCATGGTTCCCGCAGGGCTTGGCGTATGCCTTCATACAGAGGTTTGAAGGGAGAACTTCGGGGACTGGTGGGCTGGTCCCATACTCAGCACATACGCTCGGCAGAGGATTTGGCAGATGTTTTGCAAATGCCGGTGGAAAAGCTTCGCCCCTATCTGATTGAGGAGTTTTTGGAGAAGGGGCACACTCTCAGTTTTGAGGAATTGACCGCTTGCGTGGTGGAACTGGAAAAGTCAGAGGAATTCCGCAATCTGCTTAGGGGTGTCCTGGCTCCCCGGAGGCGGCTGGCGGTAGAATATCTACGGCAGGAGATAGACATTTCTGACGATAATTTTGCCTTTGTGGAACTGGGAGGAGGCGGATTTACCCAGATTTGTTTGGCAAGGATAATGGAGGAATTTTACCAAGGCCCCATTCGCACTTTTTTCTACAAGATGGACAGGGTTCGTGTCCCTGACAAAGAGTGCATTTTCTATGATTTCTTCCCCAGTAAGCTGAAAAATGACTTGATGGTGGAAATGGTTTGTCGCGCCCCGGAGGGGCAGACGGAAGGGTACTATCGAGAGGGAGGAAAGATATTTCCCTTAAAAAAAGAAGGGGAAGCAGAGCTTTATAGAGAAAGAGGCTATGAAGAATACATCCGGGGCATTATGGCCTTTACCGAAGCTTACGCTGAAGTGGCTGCAAAGTTCAATCCGTTGCCAAATATCAGGGCATCCCTTGCCTGTATGGACTTCATTAGCTGTCAGGAAGATAACGAGATTATTGAGTTCTTCGCCGGTCTGCCCAATAGGGTCACGGGCAGGGAAGAAAAAACGCCTGAGTTTGCGCCGCCCTTGACCAAGGAAATGGTGCAGAATCTGTTTCTGCGCCATCCGGGACCCAATGCCTGGTCCTATTATCCGGGCACGGACTTTGACATGTCCATCAAGCGAAGCAGTCCGCATATACAGAAAAAGATAGCAAAATATGAGAGCCGGGCAGGGGAGATTCGTGCCAGGTGGCTCAGAATGTTCCCGCAGGAAAATGTATCGGCAGGACGCTTCAGCGAGGTATTCGGCGGATATGGACTGAGCAGATGCCCTTATAGTGTTTTAGGCAAACGCGTTGTCCTATACGGGGCAGGGACGAGGGGGCGGCGCTGGTACAAGGAACTTTTGGCGGATAAGGCCATTGAAATCGTCCAATGGCTAGATAAAGGGTACTTGGATTTAAGAGATGAGCTGCCGGTGACCGGGGACATGGAGAGCCTGGGGCAGGTGCCTTTTGACTGGGTGATGATAGACTTTGCTGACCCTAAATTGATGGAAGAAGTAATAGAAGAGTTTCAGCGGCGGGGTGTGCCCCAAGAAAAGGTTTACTATCCGGCAAAGATATCCGAGTGGATATCCGAGTGGATATCCGAGTGGATATTATACCTTCATGTTTGAGTCAAGTTGCTGGCTGAAATTAGGACTACGAGGACAGGAGATATGAACTATTTGGATAAAGATATACTTGAATACATAAAAGCAGAAGAAGGAACAGATTATACCTCTGTCTTAGAAAAGGACTCCCGCTTTGAGATATTCGAGCAACTGTCGGATTACCGTCAGGGCCTTCTGGGCTGGTATGACTTCCGCCCGGAAGGCAGCCTTTTGGAATTGGGAGCGGAGTTTGGTGCTCTCACGGAACTTTTTTGCCGTAAGTGCGGTCAGGTAACAGCGGTGGAGGAAGATCCCCTGCGGGCAGAGGCCATTGCCTTGCGTTGTGGTTCCCTGGATAATCTCACAGTTGTGCATGCGGATTGGCAGCAGTATGTGCTGGAACTTCGGGACGGCTTTGACTATATCGTCCTGGCCGGGGGACTGGAGCAGGTGGGGGAGGATTTTTCCCTGCCCGGGGAAAGTCTCTCCGGCCCCGCTGCCATGCTAAAGCTTCTTTTGGCGCATTTAAGGCCCGGCGGGAAACTATTTGTGGCGGTGGATAACAGGCTGGGGCTCAGGTATTTTTGCGGGGAGCCGGAGCGTCATACGGGAAGGCCCTTTGCAGGGATTAACAGCGCCGTGGTGCAGGAGGGAAGGCGGCTCTTTTCCCGGCAGGAGCTTTTGGAGACAGCAAGTCTTGCTGGAGTCAGGGCGGAGAAGTGCTATTATCCCTTGCCGGACTGGCGTTTGCCCCAGCTAATCTATACGGATGAATACCTGCCCGAGGATAATCTCAATGAGCGTTTGCTGGTGTATCATCCCCGTAACAAGACCTTGCTGGCTGATGAGGCAGGGCTTTACAGCCAGGTTATCAAGGGAGGGGCATTTCCTTTCTTTGCCAATTCATTCCTGCTGGAGTTTGCTAATGAACCAGAATCGTTATCCAAGGTTGTTTATGCCGCCCTTTCCAGTGACAGGGGAAGGGATAAAGCTTTGGCCACGGTGCTCTACAGTGACGGCAGGGCTGTGAAGCGGCCCCTTTTCCCTGAGGGGGAGGCCTACGGGCAGAGTCTGGCAGCCCGGTCGGAGGAACTGCGCAGTCGTGGTCTGCCTGTGCTGGCCTGCCACTGGCAGGATGGTTCTGTGCAGATGAAACGCATGGAGGCTCCCATGCTGTCTGCCTATCTGAAGGAGGCAGATAGCGAGGACTTTATCGCTGTTTTTGACAGGCTTTGGCAGTATATCCTGCAGTCCTCGGAGCAGATGCCCAAGGAGGCCAATGCCCTTTCCGGCAGCAGTTGCTGTCCTGAGGAGCCCTGGGATCCTATCCTTCAGCGGGCTTATTTGGAGCTTATCCCCCTCAATGCCTTTTATGACCAGGGGGAGATTCTTTTTTTCGACCAGGAGTATGTGCGGGAAAACTATCCGGCCAAATATGTGATTTTCCGCGCCATACACTATGCCTATGTTTTCAGCCCGGAACTGGAAAAGCGGGTGCCCCGGAAGGCTTTGATGGAGCGATTCGGCATTACCGAGAAGATGTGGCAAGTCTTTGTGGAGGAGGAAAACGGTCACTTCCTGCCGGAGGTGCGGCAGCATAAGCTTTACCGTCACTTCTACAAGTGGCTGCAGGTGGACAGGAAACAGATGGGCCTTAATGCCCTGCTTCTGGGGCTGGACGAGGAATACAGCCCGGAGTATGTGGTTTCGGAGAAGATGAGGAAAATCTGGCAGGTGCAGTATGGCTTGCTGGGGGCCTTTACCGATTTTTGCCGGGAGCATAACCTGCGCTACTATGTGTTCTTCGGCACATTGCTGGGGGCCGTGCGGCACCGTGGCTTTATTCCCTGGGACGATGATGTGGATGTGGTAATGCCACGGGCTGACTATGACCGGCTGTTGGAACTCGGCAGTGAATTTCCTGCCCCCTATTTTCTGCAGACCATGGACAATGACCCGGACACCTTTTTCGGCGGCTTTGCCCGTCTGCGAAACGATGCTACCACCGGCATAGGCCGGGAGGACTTTGGCCATGACTGCCATCTGGGGATCTGGATGGATATCATGCCCCTGGATTTCTGCTCTTCGGACAAAAAGCAGGTGAAGAAAAAAGCCAAGCATATACATTTCTGGCAAAATCTGCTTTATACCAAGATTTACGGAGAACCGCGCAGATATATCCTGCCGGGGCTGCGTCTTTTGCACAAGGGACTGGCCTGGCTGCTGCCCCATAGCTTCCTTTGCGGACGGCTCCAGGCGGCTTTTCGCAGGGATATTGATGAAAAGTCCAAGTATCTTGCTATCTTCACCGGGGGAGGCATGCCAGGGATTTACGAGCGGGACTTTTTTGGCGAGGGTGTAGACCTTACCTTTGGCTCTATGCGAGTCAAAGCTCCCAGGGAATACAAAAAATGCTTGCAACTGACGGCAGGCCGGGATTATATGAAATTCCCACCCATGTCCAAGCGCAAGCCCCATCATTTGGGCATCTTCAATCCCGATGTGCCCTATACCCGTTACAGGGATATGCTGTGGAGGCTCTTTGAGGGGGCAGAGGGCAAGGCGGTGGTGCTCTTTGGTGGCGGTTTTATGTTCGAGGACTATATGAAAAAATATGGTCGCGCCTATCCTCCTGCCTTTATCGTGGATAACGACGAGAAGAAATGGGGCACTACCAGGCACGGTGTGGAAATTATCGAGCCGGAGAAACTTCTGGATATGCCTAAAAGCCAGTTGTATCTCATTATCTGCAGCATCCATTACAAGGCTATCAGCAAGCAACTGGATGGGATGGGTCTGAGGGATTACAAGATTTATGTGCAGGAGAAGGAATGGATTCTGGAGGATGAACAGGAGAGGTGAGGATTTTTGAAAAAATATGGACGCGGCTATGTGCAGGGCACCTTTGACCTTTTTCATGTGGGACACCTGAACCTCTTCAAGCGGGCCAAGGAACGCTGCGATTATCTCATAGCAGGGGTGGTGTCCGATGAGCTGAACGAAGTCTACAAAGGTGCGAGGCCCTACGTACCCTATGAGGAGCGGGCGGCCCTGGTGGCGGCCTGCCGTTATGTGGATGAGGTCATTCGGGTGGATGTGGGCTCGGATGACAAGGTGAAGATATGGGAGGAGCACCACTATGACTGCCATTTCTGCGGGGATGACCATGGGAATTGGGAACCGCTTATCAAGGCTCTCCATGAACGCGGTTCCGAGGTTGAGTTCTTTCCCTATACGGAAAGCACCAGCTCAACTAGGCTTAGGGAGGAATTGAAGAAGAGGATTCTCTACCATGAAGATGATGTAATGTCCTTTGATGTGTTCGATACACTGGTTACTCGCAAGGTGGCGACTCCCAAGGGCATCTTTGCCCTGATGCAGGAGGCTTTGGCAGATGAGAACCTGATGCCTGGCCTGCCTATGCGGGTGCGGCAGGGCTTTTATGATATGCGCTGGTATTATGAGCACCTGGCAAGGCAGCGGTGGCAGAAGGACAGTCGTGAAGATGTGACCTTTGAGGAAATTTATGCCTGCCTGGGAGAGGCGGAAGGATTGAGCGAGGTGCAGCTGCAGGGCTTGATGCAATTGGAACTGGAGGTTGAAGCACGTAATCTTGTTGGCATTGAGGAGAATATCCGGCAGGTGAAGGAACTGCTGGAAAGCGGTCACAGGGTGATCCTGATTTCAGACATGTACCTGGGCGAAAAGGAAATCCGTTCCCTGTTGGTGACAGCTGATGAAGTATTCCGCGACATGCCCATATATTCTTCTGCGGATATGCAGAAGGGCAAGTGGAGCGGCAACGGCTATAAGTTGGTCAGGCAGCGGGAGCATCTTGATATCTTCCATTGGGTGCACACGGGGGACAATAAAGGTTCGGATATAGGCAAGGCCAGGGATCTGGGCATCAAGACTGTCTTTTACAACGGAGCGGCCCTTACCCGCAGGGAAAGTGAACTTATGTCCAAGCATGAAGATGATGTTTCTCTGCAGCTGGCAGTGGGTGGGTTGCGTTTGCGCCGTCTCCAGGGAGAGGATGTGTCCCTGGATGCTTTGCCCGGACTGCCTGATGAGCAGCAGGTGCCCTTTGGTCTGGTTAACAGATATCCTGTAGGAGTGCTGGCAGACAGGATTGCCCTGTACGGGGCAGGTCGCATGGGCCGTGACCTTTATGAATTGCTGCAGGAGCGGGGCAAGGATGTGGTCTGCTGGGTCGATAAGCAGGCTGAGATTTTGAGAGAGCAGGGGTTGCTTGTTGAGCCTGTGGAGCGCTTGCGGCAGGGCGGGTTTGAGCAGGTGGTGATTGCCGTTAAGAGTCGGGAGAAAATGCTTGAGATAAGCAGCGAATTGACGGCTATGGGAATTGGTGAAGAGATGATTTTCTGGGTTTGAATTATACATGTGAGGGCTACGGAAAGGGATGATTGGCTGAAATGAAGGCATTGAATCTGCATGGAGTGGGAGATTTGCGTTATGAGGAAGTTCCCCGTCCGGAGCGCAAGCCGGGAGAGGTGCTGCTGAAAGTCAAGGCTGTGGGCATCTGTGGCAGCGATATAGCAAGAGTGTTCACCAAGGGGACTTATCATTTTCCTACCATTATTGGTCATGAATTCGCTGGGGAGATTGTGGAGGCGGAGGACAGTGCCTTAGTTGGGCGTGGCGCATCCGTGTTCCCTTTGCTGCCCTGTGGACATTGTGAAGCATGTAATCAGGAGCAGTATGCCCGTTGCGCTAACTATGATTACTACGGCTCTCGCCGGGATGGGGCTATGGCAGAGTATCTGGCGGTGAAGCAGGAGAACCTTTGCCTGCTGCCGGAAGGTGTAAGCTATGAAGAAGCTGCCATGAGTGAACCGGCAGCAGTAGCCCTCCATGCTTTTCGCAAGAGTGGCGTGGGGCAGGGGGACACTCTGCTGATTTACGGCATTGGCGCCATTGGCCTGATAGTGGCCCAGTGGGCGAAGGCGGCAGGGGTGAAGAATATCATCCTGGTAGCCAGGACAGATGACAAGGTGGAGTTTGCTAAGAAACTCGGCTTTTCTTTGGCAATCAATGCAAAAAAAGAAGACCTTGGCAAACTTGTAGAGAAAGTCACCGAAGGTCGGGGGGCAGACACTTGCATCGAGGGCACAGGTGCGTCGGAGTCTTGGGCAGAGTGCATCTGCCTTGCCAAGCCTGGCGGCAGGGTAGTTTGCATGGGCAATCCCCTTGGCGGCATGAGTCTTTCCCAGGATGCTTATTGGAAAATCCTTAGGAAGGAACTAACATTGGTCGGTACTTGGAACAGCAGCTTCGGCAGCCGGGAAAACGACTGGCGAGAGGCTGTACAGGCCATGCAGGACAAGCGGCTGGATTTGGAGAGTCTCATTACCCATAAGTTTTCTTTGGATGAGTACAAGGAGGCATTTGCCCTCATGCACGAGCGCAGGGATATGTACTGCAAGGTTATGTTTGTTATGTGAATGGCTGGAGATTGACTATCAACTATTGAAAATTGCATCTATTTACGTTATAATACGGAGCATAGTTAAGCCTATGGGCATTACTTACATTATATCGTTATTGGCTTCTTTTACCGTTGAGTTACTAAAATTTATATGGGGATGTTCTCTCTCTGATATAACAGTGAGTTCTTTGGTAGGAGTGGTTATCATGTTACACTTTGCTAAATATGTTTTTGTGTGGGCATATAATGGGGCAGTTGCATTGGCATTAGCCCACACATCTAGGACATTTTTATATGGAGTGGAGCTTTAAGCGATTCTTGTGGTAATGGTTGGATGATATGCCCCACCAGAAGATAATGACCAGCGAAAGGACAATTTTTTGCTGGTTTTTATTTATAGTAAAGTTAGAATACGATTACAATAGCGCAAGAAGACGTTTATAATTAAGTGAAACAAAAAATTCCCCACTCAGCCGCTTGATAGGGCAGAGGGGGAGATAGCTACTTAAAGCATGCCCAAGTCGTGCGCCAGTTCCTTTATGTGCGGCAACGACAGATGGGAGGCTCTCCACTAGAGACAGGTCCATATGGTCGAGAATCATGTTCGTGGCATGTTCTTTAGTCTCTGCCAAGGCTTTAAGGCTATCTTCTTCGCGTGCATTTTTCTATACCAGCGCTAAAATTGCACATATCAGCCACTCCTTTCTCAAGTTCCGGAGTAATCTCAATATGGAACTCATTAGCTAATTTCTCTCGCTTTTCTGCAGCAGTGAGATCGTTATCCTTAAACACAAGATTTAGCATGCCAAGCAGTCCGGTCAGCTCGCTGTACTTCTTCGGCCCCAGGCAGACCATGACAACATCCAGAAGGTCGTAGTTTGCCTTCTTTGCTTTGACCTTGCCTTCGATGTTCTCCTCTGTCATCTTGTAGCGGGTGATGGTGTATTCCATCTCCTGGCTGGGATTGGTGCAAATCCAGATGGAGTAGACCTTCTTGATCTTGCCGTAGTCGGACTTGACGAATACCGTGCCGTACTGGCTGGAAATCATACTACTGCAGTAATAGATACCACGTTTCAGCAGAGGATATCCGGGGTAGAAATCGTTCTGCGCTTCAAGGTTTATGATGAGTTCGATAACATCGCCATAGCTGGATGGTACCGTTGCCGTGAAGCGGATGTCGTAGAAGATGGTGTTTTCTCTATCAGAAGCATCCTCGGTCTGCTCGCTGCTTATGCGTGTTGGCAAGATGATATCCTGGATAAGGACTTTGTCAATCTCCGGTTTGTCTTGGATGCATTTGATAATGTCTTCTATGGACATATTTTTATACTCTTCTGCGCATACCTTAAGGATATGGGCGACGATGCCTTTTTCGGAGAGTACTTTCTTGCAAGCGGTATCGTATAGGGCACCTTTTGGGTCTTTGGATGTAGGTTCTGCCATTGGAGGCACCTTTCTTTCCTATAGGGATATTCTACCATAAGAAGGTTCAGACAACGAAATGGTGCACTATGAAGCTGGATAATAACTTATGAAGCAAATAAAGTAAGGGTATAGTGCTTAATGAGATGCCCGATAGCTATGGCTTGCCTTTTATATTGCAAGGTGTCCTTGTATTTTCCTGCATCATGTAGTAATATCTACCAATACATAAGAAAGAATCTGGAGGTAAGCAAATGTCCGAGACCCATAAGCGCCGTCCTCACTACAGCGGCAAGTATCCCCGTCGCTTCGAGGAGAAGTACAAGGAACTGCAGCCGGAGAAGTACGGCGAGGAGATAGAGCATGTGATAGCCAAGGGCAATACTCCTGCAGGGATGCATATTCCCATCATGGTGAAGGAGATACTGGAGGTGCTGGCCATCAAGCCCGGGGAGAAGGGCTTTGATGCTACTTTGGGCTATGGCGGCCATACCAGGGCTATGCTGGAGGCCTTGCAGGGGCAGGGACATCTTATCAGTGGGGATATTGACCCCTTTGAGTCGGCCAAGACTGAGAGGCGCCTTCGCGAGGCGGGCTTTGGACCTGAGCTTTGGGAGCTTCGGAATATGAACTTCTGCCAGATTGATGAATTGGCAGAAGAAGCAGGGGCTTTTGATTTCATTCTGGCAGATCTTGGCGTGTCCTCCATGCAGATAGACAATCCGGAGCGGGGCTTCAGCTATAAGGCCGACGGGCCGTTGGACCTGCGGCTGAATCCTGATGCAGGGCTTACCGCTGCCCAGCGGCTGGCTGAGGTGGGCAGGGAGGAACTGGCCGGCATGCTCTATGAGAATGCTGATGAACCGTACGCTGAGGAAATTGCCCGGCAGATCATAAACAGCAGGAAAAAGGGAAAATGCCCCAGGACGACGAAAGAGCTCTATGATGAGGTGGCAGCGGCGCTGGCAAAGGTTCCCCTGCCTAAAGAGGTGTTCGAGCGCACAGGCTACAGCAGCAAGAAGCAGGAAGCTGCCCGCTGGGAAATGGTGAAGAAAAGCGCCACACGCGTATTCCAGGCTTTGCGCATAGATATCAACCATGAGTATGAGGTGCTCTATGAGTTCATGGAGAAACTGCCTTATGCCCTGGCTCCGGGAGGAAGGGTGGCTATCCTTACTTTCCATTCCGGAGAAGACCGCATTGTGAAGAAAGCTTTCAAGGCCTTCAGGCAGCAGGGATTGTACAGCGAAGTGGCAGATGAGGTGGTACGGCCTGGCAGGGAAGAATGCAGAGCCAATCCCCGGGCCCACTCCACCAAGCTGCGCTGGGCCGTGCGAGCCGATGATTTATGACTTTTCCTTGCCTGTCGCTTCTGGCAATGGTACAATGAAATGTACTAGTTATGTAAGAGTTCGTTTTATTGAGAGGTATGTTTAGCATGAGACGCTATACATCACTGCTGGTGACAGCCTTCCTGCTTTTGATAGTGGTGGTGCTGGGCTCCGGCTATCTGGCGGTGGCTGACCATGATGGGGGGCAGAAGCCCCTTAGGGAAATCACTGCCTATACCAATCTGCCTACGGAGACGGCGGTGGTGCTGACCAATGCCTATGAGTCTGCCAGCGGCGTCAGGGTGAATTTCGTGCCTCTGGGCCGGGAGGAGATACTGGACAGGCTCAAGGCTCAGGCAGAGGGGGAAGGGGCTGGACAGGCTGCTTTGGTGCTGGGGGACAGCGAGCTCCTTTACAGGGCGGCTGCTATGGGCTACCTTTTGCCCTACATGTCGGAGCACGGGGATCAGGTGCCGGAAAAGTTCCGCCAGACGGAAGGATACTGGATTGGCGTCTGGTATGACCCCATAGTATTCTGCGTCAATCAGGATTATCTGAAGGCCCGGCAGCAGGTGCCTGATACCTGGCAAGGCCTGGCTGCGGCGCCCAATGTGCGGGTGGGGGTGACAGATTTCCTGGCGGCAGATGCCTCAGCCAATCTTCTCCTCAGCATGATTGCCCAGTTTGGCGATACGGCAGCCTATGATATCTGGCGGCAGATTCATCCCAAGGTGGTTCAGTACGCCCATTACCTTTCCAATCCTGTACGTCAGGCAGGTATGGGAGAGGTTGACGTGGCGGTGGCAGTAGAGAGCGAGACTTTGCGCTATATCCATGATGGCTACCCCTTGAAAGTCATCTATCCTGCCGATGGCACGGCTGCCATGGTGACGGGCACGGGCATTGCTTTCAAGACTTCGGCTCAGGATGAGCAGGCTGCCAAGGCCTTTGCTGACTGGCTGCTGTCCGATGAGGCCCAGCTGGCCTTGCAGAGCCAGGGCTTCTATTTCCTGCCCACCAATCCGGGCACTATGGCTTACAAGACCTTTGCGGGAAAGAATCTCCTGCTGTTCAGCGTTCGTCCCCAGTTCAATGCCCAGCAGAGGCATGATTTGCTGGACCGTTGGGTGAAGGAAGTTCGGTTCAATTGACAAGAGGGCTGCTTGCGGGCGGCCTTTTATTTGCATGATAGTTTTATCGATAGTTTTTAGGAGGTTTATCAGAAAGTGAAAGCAGGTTTCATCAGTCTTGGCTGTTCCAAGAACCTGGTAGATACAGAGATGATGCTGGGCATCCTCAAGGAGCACGGCATTGAGATTACGGCAGATCCTTCGGAGGCAGATATTCTCATTGTCAATACCTGTGCCTTTATCCAGTCTGCCAAGGAGGAGTCCATCACCACTATTCTCAATATGGCGGAGTACAAGGAAAGCGGCCGCTGCCGCAGCCTGATTGTGGCAGGCTGCCTGGGCCAGCGCTATGGCCAGGAACTGCTGGATGACATGCCTGAGGCAGATGCCATCATCGGCACCGGTGCCTGCAAGGAAATCATGACAGCGGTGGAGGAGTCCCTGAAGGGGCGCCGCCTGGTGATTGCCGGGGAGGATAAGCTCCTCTATGATGCCAAGAATCCCCGCATCCTCACCACTCCCAGTTACACGGCCTATGTGAAGATTGCCGAAGGGTGCGATAATCACTGCGCTTTCTGTGCCATTCCGCTTATCCGCGGCAGATTCCGCAGCCGCCGCATCGAGGATATCAAGGCAGAGGTGGAGCAGCTTTGCGAGAACGGGGTGAAGGAAATCATCCTCATTGCCGAAGACAGCACCCTGTACGGCAAAGACATCTACGGCGCTCCGGCACTGGCTGAGCTTTTGCGCGAGCTGGTGAAGGTGGAGAAGCTCCAGTGGGTGCGTACTCTTTACTGCTACCCCAAGTTCTTCACTGACGAGCTCATTGACCTCTATGCCAAAGAGCCGAAAATCTGCAAGTACATCGACATGCCCCTGCAGCATGCCCATGATGCCATGCTGAAGTCCATGCGCCGCCCGGACACCAGGGCGCAGATCGTGGCACTGGTGAAGAAGATAAGGGAGCGCATTCCAGGGGTCACCATCCGCTCCACTTTCATTGTGGGCTGCCCCGGAGAGACCGATGCCCAGTATCAGTCTCTGCGCAATTTTCTGGAGGAGATGCGCTTTGACAAGGTAGGGGTGTTTACCTACTCCCGGGAAGAGGGGACACCTGCCTACGACATGCCCAACCAGGTGCCGGAAGACGTCATGCAGGAAAGATATCATGACCTCATGAGCCTTCAGAGCAAGATTTCTGAGGAGATCAATCAGGAACTGGAGGGGCAGGTCATCGAGGTCCTGGTTGAGGGGCGCGATGAGGAACAGAATATCATTGCCGTTGGCCGCTCTTACCGGGAGGCCCCGGATGTAGACGGTCAGGTCTACATTGAAGGCGACACTGACAGCCAACCCGGGGACATCATCAAGGTGCGTGTCCTCCAGGGATTCACTTATGATGTGGTAGGGGAGAAAATCAATGAGTGATTACTATCTTGTCATCAAGAACCTGCAGACCATGAGGGATTTGTCCACAGCTGTGGGCAAGGCTCTCCTTGAGCGGGAGGCTGCTATCTCCTGTGCCGAGTCCTGCACGGGAGGGCTCCTTTCCAGCCTGCTGACGGATGTAGAGGGCAGCTCTGCCTACATGCAGGGAGCAGTGGTGGCATACGCTAACGATGTGAAGGAAAAGCTCCTGGGCGTGAAGCATGAGACCCTGGAGAAGTACGGGGCTGTGTCCGAGGAGACAGCCCGGGAAATGGCCCGGGGGGTGGCAAAGCTCATGGGCACCGATATCGGCGTGGGCATCACGGGCATTGCGGGCCCGGGGGGCGGCACGCAGGAAAAACCTGTGGGACGGGTTTACATTGCCGTGGCAGGTCCCCAGGGTGAGCAGGTGCGGGCGAATGATTTCTGCGGTGACCGGGACGAAGTGAAACTGCAGGCTGTTTCCACGGCCCTGCGCATGCTGGTGGATTACTACACACTTTAATGGAATTCTAATTTGTTTTTCAGCTTTTTTAGATAAAAGCAAGATATACTTAACATCGTCAACTTATTCAGGAGGATTTATTTGAAACAAGAATTAAAGTCATTCGGAGATATCGAACTCAGCCGCAAGGTGCTCCACGCCATTGCCGACATGGGCTTTGAGGAGCCCTCTCCCATCCAGGCAGGGACTATACCCCTAGTGCTGGAAGGCCATGATGTGGTGGGGCAGGCTCAGACGGGCACTGGCAAGACGGCTGCTTTCGGTATCCCCACGGTGGAAAAGATCGTGGAGGGCGTCCATGAAGTGCAGGCGCTGGTGCTGACTCCCACCCGGGAGCTGGCTATCCAGAC
>ODAI012684802.1_pt1 | contig 16426 bp, 13 predicted proteins | sample 1539321 | NCBI WGS metagenome assembly ODAI01 (sample SAMN02144231, study PRJEB22623) | gut metagenome | biome: sheep rumen | host: Ovis aries | place: New Zealand | reverse complement strand
TTTTTCTTCTATTTCATCTCTATCCATTCTTCCATGTGCATATATAATACGTGCTTCTGGAACCATACTTTGTATTTCATATACTTTATGTTCAATTAAATCAACATGATTATAAAGAATAAATACTTGTCCAGATCTTGCCAACTCTTTATATATTGCATCTTTAATCAAAGCGTTGTTCTCTTCGACAACATATGTTTGAATTGGATAGCGATTAACTGGTGGCGTTGTAATCAAAGATAAACTTCGTATACCAACTAGAGACATTTGTAATGTTCTTGGAATTGGAGTTGCAGTAAGAGTCAATACATCTACATCACTTTTATATTTTTTTATTTTTTCCTTATGCGTTACACCAAATCTTTGCTCTTCATCAATAACTAGTAATCCTAAATTTTTTGGCCTAATTTGATTATTCAATACTCTATGAGTACCTATTAATAAATCAAGTTTACCATTATTAAAATCTTCAATGTTTTTATTAGCAGTTTTGGAAAGAACAAAACGATTTAAAAGACCAATAGATACAGGATAATTTTTAAATCTTTCTTGTGCACTATTAAATTGTTGCATTGAAAGAATTGTTGTTGGACATAAATATATTACTTGTTTACCATTCATAATTGCCTTAAAAATTGCCCTAAAAGCTACTTCAGTTTTTCCAAAGCCAACATCTCCACATAATAATCTATCCATTGGATGAGAAGTCTCCATTTCATCTTTTATTTGCCTTACTGCAAGAGCTTGATCTTCGGTTAATTTATACTCAAATTCGTTTTCAAACATAACTTGTAGTTCTTCATCAGGGGCATATTTAAAGCCCTTTTTCATTTCACGTTCAGCATATATTCTTAATAATTCTCCAGCTATATTATGAACTTTTTTAGAGACACGTAATTTTGTCTTTTGCCAATCAGTTCCATTTAAATTTGATACTTTAGGCGCAATGCCTTCTTTTCCAGAATATTTACTTATTAAATCGATTTTTTCCACCGGAATATATAACTTGTCGTTATTTTTATATAGTAACTCAATATAATCCTTTTTTATATCATTCATAGAAAGAGTCTTTATGCCATTATAGACACCTATTCCACAAGCATTGTGTACAATATAATCACCAATTTCTAATTTATTAATATCCCTAATTTTTGTTGAATATTTAAATTTTGTTTTGTAATTCTTTCTTTCACTCCTAATATCAAATAAATCTTTGTCAGTTATAATAATAAAATCATTATAAACAAATCCATCTTCTAATTCTAATTCAATAATATTAATCTTATTTTCAAATATATGTTCACAGTCAGTAATAATACAATCAATATCAATATTTTTTGTAAATGACCTTATTTGATATTTCTTTAAGCAAATAATAATAGTTTTCAATCTATTACTTTCTAAATAATTTTTTATTCCCTCAATATTCTCATGGAATTTAGGTATTTCTTTTGTATTATAATTAACTATTTCTAAATCACTAATATTTCCAATTAAACTATCATGAGATAAATAATATGTCTTATCATATAAATCAATTCTTCCTATATCAAACATGTAATTTCCATTGTATTCAGAATCTTTTTCATCATGATATTCTTTTATTTGTTCTTTTACTTCCGTATATAAATTCTTTAATTGTGGATAATCTTTAATTATAATTAATGGATTGTTTAAGTAATCTGCTATTGAGACAACTTTATTATTAATATGTGATAACATATGCTGTTTTTCATCTAAAATATTCCCAGATTCAACTAAAAATTCCGTAGCTGGATATATTTCTAATTCATCTATTTCTTCAATAGATTTTTGACTTTCTGAATCAAAATAACGAATACTTTCTATTTCATCACCAAAGAATTCGATTCGAACCGGATTATTACTTGATACAGGAAAAACGTCTATAACATAGCCTCGTACAGCAATATCTCCTGTTTTTGAAACAATAATATCTCTTACATAACCAATATCTACTAAATCACTAAAAAGTTTTTTGGGTTCATATTCCATATTCTTCTTTATCTTTATTATTCTTTTAATATATAACTCTCTTTCTGGAAGAAAACGCAAAAAACCCATTAAATGGGTAATGACAATATGTTTATCACCAATAAGTAAGTTATTAATTGTTTCTAGCCTGGTTATTTTAAGATCTGGACTAACAGCAACTGCCATACTTGTAAGAAAATCATCCATTGGAAACAAAAAAGCCTTATCAGTATAACTTGACAAAATATTTAAAAGTTTATTTGCTTCAAATAATGTTGGAGTAACTATAACAATATCTCTTTTATCATTTAAAAATATTTCATTAACAAGATGACTTAACCCAGTATCATTTAATCCTTTAATTACTTTATTTTCAAATGAATTTGGCAAAATAAATAAATCTTTATTTAATCTCATACTCTTCACCATTATACTTACTCATTATTTTTTCAATATCATAATCGAGAAAATCATCAATTATATTAGAAGAGAATTCATATATTTTATTTATTACATTTAAATCATGCTCAGAAAAATTTCCAATAACATAATTAATATATGGAATACTAGAATCTTTAGAAATTCCAATTTTAAATCTTGGGAAAATCTCTGTATTTAAATTCTCAATAATATTTTTGATGCCATTATGTCCACCACTAGAACCTTTAAACTTAATCTTAATTTTTCCTACTGGTAAATCTAAATCATCATGAATAACTAAAATATCTTCTGGCTTTATTTTAAAGTAATCTGAAAATTTCTTTATAACAGTACCTGATAAATTCATATATGACTGGGGTTTTAATAGAATAAAATTTTCATCATTATGCATAAATTTGGCATATAACCCATTAAATTTCATTTTAAAATCATTAATATCATACTTTTTTGCATATTCATCAACAATCATAAAACCAACATTATGCCTTGTATTAATATATTCTTTTCCTGGATTACCAAGACCTACTATCATTTTCATCTAACTAACCTCCTCATTTTTAAACATTTTTATTATTTCTTCTTTATACGAACCATCTTGATTGTGAACATATAATGGCTTTAAAAATTTAACTCCGCAATTACCATTTTTTATACACTCTATCATAAACAAATTAGATTCTTTATTTTCTTTAGGATAAACTAATTGAATTTTATGAATAGAGTAATTATATTTTTGTAATAAATTAACGACTTCAATAAATCTGACTGTTTGATGAACTAACGCTAAATATCCCCCATTTTTCAATAGATATGCACTCATTTTAATAATGCTTTCTAAGTTCGTATATATTTCATGTCTAGCGATAGTTTTGTGAACATCATCATTTTTCAAGGAATTTGGATTATTACAAAAATATGGTGGATTAACTGTAATTACATCAAACTCATCACTATTATAATACTTTTTTAGGTTTTCTAAATTATCATTTATTAGTGATATTTGATTAGATAAATTATTATATTCAACACTTTTTTTAGCAAGTTCATAAATATCTTTTTGTATTTCAACACCAACTATGTCAGCTCTAGTTTTAGTAGATAAAATAAGGGGAATAGGTGCATTACCAGTACATAAATCTAGTATTTTTTTGCATCTTAAGTTAATTGTTACAAAATTAGGCAAAAGAACTGATTCAAGTGAAAATTTGAACCAGTCATTATTTTGAAATATTTTTAAATTATTTATTTCAAGCAAATCATTTATTGTTTCCATCGTTTATTTTTACCTCAACTATATTTCCTTGTTTATCTTCAACATATATTTTTTGAGCTAAAATATCAATATTAACCACTTTTCCAGAAATATCTTTATTAGTATAACTATCTCCAATATCAGGTAAATTATCTCTTAATTTTGAATAAACAACATCTTCATAACCAAGGCAACACAAAAGTCTTCCACATGAACCATTTATTTTTGTAGGATTCAAGGCTAACATTTGATTTTTAGCCATATTTATCGTGACGCTATTTAAATCGGTTAAAAAGGTATTACAACAAAGCATTCTTCCGCATGGACCTAATCCACCCACTTCTTTAGCTTTATCACGGACACCTATTTGACGTAGTTCTATTCTTGTTTTATAAATTGATGCTAATCTTTTAGCTAATTCTCTGAAATCGATTCTTTCATCAGCAGTAAAATTAAATAATAATTGTTTTCTATCAAAGGTAAAATTAGCATCAAGAATACGCATATCTAATTTTAGACTTTCAACTATTTCTCGTGCTTTATTTAAAGCTTTTCCAGCATCTTGATTATTTTTATAATATATTTGCTCATCTTTTTTATTTGCCAAACGAATAACATTTTTTAAAGGGAGACTATAATCATTTTCACTAATTGTTTTTATATGGGTAACAACAAAACCATATTGCAAACCTTTTTCAGTCTCTACAATAACATTATCATCAATATTCAAATCATGATTATTTGCATTAAAATTATAAACTCTTCCCTTTTTATTAAAAGATACTCCTACTACTTTTTGCATAAACCTAACACCTCAGTCACTTCTATTATATATCTATCGATGAGTAAATTCAAATTAATATTACCATTAATTAAACATTTAAGTTGATTTGTAATATCTAGAACCTTTACTATTTCGTCTTTCGAATATTCGAATAGGCTAACATTCACATAACTCTCATTGTATTCACAACCATATTTTTTATTAAGAGTATTGCTAACAATATTTTCAAGTATCTGAAAAGCGTTATAAAATTTCATTCTATCCTGCAATAAATCTCTAAAGTAATCAAATTCATAAGCAATCATCTTTTCTTTTTTAAGAATTAAATCATCGATAAAACTGTTAAGTACTCTTATATCTTCTAAATTACATTCTTCAACTGGAAATGTATAATTTAATATATGACATCGAGATACAATGGTTGGTAATATCTTTTCAAGGTTCTCGGTCATAAGTAATGCATATATGTTTTCGCTAGGTTCTTCAAGAAACTTAAGAATCTTATTACTAACATCTCTTGATAATCTTTCAAATCCATATATTATGTATACCCTTCTACCATTTTCTCTTATAGATTTTGTTTCCATATATATTAACAATTTATTAATCTCTTCAGTATTAATACCAATAGTACTTGGATTAACTATATACAAATCATCAAAACAATTATTATCAATTTTATATGAAATATCTTCTATTTCTCCTTCATCTTTTATATTTTCACATATTATCTGCTTTGCAAATTCTTTAACATAGGTAAATGCAACATTTAAAGAATTAACACTAAATAAATATGCATGAGAAAAACTAGTAATCTTACTAGTATTAGTTTTAAACTCATTTAAATTATTAATTCTTGCCATTTCATACTCCCACAGTCTTAAATATTAATAAAATTATTAAACCAGTTACATCAAAAAATGAAGTAAATCCAATTGTCCATACATTTATTGGCAAAACGACGTTAAAATTCACAGCCACCATATTAAATGCATATATCAGAAAAGTTGTCAAAATTATTTTTTTGAAAACTTTGATCATCATATCACCAATAAACACTATGCATTAATTACTTTTTTATGAAATAATTTGACGATTATCAAAAGCTTTTTCAAGTGTAAGTGAATCAATATATTCCATATCAGCCCCTATTGGAATGCCAGATGCTATTCTTGTAACTTTTATATCCATATCACTTACTAGTTTTTTTATATACAAAGCAGTCATTTCACCTTCAATACATTGCTTAAAAGCTATAATAATCTCTTTAAATTCACTGTTTTGAATTCTTGTAATTAATTTACTGATTTGTAATTCTGAAGCATCAATACTATTAAACGATGAAATGAGTCCATTAAGTACATGATAATATCCTTTATAATTTCCAATTTTCTCAATAGAAAATAAGGTTTTAGGATCTTCAACCACACATAGTAATTCCCTATTTCTATTATGATCAGCACATATATTACATACATCACTTTCGGATAAATTATTACAAATATTACATCTTTTAATACGCTTTTTTATATCTATTATATTATTACTCAAATTATTAACTTGTTCATCTTCCATTTGTAAAACTGAAAAAGCTAATCTCTCAGCAGATTTTTCTCCGACACCCGGAAAATATTTAAATGATTCAATAAAGTTTTGAATACTTTTTGGATACACAATATCACCTAAAATAATCCTGGCATCCCTTTAGTATATTTACCTAATTTTTCTTCTGTCATTTTATCAATTTGTCCTAGTGCATCATTTACTGCAATCATAATCATGTCTTCTAAAATATCCAAATCTTCGTTACTAAATTTTTCTTTATCTTTTATTTCGATTTTTTCAATTCGCTTGCTTCCTTTCATTGTAACCTTAACTAATTCTGTTTCACCAACGAAAGTAGAATTATTTATTTCTTCTTGTTCTGATAACATTTTCTTTTGTAATGACTGTGCTTGTTTAAGCATAGCTTGCATATTCATATTCATCTCTCCTATTCTATATCTACTAAATCTTTACCAAACAAGTCAATTGCTTTATTAGCTAAATTGCTTTGTTCAATAATTAGTTTACCATATTCTTCTTTTTCTTCATAGATAATATTATTATTTCTATCTTCAATATACTTTTTCTTTACACTCTCAAACTCAAAATTAAGCAGTAAGACAACTGAAATTGGATGATATATCTTTGATATAAAAGATTCAACTTGACTTAAATTTAAATATATATTATCTATTATTCCTTCTGAAACTGTAGTTAAAATCATATATTTAGTTCCAACAACCATCGGTTCAGTATCAAAAAGTAATTGCGCAATTTTACCATCGTGTTCATCTAAAAAATACTCATTCAAACTACTCCACACTTTAGCTAATTCCTTTTTAAAATTTATGTTTGCTGTGGCCATTGCATTATTAATTCTTACACCCTTATTTTCTTCATTAACTAGATATGAGAACTTACTCTGTGCATTATTTTTATCAACATCTTTATTTTTATGAATATATTCATCACTTTTATTAACTAAAGGTTTATTAATTATTTCCTGGGAAATAATTTTTTTATTATCAATAGACTGTATAAGCCTATCATTTTCTTCTAAAACAGGTTGGTTTATTGTATTAGATTTACTGTTTTCAATATATTTTAAAATATAAACTTGAACAACAATCATCGGATTTATTGCATCCTTTAATCTATTAAGAATATCATTAAGTGTTGAAACTAAATTAATATTTTGATGTATATCTCCATTAATATCACTATTTTTCACATAGTAATCAATTATTTTGTCGCGTGTTAAAATCATAACTCTTTCAATAAAATTTTTAAAATCATATCCCTGTTCACTAATTTTATTTATCATACCAAGTATATTTAATATATTTGATTGAAACAAATCATTATAAAACGAAACAATTTCTTCTTGTGATATCATGCCATTAATATTTTTAAAAACCTCAACATCAATTTTATCAGTAGTAAATGATCTTAATTTATCCAACATACCAATAGCATCACGTAGTCCACCATTAGCAAAATGAGCAATTTCAGTAATTGCATCATCAGTAATATCAATATTTTCCAAATCAGCAATATGTCTTAATCGATTTTCCATACTTTTTAATGAAATCCTATTAAAACTAAAGCATTGACATCTTGAAACAATAGTTTCTGGGACTTCATAAAATTCAGTGGTAGCTAAAATAAACACTATATACTCAGGTGGCTCTTCAAGTGTCTTAAGCAGTGCATTAAAAGCACTATTAGTTAACATGTGAACTTCATCAATGATGTACACTTTATACTTTAGCAAACTTGGAACAATTGAAATTTTATTTTTTAAATCACGAATTTGATCAACCCCATTATTACTAGCAGCATCTATTTCAACAATATCAACTGAGTTAGAATTTGCATCAACACAATTATCACACTTGTTACAAACATCATCATTAGACAAAAAATCTTTACAATTGATTGCTTTTGCAAAAATTTTTGCCATTGAAGTCTTTCCAATACCTCTAGGTCCAGAAAACAAATATGCATGCGAAATCTTATTGTTTTTTATAGAATTTATTAATATTCTTTTTATGGAATCTTGATCTACAAAATCCTCAAAACTATTTGGCCTATATTTACGATATAATGCTTGATATGCCATAATATCACTCCCTTATTTATTATACATTATTTAAGTTAATTTTTCTATTAAACAAAAGATATTTGTAAACAATTATCGCTTATCTGAAAAAAAACTTGTTAAAATATTTGAACATTCTTTATTATGCAAATATTCAACCTCAACAAAATGATTATAATCAGAATTTTGCAAAATATTTTTTATAATATTTTTATTACTTTTAATATTTGACTCAGTTCCAATATAAACTTTTTTAATTCTAGATTGTACCAAAGCGCCTGCACACATTGGACAAGGTTCAAGGGTAACATACATTTCACACTGATTAAGTCTCCAGTCGCCAACTTTTTTAATAGCATCTAAAATAGCTATTATCTCGGCATGATTCAAAATGTTATTTGTATTTCTTTTTAAATTATGAGCCCTTGATATAATTTTGTTATTGCATATTATAACAGCTCCTACTGGAACCTCATTTAATTCATAAGCCTTTTTTGCTTCTTCTAGCGCACATTTTATAAATAAATTATTCATATTCACTCCAAAAAAAATGTGCACATAAAAGTTGAGTGTTAAGGCTGCTATATTTCTATCCTGACCTGATTCCACGCTTTTATTGCACATCTAAATAATAGCACAAAGATTAATAATTATCAAGTTATATTTACAATCTATTTTTACACAAATATATTTCCCGGGAAATAAATACGCATATTTTGCATAACAATCATTAATTATTAACAAAAAGGAAGCTTGTTAGAAACAATATTTCACGTGAAATACTCTTTTTTATTTCCTGGGAAATAAAAAAAGGAATTATAATTTTCCTTTTTTTATATTTTTTTGCTTTTGCAAAATATTTCTTTTAATCTTGATTTATTGGTTCTTCTTGCTCACTATAGTTAAAATCTTCTTCACTTTCTTTTACAATAGTTGCAACAGTCGCAACAAAACAATTATCTTTTAAATTAATTAATCTGACACCTTGCGTAGCTCTTTTTAAAGTAGATATTTGTTCAAGAGATAACCTTATTATTGTTCCTTTATCGGTTATCAACAACAAATCTTCCTCACCTGTTACTGAACGAATAGATACTAAATTGCCATTCTTTTCAGTAACGTTCAAGGTTTTTACTCCTTTACTTCCTCTATGAGTAAGCCTATATTCAGAAACATTTGTTTTCTTTCCATAACCCTTTTCAGTTACAATAAGCATTTGTTGATTTTCTGGGTCATATATCACTTCACAGCCAACAACATTACTGCCATCAACATCTATTCCCTTAACTCCAGATGTATTTCTTCCCATTGATCGAATCTCTGTTTCTTTAAACCTAACTGCTCTTCCATTACTTGCACCAATTATAATTTCACATTCACCATCAGATTTTTGAACATTAATTAGCTCATCATCTTCTTTTAATAAAATTGCAATTTTACCGCTCGATCTAATGCTATCAAACTCAGAAACTTCTGTTCTCTTAACTAATCCTTTCTTTGTTGCAAAAACTAAATATTTTGTCTTTTCATCAGTCGAATCAATATTAACAATACTTCTTACAAATTCATCTTTTTCTAATGGAAGTAAATTAATTATTGGTAATCCTTTTGATTGTCTTGAAAATTCTGGTATCTCGTAACCTTTTATACGATATACTTTTCCTCTATTCGTAAAGAACATAATATAATCATGAGTTTTTGCATTAATCAGTTTTTCTGCAAAATCTTCTTCATTAGTAGTCATACCTTTAATTCCAACTCCACCACGATGTTGTGTCTTATAGGTATCAGTCTTCATTCTTTTAATATATCCCTTATTTGTCAATGCAACAACTATATTTTCTACAGGAATTAAAGACTCATCTTCAATATAATCAATTGCTGTCATATCAATATCAGTTCTTCTCTCATCGCTGTATTTATTCTTTATTTCAAGAAGTTCTGTCTTAATTATATTTAACACTCTTTCCATAGAACCCAATATATCATTATAATCCTTAATTTTTAGTAGTAAATCATTTAATTCTTCTTCAACTTTTTCTCTTTCTAGACCGGTTAGTTTTCGCAAACGCATCTCTAAAATGTGTTTTGCTTGAATTTCAGATAGGCCAAAGCTTTCAATTAACTTTTTTACAGCCTCATCATCTGATTTTGATCCACGTATTATCTTAATTACCTCATCAATATGATCTAAAGCTATTTTTTCACCTTCCAATATATGAACACGTTCTTCTGCTTTTCTTAAATCATATCTAGTTCTTCTAATAATAACTTCTTTTTGATGATCTATGTATTTAGCAATAATATCTTTTAGACATAAGGTTCTTGGTGTTCCATTATCTATTACTAAGAAAATGATTCCATAATTTACTTGAAAATTAGTATGCTTATACAGGTTATTCAAAACAACTTGTGGATTTGCTTCTTTTTTTAAAGTAATTGTAATTTTAACACCATCTTTTAGATCGGTATGATAATCACTTATTCCTTCAATAATTTTATTATGGACAAGTTCAGCAACTTTATTTTTTAGTTCCATTGTATTTACGCCATAAGGAACTTCTGTAATAATAATTTGATTATGACCAGCATGTTCTTCAATATAGGCCTTACTTCGAATAGTTATGCTACCACGACCTGTTTCATATGCTTTTTTTATTCCGGAATTACCTAAAATAGTACCTCCTGTTGGAAAATCTGGACCTTTAATATATTTCATCAATCCATCAGTATCGATATCATTATTGTCAATATATGCTACACATCCATCAATGACTTCACCTAGATTATGTGGAGGAATGTTAGTTGCCATACCAACAGCAATTCCCATAGAACCATTAACTAAAACATTTGGAAATCTAGATGGTAAAACGACTGGTTCTGGACTTGTTTCATCAAAGTTTGGCATCATATCTACAGTTTCTTTATATATATCTCGTACCATTTCTAATGATATCTTAGACAAACGTGCTTCAGTATAACGATAAGCAGCAGCTCCATCACCTTCAATATTACCAAAATTACCATGGCCATCTACAAGCATATAACGCTGATTAAAATCTTGTGCAAGTCTTACCATAGCATCATATATAGATGAATCTCCATGTGGATGATAATGACCCATAACATAACCAACCGTTGTAGCTGATTTTTTATGAGGCTTATCTGGTGTATTTCCTTCTTCAAGCATACTCCATAAAATACGTCTATGAACAGGCTTTAAACCATCTCTTAAATCAGGTATTGCACGTGAAGTAATTACACTCATTGAATAATCTAAAAAAGAATCAGATATTTCACTTACAATATCATTAACACGATGAGAATCTCTTTCATGAAACTCTCCCTTATATTTATCTTCTTCATTTATATTACTATTTTCATTATTCATACCACACCTCCTAGATATCCAAATTCTTTACATATCGAGCATTTTCTTCAATAAAAGTACGTCTTGGTTCTACTTCCTCGCCCATTAATCGATTAAACATTGCATCAGCTTGAACACAATCAGAAACAGTTATTTTACGAAGAACTCTCTTATTTATATCCATTGTTGTTTCATTTAATTCATCATAATCCATTTCACCAAGACCTTTCATACGAGCAATTTCGGCACGTGCACGAACATTTTCATCTAGTGAATTCAAATATGCCTCTTTCTCAGCTTCATCAAGCACATATTTTCTTGTTTTACCATGCATTATTCTAAATAATGGTGGCTGAGCAGCATATACATGTCCAGCCTCAACAATTGGTCTAAAGAAACGATAGAAAAGAGTTAACAAAAGTACACGAATATGAGATCCATCAACATCAGCATCGGTCATTATTATAATTTTATCATATCTTAGTTTTTCAAGATCAAATTCATCACCAATACCAGTTCCAAATGCTGTTATAATTGTTCTAATTTCTTCATTTCCTAAGGCTTTATCTAATCTTGCCTTTTCAACATTTAATATTTTCCCACGTAAAGGTAAAATTGCTTGAGTCATTGAATCTCGTCCTTTTTTAGCACTTCCACCAGCAGAATCTCCCTCGACAATAAATATTTCAGATACCTTAGGATCTTTACTTTTACAATCAGAAAGCTTACCAAAAAAACTCGTCATGGCTAAGTCACTTTTTCTAGTTATTTCCCTAGCTCTTTTAGCTGCATTTCTTGCACGGCAAGCAAGCATAGCCTTGTTTAAAATAGTTCTAGCCTCCTCAGGATTTTCCATTAAAAATCTTTCAAATCCATCAGAAAAAACCTTATCTGCTAACTTTCTTACTTCAGAATTACCTAATCTACCCTTTGTTTGACCTTCAAATTGTGGATTTGGATGCTTACATGAAATAATCATTGTTAAACCTTCTTTAACATCGTCTCCGGTTAATGGTTCATCCTTTTCCTTAAGAATACCAGATTTGCGCCCATAGGCATTAATTACACGTGTTAAAGCACGCCTTACTCCTTCTTCATGAGTTCCTCCATCATGAGTGTTAATATTATTAACAAAAGAATAGATATTATCATTATATCCGTCAGTATATTGCATAGCTACTTCAAAGAATACACCCTCATCTTCTCCATTTAAATGTATTATATCATCGTGAATAGGTGTTTTACCCTTATTAATAAACCTTACATATTCGCTTATACCACCCTCATAAAAGAATTTATCTCCCGTTGTATCCTCTTCATCACGATCATCACGAAGTGTTAATGTAAGACCTCTATTTAAGAAAGCCAATTCTCTTACTCTTACTTTAAGTGTTTCATAATCATATATATCAGAATCAAATATAGTAGAATCTGGCTTAAATGTAACTGAAGTTCCTGTTCTATTAGGACTACATTTATCTATCACTTTAAGTGATTCAACAGGATGTCCACCATTCTCAAATCTCATAAAATATACTTTACTATCTTTATAAACAGTTACTTCTACCCAACTTGATAGTGCATTAACAACAGATGCACCTACGCCATGTAATCCACCAGATACTTTATATCCTCCACCACCAAATTTTCCACCGGCATGAAGAACAGTATAAACTGTTTCTACAGTAGATTTTCCAGTTTTTGGATGTATATCAACTGGTATTCCACGTCCATCATCCTTAACTGTCACTGAATTATCTTTATTAATAATAATATCAATATTTTTACAAAATCCAGCTAGAGCTTCATCAATTGAATTATCAACAATTTCCCAAACTAAATGATGAAGTCCTTTAACATCCGTAGTACCTATATACATACCAGGTCTTTTTCTAACTGCCTCAAGACCTTCTAGAACTTGAATTGCAGATGAATCATAGTTAGTTGTTACTTTTTCTTCTTCCATATCTTTTTCCTCTTTCTGTTACCTTATCATTATTAACTTTGAATACTTTAGCATTATCCAACAATTTTTCATCAATATTATTTAAATCCGTCGTTGTAATAATACATTGTATATCATTAAGTAAATATTTAATAATCTTATTTCTTTTACGAATATCTATTTCACTAAAAATATCATCTAGCAGTAAAACCGGATATTCATTCATCTCTTCTTTAAACAAATATATTTCAGCTACCTTAAGTGCAATTATTGCTATTCTTTGTTGACCCTGTGAAGCAAAAACTCTCATATCCAAACCATTTAAATTAAAACTAAAATCATCTCGATGTGGACCAATCATCGTAATTCCTTGCATTAATTCAACTTTAAAACTTTTTCTTATTTTATTTTCATATTTTTTTATTATTGATTGAATATCAAAATTATCTAAATCAATACTTGTATTATAAGAAAGTTCTAATCCTTCCAAGTTGGTTAGTTTTTTAAAAATTGACGGCAATATTTTGTTAATTTTCTCAAAAAATTCATAGCGATATTGATAAATTTTAATTCCAACATCAATCATTTTTTCATTAACAACATCTAAATATCTAATATCACTATTACCATCTAAATTCATTTTTTTTAAATATTCATTACGAAGTTTAATAATCTGATTATATTCATTTAAATAAGCAATATAATTATTATGTAATTGGCTAATATCAATATTAATCATATTTCTTCTTGTATTAGGAGATCCTTTAATAATTTCCAAATCAATAGGTGCAAAAGAAATAACACAAAAATTTGAAATATAATCTTTAATACGACGTATTTCTTTATTGTTTATATAAAGTTGTTTTTTATTTTTTGTAATTTTAACCTCTAGTTTTTTTAAATTATCATCTCTTCGAATTAAACCTTCTATTTTAGCTAATTCTTCGTTAAATTTTATAAAATTTTCTTCTAATCCATATCTGTTGGTTTTAGTAAGAGATAAAATATAAATACTTTCAATTATATTTGTCTTTCCTTTTCCATTATCACCAATAATAATGTTAATATTATCTTGGAAATCAAGTTCTAGATTATAATAATTTCTAAAATTAGTTAACTTCAAGTGTTCAATTCGCATAAATTCCCTCTAAAATGGTTAAAATTCATTTTTTTTTGAAATACGTATACCCACATTACTAAATAATTATATCATAAAAAAAGGCGTTTTAAAAGAAATTTAACACATATTACTGTTTTTTTTCTATCCTCTTCTCTTTCTAAGAATAGAACCTAGTCTATTGGCTCTCAATAATTGTGTTTCAAATGATGAAACAGACATTTTAATAACGATTTCCTTACCAGAATTAAAAGTAACTTTAGTAAGACCATTACATTTTTCATAACTTTTAATATTATTTAAAGATAACCATACACAATTAGCATTTTTAGCTGATTCTGTTGGGAAAAATATGATTTCATTGGTCTCTTCAATGATAATTGGCACTTTATAATTACTACCTAGCATCATTTTTGTTCCTTTTACTCTTCCTTCGCAAGAACTACCATAATATTGACAACTATCTTCCATAACTTCAAAACTACTTTTATTAACTAGGTATTCATCATTTTTCTCTAATATTTTAGTAATTCCATCATTTATTGATACTACTGCACAGGTATCTTTGTTAATTTCATATGAATCCATAAAAACCTCCTTTCATTTCACTAAAAAGTGAATGGTTGCTATAATAAACAATAAATTTGTCGATATTTGTAAAATATTGTCGATTTATATCAAAAATATTTTTTTTCCACAAAAAAAAGTGAATAATTTTTAATATTCACTTCAAAATTTAATATGTTCTTATCGGAAGTACTAGCTGAATTAGATTTTCATCTTTCTCATCCTTTATAATTATTGGATTTACTTCTCCTACAAAATTAATAATTGCCTCTTCATGTTCAAATACTTTTAATGCTTCCATCATAAATTTTGCACTAAATGAAATCTTTATTTCCTTATCACTATCCTTTTTAATAGGCATTTTTTCCTCAACTCTACCTATTTCTACACTACTTGAACGCATTATTAAACAATTTCCTTCTGTTTCAAGAGTAACAATATTTTTCTCCTTATCACTAGTCAATATACTAACTCGATCAATAACATTATATAAATCATTTATGTTAACTTTAATATTTAATACACTTTCCTTAGGTAAAAGATTAGATGTATTTGGATAACTTCCGTTTATTAATCGGCTTTGAAATAATGTACTTGCTGTTTTAAATAATATTTTGTTATTAAAAATATGTAACTCTATTTCATCTTCATCAATTGTTTTCGTTAATTCTATAAGATTACGACTTGGAACAATTATATTATATGATTCTAATGTTTCGTTTTTAAGTTTTAAAATTTTTCGTGCTAATCTATATGAATCAGTTGCATTACATTCTAATTCATCTTTTATTATTTTAAAATTTATTCCAGTTAAATGCGGTCTTGATTCATCTTGACTAGTGGCAAAAGCTGTTTGATTAACCATTTTCTTTAAATCTTTACTATCTAAAATAACAGGATTTTTACTTTCTTCTAAATTTATATTTGGATAATCTCTTTTATTTATACCATTTAAATTATATTCACTATTTTCTGTGGAAATAATTATTTTAGTTTCGTCAAAAAGTTCAATTTTAATATATTCATCTCTTAGTTTTCTAACAATATCAAGTATATATTTTCCTTGAATAACTATGCATCCTTCATCAACAATTTCCATATCCTCAGATTTGGGGATAAAAGTTTGTATAGTAATATCGTTATCACTAGCAGTTAAAGTTAATCCATTTTTTGATAAATCAAATTTTATTCCTGATAAAGCAGGGATTAAATTTTTAGTAGATAAAGCTTTACTCACTTTATTTAAATTTTCCAATAATAATTCTCGTTTAATTCTAATTTTCATTTTTTTCCTTCTTTCTTTATTTTAATA
>ODAI010279216.1_pt1 | contig 16427 bp, 17 predicted proteins | sample 1539321 | NCBI WGS metagenome assembly ODAI01 (sample SAMN02144231, study PRJEB22623) | gut metagenome | biome: sheep rumen | host: Ovis aries | place: New Zealand | reverse complement strand
AAGTCTACCTTACCTGTTGATATTATGTTAGGTGTAGTTGTATATTTCGTTGAAGGATTTGTGCCGGACACATATATTCCCATCGAAGTAGCTGTCTGGTTAGCTGAACTGATAGACAATCTCTGCAACTTCAATGTAGTAACAAATGTTGTCGATATAGTATGTGTTACTGATGTTATGTTGTAAATTCCAGTGATTGGCGATACTGTGTTTCCTGACATTACAATCAATGAAGCAGGTTCGCATACACTATATCCTTTTACTGAGCCTGGAATTGTAACACTGAAGTTACCAGAAAACTGAGTAGCAAGAGCATTTATGTCGTTGATTATGTTAGCAGTTTGATATACACTCTCTAATGAATTGCTCCAGCTGTTTACAACTGTTGTTGGATTCTCAATAACATCACCTGCATAATCAAGAGTAAATCCTACTGAAGAGAAATTCATGTCGGACATGTTGTATGCAATTCCGTTATAGCTACCTGAAAGTGCTAGGATGTTACTATCAGATGTTCCATACTTCAATGCAGCAGTATTATGTGAAGCCAACACTGATGCCATTGACTTATAGTGAATAATACCGGGACGAGTCATTGTAGGTTCATCTATCCAGAATGTAAACGAAGAGCACTGAGGTGTATTGTCAGTTAAGCTCTTCTTAAGATAATCAGATATCTTTCCGTGCTTAACAGTATTCAGAAGTGTGCTCAACTTATACTTACCTCGTATTCCTGCAGCATCTCTGTTACTGTTATATGATTTAGATAACGACAACAGTCCAGGGAATGAGTCATAATCATCTTCTCCTGTTTTATCGCCTCTTACATACGAGATGAAACTTGTTGACATTGCATTATGACATACAAGTGTAGGAGCATCAGAATGGTCTATATCTAATTCGTAGTAGTTGTCAGCTTTAATAGCTTTCGCTAGTCCCTCGAGGACAGCAGAAGGCTGTACCATACCTCTAACAGCAGGGATGTTGAGCACAGGCATACTTCCCTTAAGTGCTTGAGAAGCATATCCAGACAAAGTATATGTCATGAATATGCCCTGTGTGCTTACATCATACTTGAGAGTATATCCTGTGTATGATAGATATTGGTCTACTTGGCCTGAGTCGTTTAGCCATCCAAACATGAATGAAACTGGAATACCACTAGCGTTAGCATATGAATCAGCTTGAGCTGCTTGATAGATGAGAGCTTCAAATGCAGCGATATTTATCTTACGAGTATCACTGCCTCCGACAGTCAGCTGGAGCTTCCAACTTGTATAACTAGCTATTTCTGAATTTGATAACTCTAACGAGCAGAAAGGTGAAGGTATCTTCAATCCGAATTCAGTTATAGACATTCCGGACAACATAAATGATACCCATGGCTGTTTCTTCATACTATCTCCTTTATTCTGTACCTAAGTTTAGCTTTGTTGCTGCAATCGGTGCGAGGACCTCTCCATTCTCGAATAATGCAGAAACACTTGACGGAATGCGTAGCTTAGTACCTTCTAGCACTGTAAAACCGTCATCTATATTGTTAAAATAGGCGAGAACCCATGCGTAATTAGCTCCCCCTAATTGTTCCTGGGCAATTAAATCAAGTCGATTCTCATGGTGAGCATCGACTGTGTAATAATTGACTGTAGCGTGTGAATCAAATGAATTAGCTGTTTCAAGTGCGATATATCTTTCTGGATGGTCACCTTCATGGACAACTTGGCGTAGTCCTTTGTATCTTGAGATGTGATCAAAGTCTCTACAATATGTATATTGTATTTCGTCTCGTTCTACCTCTTCATAAGGTACAATCGATGCTATATTCATATTATATTCCTCCTATTAGTCCCTGTTGGCGAACTGACTGGTATGTCTTAGGTGCTGTAGCTACCTCTGTGATGTTTAATACAAGTTCGCATTCTAGATACCATCCGTCGTGTCCTAAAGGACCTGACCAGTTTGTTTGAACTGAAGTAAGTATACCTGAGATGTGCATAGCTCCATTTATGTATAATCTAACTGTAGCTGCATGTACTGCGGATCCATTATAATCTGGATAGCAGTTTGCTTCGCAGAATCTAATCAACTCATTTGCCTTGCCGTCCATATGATTACCTGACCACATGTCTCTATGGAAGTGGAATGTATATGACATTTCACGGGGGCCTGAGCTTTCATATGTGTACCATGGCTCATACTGATATATTATGCCATCCATCTGAGTGAAGTTTGCTTTAGCTCCATCAGATAACTGTTCAGGATACACAGGAAAGTCGATTAAGCTATCAGATAGACTTGAGTATAATTGTATCTTGCCCCAAGGCAGATTAAATGCGTTATACATATCTGTCTTGCTTGTAGGTGTGTTACTATACTGTGAAAGATTAACTGGCTTGTTTGTGCTATATTCATTGAAGATAGATGGGTCAATGTATCCGTAGTCAGTTAAACACTTTATCGACTTAACATATATTGTCTGAGTTACACCGCTGTTAGATCCACCTAACACATCTACAGAGTCTTTCAGTGTAATGGTTTCAGGTATTCTAAGTGTGCCAGGCAATGTGCCTAATGCGTCTAATACTTTCCACCCAGCTTCGCTCAGTAAACATGCTTCTTCATAAACATCTTCATCACTAGTCAATGTGTTGAGTATATTCTGCTTTCTCTGTACGCTTACATTAGCTCGTGTAGTTTGAATTTCTTCGCATTTCTGTGCAAACTGCTGACCTACTCTAGGGCTTCGTTTCAATTCATTTGCGATCAGTATTCGGTCAACATTATTTGCACCGACCTTGCTCGCAAGTTGAGCTAATGTAATTGCATTTGGTATTTTCAGGAACTGCATTGTTGCCTCCTTTAGTTCAATACATCTACAGATGTCAATCTTAGGCTCTTATATACATGACCCTCTCCAAACATTGTAGGTGGTCTATAGTTAGCCCCTGCAAGCTTCTGAACCCATTTAGTGCTAATTGACAAACATTGTTCAGCTAACTCTGCATTGAACTGGCTGCAAGTGTCAATGCCTAATGCATCTGTCAAAGTGTCAATAGCAGCTTCTGAAGAATTAACAGAAGTAGCTGACCCTATCATATAAGACAGAACCCATGAAGGTAATACGCTGTTTTCTTCTGCTGCTTGCTGGACTTCTTGTTTAATAGCATTACAAAGAGTGTCGTATGCGTCTCTCATGCTTTCATCTATCAATGGATAATTGGTCTCGAAATATCCATCAGGCTGAAGAAACGCATCGAACATCTCTCTGTCTGCTATCATATGGTAAGGATAGTTTGGTAGATATCCTTCGTTCACATACTTTATCTTAATGATAGTATAAATAAACATTAGTTACTTGAACCTCCGTAGAATAGATGATAACTGTCTGTTTCCCATACTGGAATGGATGTCTGAGATATACTTGACTCAATGAGCGATGTTGTTGAGTGGAATGCGATGTTTCCTTTTATCTCTACAGTCAAGTCGTATGGGTCATAGGTCTGTGTCATTGCAGTGAAGTTATTATCTGTCACATACCATACTTTGTCAGTGTTTCCGTAGTATGCTGAAACAAATGTACCTGTTATCTTAAGTGCTCGGGTCATACAAGCTTTAGGATAAGCGAGGCCAGCTCCCTGTGGCAATGTAAACTCAGCTACAACTATCTTTGTACCTGGATCAACATTGTCTGTTGAGTTATTACCTACGAGTAATCCACAGCCTACGATGTCGCCATTTCCTGCGAATGTAATGCTCTTGAGCGCTGTTCTATAGTAATTGTCATTAGCGTATGCTCCTGACTCTTTCCAGTAATCTAACTCCTCTGCAATGATAGGTGCATCAAGCTCACTAACTGTCATGTTATCTACAACTAAGTTAGGATCTCCTTCTGCCATTATCTGATACCATATCTTAATATCTTCCATACCAGTAAATGTTGTTTCACCTCTATCACATCCTCTGATATAATTGAAGATGTATGGATCATAGTATAGATTACTTCTATATACATTGATTGTTGGATTACCTGAAATGTTGCTGTCGATTCGTATCTTCTCACAGTCATATATGTTGATAACTGTGTCGCTTGTTGCTGTACCATCTCCTGAAATATGAAGTGTAACCGAAGTATTGAATCGTGAGTCTATATCTGCAATGTTGATAACTGCTCCTGCGTCTTCTGCATATATAAATAATGTAACATCTACTGTGTTAGGTGTATCTGATGTTAACATCTTGCTTGCACTTGGAAATGCTATTCTCTGATTAACATATTCATCTAGATATGTCTGTGTTTCTTCTGCAGTAAGTCCTGAAGGAAGTGAAACATCATCACCGAGCTGATATGCTAATGTGCCTGATCTAAGTAACTCATAATCAACAAGTTTCAGGCGACCGTACTCATCTAAGTAAACATATCCGTAATCTTTGTTATCTGTAGATACATTTAAGAATCCACCGATTGTATCTTCTGTTGCAAGTCCTACCTGACCTGTTACTATTACATAATCAGACCAATCACGCTTGCCTGCAGCTGATACTACATAATAGTAATCGATGAAATGATTTACAAATACACCTGACTCTGTTCTCTCACTATATGAATATCTATATCTGAAATAATCTGAATTGGGTTCGCCTCTAAGTGCATCATCATTGCTAAAGAATGATGGGTAGCTTTCAGGAGATGCAGTATCAGGAGGTGTTGCTCCTTCAATATAACCAAGCTGTGCTCCATGTAACTGACTTGGAATTTTCTCGACATCTACATCTGTCTGTGTTAAGAATGAAATAGCGCTAACTATTCCAGGAAGTACTACATACATTGTAGAAGGGAATCTAGTTGCTTCATTTATATCTGCAGCAGTGTAATCCTGTCCTACAAGTATGTAATCACCATTAGACCATTCTGAATTGATTGGACCTAATACTGTGTCTGAATCTTTGATAGGAATGTAACGAATCTGCTTACCTGTAAGAGTTGATCTGAATTCGTTGACCTTTCGTGCTATTTCTTTAATGTTAGATGTGTATGATTTGTTTACAACACCTGCTGTGCCTTTTCCATAATCAGCGTTTGGTATCTGAATAAGTTTCGCTTCATAGTATTCAGGTATGCCGTCATCAGTCGTCATTCCTTCTACTTGCTTATGAGCACCATATAAATAAGCACCCTCTTCATCTGCAATGAATCTTGATGATTTATACTTAGGCTTCTCTAAGGTACGCTGTGGAGCTTCATCCCATACAAGAGTACTATCTGTTACATCTTGCCATGTATCTAATCCGGTAGCAGGGTCTGTTCCTTTACCTGCAAATGAATACAACTTCTTCGCATTAAGTCCTGTTTTCTTTACATAAGCATCAGATAACATCTGGTCTATGTTTGCGATTCGTTCAGCAGACATGCATCTCAGCTTATCTTCAGACATCTTGATGTTAGATATCTTGTTGTTAGTGAACGAGAATGTTGCTAATCTAAGATCAGCTGTTACTTTAGATTTATCTGTAGGTGACTCTATAGGAGTTATGAATTCCTGTTCAGGAAGGATAACTACTTGTACACCCTGATACATGTCGTGCTCATTCTCTACTAAGATAGAACCTGCGATAGTCTGCTCTGTTGCATAAAAAGCTCTAAGGCCGATTGCAAGTTTACCTTTCAATGCACCTTGAGCCTGTTGTTTCAACTTCACATTAGCTTCGAGCAAGTCAACAGATACAGGTACAAGAGATTCAATGAAATGTCCATTAAGGACACCTCTACCTGGCATGATTTCAATAGTGTAATTATTAATTGCTATTCCAGAGTCATCTGAAAGTATTCTTACTTCAAAATCGTCCATTGAATGAACATATGAAGGTCCGACTTCGTATTTTATTGTAGGCGAAGTAGCTACTGTCTCTCTACTCTTGAGGTTCCATTCAGTAGCAAGCTGGCCGCCATTCTTGCTGTTAGCAGCAGGAAATAGATTAGTGCTAGCTACAGGGAATAGTACAAAATTCATAGTTTCCTCCTATATACATAGTTTCATTATTCTTAGTTTGATACTTATAATAAAGGTGGTTACATACAAAATCGCTTCGCCACAAATGTTGACGAAGCGACATGTACATAATGTTTCTCTTACTTTGTTAAACCGAGACCTAAGCTTGATAATGCAGTAGGTAATGAAACTGTTGCTGTTGAATTGTTCTGCTGCATGATAGCTTCAGTTACTTTAAGGATAGCTGCTAATAACACATTAGTCTGTGCAGTTGGGTCGGCTAATGAACCAATCGAACCTGTAAGTGCATTTGCAAGAGCTAAGGCATCATTATCACTTTTAGCTTTCTCTGCATTTAATGTAGTTATGAAATCCTTAGACAATGAGTTGTTGTATGTTATCTGGCGTAGATAGAAGTCCTGCCAATCTTTCCAGTAACCATATATGCCCTTTGCTGCATATTGGATATCTCCATGAATAACTTCACCTATGAGTCGCTCTACTTCTACTAGATGTGCATCTAATCGAGTGTCGAAGTCAGGCCACTGTTCTTCATACCACTTGTTAGCATTCTCCCAGAACTGGTCTTCTACTTCTCTTCGCTTAGCACTATACTCATTTGCTTTCTGTACAGCTTGTTCCTGGAACTTTCCTTTGATGTCATTCTCTGTTAAGCCGTAGTCCTCTAATGCTCTGCTGAGGTTTGATATACCATACTTCTTCGCATCTCTAGACCATGTAGAGTAATCATCATACTTAGATATATCATTCAAGTACTTCTGCATCTTCTCTTGTGCAACAATGTTAATAGCACTCTGAGTAGTTGATGCAGCCATTGGAGTTGCATATGCTGTGCCTGAATTATACTGTCCAGTAAGTCCGTTGCGTGATAAAGCACTCTTGCCTACCATTCCCCAGTTGTATTTAGATGACACTCCGTAAGTAGGTGTTGGATTGCTTGTCATTCCATTATACGCAGATGCAACAGCGGATACACCTTTTGAAATCCAGTAGGAAGGAGACGCCCAGTTAGCCTGAGTCAAGTTATACATTCCTTTGGCTGCTCCATAAGCAGAAGTACCGCCCATGAGCTCTACATAACTCTTCTCTAACTGTAAGTCCTTATTAACTGTTGTTAAGTTGTATAATGTCTTCGCATTCTGCCTACCTACATTACCGAGCTGTAACACTTGCTTTACATCAGCGGTCATTGCTTTACTTTCGGCCGCTGTAGCTACTAAACTAGCAATCGACTTGCCCCAATACAGCGGGTTAAGTATGTTGATGATATTCTCAACTGTTGTTGCAATGCCTTGTAATGCTTCTAATGCACTTCCTTGTAAGTTTACTGCGTATTCGGCTTCCTGCATCTCTCTTGCAAGCTGCTCGTCCCACATGTGTTGCTGAATCTGCATAGCTGCTTCATTATCTAATACATATGAAAGTCCTTCGTTTAATATGTACTCATTTATCTGAGCCATACGCTGCTGTTCAGCTGTTGTGGTAGTTTCACCTGATTTAAGTAACGCTACATTCTCTGCAAGCGATTTGCTTGTTGTGTCCATAGATGCAATTGACTTTGCTAGATAGTTGAAATCCATTCTAGCGAATGCATCTGCACTTATTCCGAATACTTCTGACAGCCCTTCAGCTACCTCCATAAAGTTGTCATTAGACATCTTCTGAAGCTTCGCTAAGTTGTTAAACAAGTTAGTGAATATTGCTTGTGGATCTTCTGCAAATGCTTTCAGGAAGGCTGTATTAGACGCTCCAACGCCTGATAACGAACGAAGAGCTGTTATGTTGGAACTATTACCACCCGTAGCAGCAGAAACCACTGCATCGACAAGTCCGCTGGCTACATCAGGAGCTATAGCACCTACGATAGCTGATACTGAAGTCAATACACCTGAAAGCTGACCTGCGTTACCTGATTTAGCTGTGTTTGCTATCTTTACAGCGTCTTCAAATAATGTAGATGCATTCTTAAGTCCAGATGAAAATCCTCCAGCTAATTGTCTACCTGCGTATAGTAAGTTGTTTGCAAACTCTTCTATCTGCTTGTTAGCTATCTGTAAAGCTTCTGATTGACTCTTACCTTCTGCGATAGCATTAGCTGCAACAGAAGCATATGTACTAGCATAGCTGAAGAAGTCCTCTGTTGGGACAGCGCTATTCAGCTTAGTAGCGATATATGCAAACTCTTCTGCTACTGGACCTGATAATCCTTGATCGAGAATACGAGTTAAGTTATCAGTTATATCTGCAGCAGATACTACAGAAGATAATCCTTCTGCTTTCAATCGACTAGCATAGTTAGCCATCAAGTCTTGCACATCTGCTTTAGTGTAGCCTTGTGTAGATGTTATCTTGTTTAACGATGACTGAAAAGCTGATACTACTTTCTCTGCAGATTGTTCTATTATATCGTAAGATAGCTGTATCAATGTGTTAGCGTCTGCTTCGAGTCGCTTCCTAGCGAGCTTTGCATAATCACCTTCTAATGCAGCACGCTTATTCATAGCAGCTTTCGCTGATTTGCCTAATTCAGATATACCTGAAATTGCAGGGCCTACTGCTTCTGATAACTTGTCAATGGCGATAGCTGCTGCAACAATAGCTGCACCAGCAATTGGAACAGCTCCACTGATGCCGGCCATTGCTGCTGTTGCTCCTGCAGTAGCTTCGCTTGCAGCTGCTGTAGCTGCTGCCGATGCTGCTCCAGAAGAAGCTACTCCCTCTAAACCGCTAATGGCTCCTTCAGCTACTTCTCCGAAACTTCCCAACTTATCTATAGGCAACTTAGAAGCAAAGTCAATAACATTAGATGCTCCTTCTGCAACATCCTGTGCAGCTTCTGCAGCACTCTGCCCATTCTGCTTAAACAAGTCAGACATCTTCACTTTATCAAGCCCACCTGCATCTTTGATGTTAGATGCCATGTTAGATAAACTAGATTGTAATGAAGACTGTGCTTTATCTTGCCAGTAGTTTACTTCTTTACTGAGGCGTTTACCAAATGCAGTGTCTTTAGCCCATGCTCCAACAGAGCGACCTATCATCTTGCCGACTTCGTTTCCTGCATCATTTAAGTCGAGTCCAATCTCATTAGCGAAACCTGCTAACGACTTAGACAAATTATTCTTGAAGCTACTGCCAAATAATGCGTCTTTGAATGCATCTTCAAAGCTATCAGCCATGTTATCAAGCTGCTTATTGAAATTAACATTGGTTGTATTATTTGACCATGTTGATTTATTCTTCGTACGCCTATTAGGGGCAGCCCATTTATTCGATTGTGTGTCACGTTTAGCATCTTTTGCAGCTGACTGTGACATATTCTGCGAAACAGACTTAAAGTCCTCAAGGGATATGTATATCTCTCTGAGTATGTCTTCTTGTGTTTTGAAGTTGTCTGCTAATACTCTAGCAGTTACATCTTCTGCCATTCTATTGAGTCACCTCCTCATAGTTTCTAACATTATAAAAGGGCCATGGATTTTAGTATCCACGACCCTGTGGTGAGCTAGCTGCATCAAGTCGCTTCTTTCGCTCTTCTAACTCTTCTTTATACTGTTCTACATATTTCTTGCGAATGAATATCGGTTGGCTCATTATCCATTCCATTGAAACAGCTCCTTCGGATGCTCTAGATATGAACATTGCCTCATCGACTATCTTCTCATACAGTTGCGCTCTCAGTTGTTGATACGTCTTCAATTCGCCCTGCACTTCTATGGGACTTTCCTTCTCTGAGATCTCCCAAGGTCGGACGAAAAAACTTATCATCGATGAATGAAAGATATGTTGCTTCCTGTTTACACTTAGGACATGTTGTTGTGCCGCCAGCACGCAATCCGTAGTTAGTTAACTCATCTACTTTAGCTTTAAGCACAATGTAGTCTGCAGATGTTAACTTCTTCTCTATCTCTGCTTTGATTGAAATAGGAGGTACATTTGTTTTAGTACCAACCTGTGTAATCATGTAGCAGATACGAGCAAACTCTGTGTTTGTTGAGCCATCAGGTCTCTTGAACATCTTGTCCTTGTTTGCATTAAGGATCTCCTGGATTGTAGGTAAATGTAAATGTATGTCCTGATCATAGTCGATAAACTCTTCAGCTTTGATGACTATGTCGTTAGTAAAGTCCTCAGGAAGTGGAATACATTTTACTGTACGAAGATCTACTCTAGCTTCGCCTGGAATAATTCCACATCCATTAGTACAGAATACTCTGTTAACTGTCAAGTAAGGTCCATAGTTGATTAAACGCAAACATCTGCATACCCATTGAAAATCAATCTCAAGTAAGTTATGCAAGTTTACCTCTTCTTCTATTGCCTCTGGGAGAATCTTGTCGAGCATGGTCTGTTCAAAATCTTCTGAGCTCACATACTCTAATTCAGATACTGTAGGAATTGCTTTAAGTGTAAGTACAGATGGAATGTCATCATACTTACCGAGCAGTTGAATCTTTTCTGATATCATAATTGTTTTCCTTTCTTTCTAACGGTCTTAGCAAGAATGCTTTGGCAATATACAAGGTAGATTTCTTGTTATTTTCTTAGCTCAATGTCAAGCAAACTCCAGCCACCTGTAAAATAAGGAGAACCAGTATGTATATACATCCAATGGACGCCCGTGTATTGAGGTACCTCTATTGTTTGCTCTCTTAGATTAATGCCTCGTGACCATATTGTATCTTTATCGTAATACCAGCTGCTAAATGACGCTACGGACGGGTCATACTCGCTGTCAGATATACGAAATTCAAGAGTGTTAGACCCTGGCTCTCTCTGCGACTTAACATCTATATAGTCCACTTCATCAAAGTTGATCTTCCATCGGATCCACGCTGACTCATTTGATTTTGATGTAGACAATCTATAAGCAGCTGCTTCCTGATATGCTCTACATGTACCAGCACCATCATTACTTCCGAATTGTAATGTACTTGCATAAAGAGGGTTGAGCACACCATTGGAAATAAGTTTTCCAGGAGCCGGAAGGTCTATTGATTGCCAATCAGGCCTATTCACCATATGCAACACATCATCTGCACAATAACTAACAAGAGATGCATCTGTAGTGACTACTATACTATCATCAGTTGGTATTTTTTTTGCTCAATTGAGCTTAATGTTGTGTTTCTAAATTTCATGAAAAACAACCTCCTTGTCGGGTGTTTATGATTATTCTGCTTTTCTTAACTCAATGTCGAAGAAGTTATAACTAGCTGGATTGTAACTGGTGCCTATATAGAACCAATGGACTCCTTTGTAAGTTGCTACATTCAATGTAGTTTCTGTTTTAGAGAGCGTTGTTGTAAATATCCCTCTGTCATTAGCCCAAATACCCCAATAAGCTGAAGACGGATCGTATGTGCTGTTAGATATACGGAAGAAAGGCCTATAACCGCCCCCAGCAAACCTCTGATATTTAATATACACTTCGTCAACTTTATCGAAATCAACTCTCCATCGTATCCAAGCAGCATCGCCTCCGCTTCCACAGATTAGTTTATATGCATCGTCTCCCTGGTAAGCCTTACAAGTGCTAGCTCCATTATTACTTGCAAATTCTAACAGAGTTGCATAATAGCTGCTAAGCACACCATCGCGAATAAGACCCATATTCTGTTCCTCAACAATACGCCATTCAGGTTTAGTCACTTTATGTAATGTATTATCAGCACAATATGCTAATAGTGAATCATCTGTTACAGCTATTATGCTATCTTGTGTTGGTATTTCATCTATGTGGTTTATGTCTGTTGATCTGAATTTCATACATATACTCCTTTCGGGTTAGCTTAATACTAATGATGTTGTAGTGCTTGTAAGACCATGTTGCCACCAAGCTAGATATACATACAAGTAATGTGTACCTGTAATCTTGCTTACATCTATTGATGCTGTACCTGCAACCGATCCGCTAACAATCGCATTTTCAGGTAATGTGCTATTTGATAGAATCACCTGTGTAGGATTGTTACCTGTTGCAGTAGCTGCAATGTTAATAGTACTCAACTCTGTGAAATCTACAGTGAATCTATAGTATACATCTGAATATGTTGAATTCCGTATTACATATCCATCTTTTCCTTGATATACAGATGAAGTATTATATCGAGTTAATTTATATTGTTCAGCTAGTTTAGTATCCAGAACTCCGTCACGTATTAGCCAGATGCCGGGCTCTGCTACAACATGCCATTCAGGTTTATCTGCTTTATGTAACTGATTGTTTGCACAGTACGCAAGTGTTGTTGCATCAGTTGTTACAATAATACTATCTTCTTTTGGGATAGTGTTGAGATTATCTGTTGTAGTAGACTTGAATTTCATCATTATTCATCTGCCTTTCTTAGTTCTACATCATACAAATTGTAGCTGCCTGCATGGTATGTGGTAGCTACATACATCCAATGGACTCCTGTGTACTGTGCCACATCTATTATATCTCCGTTTACAGATATGCCCTTTGTGTATATTTTCTGTGAATCATCATAAAAATTAGTCCATCTAGCTGAGGACGGATCGTACGCAGCATCAGATATGCAGAAATTAGAATCACGATTGCTAGAACCTCTCTGATATTTAACATATACATAATCTACATCATCGAAATTAATCTTCCATCGTATCCATGCAACCTCCCATGCACCTGCATCTAGCATATATTTGTTTTCATCCTGAAAAGCTTTGCACCCACCGGCACCATCATTACTTCCAAATGTAAATCTAGTTGCATAATGTGTAGCTAGAATACCATTACGGATAAGACCTATGTTAGGCTCATCTACTATATGCCACGAAGGTTTATCTACTTTATACAATGCGTTGTTTGCACAATATCCAACTAACGAGGTATCTGTTGTAACAACAATGCTGTCTTCTGTTGGAATTTGTTCAATTACACTTGAGGTTGTATTTTTGAATTTCATATGAAAATACCTCCTTTGTTAGTTAGTGGACTTTCTTAGATCAATATCAAACAAATGATAAGCACACTGGTTACTAATAGAAGAGCATAGGTACAACCAATGGACTCCTGTAAATGTTGATACATTTACTATTTGCTGTCCGTTAGATATGATCTCTCTATATATCCTCTTATTATCTTCGTAAATAGGGATATAATATGAAGCTATGGACGGGTCAAAGGTAGTATCAGATATGCGGAGGGTCATAACACCATATCCTGCAACTTTCTGTGATTTAACATACACGCTGTCTACATTGTCGAAATCAACTTTCCATCTTATCCAAGCAAGGTCAGATGCGACATCAGCAGATAGTCTATATGCATCTGCGGCTTGGTAAGCTCTACACGTGCCTGCACCATTGTTACTGCCGAATTCTAACTTGTTTGCATACACTTGATTAAGGATACCATCTTTGATAAGTCCAACATTCGGCTCGTCCATTATCTGCCAATCAGGCTTGTTTGCTTTGTGCAATACATTGTCTGCACAGTAGCCTACTAATGAAGTGTCAGTTGTTACGACTATACTATCATCTGTAGGCATCTGTCCAAGTGCAGTCGATGTTGTATTTGTAAATTTCATCTTACATTTCCTCTTCAAAGTAAGAATCAGGTATCTGGTCTGCCTTTCCATACTTTTCAAGAGTCTGGATGACAAAATCATCAGGGTCGTCATATTCTCTATTCATGTTGTCATAAACATAATCGGCAATCTCGTCAAGAGCAAACAGCTCGCCTGCTTCCTTTGCGTCTGCAATAGTCTTCGCTATGATCTCGTCAGGGTTTCCATAATAAACAGCATCATCCACGCACCACATGACCATGTCATCTTCGAAGAGGGACAGTGGGTACTCTTCTCCTACACGCTTTTCTAAGTAAGCATATACTGCACCTTCAATTTCGCTATCTGTTACGTTGCTTGCAATAATAACTCTTTTCATCTTTACTTTCCTCCTCTTTAGTCGAAGTAGTGTATTCTAAACCAATCTACAGCACGTTCCAGCTGATATTCTGTAACATCATGCTTGTCACATATCTTTTCAAGTGCGTTATACACTTCGCTATTAATTGTGAGCTGCTCCTCCTGTTCAGGTGTGAATTCGTCAACTGCTGTTACTCTCATTCTTTTCATGATTTAATTGCTCCTTCATATAACTCATATCCGTTGTCTTGTATTGTTGTTGACATTGTTCTGTAGTAGTTGTTAAGCTGGCCAGGGCCAATCTTGCTTTCGTACTGCATTCTTATTATAGCTGTGTTATTTCCGAGAGATGTGTAGCTTAATGTACCATCTCCTAAATCTAACTCGGCTATTTCTTTCAATACAGACTGAACAGGAGATGCTACTTTATTCCCTTTCTTAGGCTGTATCTTAGTAGAAAAGAAACTAGCCTGGACAAATCTGCTATCAATGAATTCACTGAAAGCATCCCTGAATTCCTGCTCAGTTGCATTAGTGCGTAAGAGCACCCTATCAAGCACATTACATATAGAAGCTACAACTGATTTGCTATCATTGAAATTAGTTAATGATGCTTTGATTACTTTCTTCATGTCGCGTATGTTACCTTTCTATGCTAACTATCATGTCAGGGTATGCATATGAAACTTCATCCCTGATGTATGCTGCAGTCTTCGGAAGGATAGGGCCGTCAAAGTTAAGCTCAATCCTAACAGTAAACTCGTCGTCTAAGCTAGCAGACGAAGTTGTAATAGTGTACAGTGTTTTTTGCTCAACAATGTAAGCAATGTCGTCTCTTATTGTTTCTGCATCCGCTTCTGTTAGTGCCTCTAAGTTATCTTCTGATTCCTTGAGGACAATCTGGAGTTCGTTGTCTTCTTCATAAAAATGCTTTAAGAACCAATCAATAGCCTCTTTCATTTCTTCTTTAGAGGCATCTTGCCAATCAAATGCCACATCTGCAAGAGCAGTATATACATCATACTGGAGTCCGCCGATGTCCTTTGATGCTTTAATCATCTTCTTCATAATTATTCTCCTTCCGGTATTTCTTCTTTTAAGTCATAATCCTGTAACTCTTGTGTTGTTAACATTCTGTCAAGCAGGACATAACATTTATAAGGATTACTAGGATGTTCTTTGTATCTAATCATCTGTGCATCAGTAGGCCAGCAACCAGGTCCAATACCATGTCTGCACAAATACCAATAGCCCTCATTTGGTGAGATTATCATCCGTTTCATGAGCTATCCTCCTTTATATTATTCTCTATACATAGAGAAGGTTATGATGTTATAACGATTTTATAACAACAAAAAACTAGCACACATGACTCATTAACTGAATCACATGTGCTAGGAATATTTCTATATGAATGTTAGTCTGCATAATCTGCAGGGAATATCTCCATCTCGTAAATAACCTGAGCCAAACGAGCAATCGCTGCATAGCGTGTGTAAGTAGCGACTGGATCGTCAGTTCCTACTGTAAATCCTTTTGATGCATTTACTACACTGACAGTAAATGTCCATCCTTCATCTCCGTTGTCTCGTTCAATATCGTGTGTATATACTCTAACACGAATGCCGTCGAGATTAGTGTCAACTTCAATGATGGGTCTACCTAAGTTATCAACAGAACAGAAAACATTACATCCGCTTGCATTGAGGATTCTAACATGATTACCTAAATATGAATCAATTATATCGCAAATGCCGTACTTAGATCTGACTAAGTACATTGCTTCCTCTATCTTCTTATTCTCTTGATTACGAAAACGTGCTTCCTTGACAGTATAATTAGCTGCATCTTCATAGTAGCCGCCATTCTGCTGTGCCTTATATGTCATCATATCGTCAACATATTTATCTCTTAAGCGTAACCGCTCCTCGTTGTTAGCACAATTAGCATAATCCTCTACTGTAGGTGCAACAGGTTCTGTGTTTGCATATACTCTTCTCATTAGTTTATACCTCCTTGCGTAACTGACGAATGAGATCGTCGATATAATCTTCTGTGCTTGTTAACATTGCATCGTAGCCTGTAGCAGTATCTGCAATGTATAGCTCACTTAAAAACTTTAACTTGCGCTCGTCTGTTTCAAATGGGCTGTCAAATAATTCGTTAGCCTGATTGATTGCCATTGCATTTACTTCATCTATATCATTAGCTCCACCTAACAAACAATCTTTGCCGTCAGGGCTGATCCAATGTACTTCGTATTTTACTTTCCATGGATTTACAGAAGCTGTAATGTTTACTTCTGTTACTGGGTCTAATTCGTAGGGGTATGGCTTAAATGCAAACGCCTTAACTGTTCCGTCATTATATTTAACGATGTATCCGCCGTCATATCCTTTCTCTCTGACCTTATCTTCTTGCTCTTCGCTCATGTATTTGACAGACTTTATGTTAGAAAGGTCGATTGGATCTTTGAGTAAGCATTCAATGTCTTCAATAGTGATGTCCCATTGGATGTTTAAACTCTGTT
>ODAI013249631.1_pt1 | contig 16428 bp, 14 predicted proteins | sample 1539321 | NCBI WGS metagenome assembly ODAI01 (sample SAMN02144231, study PRJEB22623) | gut metagenome | biome: sheep rumen | host: Ovis aries | place: New Zealand | reverse complement strand
TATGCGTATATTGCCTTGTCTCCACTTGCATCTGCCTTCGCTATTACTGCACAGTCCTTGATATTCTCTATCTCACGGATTCTTGACTCTATCTCTCCAAGCTCTATTCTGAATCCTCTGATCTTTACCTGTTCATCGATTCTTCCCAGATACTCGATATTTCCGTCTGGCAGCCATCTTGCAAGATCTCCGCTGCGATACATTCTTCCCTCGCCAAATGGATTCTTCACAAACTTTTCTGCAGTGAGCTCCGGTCTGTTCAGATAGCCTCTTGCAAGTCCGTCTCCGGCTATGCAAAGCTCGCCGGGTACTCCGATTCCGCAGAGTGAGTCTCCGTTCATAATGTAGATCTGCTTGTTGTTCATCGGCTTTCCGATCGGTATTCTATCCGGCACTTCTTCTCGGCTGTCATGTTTCCAGAATGTTGCACATACGGTTCCTTCTGTCGGGCCATAATCGTTTGAATATACCGGTATATGTTTATTTGCCTCTACAAGTCCCTTATTTGTCTCTGAACCAGCTGTGATTATCGTTCTGAGACCCTTAAGATTTACCTGAGTAAGGTACACTGGCGGAAGTATAGCTATGCTTATCTTATTGTCAGCAATATAGTTTTCAAACTCCTTTGTATCCTTCTGTATCTCTGCCGGAATCATGTGCATTGTGGCTCCGCAAAGAAGTCCCATTGTCATTTCGGAAACTGCTGCATCGAATGAAATACTTGCAAACTGGATAACATTATCCTCTTCGCATACTCCCTGCTTCTGGATGAAATATTCTCTCAGGTTAGCAACGCCGTAATGTTCGATCATAACACCCTTTGGCTTTCCTGTCGTACCAGATGTATATATGCAGTATGCAAGGTCATGTGATGTATTGATCCCATCTGGGTCATCAGCAGAATTCATCCATATATCTGCGTTTGCAAGGTCAATTACAGGTGTATCTTCAGGCAGCTGTACGTCGTCTGATGTGAATCTGACTATTGCTTTAGGCGCACAATCCTCCAGCATGAAGCTTATTCTCTCTGCAGGATATTTAGGATCTACCGGTACATACGCTCCTCCGGATTTTAGAATACCGAATATGCCTGCAATAACTTCAACACTCTTATCTGCAACTACTGCTACAAAATCATCAGGCTTTACTCCCATTTCACGCAGCTTATGTGCAAGACTGTTTGCTCTCGCATTGAGTTCGGCATATGTAAGCTTCTGGTCTTCAAATACGAGTGCAATATTGTCCGGAGTCTTCTTTACCTGCTCTTCAAACAGTTCAACTATTGTCTTGTCACGAGGATAATCTGTTGATGTTGCGTTGAAGTCGTTCAGGATAAGCGATTTTTCATTAGTCGTTACGATCTCAAACTCACTTATCTTTTTATCACATAAAGTCACCATATTTTCTGCTGCAAATTTTATGTGATCAATAAAAAGTCTAATATCATTTGGAGAATATATCGACTGATCGTAGATTACTTTAAGCTCAAAGCAACCTTTCTTTTCATCAATAACAACTTCAAAACTATATGTGTATCCCTTTTGAGCATCGGTAATAAGTACCGTATTTGAAGGCTCCTCTTCCTTATGATATCTATAAACGCTTCGGAACAACTCATTCTCATAAGAATGTCCTGTGATAGCCATTATTTCATTAATACTTACATCAGTATTATTGGCCGCCTCACACAGCATATTATTAACAGCATAGATGTAATCTGCCAGGCTGATATCACCGCTGATATCAATTCTGACAGGAACTATGCATTTTTCATTGATACTTTGTTTTGACGGAAGCTCTGCTCCAAATATTACATTGGCCTGACGACAAGAATTTCCAAGAACAACGGCAAATACTGCTGCAAAATATGAACGTCTGTCTATATCTTCAGTGCTGCAATAATCACTTATAGATGAAACATTATCTATTCTTGTTTCAATAACAGAGGTTTTTCCGATACACTCCTGATCAGGCTCTCTGCTTTTGAGAAGTTCACTCATCTCCGTCGGTTCTTCAAACATATTCCGCCAGAATTGCTTCTGAGCATTTATATCATTATTTTCAAGTTTTTTATTTGTGGCATTATCGATATCGTTCTTTAAATTGAGATGCATAGTTTATTCTCCTTTAAATTGACATTTGACAATTACTAGGTGTCTGATTAGTCTTCCTATACCGGTATAATAAGGTATAGTCTCCAACATAACATTATCCCATATTTATAATAATATATCGTCTGTCTATTATCAATTTAAACTCAGTAAAGCAATGTTTTTTTTTAGTAAAAAGCTAATCAGTATGATATTGCTCTTAATACCGTATATTTGAAACCAATATATATATCTTTGCATCAAAAACAGGTGCAGCATATTTACAAAAAACACCCTATAATCAGGCAAATATTAACAGTATATTATTTAACATATTCATTGTATATCAATCAAAAACACCTTGACATTCTGCATTTATTGAAGTATAATTATAACTATGTGGGTAGTCGGCAATTGATTAACCAAGAGTGCAAATCAAAAATATAATTAACTACTATAATGTAATAATATGTATAGAAAAATCGATTAAGAAGTATAAGGGAAACGATAACAAATTATGCTTTTTTATATAAATCAAAAATCGTTTTAGAATTGATTTTTCGCCCTCGTTATATACAGGTAGTATTAAATTTCAAAAAAAATACTCGATTATATAACATCCACAAAATGAATAATATTATGACCGGCTATTATCGAAATGATATAATCAGTCAGTATGAAATTATTTCATAGAATTTTTAAATTGAAAAAGATCACTTTTCTTTAAACGTAACTCAACGGACATACATATAAAAGCCTTAAGGTGTTTAATTGATATTATTTTTTTCTTTTTGATAAAGCATCTCTCAAACATTTAATCAAATTCAGATCTGAAATTCTGTCATCAGTTTTATCACTGATGAAAAAAACGCTCATTCCATATGAATGAACGCTACTTAAAAACCTTGTATAATTGATATTATATAATATTAAACTCACTATAAATTTCACAACAAATTAACTACATATTTTCTTAATACATTTCAAAATACGCCATACAATCACAAAACACATTCCCATTTAACTAAACGATCCATGCCGTAACCTGCTGAATCCAAAAATAGAAGGATGGGATTGCAAATGAATGTAGCTATATGTGACGACGAAGTAATGTACAGAAAGGTCGCCATAAATCTTCTCAACAAATACTCTAACCAAACACGAATTAACTTTATTTTTTATGAATTTGACAGCGGCGCAGATCTGATAAAATCAAACATTAACTTTGATATAATTATAATGGACTATCAGATAGGCCAGCTAAACGGTATCGATACAATAAAAATTCTTAGAGAAAACGGAAATGAATCCTGTGTAATATTTGTAAGCAGCTATAAGGATGTTGTTTTTGAATCAATGACCGTGAAAGCATTTCGCTTTCTGGTAAAACCTATAGAATACGCTAAACTATGCGAAGCTATTGATGCATATATTTCAGAAAAGAACCTCGGATCATCGATCGTTGCTCAGGATATGGATAATATGAGCATCTGTACGCTTTCTGAAAAAGATATAATGTATGCTCAGGCTGAAAATTTCTACACTAATATTTTTACCCAGAACAATGCATTTATCTATAAAAAGACGCTCTCTCATCTTGAGGACGAGCTGTCTAACAACTGCTTTTATCGATGTCACCGCTCTTTCATCGTTAACATGGATTATATAAGCAGTTTTTCAAAGAGTGAGATAACAATTACTTCAAATGAGAAAATCATAATTTCAAAAAAGAAATACAAGGATTTTCAGACCACTTATTATAACTATTTAAAACATAAGGGGCTGAAACTTCTACAATGATTAAAATTTTGTATCTGATAGTAATACTCTCTCTTGATCTATTTTATTATGTAAATGCAAATGAATTAGTAATGCTGGCTAAAAATGATCCTCCCAAAAGCAAATGGATTCATTGTCTTATGATCTTGCAGCTTATCTGTTATGGCATTAGCGGATTGGGGAGGATAACATCAAATGTCACTTTACTGACTTTTATTACTCTCTTTATTGCATATTTTCTTTTATTTTTCATTATGCTTCTGAATCATAGAAAGAAACTCGTCTCAGCATACTGCCTTATTGTCTTTTTATCTCTCGATTCGATCTGTCAATCTATCGTCGGATCACTAACAAAATATTTCGATCAGAAGATAAATATTATTCTCGTTGCAAAGATCACTTCTTTACAGATGAATTTATTATTATTTATTCTGTTACAGTTCATTTTTTCTGCTAAATCACATAGAATGCAGAAGTCAATAGAAATGATCCCTGCCAAAATTTATGTTCTTGTTCTGATATGTCTGCTTGTTTTCAGCGAATTATGTGCAGGAATTCAGAATACTTATACGAAAAAAAATGCATCAAACCTTATAATCATAGCATCGATCATCTTTATTTGCCCTACATTATTTGTTATTACATCATTACTCTTCTCCAATTGTCTTTCAAAACAGTTCTACAAAAGTAAGATATCTACAATGAATAAACAGATAGAGATACAATTGCGGCACTATTATAAACTCAACAAGTATTCAAATGAATTGCGTGAATTCAGGCATGACTATAAAAACCATATTCTCTGCATCAATAATCTTCTTAAGTCTAATCAGATCGAAATGGCAAAGAAGTACCTTTCTCAGATATCCTCCACAAGATTTTCACATGATGAAATGTACCACAGCGGCAATCTGATTGTAGATTCTATTTTATCTGATAAAAATGATATTCTGAACGAAATAGGCGGAGAAATAGTATTCAAAGGCAAGATCTCCGATAAGTTCCGTCCTATCGATATCAGTACCATTTTATTCAATGCACTTGACAATGCGATTGAAGCAATAGAAAAACTTGATAAGGATAAGGATGATATCAATATCGAAGTAACAGGAATACTAATAAATAATATGCAGAATATCATTATATCCAATACTTCACCATATCCCCAAAATTACCGCAAAACTTCAAAGGCAGACAAGATCAATCACGGCTTTGGTCTTACTAATATCAACAGAACTGTAACAAATCTGGAGGGTGAAATGAAAATATCACAGCAGTATCCCAAATTTGTTCTTGAAGTTTTTTTGCCTGTAAATTAATATATGGTTGCAGGGGTGCTTGCAACCATATATTAATCATGTTTATTTATTAATCATGTTAAGTGCTTTATAGAGGATTTAAATGTCAATCATCAGCCTTTAAAATGCTTTATATACCACCAGATATCATCCCACATTGTGTTCACCTCCGAAAATATTGAATCGATTTGATATCAGATCAGAATGTGTTTCCTGAAACTACTAATATTATAACGCAGTTACTAAAAACAAGCAATTGTTTTTAAGTAAACTGCGTTATTTTTTTAGTAAAAGAGCCATTCTATCAAATACAAATACAATATTACGGCCAATTCTTACCTATATAAAGGGAAATTCGGCTGATTCAAAACAGAATTCAATTCATCAAGTAAACATTCCTTTTCCTTGATCTTTTCTTTTAAATCAGTAATTTTTTTCTTCTGTAATTGCCACTCCTTTATAAGTTTCTCTTGTTCATCTTCAAATTTTTCTACGTTTGACCAGGATAACCATTCATTGCCAACTTTATCAAGATTATTTTTTGCCATATTGTAGTTATCAAGTATATTTCGGCTTTTCACATCCGGATCAAAAGTGCTTGATATTCCTTTATCTGTCATTTCATCATAATAAGATTTATATTTCTTTACTGCATAAAGCCATGTAAGATTGACATTAATCTTATAAATGCTGTCCTGCAGTGAATTAAGGCAGGTAAAAGCCTTCCAAAACTCAATATGTTCTAAAAGAATATGATTCTCTAGCTCTTCCAATGAATTTACACCAAGCTGTAAAACGGTATTTACAAGCCTTTCTGAACTGTCATGATGCTGGATATCTCCCCAGCGGTTTATACCACAGCGATCAAAAAACAAGTGATCAAAATGTACTCTTCTATCAGAAGCTTTGTTAACGTGTGTTGGGCTGTGAAGCAGCCACATCTGCTGACGAATCTGACGGCTCTCATAAGCCCATCCAAGCTTCTTAGCACTGACCGGAACCACATTTCCGCCTAACCTGAACCTCAAATTCTTAGGCTTTCCAGGATCAAACAAAACCTCCACATTATACTTCTTTAATGTATCAATAAAACTGTCCCACGTTTGATTATGAGCAACAGAATAATTTATACACCACTTCAACATAAACCTGTTACTGAGTTTTTTCTTTTCATTGAATATAAATGGAACTGTTTCATCATGAACAGACGTAACATCCGGAGGCAGAAACATATCGTTAATCTCATTACAAATATTCCGAAGTTTCTCCCACGCACGATTTCTGCCTTGATTTTCAAGGGTTTCAAATGTTTTCCCATTTACAAGATTAATATTATTAAATATGATATGACATCGGATCGTATCGTATTCTTTTACAGCAGAAACAACATACTGGTATTCATTTTTCAGCAAATGTCTTCCAACAACACATCCTGCCTGAAACAGCTGCTCCCGGGCAAGAAGTGTGCTGTCACTTTCCAGTACAATATGCTGTGATACTATCTTATTTCTTCCTGTGCCCAGACTCCTTATCCTGTCAAAGTCAGCATGGATATGAGACGGTGTTTCAGAACACATAAAGCATTTTGTATAAAGTCCATTGTCAGTCTTTTCTGTATCAGTGATATGCTGTAATAATTCAAGTTCATTATCACGGATTCCATGTATAGTAGATCTAATCATTTTGCTACCTTTTATGAGAAAAATTGTTAGGTGAGTAATCAATGTCTGCTCAATGAAAAAAGAGTTCAACATATAGAAATATGATGCGCCTATTTCCAGCTTTATAGAGAATTTACGCTCCCCGAACAAAGTTCGTGTAAATTGCCATCTGACTGCGGTTATTGAGCAAAAATCTATTATAGCACTGAACGATCAAGTATCAAGATCATTCTTCTTACAATAAATATATCCGCCGATCATGAACAATAATCCCATTATGAGATTGATACTTATAACAACAGCAAGGTCACTGTTGCTTATTCTGCTGATATAACTTACAGAACCTGTCAGCTCATTCACATTTGAAACGTAACCGAGCAGCTTACTAAATGATGTTACAATCAATAAATTGTTAATCCAGCGTGGAAGATCGATAAATCCTGTTATCATAACCTCGAAGAAGACAACGACGAATCCTATAGCTATAGCTGCAAAATAGTTTCTCATTACAAAGCAGAGAAGCTGCATAAGTGCTATAAACTTAAATACAGGAAGTATTATCATAACAATTCTGAAAATGTATGATCTTAAAGAAATCACATCTCCCCATCCTCCGATGGCAGATACAACTATAACAGGAACGTTTATAGCTATGATAGTTGCAATAAATGCTGTTGAAAAAGCGACTATCATTCTGCTGAAGTAGATCTCTTTTTTATTATGTCCGGACATTACTTCATAGTTCAGTGTTTTGTCATTAAAGTCGGAACCTATAATTATACCGCCTATAGCAATGCACTGCATAAGCAGGAAGAATCCAGAATCAGAAAAACACACTGCCAGCTGACTTCCGCAAAGTTTTGCACCATCGTCGATAGATGTTATCATCACAAACATCAAGCCTGTAACGCCAAGCAGCGCCGCCTTGAAAATAATATTCGTTCTTGTTTTGTATGCTAAAGATCTTATTACATCGTACATATCATTAGTCCTCCATCATCTTCATATAGAAATCTTCAAGATTGCTGTTTTCAACATTAAACTTTACAGGTATAAGTCCATTGCTTATTATTGCCTTTGCAACGAATTTAGGATCATCCATATAGTTGAACAATCTTACCTCACCATTATCGCAAACAGTAAATCTGTCAGTTTTAAGAGAATGTCTTATGACATCAACAAGTTTATTATTATCGTCTGTATTTATTGAATAGTATTTCTTTGTCTCTTGCTCAAGCTGGTCACTGTTAAGACATTTGACAATTCGTCCGCCCTTTACAAAAATGTAATCCGAACACATCTGTGAAAGTTCCGTAAGGATATGGCTGGAAATAATTATTGTTATACCGCTTTTTTTATTGAAATCCATTATAAGGTTTCGTATCTCAACCATTCCATCAGGATCAAGGCCGTTTACCGGCTCATCAAGTATCATAATTTCAGGTTTTGAAAGAAGTGCATTTGCAAGTCCAAGTCTTTGCCGCATTCCAAGAGAATAGTGTTTCACCTTTTTATTGCCAACATTGTCAAGGCCTACTATATTCATCACTTCGTTTATACGCGATCTATCTTTTATCCCCTTCTGAAGTCTCTGGATCTCAAGGTTATGCTGACCTGAGTATTCCATTTTCATATAGGGTGTTTCAATCATGAAACTCATTTTCTTTCTCTTTTGAGCAAGGGATTCCTCGTTTGTCTGACCGTAAAAACTGATACTGCCTTCTGTCGGAAGTGTAATGCCTGCAAGGAGCTTCATAATAGTTGTTTTTCCTGCGCCGTTATGGCCTATAAGTCCATAGATCTTTCCCTTTTCAATATTCAGTTCAATGTCACTTATGGCTGTGAATGTTCCATATCTTTTTGTGAGATTTCTTGTTTCAATTACATTATTCATAGTATTCCTCCTGTTAGTCATAGTATTTCCTTATGCTTCTCATTTGCTACATTTTTTTCACATCCTCTTCTTTGTAAGACGAACGTTTCCTTCAAGAAAGGAAATATTTCTTTTTATATGATCTGTAAACAAACATATACCACAACATTATTTCAACTGCAAAGCTTATAAATACAATGCTAATCGATTTTCCACTTATATTTTTTTCAAAGCCCTGCATTTGTGCAATAGGCAAATAATTCAGAACACTTTTCAATACTCCGGTATTTTTGAATACCTCAGTAGATATTTCAATGACCGACTCGGCTATAATACGCAAAAAAACAATCAAGAAACATTTCTCACTCTTAAAAAGCATTGTAAAACCTACTGTAAATATTGTAAATCTGACTGCGATCAGCGTTAACAGTAAAAAGAAAGGAGCGATATCTTTTACTATTCCCGTCACCCAAAGTATAATATAGACTGGTAAACAGAATGTCAATATCACAAAAAGACTGTAGACCACAAACTTGCTCATTATTATCGGATGCGGCGAATTTCCACATAGTATTTCATAGTAATAAGTCTTATTTGAATAATGCATTCCTATTGTAAGACCGATTATAGCATCAATTATCGTGACACTTATACAAAAATAATTGCTGATAGTTTCTAATCCGTCTGATCTTTCAATAGATGAAAAAATAATAATAAAAAGCACACAGAATATTGATGAAGCTATCATTTTATTCAACATATTATTTGAATGCTTAAGCCTGTAGAGCTCAGCTTTTATCATATTTGTCATTTTTATCTCCTAAATTATCAATAAATCCATCATACAGGTTTATATTCTCTGCCAGCTTTCTGATTATCAGTCCATGATCCGTAATTGTTTTTGAAATGATATCTATTTTTCCGTTATAATCATAAATATGGATCTCGTTATTATATGTGACCCTATATCTCGTGATCCCAAGCTCCTCAAGAATTATTGATGCTTTATTGTTATCATCAGTTACTATACAAAGATTATCCTTGCATTTCTGATATACTTCTTCAGAAGAAAATGTTCCGACTGCTTTTCCCTTATCCACAAATGTAAAATCTGTACCCAAACTTATAACCTCTGACAGATTATTGCTTGTTATCAATAATGTTGTAGACATCTCAGCAACAAGTTTTTTCAACTGATTCGATATTTTAGTTACGGATACCGGTGACATTCCATACATTGGCTCATCAAGCACAAGTACTTCCGGCTGAGTAAAAATAGCTGAAGCGATACCCAGACGTTTGCGAACATCAAGCGATACTGAACTGTTCTTTTTATTAAGATAATCCTGAAGCATCATTGTCTCAACAACAGCATCGATACGCTTTCTATCAGGATATCCTGTTGTATATTGCAGATATTCAAGATAGTCATGTATTGTCATCTCAGGATCGGATATCATATCATCGATCATAAAACCCATCCTGTGCCGAGCTTTAGTCAAAGAATTCTCTTCGCCGAAATAAGATATTTTTCCGGAATCACTCCGTTCAAGACCGGCGATCAACTTTACCACCGTAGTTTTCCCTGCCCCGCTCCGGCCAATGATACAATGGATATGCCCTGCTTCTGCACAGAAATTCATATCGCTGATAACATTCGTATGCCCATAGCTTTTATATATATGATCAAATTTAATAATCTCTTTATCCATTTTTCAATACCCTTATTAAGAATCATTTTCCTTTGATATTATGATAAAACATCATAGTAAAGAAATTGTTATGAAAAACGTTAAGAATTCGTAAAGATTCAAACAGTCCTATTTTCAATAAAATCACTTTGTTGACAACAATCGCATAACATGGTAAAATATAATAAAATGATTACGATCATCCGGAGGAAATATCATGAACAAAATATTAGTTGCAGAAGACGATGCAGAAATTAACAGAATTATATGTGACTATCTTGATATGCAGGGATATGAGACCATTTCTGCCGCAAACGGCCTTGACGCAGTACGCATTGCAACGGAAAAGCCTGATCTGGCTATGATAATACTCGATATAATGCTCCCGTTTCAGAGCGGAGATACTGTACTGAAAAAAATACGCTCCTTCTCACAGGTGCCGGTAATAATCGTATCTGCAAGAAGCACAGTTCAGTCAAAGATAGATTTGCTACGGCTTGGCGCTGATGACTATCTGACAAAACCTTTCGACCTGGATGAACTTCTGATCCGCATTGAAACTGTACTCAGACGTGTATCAAACAGTGCAGCGGCTTCAAATGCATCTGAGTATACATATAAAAAACTCCGGATCAATACAGAAAGCAAAACAGCTTATGTAAATAATGTTCAGCTTGTTCTGACAAGCAAGGAATACTCGATCCTTGAGCTTCTTCTTAAGAATCAGACAAAACTGTTTTCAAAAGCAAATCTTTTTGAAAGTGTCTGGGAAACTCCATACTTCAATGATGATAATATAATAAAAGTCCATATAAGCAATCTGCGTTCAAAAATCAAGAAAATCGATCCCGATGAAGAATATATCGATACCATATGGGGAATGGGATATAAGCTCTCACCAGATGCCACTGACAAAAAGTAAAATGAGGGAATAAAAATGCATATACTCATTATCCTTTGCATCATACTCGCTGTTATAACAATTATCATATCCGTCCGTTTCATCGAACTAAAAACTGATATAAAACGTTTCACTGAATATATAGGCAATAACATTGATTCATGCTCTAATTCATTTATGAAAACAACAAGCTTTGACCACGATGCAATGGAGCTTGCAATAAAAATAAATGAACTAATGATAATACGACATGATGCGGACAATATCTATGAGCAAAACAACCAGCAGCTCAATAATATCATATCAGGTATAGCTCATGACTTCAGAACTCCGCTGACAGCTTCAATAGGTTATCTGCAAATGATAGAGAAAAGCGGCAGTCTTTCCCGACAGTGCAGCATATACCTGAACTCAGCTATAAAGAAAAATGAATATCTTAAACATCTTTCTGATGACCTTTTTGAATTTCTCAGATTTGAAAATGAACTTCAGCAGCCAGAGCTTGAAATTATCAATCTTGGAAATCTTGTCACAGAGCTTGCACTTGATCAGTATAGATGGATCGAAGAGAAGAAAATTACACCCTCTTTTGATATCGATGAAAGAATTATCATAAAAACCGAAAAGCACTACCTGACAAGGATTATCAACAATCTCATTTCTAATGCACAAAAATATACAACTGATCGTTTTGGCATCTCCCTTCAAAGAAACGGTGAACGTGCAGAGCTTCGTTTTTTTAATAGTTTTGATGAAAGCAGCTCTATTGATAAGGATAAATTATTTGATCCGTTTTACAGGTCATTTTCACGTTCTGAGCCGGGAACCGGTCTTGGTCTGTATGTGGTAAAAACACTTTCAGAAAAGCTTGAAATTACCGTTTCATCCGACATAACCGATGATGGTATATTCGAGATAATTCTTTCATTTGCTACTGAAAACTAAAGCTTAAACTATAAAAAACTCCTGATAGAGATCAGGAGTTTTTTGCTTCTTTCCTGTATTTACGCAATGAAATACAAGTTAAAATGAACATTCAGTATAAAAATAAGTGTCCCCGTAAAGTGACGCAGGCTTTGTGTAAGCTGCCTGCATTTTATAAATCAGTTTATATGTATCTTATTCAATAATTCATCCGAATCATTATCAAAGACAAATATATAATCTCCGCAGGTAACGAAATTATATGAGCCGCCTTCTTTTATCTCACTTGCAGACTGCTTGTCAGTAACCTTCCAGTCATCGAGTGAGTATGTCAGGTATTTTCCTTTGTAGTAGGTTATGGCTTTTTCAGAATCAACATATATAATACGTTCAAACGTTTTGGTCTTTTTTTCTTTGACTTCAAAATCATTTTTATCGATTATTACTGCGTAATCATGATTGTGTTTTTTCATTTCGTCAGAATTATATACACGAGCTTCTCTCGCAAATGAGCGCGATGTAACTGTTTGTGCCATTAATATTATTATTTCATTACTTTGGCAATAATAGAATTTCTGAAAAAAACCTCTTGAATATTTCCCAAATTCAATTTCGCTATTCTTTTCAATATTATCCTTAAAAGAGTATTCTGATATCGTCTTCAAATTAAAATGAGAACGAGTATAGAATATTCGATCTTCTTCATATGCTAATAAATCAATAGTGTTTTTTTCACAAGCTCCTATTACTTCATTATGTTCGCTATCCACAGCATAAAACGCATCCTTATCGTTTGTATCATTCATATCAAAAAACAGACATTCACCATATTCGCAAGAGTATTTATACAGATCAAAACGGTTATCTTCCGAATGAAAGACAAATGAATAATCTATCTCCTTTTTTTCAAGATGTGTATCATCTGTTAAACGATACATTATCATTTCATCCGATGTCAAATCAAATATAACATCGTCATTAATCAAAAAATCGATTGAATCCCCCGGAAACAGATAGTGCTTTTTTAAATTGCCATTTTTATCTATTGCTTTCAGTTTGTCGTTGCAGCTGCTGTCAAATATCCATATCAGATCATTGTAAGACTTTATGAAGGAGTTTTCATCAGCGACGCTGTATATCACTTCCTTGCTGTCTGCGTTAGTTATCTTTCCGTCTGATAGAATGAAGTATTCGTTTTCACATTCTACTACATTGGGATGTTCATCATATAAAGCTGTTACTTTGAGTGTTATATCCGGATAGTAAATATTAAATCGATAAAATAATGCGGCAAAAACTATTATAAGTGCTATAACTAAAGGTATGATTCTTTTCTTTTTCATAAATTCTCCTTTTTATTTTAGGATATAACCGACTCTGAATAGTTTGTCATTTGTGTGATAAGTATGAGATTATCTTTTTCTTATTCTCCCGTATTTCTTATCTCTGTAATTCACTTCACAATAAGGTAAAATTTCAACGACTTTGTCTATTGTGTCCTGACTGATTTCGATTTCACTGTATATATACAACTCTTTAAGATCGGTGAAATTTGCAAGTCCGGATAAATCATCATTATCCGTGATGCTAATTCCGATTCTTTTTGCTTCAGTAAAGTCTGCAAAATATTCAGGAGAGATGTACATATCATCATAGTATGCAAATAATTCTTCCGGGGTGGAGCCATTTTTTTCATAATTATATAATTCTATTTTGTAACCTGTTTTACCGAAAAAAGCAAGACGTATATTTTTTTCATGTAATATCTGATTTTTATGAGAAGATAGATAAACTGAGATAGTATTTTTTATTTTCACAATATCATCTAAACAATCAGTATTATCATACAATGGTTTATAATTGTCTTCACTTTTAAAGCGAAAATATATGCCTTCTTCTCCTTCATTCTCTGATTTTATATATTTAAACTCTTCCAAATCAAGATCAGAGATCTGCTTTGAAACTTCCTTGCAATAATCAGGGCATGGAACTGGCTTTTTCTTTTCAAAATGACTGTTTATAAGTATATATGCAATAATCAAAATTGATATAATTAGTATAGCATATGATAATTTACTGTATCGCTTCATTTTTTCACCTAAATTCTTTTTAATATATTTCAAGAATGTTTGTAATATAGTTCAAAAAACGCCTCTGCCAAATATCCAAATATAAAGGTATCATATTGGATTATAGTATAGCATAATGACTCATGTAAGTCAATAACTATGCAAATAAAGCGGCTATCATTCTTCTATAGCATTATGATGCTTACTGATGGTGGTACATATTAAGCAGCGTATATCCATATCATCAAATGAACCTGCTAAAAAAACGGCTCAGAGAAATTACTCCAAGCCGTTATTTGGATATCAGAAATCAGTTTCAACTATATCAAGGTCGTTCCAGTTTGCATATATCTCATCGATAACCTCTTTTGTCAGGGGCGCTTCATTATCAGCATCAGCAATCAGGCTCGGTCTCCGCCATACCCAAGCACTGTCAAAATTTATTAGATATATTGTTCCAGTGGGAGATGTCAACTTATGTGTAGGAAGTCCGTCACAGCTTATTGCTTGGTAATTCAGGCTATCGAGCTTTTTGAAAACATCGTCAGCCTTTCCGCTATTAGCAACAGCAGGAGCATCAGTTGTCTCAGCCTGTGTAGTGAGTGCCTGAGTAGTACTTTCAGTAGCAGTAGACTTTTCCGTTTCTGCCGGGGATTGTTTTTCCTCTGCCTGTGGCTGAAGTGTATCGTTATTCTCCGATATTACATTCATAGTGCTATCTTCTGCCTGCGTTTCAGAAAGCGAAACATCACTTGTTGTTTCCGTACTCGTTTTCTCTGTTGTCTTCTGTGTAGTTGAGGTGTTTTCCGCTTCAGAAGTGCTTTCAGCAGGAGCATCGATTTTTGATGCTGTCTTGACCTCGATCTGAGAAGCAGGCTGAGCATTGCTGTTCGTAGTTGTCAGCTGTTCACCGGTCTGTCCGCAGCCTGCCAGTTCAACAGCCATAAATGCTGTTATTGCTATCATTCTTATTTTCATAATGATCCCTCCTGTAGATACAATTATTTGGCCTTATTTATACTATCCTTATTGTTGCCGCCGAATTGTGACAGCATTTTCAGTGTCAGATCATATCTGTCATTGCCTGTGCTACAGCCTACAACAGCAGAAAGATAGGTCTTTCCATTTCTCTCAAAGGCGGCAATGAGACAGTTTCCTGCATTGGCTGTAGTGCCTGTCTTGATACCGACCGCATCGGCACAGTAATAGGTACTGTTTGGATTCAGCAGAGCGTTGGTGTTCGTCCATGTGATATTTTCGCCTGATACAAAATACACTTTTTTCTGATATGTTCCTGTTATCGTCTTTATCTCAGGTATCGAAAATGCGTGATTCGCCAATATGAGCAGGTCGGAAACCGTTGTATACTGGCTTGCATCGTCCCAGCCTTCGGGAGTCGTGAAGTGACTGTCCTTCATACCGATAGAGCTTGCATAGCTGTTCATAAGCTCTGTAAAGAATTTGACAGCCTGAGCATCAGTCATCGAGGTATTCGGTTTCACAGCTCTTGCGGTTGTTACCGCCGCAGTATAAGCCGCATCGTTACCCGAAGCCATAAGCCATACCCGTAAGCAGATCATATAATTTCAGCTTGTGTCCCGGTCGGATAAGACATAAACTGGAACCCGATCTCACAAGATTCTGTTCCGAGCCTACGGTAACTACTGTGTCTGGACTCAGATAATGCAGAGCGACCGAGGCGGTCAGCAGCTTTGTCAGGCTGGCGGGAGCTATGCGTTTATTGATATTATCGTAATAAAGCAATTCACCATCATCCACACAGGCAAAAGCCGCAGCTTTACAGGCAGGAGTGGCAATATGTAAAGCTCCGTTTGCATATATAAGTTCCTGTTTCATCAGACACAGGTCAAATGCATCGAGCCTGTTGTCCTTGGCAAGATCGGCAGCCTGCCAGTTTTCAAGGTGCGTATCAGGAACGGCAAGAAGCCATTTTTGCAACAGCACCACATCGGCTACATCAAATTCTCCGTCAGCATTCACATCGCCCTTGATGCTGAATCCCTCAGCGTTTACAGGCATTGCTGAAAGCATAGCAGAACCGAGCGACACAGCGAGCAGTGCGGATATTATTTTTCTCTTTATCATTTATCTTCTCCTGTTCTCATATTTCAAGAGATATTA
>ODAI010698721.1_pt1 | contig 16429 bp, 13 predicted proteins | sample 1539321 | NCBI WGS metagenome assembly ODAI01 (sample SAMN02144231, study PRJEB22623) | gut metagenome | biome: sheep rumen | host: Ovis aries | place: New Zealand | reverse complement strand
GCAGCTGTTGGAATTGCCGTCGAAGAAAATGTAGCATCAACCGTAAATGAAGTAGTTGATGGAACAGCAGTTACTTTCCTGTATTTGTCATTCCATTTTATTATATCACCAATCTGTAAGTTATGTTCAGAAGACGTGGTATATGTGGTTACACCAGCACCACCACTTATTCTGTAAAGTAATGATAATTTTTCTCCTTGTCCTTCTGCATGTGATTCGGAACCATCCGCGACTGTTAAATTCCCTTCTGCATGAGAATAGTTACCGCTTGCTGTCGTCCCTATTCCTTCTGCATGAGATGCCGTACCAGAAGCTGTTGTGAGTGTACCTTCAGCATGAGACCCGTTTCCACTCGCCAAGACCGGTGCGCATCCTTCTGCATGAGACCCGTTTCCACTCGCAATGATATTACCGACATAACCCGATATTGTTTCAGTATAATCTCCACAGGTATATCCTTCTGCATGAGACCCAAGTCCCGTTGCCTCTATACTTAACCTTTCTTGACCACTCAAATCTGACGGATTAATATATATGTAACCCTCTGCTGTGGACCCACGACCCTCCGCATGTATCTTCCCCTCTATTTCATTTTGTGGATCAAATGTGCCATCAAAATATATAGTACCGTGAGATGCAGAACCTGAACCTTCCGCAGAAATTTCGAGATAACTATTATCAATTGCTTCTCCGTCGGCATCAAAAATGTACCCAGACGAATATGATCCAACATTTGCACTTCCAGCAGAACTCATTATCGCACTTTCATGTCCACCATCCTTCCAACCCGGTTTACCAATTAAATCGTTATAATAACCGGTCTTTGATATTTTATGTAGATTTACTGTTCCGGAAAGAGATTCATTACCTGAAGTAGATAGAGCTGTGGTATTAGTTGTGTTTAAAGTACCGGGATATTTAATAGGAAAACTATTGTCGTACCATTGTGGTGTAGTATTTGCATCAACGGTGACCCAACGAAATTCTGAACCTGTAGTTGATGAGAACGCAAACTGTTCTTCTCCGCTTATTAAATCAACATAGTCCAAAGACAAAATTCGATATTCACTCCCATCAGCAATTTTCACAAACAACATCTTACCAGCATTGTATGCCTCGAGACATTCTGCATAAGTGGTTACATTATATTCTGCTATAAATGCATCTTGACGAGGGACCCATGATGCCACTATGGAGTTATCTGAGTTGACAGTAACTTTGACTTTTTTATCGGGTGTATCGTAGTAGAACCAATATTTTTCTTCCCCGGTTCCACCACCATATGAAGTTGTATCTCCAATTGTATAGAAAGGGACTCCCGCGAGATCAATAACATCAACGTACTTCCTAACATTTTCTGCACCAGTCCCACCAGCGGTGTAGGATTGAGTTTGATCAGTATTTGGAGAAGCATTTAATGTAACGGCAGGAAAACTATTGTATGCGATCAAACTCTGATATTGACTTAATGTTGAAAGACCAGGAAGACCACCAGTGGAATCCATATCAAATCTATAAGAAGCATAGAGCCAATCTCTAAACAATTCCATAGATATACCAATCCATATTTCATATCCCGAATTATTTGGTGAAATTGAATATATATTAGAATCAATATATTCCGGCGAACCAAATACTGTTAATCCCTTTAATCTCACTCGTATATTACCTACAAATACATTACCACCATTCAATATATCTGTAACAACTTCTAGGTTATTGTTTTTCTGTGCTGTTGTCAAATCATCTCCAACATAAAGTGTTGGGGTTTTAATATCTTCTACTATACTTGAAAATGCAGGAACCAAATCTGCTCCATTATAATAGAAAAGTGGATGTTCAAGTGTAAAATCCGCATAATAAATAGATCCCGAATAAACAGTTCCGGAAACATAACCAACATACCAATAGTAATATCCATTTTCGAATATACTTGATCCATCATTCCCTTGAGGTACAAATGCATAATATGAAGTTGATGATGTTGTATCGAGAGTAAACTCATCTGTTGCCGGGTTGTATGTTCCTTTCAAATAAACATCATTATATGCAGCGGGCATAGATGAGAAGTTGTATACATGCCATGTGGTACTCGGACCACAGTATCTATATACTGTTGACGAGGGAGTTCTTGATGTTGCTGCCGTGAGAGCTGTTGTTGTGTTATAAAATACCAATCCCTTAGAAACTACCATTGGTTCACCACAAGGAGTTTGAGCAACCGCAGTGTTTGAAGTCTGATTAGTAAGAGAAACAGGGATGACTCGAGATTGACCATCAAAACCACATATTTTGTATCTATATAATGGAGTTGATGTGCTACGAATCAAATACGATGTTCCATAATCATATAACTGATAAGGAACAGTATTTGCATCACCTGTTTCTTGAAGACCAGTTGCATAACCATTGGGCTGGGATTCCACATAATCTGTTGAATTATAAAAAGAATCACGGGTTGCAGGAGTATCGAGGAAGTCCACTGTACATCCTTCCATTTCGATTATTCTGACTCTAAACGTTCTGGAAACTGTAGTCGCACCATATGCACTATAAATACGCACACCCATTTTTACTGGATGATCTTCACGATTTCCATATTTTGCAGCAGTGTTATGCCACCAAACCATATGATTATAAATAGGATAGTAGGATGAACTATATAGTTCATTCCAGTTCATATATGGGAGTTGGCTACCACATTGAGAAACATAACACTCATAATGTCCTACACAATTCGTATTAGAAGTCTCCACGTCAAGTATATACCTAACGTGCCAAGGGACAACCCAGTTATCACTTGTTGGATGAACATTAAAGAGGGCGAGATAACCTTTTGCTTCATTCGCCGCTGTACAAGTATACGGAGCAAACGTCTTCTCCATCAATGGAGTATAATCCGCTTTTCTTTCGACTGCTCCTTCGGCATTACCTACGTAGATTCCACCGTCTTTTGCAAAATATATCTTTCCATTAGTGGCGTTTCCGGCTTCTCCCAACGCCTCTATCTGAGCACGAGTGAGTGCTCTGTTAAAATTTACGTAACTCATATGAATTAAAAAGTTAATTTGTACACCTGGAAGTGTATGTATGAATCCACGCAGGTATGTCTACTATAAATAATAAAAAAGAAGGACCACTGTTGTAGTCCTTCTTTTTTTTAAAGATATAATTTTTTTATTCTTCCCAGGCAAGTGCTGCAGCAACTGCTGTAAGAACACCCACTTGTGTACTTGTCATATAACCATCACTGCTACTCGTTGCTGCAGGAATGCTCTTGGTGTTACCAGTAATTGAGTGATTAGAACCTGCAACATCATGAACAACTGTCTTCCAAGCATCTGCAGCAGAACTGGTTGAACCTACACTACCACCAACGTTTGGAGATGCTATAGTTACTTTATCATTAGTCGCATCTGCAGTAAGAGTGATGTTCGTACCCTGAGATATTTCAAAAGTATCTGTTTTTGTATCTGCACCAACATCTGTATAGGTCGATGAGTTCGTCCTAATTCTCATAGTTGAGAATGCATTCTGGTTCACTTCAGCACCATCTGCAATACCCGCGAGCTTATATGCTTGCGCTTTAGTCATATAACCATCCGTACCGTTGGATGCTGATGTTCCGGCTGCAGACGCAGGAATACTCTTGGTGTTACCACTTAATGTATGTCCACTGAGAGAGACATCATGAACAACTGTCTTCCAAGCATCTGCTGCGGAACTAGCCGTACCTACACTACCAGTTCCTGATGGGAGAGCAGTCTTAGTAACTGTGATGACACCCTGTGTGTTCTGAGTCACCTTACTAACATAACCCGTGCCACTATCGGCGACTGCTGTTTGAAGGACTTTATACTTCCCAGTAAGTGCAGCTTCATCTGCCAGTCTTGTAGCCATATCCGCATCGGAGATGGCTTTCATTTTGCCATCGGTACCATCCGCAATAACCAGTGTTCCACTTGTGAGTGTGTTGGATCCTTTATATAATGCTCCACTAACATCAGTAGTACCGAACTTCTCCCATTTAGAGGCATCTGCAGTAGAGCCAATATCGTCTGTTGCAACCCATTCCGATCCGTCCGCTGTAACTACATAAACATCACCTTTGGTTACATTGGTTAAAGCTTTAAGTGTTGTTTCGGTGTCTACAGTACCCTGGAATCGCATGATTGCACCGAGACCAGAAATTAACCCATCAGCATATGTTTTAGCGTCCGCGAGTGCTTTCTGAGCAGATCCAGCAACATCGACATCGGTTGTGGATACGGTTGAAAGAGGTGTGGATGTACCACTTGTTTCAATCAACTTACCATCACGTTCTCTTAATACAAAACCGGTAACTACTGGGACTTTTTGATAGGCACTTGCTGCTGTGCTTGCACTCGCACTACCAGCGGTTTTTGTAATAGTACCGTCAAGATTTGTAATTAAACCAGAAGCTGTACCTGCAGGTTCTGCCCCTATGTTGGTTAGTACTTGGGTTTTTTCAGCTGCGGTAAGAGTCTGAGCGCCAGTGTTGAGAACATTATAGCCATCATATGTTAGGCCATTAGCACCTATCTCTAGTGATTTGGTTGTATCCGAACTTTTTAAACGTACTACAGGGCTGGTAATTATTAATTCATCATCTTGTTCACCAACATAAGTAATCTCTGCATTCCCACTACCCCAAGTTGCTGAATTGACACCAAACTCAATGTTGCCAGTCATTGTACCACCACTCTTCTTGAGATATGTAGTATCAATAGCATTACCATTCTTATCTTTAACAGCAGAATCTACTTTTGTTATAAGTGTGGCTGTAGAGTCTGGGCTTGGGTTGGCAATATAAGAATTAATTAAGTTTGTTATATCTTTACCCGTAAGTACATTGCCGTTAATCTCCGCAACTAATTTTAATGTTGCATCTGATCCACTTTCAACCGAACCCACATATAATGCAAGGGCGCCGGTCTTTGCAATATACCAGGTTCCGTCAACCACAGCTGTTCCGGCAATACTCGATGTACCAACGGCTGCAGAAAGTTGAGCCTGGGTAAATTTTCTATTAAATTTTACAAGTGTAGCCATGTTATATTATATCTTTATTATCATTTTATTTATTCGTTATTATCCCATCTCGCGGCATCATAGGTTGTTTGTATATCAATATTCTCACGAGCCTGTTGTTGTTGTGATTCTGTTAAATTCTGTGCAACATCATATCGAACAGCCCCGTTATTAAAATCTTGAACGACCTGGTTCCATGCATCTATATCATTTTGTGTGATATCAATTGCAGGCAACTCCATTATTTCAGCAACGTCTTGAACCGTTTGATTCCATGCATCTAACTCAGATTGAACAATTCCTATATTCTCACGCGCTTGTTGTTTTTGAGCTTCATCCAAAAATTGAGAAATATCATATCGAACAGCCCCGTTATTAAAATCTTGAACGACTTGGTTCCATGCATCTATGGCGTCTGGTGTTAATCCACGTTCGTCTAGTTTTTGATCAATTATACCTTCTGAAACCAATTGATTTTCAATCTGATTATCTAAAAAAGGCAGCCAATGAGAGTCGTGAGTCACATCTCCACCCACGTCAACTATGCTACCTCCAATATCATTCTCATACTTCTTTATTAAAGCGGTTTCAGCTAAATGCATCTATAATACAATATATGTTATTTATATAATAAGGATTATTAATTAAAAAGAATTGTCCACGGTAAATGTGATCCTGGCGTCTATCCCAACTAAATTTGAATGAGCGTGTTTCTTAAAATAGATATACGCATTGGTTTCATCTTTGTAACTTTCAACACTTACATGTATTCGATTTTTAGCATCTTCAATATACTTCCCAACAACATCCTCTATTTCATGTTGTAGTTCTGTAACGTTTTCTACAGCAGTTGATTTTATCTCAGTTACAATAATGTATAAAAGTTCACGGAGGAGTTCCTCGCTTTCCATTCGTTGCCAATAGGCCAAAGATGTCCATTTATTATCCGACCAATCCTGCATTTTAAATTTTTTTGATAACTTATTAAAATCTCTGTGTATTTTATGTTCGTCAAAATAATCTCCAAAATACACGCAGTTTACTCTCGCGTTTTTCACTAACCCATATAGATATTCTTTTCCAGTTTCTTTTGAAGCAAGATCTGAATCAAATAAACTTTCTATTAAACTCTTCATAATCAATCAATTAATTTTTGTGAGGATTTTCCTGATCTTCACCTTCTTCATTCATTACTTCATCTATATCTGGTTCTTTATTAAGTACATCTTCAAGAACCTTTTTGCTATCCTCCCCACTATAACTCACATTGCCACCACCGACACTCATCGATCCATTCTTCCAGATACTAGTGATTGAATAGAGACCAAGTAAGGCTGCACCAGTAACGAGGCTAGTTTGTAAGAGATTTTCGACAATCATGATAGGACCAGCAGTAATAGTGAGATATACAATACATCCCATACTGATAACAGTAATGAAAGATCCGGCAACGCGTTTTACGCTACCAACTCCTTTCTCACTAAACACTTCTCTCCACCACTCTCGTGATGATTTATTCTTCGCATATCGCATATGGAATACCTATATATTTACACAACGCAGCAATATGGAGATTTGCCAAGGTTTCTTTTCCTTTTTGTGATTTTAAAAATTCCACCTCTTTGTGGTTCGTCATAAAGAGATTTTCTGACAACATGGCTGGACAATTGGTTCCCACAAGGACTTTATAATTTGCTTTCCATACATGATCCGCAGGAACGCTGCGATTACCTTTGAGGTTAAATTTTTCAACCATGTCATAATAACACTGAGCCATCTTAACACTTTCTGCTGACGGGTTTTTACATACATATATGCTTGCACCACTCGCATCATCATTCCACCCTTCTCCAGGAGCCGCATTGATGTGTACAGATATGTAACGGCATTTCTTTGTAGGATTATCCCTAATGATTTTATTTGCACGATCACATCTCTTTTGTAATAAAATGTCTTCATCCTCGGGAACAATCACTCTACAATCTACACCGAGTTCTCTAAGTCCATTGACAATCATCATACCAACCTCGCGATTCCACTCTCCTTCGAAAAGTGTTGCATCTGGAGATCGTTTACCTTTAGTGTATTTTCTAGTTCCGTGACCGAAGTCAAATAGTAATATATAGTCGTTCATAGATAAATAATCATATCAAAAAAAGATGCTTTTCACAAAGCATCTTTCTTAATATCCCCAGTCTTCTAATCGTTTAATAAAAGCATCTCTATTCACACCACCGAGACGATCTGCCCATTTCTCCCATGGTTGATCATAATACCATTTACAACTCTTACTATATTTCCATTTCTTATGAACAATCCTATCCCAAATGTTTCCTAAAAGACTAGGGAGACCAATTGCTAATAAATATGAGGGTCCTAGGTATCGACTTTGTATAGTATGTCCGTACTCGTGTCTCATACCATCCTCGCGATCTTCTCTGTTCATTATAATATAGTTACCAAGACTTATTCCGGATGACATTTCAGTTGTAAAATAAAATGTCCTACCGTTAAGTCTGTGATAGACTTTTTCTTTTTTATATATAAATAAAAGTATGAGGCCCAAGACATTTTGTGGTAGTTGCCACAAGTAAAGAAGTATTTCTTTAAAGGAGAACATTAAGTATATATAGTATATTTGTATGTTCATTTTGAAGGATTTCATCCTTAAATGAATCATATTTATGTTCTCTAAACATAAGTTTTTCCGAATCAAATCTCCCAGACAAAGAGTCTAGGGCGACAAGTCTTTCAGACCAATTCTCCCCACCACACAATTTGATGCACAGCAACATCTCAGCTAACGCATCATCATTAAATAATTTATAATTGCTACTTTTTTGAGAATCTATAATATTATTGAGTATTCTTGCTGCAATGTCGGGTTTCTCGTTGAATGATCTAGTATCAATGTGTTCTGTGTAGTAATTAGATAGATTGATGATGCAATGAGTCAATCCATAAATTTTATTATGAAGTGTGTGTTCGGATGCTTTATCTAACCACCCATCTTCACTACACATTTGAATATAATATTCAAAAATCTTATCATAACAGTCATTGATGATCTTCCAATCAATTGGTATGAGGCTATTTTTAATTTTCTTTAGACATATCACACAGCCTATACCATTTACATAAGTGGTTGCTTCATCAACTTTTATAGTGGAGTCTGAGTTTGCAATGTCGATCATTTTAAGAATGAACCTTCTGTTGATTCTCTTTTCTATACCATCAGGTAGATCCATTCCATTTCTCAAAAGGATACAAGCCTCATCAAGAATCTCGGTCATTCCAAAATAAAACTTTATATTCTCATCATCGGTCTTTGCGATTTTCTTTTTATATTCCATTTTATCATCATCCATGGATTCCTTCCATAGTTCATCCCAAGACATAGAAAGTTTTCTGGTCAAATCCTCTTTGATAAAATCGAATAAACCGTTTTTATTTCGCATATCTTTTATGAAATGATCATATCCTGGACAGAGACTTAAACGAACAAAAAAATGTTGTTTTTTTGCAGTTCCATTTAAGTCTCTTTTATGAGAAATATAAGTGTCAGCAACAGATTTCGCCTTTATGTAATGAGTGAGATTGATCATTATATAATCTTTACTTTCTGAATCTCATCAGTTAACATATGTCCATTGTTAGGATGAACAACATATCCGAGTTTAGCAAGAGTATCCCGGTTCAGTAACATATTTGTAGTTTTTTTCTCACGACTCTTGACAATTGCTATATATGGATTTTTGATCTTTCTCAATCCAAGTGTCAATTCCTGAACCTGAATGACAGGTCTCTTATATGTGTTCTCTCCGGCAATTGCATTAATATCTCTTATTTTATCAAATGTCATTTCCTTACCATCAACCTTGAACTTCACTTTACCATCGGTTTCTGTATACTCACCAACCTCAAGGGTACTAGCGAAGGTACTATTGCCTGTATCAAGTTTTGCAAGAAACTCTTTTTCCACACCATCTTCAAACTTCACTTTCACACTTTCAATGAATCCAGCAGTTTTATCCTGAAGCATGAACTCACTTGGATCGTCCAATTCATTAAGAAGAATACTTATAAAATTTTCTTTAATAACATCACTAATACCATCAGTACCAGGACTTGCATTAATTTCGAGAACCACATTATCCCCAATTTCGGGATTGCTTCCCTTTATAAGTGGCATTATATCCACAGCACACCAGGGCAAGTGACTGAGCTGAGCGGTCTTGAGAGCAATTTGTTCCTGTTCCGGAGTGAGTTTAACAGGTTCGGCAGTAGCACCCAAACTAACATTACTTCTAAAATCCCCACTGATCTTAACTCTCTTCATACAAGCGAGAATGACTTGTTTGTTCCTTAATGTGAGAACATGGACGCGGATGTCACCTCCGTCGGCCTCTTCTTTCTTTTGGAGAATAAGTCGGCGTTCGGGGTCGATAGCGAATATAGTTTGAAGAACAGCGATCAATCGTTTTCCGTCCAAAAGACTTACACCAGTACCACCATGACCATCCAGAATCTTCATAACGAACTGTAATTTTTCATTCTTATCAGTATCTTTATCTGACCATTCCGGATAGACATCCTTCATACTTTCATTAAATACCTTTTCATCATAAAGTATGTCTTTTGTCATCAAACAGAAATTTGGTTGAGGTACTCCACCCTTTTCAAGCAAGCATGCCGTATCATATTTATCGCTTGCGAGAGCCGCATATTGTACTGGATTGAGAACGAGGAATCCACGATCCTGAAGTAATTTGACAATATGCTCACACTGATCTTCTCCTTGCACACCAAGTCGACTGAATACGAGTGTGTCGAGGTTGGATTCTGTTTTAATAGACATCTTTTCATCTCCATCGGTCAATTCAATAACCTCTTCGCGATCATCGGCAACCATGTCGGCAGCTACAAAGACGTGTAGCTCCGGAACAATTGATCCTTTTTGTTTTTTGAGATTATCTACAGCATCAATAATATTCTTTAAGGTTTTATTTCCTTTCGGATCCCTATCGTTGGTGAATACTATAATATGTTTAAATATATTGCCCCATTCTTTCGGATGCTGATCAGCATAGACAACATCAAACTTATCTGGTTTGACTACTTTTTCTGCCTCATTTTTCTTATCATGAGACTTTTCATCTTTATCTTCGAGTTTTTCAAGTTCGTCTTTCTTCTCAATAAGAGTTGCAGGAGTGAGGTGGAACTCTTCATTCAACTGTTCAACATCCATTATATTGCTATAATCAATTCTCTTTTTCATGTATAAATAATAATGGAACTTATATCAATAAAAAAGAGAACACCTAGGTGTTCTCTCTACATAAAAACATTATGGCAACATCACTCACTCTTCTGAAAAGAGTTTGATCAATGTATCCTTATCCATATTGGTGAAATCATAATCGGGAGTTAACGGGGTCTCCGACATATCAGTAGGATCAATGATAGTCATTCCTTCATGCCACTCTGTAAATCCAGCATCAAGAAGAACCTGTTTAAGATCCAAGGTACTCATAAGCTTTCTCTTCATGACATTGAACTTCTCTACGGAGCCAAATGAGGAAGATACAATACTATGACCAAATCCAAACTTGCAAGGATAAATCTTATTATCGAACACTACACCCATCATCTCCTGAGCATTGTCCGACTTGGTCCACTCTTCAAACTCCACGGTGTTCGGATCAACCATGTAGTTTCTATCAAGATTATCGATTTCCTGTCGACCCATGAAGTAGCGATATTTACTACCTTCTGCTCCACTGAATCGGTTACACCAAAGAGTACCTTCATTCTTACAACCACCACGGAAGTAAAGAACTTCAGTTGCATCAGGCTTTGCACTGGTCATATCTCCACTAAAGAGGATATCGTCACCATTCCTGTATGCAGCATTCCAACCAATTTTATATCCGTTCTTGTCGTTGAAAGAAAGATCAAAGTCTCTCGTTCCATCACTTTCTCTCCAGTAGATACCGAAGTAGTTATGGTTAGACATCTTATATGCAGAACCATAAGGAAGATTGCCAGCAAACTTCTTTTCACTTACCGGACAAGCAATATCGATAGACTTCGGATACTTGAATAACCCAGACTTATGAGAAAGCCTTTCGATAAGAGCCCTATAAAGAATTTCCCGAACCGTTACGAGATAAACAGTATGGTTATTATCAGCATTATTATTATCCTTTACCCAGGCCTTTCCGTTTCTGATAAAGTAGACATTCTTATCGTGCTCAACCAACCTCTCATTGATGGTCTGAATAAGAGCAATGATCTTAAAGTTATTAAGTTCCTTTACCCTTTCATCGATTTCTCCGTAATATTTTTCCACTCCGAGAACGGTCTGCCAAAAACTTTCCTTCATTGGCTTATGATTCTTATTAGCCATTCTACGTAACTTATTGATAATCGGAGAGTTAACAGAGTTCTTGAATGCGAGGAAAATAGGCTTAAAACGGAAGAATACGGTGGACAACTGATACAGTTCATCTTCTGTGAACCTATTAAAGTTAACAGCGAGTGAATTTGACCTGATACCGATATTCGTATTTCTATCCTTAATAAGAAGGGTTCCATTGGTGGCCTTATACACCATCCACCTGACAAGTTCAACTGCTGTGGTTGGTCTCACATCGAGCATATCACAGATCTTCACCATTGCCTCGCGGTTCTGGATATCATCAATGACAGCACCTTCAGGCAGGTAATGATTACCAATGTAATCGACGATTGCATCGACCATCTCCTGAGACAGAGCAATACCACTAGTCAGGATCGAAAAACATCTTTCTACAACTTCAGCCGGAGTTGCTGCGTCGATAACCTTATAGGTATTAAACTCAGGGATATCCTGATCGTTATCGTTGAGAGTCCAGGCCTCTCCCTGGAAATTTGTTCCATAGGTGGATGCATAATGAATCAACTGATCAATCAGCTGTTCAAGTCTCGAACGCGATCTCATATCGTTCCAATTCTTATAAAAAGTGGAATTATAGTTGACAGATTCGGACTTGATAAACTCGACCATATCGCGGTTGGCCACCATGGGATTAACAATGAATCCTTTCTGCAGAGCCTTCTCAAGAAAACCCTTAATATCTTTTACCTGGAGTGACTCAGCGGTGCAAACACCAAATGCCTTAATCAAAGTTGCGTTCATCATGTTCTTTTGTTTTAGTTTGTTCATAATAAAAACGATAGCGAGAAGTATTTCTAAAGCCAGTTTTCAATTGTTAAATTAGGAACCTCATTTGCTATCGTTAGTCAGAAGACGGAAAGTAATACAAATTGACCCATTCAATAAATAAATAGGAACTTTCTATGTCGTTCTTGTATATATATACAAAATTTTCTATTGAACTTTAATTTTATTTCAATTTTTTTCGGTTGATCCAAATCCACCTTCACCTCGTTCTGTTTGAGATAGTTCATCAACCTCACATATTTCAACCTGATCAAAAGTCAAAGGAACCAATTGTCCAATTGCCTCTCCTACTTTATAAGGAGGTTCACATGATGAAAAAGGTCGACCATGTGATACACAAGGTCTATATACGAATTTAATTTCACCCCTGTACTGATCACTATCAATCAATCCAACAGCGTTCGTAAGAATAGCGGGGCTTTTTTTACATATATTCGATTTCATCATCCCTAAGACACCCATGTGTCCGGTTGTTTCACAAGCCAACCCGGTACCATAGATCCACACCTCATGATCAAAATCCCATTCCAAACTCACAGCCTTTACATCCATGCCAATATCTCCATCGTGTGCATATGTGGGGAGTTCGGCGTTCGGTGTGAGTTTTTTAAATTTAATTAGTTTCTTCATTATACACAAATTCAGCTATTTCTTTTATACTATCTTTTATAGACATCAAATCATCTTCACGAATCCGAATATTATAATCCCATCTCGGATCATCCTTCAACAAATTCAATCCACCTTCCTTTTTTCTCCCTCTTCGTTCCACATTGATTATCAATGCTCCAGCGTTAATAAGATATGTCAATTCTGTGGGAGCCTTCACATCAGTATATATCCTGACTGTATCTTCAAGGAACGAACAATCTCTATTGTTTTTATTATATTGTGCAACCGCTTTAACCCAGACATCTTGCCCGAAATATTTTTGCATCACTGTCTGCCCGAAATAAAGAATGAACTCTCTCAAAGACATCTCTCCGTCATTGAATCCATCTTTTAATGATTCTGAAGTCAGTAGATCTGATGGGAGTTCATCAACTTCTCTTATTTCAAATGTTTTCATGTTGACAACTGCATGATCCTTCCACCATTCATTCCAGAGATATTCGGGTTTACACCCCAACAATTGAAGGACCATTGCTTTTGGAGTGTCTCCAAACGCGTCTAGATAAACGAATTGAAAATTGACATTTTCAAAAGCGCTCATTTTATCACTCACTAAATCATTCACTGATTTAAAATACATTAAATCAAATGCCTTATTATATTCGTCTTTATCTATATCTTTATCTTTAAACTTTCTAATAAATTCCAATGATGACGCAAGTAAATACGCCACCGATTCCTTTCCCGCACCTCGATGTCCTCGTATGCCTATGAGTTTCTTCATGTTATAATATATAAAAGTTAATCTATTTTTCTAACGGCATCAAATAAAATATCCGGATCAATGTCATATTTTTGTGCATTGTATTTCATTTGATTGATTGTTTCTTGAAGTATTTGACTTATACGAGCAATGCTAAGTCCTTCTTGATCTGATATCTCCCTAGGGGTCATTGGTCGAGGGAGTCCAATACCGAATTTCTTAAGGAATATAACTCGGTCTCTTGTTTTGACCCCGTTTAAGAGTTTTTTCAAGGCGTGTTTAAATGTATAATATGCTTCATTGACATCTAGTTCAGTTTTAGTTTCATCTTCGATCATCAAGAGATCTCCAATCGTGGTGTCTGAATCTGATTTTACCGGGGCATCTATGTCGACAGTGATCTCCTTTTTATAACTACCGGTCTCTTCCTTTTCTTTTTTAATATCGCTTTTAGGTTTCTTAACAAGTCTACTATAGTTATCTAATTCAATCATTATATAAGCGCGAATCCACATCGCCGCAACACTACTGAATTTTGCATTTTGTATGTGTTTGTCAACCCATTTTATCACATCATCCTTTTTAAGAGAACCCTTCTTCTTGAACCAAAAATCAAATTTTTTCTTTACATCTCCATACGTAAAATACTGTCCTATGGCGTCCTCTAATTGTTTATAATCAAATTCGTCTGGAAGTCCCTCTATACACTCTACTATGTCGTCATGTAATTTAGCTTTTGCAGGGTTGTACTTATCCCAACTGATGACAAGCCCTAGGTTTCCTGCACTAATCAACTCCTGTAGAGTCAATCCCATCCCTTGGAACCCTTTTGCTATACTGATAACGGTTTTGAGATTCATAGAAATAAGTTTGTCTCGATTTTCTGGACAATACTCTATATCAAAATCATTATTGTTCTTTGTATAAATATGATTGATTTCTTTAAAGTATTGTTGAATAGAATTTTCCGGAATCCACTCTCCTGGGGCTTCCTTCATGATATCAAAAGCGTCATCGATTGTTATGTCTTCTCGCGTGGCTATATGAAGCGCGGAACGAAGAATTGTATCAAAGTTAGAGAACTTATTTGCTTTTTGCATAGTAACCATACCATTTTCAATGCTATCTATCGCATATTCAAGTGGGACGGGACTACATTCCAGGCTGTTATATTGATCGACTAAATCACTGTTTCTGTCAATAAAATTAGTAAGTTTTTCCTCATATGTTAACATATTTAAGTGAATATATTCATTTATACACTTATAAACTATACACAAAATTCTGATTATTTAGACATGATTACACTATATGATTACATATTAGAACAAAATCACGTTACATCCGATAACGCTATATATTATAAGATAGGAAAATATCGTTGGAACTGGGGGGCTAATAAGAATAGGCATGAGGCGATGATTAAAAAATATAATATATCAAAATCCGATCCGCGACCAGGTCTTATTAGATATGCTAAAGATACTAGTGCTAAAATTCTTCCCGATAAAGACGAGGTTATTCACAGGGACAAATGGGATCTCGATGGGTTAAATGGAGAAACTGAATTCCAATTATTACATCCTGATTATTGGACACTTGAACAATTTATTCTCAAGGATTTCAAACGCAAACGCGATATCCTTACAATATTTGAATGTTCAAATGTAAAACCGTACTCATATAAAGCTTTATTTAGAAACACATGGCAAAAGTACGCGCTATGGACTGATTTTGCTTGTATGTCTAACCCCGGTGTGATTCCAATGGAGTATAGTCATTTCTATCCTTTCCGTTATGATGAATGGGATCACTTCGCGGAGAATGATGATATCGCTGATAAATACTGTAAGGTAAATGCAAGCAGATTCATTCATTATATAAAAGAAATGGGATATAAACATGTTATCATTGTCATGCAACATCCTCACACTCAAAAGTTATTTGATGATTTGTACAATGATAATGTAGAAGGAGCTAAGAATTGGTTACATATAGTTACGGATTCACACTTCCACTCAGAGAACAAAAGAAAGAATTTGAGCAAATTCGATGGAAGTAATGGGTTATTAATTTCCCGTACAATGAGTCAACCATATACATTTAAATGTTTTGAACGCGAACTCGCTAAACACCTTAATGCTGCGGATAAAAAGAAACTCGATGAGTTTAAGAAACTCGCTTGGGATGGGGATGAACATGCAAAGAGTGCGTCTCAAAAAGAAGAACTCAATAAGTGGCTTAAAGAAAATGGTTATGAAGAAATCGACTATATGAGACCAGCCGGTAGTTCGTTTAAAAGACTTGGAGAAGATGACGTTGATGCATCTCTTGTTAGTTCATATAAGAAATGGATTGAAGATACATTCTTACCAGAATATGAAAATGATATCGAAAAGAAAGACTTTAAGGAAAAAGAAAGCTGGTATCAATCATATACGGAAGATAAAACAGGATTGGCTTTCACTACCCTCGATCTCTTGCTCAAATATAATAAAGATAAAGAGTTCGCTGATCCTGACACACAATACTGGTCGATGAAAAAAGCGATTAAAGAAATTGCATCGAGTCATCATCTTGATAACTGGAAAGAATATTGTTGGTGGAGTGAAGATGTATTAAAAGATGCAGGTATAAAAAAGAAAGATTTACTTGACCACCTAGATAATATTGGATTGATTCAAATCGAACTCAAACAACAGGAAACTGAATTCTAAAACAAAAGGAACTCTCACGAGTTCCTTTTTTAATATCACATCGGTCTGTCTAGTAATATG
>ODAI013607815.1_pt1 | contig 16431 bp, 13 predicted proteins | sample 1539321 | NCBI WGS metagenome assembly ODAI01 (sample SAMN02144231, study PRJEB22623) | gut metagenome | biome: sheep rumen | host: Ovis aries | place: New Zealand | reverse complement strand
TTAAGGCAATACCGCACAAAGATTGTGCTGAAGATGCGCCGTGAGATTTTTCGTCAGATTGTATAGAAATTCCGCAGGCATACTGACGTATGTCAAGGAATTTCTGTGCAAGATGACGGAAAATATCCAAGCAGATTCAGTACAAAGACGTCAGGCGGTCTTTGTGCGGTGTTGCCTTAAGAGCTGGGAGTTCAGAAATACAAGGATATAACAAAATTGGCGCACAAAGTGCGCCAATCATGTATCATAATTATTATCTCTTCCGTAAGTAAAAGGAGAGTATGACTTGCCCGATGAGCAAGCGGCATCGTGAACTGGTCAGTGTCAAGCTGGTCACTTCATTTTGGTTTTGTAAAGCATCCAGATGAGCTCTGCAACTCCGATACCTATAAATGAGAGCATTGTCCTCATGGAGGGCTTTTTTACCTTGAATCTGGTGATAAATGCTATTGCTATCACCAGAAGAGCTGTGCCGTAGACCATTGGGAAATTGTCATAGCCAATATCCTTGTGGAAGCTGTAGACCACCGGAAGTATCAGTGCTACGCTGGTGACCGGAAGTCCTTCATAGGTCTTGCGGACCTCAGCAGTCTTTTTCTGACGTTCCTCCTCAGCTACATTGAAGTAGGCCAGGCGGATAACTGCACAAAGCGGGAACAGCACCAGTATAGGCAGGTCACAGATGTCCCTCATGCCTATGGAATAGCCTATGACTACCGGGAGCAGTCCGAAACAAACTGCGTCGCAGAGGGAATCTATCTGTATGCCGAATTTTTTTTCACTTTCAGTCCTGTCTTTTTTAGTACGGGCCACCTTTCCGTCGAACATATCGCAGAGACCGGAGACCATAAGGCATATTATAGCATACTCCGGGTGGGGAGGTTCGCCATTGACTCCGAGAGCCAGAAACATACCTATTACCGACGAGACAAGGCTCATATATGTAAGAATAACAGTATAGTTATAAAAACCTATCATTATTTAAACCTCAAACTCTAAAAAGTATCCATGTATAAAATATATTATACCATAAATGAACTGGAGTTTCAAGTACTTTCCTGTTATTTAATGCAAAAATAACGATGATTCCGGGAAAATCAGTTCTTTTTGCTTCTCTTTGCGGGAGCTTTTGCCTTTGCGGAAGTCTTTTTCCTTGCGGTTTTGGCAGCACCTTTTTCACGGTTGACCTTCAATTGCTCCTGACGGGCCTGTTTGTCCTCAAGGCGTTTGTAGGCCTCATCATAGAAGTACTCCTGAGCGTTGAGAGGCTGGTCAGACTGACGTCTGCTCTCTGCGTGGACGTAGCTTCCGTCATTCTGCATGACTCTTGCCTTCACGTTGTCGCTCATGAGGACACGGAACATCTCACGGATGCGCTTTTTGAGCTTTTCGTCCTCTATGGGAGCGGCGACCTCTACACGGCGGATAGTATTTCTGCTCATGTAGTCTGCGGAGCCTATGTACATCTTCTGTTCTTTGCCGTCTGCACCGAAAATGAAGATACGGCTGTGTTCAAGGAAGCGTCCCACTATGCTGCGGACAGTGATATTCTCAGTATATCCCGGTATACCGGGGATGAGACAGCAGATGCCCCTGACTACCAGCTCTACCTTCACTCCTGCCTGTGAGGCCTCTGCCAGTTTGTCCATGATGACCTTATCACAGAGGGAGTTTACCTTTGCAGCGATATAGCCGCTGCCGCCGTTTTTAGCAATATTTATCTGCTCATCCATCATGGCCAGTACCTGAGGTCTGAGGGCCAGAGGGGATACCAGCAGCTTTCTTGTGCTCTCAACGAGAGTACCGTTCTGGAGGGCATTGAAAACGTCCTCGGCATCGGCAGCAATGTCTCTGTCAGCGGTGAGGAGCATTAGGTCTGTGTAGAGAGCGGAAGTCTTTTCGTTGTAGTTTCCGGTACCGACCTGTGTTACGTAGTCGAAACCGCCGCCCTGAGCCTTGCGGGTGATGAGAAGCAGCTTGGAGTGGGCCTTGTAGTCCTTCGGGCCGTAGATGACCTTGACTCCGGCAGCCTGGAGCTGCTTTGACCACTCTATGTTGTTTGCCTCGTCGAATCTCGCTCTGAGCTCTATCATGACAAGGACTTCCTTGCCGTGCTCAGCAGCAGTACACAGGGCGTCGATGACCTTGCTGTTACGTGCCAGGCGATAGAGGGTTATCTTTATTGATGTTACCTTCGGGTCGGAAGCACACTCCTGGAGCAGCCTGATAAAGGAAAGATTCATGGACTCAAAGGGGTAGCTGAGCAGCAGGTCCTTTGATTTTATCTGCGAGAACACCGGCTTTGTGTCTGAAAGAGCTGCCGGTTTTCTGGGTTGTCTTGGGATATAGTGAAGATTCGGAGCACTGTCGAGCTCCTGAAGCTCAAAGACATATGACAGGTCAAGGGGGATATGGGATGTGAATACCCGTGAATTTTTGAGTTTCAGCTTGCGGCAGAGGTAGTCCAGAGCCTCCCTTGAGAACTCATCGGATATTTCCAGTCTTACAGGAGCCAGCTTAGTGCGCTTCACAACGAGCTCCTCCATACGGTCACGGAACTCCGCACCCTTGCCGGAGACCATAATATCGGCACTTCTTGTCACTCTGACCAGAGCTCTGTCCAGGACCTTATATCCTTTGAACATCTGGTGAGCGTAGTACAGGATGACGTCCTCTTCAAGGATGAATCTTTTGCCGTCTTTGCTGAGGGGGATGATACGCTCGCTGTTTTCCCTGCTTACGGGGACTATTCCTATAGCCGTAGCTTTTTTAGCTCCGAGCTGGACAACAGCATAGAGCTCCTTATTTTTGAGGAAGGGGAACGGAAGGGCGTCGTTTACCACAATACCGGAGATAAAGGGTTTCAGTTCACGCTTGAAATAGAGTTCAAGGAAGGAGAGCTCCTCTGCGGAGGCTGTTTCCGGTGTTACGTGTACGAAACCGTAGGCGCCCAGGTCTGACATAGTTCTGCGGTAGGAGTCCTCAACCATAGGCTGCATCCTGCGGACTGCTGTAAAGACTGCATCGAGCTGCTGAGCGGGAGTCATACCGCTGCGGCTGTCTTTTTTATTTTTATTATTTTTAGCGGCATCGGTGAGAGAGCCCACACGCACCATAAAGAATTCGTCCAGATTGCTCTGATATATAGCAGAAAACGAAAGCCTTTCGAGCAAAGGCGTCTCCGGGGCAGTGGCCTCTTCGAGAACTCTTTTGTTGAATTTAAGCCAAGAAAGCTCCCTGTTTTCAAGGTATTCCATAATTAACTCCTATCTGCCTTTTTTTAAGGCATTTTATACACTTTTATTATACATCCTGCCGCAATATTTGTCAAGCCAGCGTGACACTGGACCCGTTCACGCTGTCGTTCGTAAACTCGCTCACTCTGTACGCAAGACTCACTCTGCTTTCGCATACGGCGCCGACAAAAGGGTGGAGCTTCCCCACATACAAAAAAGGCGCACTTAGTGCGCCCTGCTTTGTGCAGTATTGCCTTTACAAAATTTTAACTCTCAGTTTCCTGTTTGCTGTCCGGGTCCATATTGATGAACTCTGCACCGACTTCGTTGAGGAAATCAGCAACTATGAACCGTGGCCTGTGCTTGACCTCTGCATATATCTTTCCCACGTACTCACCGATGATTCCCAGACAGAAAAGCTGTAGTCCTCCTATAAGCCATATGGAGCATATAGTACTTGACCAGCCAAGCTCTGCAAAGCCTGCGAATTTGGCTATAAATGCCCAGATAAATGCACATATGCTGAGCAGTGACATTACAAAGCCAAGTCCGGTTATCATTTTCAGCGGCTTTGTGCTGAATGAAGTGATGCCGTTAATGGCGAATGCCAGCATTTTTTTCAGCGGATATTTGCTCTCTCCGGCAAAACGCTCGTGCCTTTCATAGTAAACTGAGCAGCTCTTGAAGCCTATCAGCGGAACAAGTCCACGGAGAAACAGATTGACTTCCTTGAACTCAGCAAGCTCATTTAGTACTCTCCTGCTCATCAGCCGGAAGTCTGCATGGTTATAGACAACGTCTGCTCCCATTATCTTCATGAACTTATAAAAGCTCTCGGCAGTGAATTTTTTAAAAAAAGTGTCGCTTTTCCGGGCACTGCGTACTCCGTAGACTACCTGATTGCCCTCATAGTATTTTTCAAGCATCTCATCCACAGCGTTAATGTCATCCTGGAGGTCTGCGTCCATGGTAATAGAGACATCGCAGATGTCCTTGACAGTCATAAGTCCTGCAAGTACGGCGTTCTGGTGACCGCTGTTATGGGCCAGGTCGATGCCGGAGAAGAAATCCGGAGACTCTCTGTGGAGCTCCTGTATGATGCTCCATGTGCTGTCCTTTGAGCCGTCATTAACAAAGACTACCCTGCTGCGGTCTGAGATGAGCCCTTTTTCCCGGAGGGATATGTATTTTTCTTTAAGCCGGGATGACGTTTCCCGGAGGACATCCTGCTCATTGTAGCAGGGTATGACCATATATAAAATTTCAGGCTGTCCCACCTGACCACCTCTTTTGATTATGTTGAGCGGATAATTCCGCTATATCAGTATATCACAGGACGGGTGACTTGTCAATAAATAATACAGGGGCGTCTTGAAACGGCGCCCGCTGGCAGAGAAATATCATTATTCCTGAGCTTCCTCAGTTTCCTTGTCCGAGCCTTCATCGGGTCCTATGAGGAGGATACTGCGGCTGCGGCAGTATTCTTTTCCGGAGCATTTTCTGAGAGGAGTATCAGAGGCTGACTCGCCGTCTGCATATACAGCTCCCTCTGCATCTATCTCCCTGTCCTGCCATGTGGGGTTGACCACAAGGGTGAGACTGCCTATTTTAGCGGAAAAAGCTCCGCCGCCCAGTTCTGTGAATGAGATGCTGCTGCGTACCTGTTCTCCGGAAGTCATACGCAGGTCCGGGAATTTTCGCCTTACGGCGATAAGCCCACGGTAGTAGTCTGCAAGGACCTTGTAGTCTGTCAGACGGTCCCATTTTATGCTGTTTATGCTGTCAGGGGAATGGTAGCTGTTGTGGTCAAAGCTGCCGTTGCTGAGTGGTTTGCTTCTCAGAAATTCCTGGCCTGCCTGTATGAAGGGGATGCCCTGTGAGAAGAAAATGAGAGCAGCTCCCAGTTTGTCTATACGGATAATGTCATCCACGGATGCATTGGGCATGGACAGTCTCAGCTTGTCGTGGAAGGTCAGGTTGTCGTGTGCCTCCACGTAGTTGACCACCTGGCATGGCGAATCCGTCCAGAAATGTCCGTAGTTTATCTGAGGATGCTTTATGCCTCCGCAGACCAGAGAGCGCATCTTCCATTCAAGCTGACGGTCTGCGCCGTTGATATAGCCCTTGGAGTCGTCGCTGAAAACATTGCCTTTCACGGTGTCACGGAAGTCGTCTGAGAAAACAGCAAAATCCGGCATAGAAGAGGTGTTGAACTTAACAGCTCTTCTGCGCTCGTCAAGGGGAGATGCACCGCCGGTCCAGCCTTCGCCGTAGAGTATCATCGAGGGATTTATCTCTTTTAGGCGTTTTGCTGCCTCATTGAGGGTGTCAATGTCAAGAAGGCCCATAAGGTCGAACCTGAAACCGTCCAGCTTGTACTCCTCTGCAAGATAGCAAAGGCTGTCGATGATATATCTGCTGGCCATTTTTCTCTCTGACGCAAACTCATTTCCGCAGCCGGAGCCGTTGGAGTATTTTCCGTCGTGAGTCTGGCGGTAGTAGTAGCCGGGGAAGGTCTTGGTGAAGGATGAATCCTCCGTCAGATAGGTGTGGTTGTACACCACATCCATAATGATACCTATGCCTTTTTTATGGGCGGCAAGGACCATTTCCTTGAATTCCCTGACTCTTGCGGCACCGTCGTAAGGGTCTGTGGAGTATGAACCCTCCGGGACGTTGTAGTTGAGTGGGTCGTAACCCCAGTTGAACTGAGGTCTGCTGTCGGACTCATCAACTGTGTAATAGTCGAATACAGGGAGCAGGTGGATGTGTGTGACTCCCAGTGAGGCGATGTAGTCCAGACCTATAGTATCACCGGCAGTATTGGTCACACCGGACTCAGTAAATGCCTTGAACTTTCCTCTGAATCTGAAGCTGCCGCTCTCGTCCTCAGAGAAATCTCTCACATGGAGCTCGTAGATAACTGCATCGGTATAGCTTTCCAGCTTTACCGGTGAGCTTTCAGCCCAGCCCTCAGGCTGTGTACAGACAGGGTCGAATATCATTCCACGGATGCCGTTGACTCCGGCAGAGCGGGCATAAATGTCGATAGTTTCCTGCTCGGTGTAGCCTATGCGGACGGTGTAGGTGTAGTACTTTCCGCTGAGGTCGCCGAGTATAGTGGTCTCCCAGAGACCCTTATGGCAGAACATAGGATAACAGCCGAGACATTCTCCGCCGCTGCCTTCGGAATAGAGGTTGACAGTGACCTCATTTGCGGCGGGAGTCCATATTCTGAATGTGGTCTTATCCTTTGACCAGACAGCACCGAGAGGGCCGCCGTAGAAATAGTGTTCATCAATAGCGTTGAAGTCAGGGTACATATGATTCCTCTTTTGCAGTAAAATATAGGCAATACCGCACAAAGATTGTGCTGAAGATGCGCCGTGAGATTTTTCGTCAGATTGTATAGAAATTCCGCAGGCATACTGACGTATGTCAAGGGATTTCTGTGCAAGATTACGGAAAATATCCAAGCAGATTCAGTACAAAGACGTCAGGCGGTCTTTGTGCGGTGTTGCCTTTATTATTATAGCACATATCGTGATATTTTTCAATGGCCGCACCGGAAATAACGATTGAAGTCCCGGAGAAAAAGTGGTATAATGCAATTAAATAACTGAAAGGCATCAAGAGCAATGAAAGAAAAACTCAGAAAAATACTGCATCCCCCCTATCCATTCCTGATAGGAGCGGATGTGCTGGCGCTGGTACTGCTTATAGTGGCATTCAGCCATTTCAGCGAGGAGCATCCCGTGTCACTGGCGGCATATCTGCTTTCATCCTATGCACTTACAGTCACCTGCATGAACATAGCTCCTCTTTGCAGGCGGATAAAGGAGCTCGTCACCGGTGATGAGCTTGCTATAGTGCGAGGGATAAAGTCCCTGATGCGCCGGACTCCCCTGACCCGGCGGTATCTTGAGAGCCGGGAGTTCCGTGCGGAGGTCTCTATCTATGCCGGACTTGCGGTCAACCTGATGTACTCCCTGATGAAGGGCCTCTCCGGGGTCTGGTACCGTTCGGCGTGGCTCATATCGGTGGGGGTATACTACCTGATATTTGCAGTTATCCGCTTTATGCTGGCCTACAGTGTAAGGAGGTCCAGGAGGGTCCCGGACAAGCAGAGCCAGTGGAAGGCCTACCGGACCTGCGGAGTGATGATGTTCCTGATGAACGGAGCAATGGCAGGAATGGCAGTACAGATGGTAGTAAAAAATGCCGCCGAGCAGTACTCCCAGACACTTGTCATACTCTCAGCGGCATACACGTTTTATATATTCATATCGGCGGTAGTAAAGGTAATACAGTTCCGGAAGCTGTCGAGTCCGGTGCTGTCGGCGTCGAAGGACCTGACCCTTGCCGGAGCGGTGATGTCGATGTACACCTTGCAGACGGCGATGCTTGCGGCATTTGACGAAGAAGAGCGTGCAGGGTACAGGCTCCGGATGAATGCGATAACAGGGGCGGCAGTGACAGTGATAGTCCTGACCATATCGGTCACTATGATAATAAATTCCAGCCGCCGTTCAGCAGAGTGACGCCAGCAGCCGAAGGCTGCGCCTTTCACGTTGGCGCTTGCTACGCTCGCTCACTCTGTACGCAAGACTTACTCTGCTTTCGCATACAGCACCGATTTAAGGGCGGTATCTTGATTTTTAATTCGGAATGCGGAATTCGGAATTAGGAATTAGTGGTGTCCCCTTACGGGGACGGAGTTGAAATATTGGTCTGCATACTGCCCAAGTACCACCCTTTCATTGGTTCCGTAAGCGAAAGCAGAGTAGGCCTTTTGAACAAAGTGAGCGAGTTTACGAGCGGCAACGTGGCAAGCGAAGCCTTCGGCTTCCGGCAACGTGCTTGGGTCCAGCGTCACGCTGGCCGTAAGGGGACACCACTAATTCCTAATTCCGAATTCCTAATTCCGAATTAAAAGTCATGCACAGCCCTTAAATCGGTGCCGTATGCGAAAGCAGATGAGGTCGGACGTACAGAGTAAGCGAGCGCAGCAAGCGAATCGTGTCCGGGTCCAGCGTCACGCTGGCTGCTACTTGACAAGTCGAGGGAAATATATTATAATAGTATGTAATGCTATTTCAGGGGAGAGCCCCTGCCAATTTTATTTAAGGAGTGCATTGATATGGCTTTAAAGAAGATGTCCAGAGAGAGCTACGACAAGCTGGTCGCTGAGCTCGATGACCTCAAGATCAATAAACGTAAGGAAGTTGCTGAAAGACTGAAAGTCGCACGTTCCTACGGAGACCTCTCCGAGAACGCTGAATACGATGAGGCTAAAAACGAACAGGCTATCCTGGAGGCTCAGATCAGCGAGCTCCAGTATACTATCGACAATGCCGAGATAATCGAGGACTCAAATATCTCCGTTGACGAAGTCGGCATGAGCTCCAAAATAACTATCAAACGCCTCGATACAGGCAAAACAGAGACCTTCACTATCGTTGGTACCAACCACGCTAACGTCAGGGAAGGCAAGATCTCAGACGAGTCCCCTATCGGTAAGGCCGCTATGAAGAAGAAAGTCGGAGATGTCTTTATCGTCGAGGCTCCTGCCGGCGAGCTCCGTTTCGAGATAGTCGAGATCTCAAAGTAATCACGGAAGGATAAGTATAATGAGCGAAAATCAGGTAAATTCCCCTGTTCAGGCCGAGGAGCCCGTTCAGGACATAAATATATTAAAGAAGGACCGTCTCGATAAGCTGGCCGGACTCAGAGAGCTCGGCAAGGACCCCTTCGAGATAACCAAGTTCGACGTCACAGGCCATGCCGCTGACTATAAAGCTGAGTATGAGGCCAGAGAGGCCGAGGTCATCGCTGCTGCCGGCGGCGACGAGGAAAAGCTCAGCGCCGGTCTGGAGGCTCTCAATGAGAACATCATCCGCATCGCCGGACGTATCATGAGCTGGAGAGATATGGGCAAGGCTAACTTCATCGACGTCCGTGATGTCTCAGACCGCATCCAGGTCTACATCCGCTCCAATGACGTGGGTGCTGACCTCTTCAAGGAATTCAAGAAGAAGTGGGACATCGGTGACATCATCGGCGTTGAGGGCTACGTTTTCAGGACCCGCAAGGGAGAAATTTCCATTCACGCAAAGAACATCGTCCTGCTCTCCAAGTCCCTCCTCCCACTGCCTGAGAAGTGGCACGGTCTCAAGGACCCCGATACAAGATACCGTCAGCGCTATGTTGACCTCATCGTAAACCCTGAGGTAAAGGACACCTTCATCAAGCGCTCAAAGATAATCGCATCTATCAGACGCTACCTCGACACTCAGGGATTCATCGAAGTGGAGACTCCCATGCTGGTATCAAATGCCGGCGGAGCCGCTGCAAGACCCTTCGAGACCCACTACAATGCCCTCGATGAGGACGTCAAGCTCCGTATCAGCCTTGAGCTCTATCTGAAAAGACTCATCGTCGGCGGTCTTGAAAGAGTCTACGAGATAGGCCGTGTTTTCAGAAACGAAGGCGTTGACACCCGTCATAACCCTGAGTTCACACTCATGGAGCTCTATCAGGCTTACACCGACTACCACGGCATGATGGACCTCACTGAGAATATGTTCCGTCACGTCGCTCAGGAGGTATGCGGCACTACCTGCGTCCCCTACGGCGAGTACATGATAGACCTGGGCAAGCCTTTCGAGAGACTTACCATGATAGACGCTGTAAAGAAGTACTCCGGTGTTGACTTCACCGAGATAACTACACTTGAACAGGCCCGTGAGATAGCTAAGGCAAAGGGCGTTGAGTTCGAGGAGCGCCACAAGAGAGGTGACATCCTCAACCTCTTCTTCGAGGCTTTCGTTGAGGAGCACCTCATCCAGCCTACATTCATCATGGACCACCCCATCGAGATCTCTCCCCTTACCAAGAAAAAGCCCGATGCTCCGGACTATGTTGAGCGTTTCGAGCTCTTCATCACAGGCCGTGAGATGTGCAACGCCTACTCCGAGCTCAATGACCCTATCGACCAGAGAGAGAGATTCAAGGCTCAGGAAGAGGCTCTCAGCCAGGGCGACGAAGAGGCTAACCGCACAGATGAGGACTTCCTCCGTGCGCTGGAGATAGGTATGCCTCCTACAGGCGGTATCGGCTACGGCATCGACCGTCTTGTAATGCTCCTCACCAACAGTGCCGCTATCAGGGACGTTCTCCTCTTCCCCACTATGAAGTCCCTTGACAAGGACAAGTCCGAGAACAGGTCCGCTGAAACTGCTCCTGAGACCGCTCCTGCCGCTGAGGAGAAGATAGACTTCTCAAATGTGGTCATAGAGCCCTTATTCCAGGACCAGGTGGATTTTGAGACATTCTCCAGGTCCGACTTCCGTGCTGTGAAGGTCCTTGACTGTGAGGCAGTGCCCAAGTCAAAGAAGCTGCTGAAGTTCACCCTCAATGACGGCTCCGGCCAGGAAAGGACCATTTTAAGCGGCATCCACGCTTATTATGAGCCTGAGGACCTCATCGGCAAGACTCTTATCGCCATTACCAACCTCCCTCCGAGAGCTATGATGGGAATTGACTCCTGCGGTATGCTCCTGAGCGCTGTCCACAAGGACGGCGAGGAGGAAAAGCTCCACCTCCTTATGGTGGACCCCCACATCCCCGCAGGCGCTAAGCTGTACTGATAAAAGCAAAGGGAGACCACCGGTCTCCCTTTTTCATCCCGCAGCACAAAAAACCGCACAAAGCCCTATGCTCTGTGCGGTATTTTTTATTCCTCTGAAAGGTCAGCTATTATCTTTTTAAGAACAGGCAGGTCCTTGTCGAGAGTCTCCTGCATATCGTCCTCGTGGGAGTACAGCAGGTCCCTGGGCTCCCTTACGGCTATGAACAGGTCGTCGGTGATGTACTGCTCGTCCGTTCCTATCTTCTCAGCAAACTTCGTTCCCTTCAGGTAATATCGGCCGTCCTTTATGTGGGGGTCGCCGGGGAAGAGCTCGCCCATGTCCATGAAAATATCGTCCAGCTCCCCTGTTTCCTCGTCGGTGAACAGGTCAAGAAGGTCCTTTCCTCCGATGACGATGACTCCGTCCGCTGACTGGAGCTGTGTTGTGAGCTTATTGTCCGTTCCGTTGGCGTAGTTGCGGTAGTCGTTGTCGGAGAGCTGTATATAGTACACCGACGCAAGGACCTTGCCGTTGCCGTTGAAATCCTCGGTAAAGCTCTGTATATAGCCTTCCAGGTCGGAGTAGTCCCCAACCTCCGGGTTGTCTGCGATGACCAGCACCACAATGTCCGGCCTTGGCTTCGTGACGTAGTTGTATATCAGGAATCCCACTATAAGGGCAAATACTATGCCTATGCCCAGCCACCACTTGTTGTGGTAGATGAAGTTCCGGAACTTCTGCCAGGGAGTCATGACTACTGCGGCTTCTTCCTCCTCGTGGATAGTCTCGCTCTCCTCGATGAGGCCCTGTTTCAGCTTGATGAGCTCCTTTTTCTCTTCAAGGAGCTGCTTTTCATAGGCCTCCTGACGCTTTTTCTCCTTGGCGAGCCGCTTTTCCTCCAGCTCACGTTCAAGCTGTGCCTGCTCCTCCTCACGCTGTTTCCGGAGCTCCTTGTTGACTTCAAAGACGCTTTTCTGTATGTCCAGCTTTACGTCGCTTTCCTCCTCCGGGAGAGTGTTTTTATCCTTGTCTTTCAAAAAATTTACCTCGCATTGCAATTAAACTTACTTTAGTATTATAACCCGGAAATCCGGATATGTCAACATTTCCGCAGACTTTTAATACAGCGGCCAGCCGGGGATGTTCCTCAGGATGAAATAGGCCAGCAGGAGTACTATGGAAACTACCTCAACAACGAAGCAGAATCGTTTCCCACGGTCGAAAAGCCAAAGTCCCAGACAGACTGCCCAGACCGGCAGAAGGCAGAATATCACCGGGTGCCAGCAGAAGGCGCTCCGCAGGTCCAGATGCGCTGCGCTGACGCACATCCTCGTCACTCCGCATCCCGGACAGAGCAGATGCCCGTGAGTGACCGTCTTTAATGGACATGGCACTGCGATGCCGGTCAGAGTGATGAAAAAGAAGTAGCAGACTCCCAGGCCTGCTATCCTCAGCACTCGGATAAGTTTGGTTCTGTTTATCTTCATATCACAATAACAAAGAACTGCCCCGAAGGACAGTTCATATAGGTCAGGCAAGTGTGTTTATCTCGTTCTGCATGAGGGCATATGCGATTATCTGCATACCGAAGATAGAGAGTACAAGGTAGAGCACCGGGAGACTTCCGGGTGCAAGGCCTGCCTCTGCACGGACTCTTTCAAGTCTTTCGCCCTGCTTATAGCTCCAGTACCAGCCGTAGATACCGCAGGTAATGAGGTTGAGGAGGAACGCAACTCCGCCTGATGTGGCGTTAGGGTCTCTTGAAAGTGTATTTGTATCGTCGGTAAGGTTGACGAACCAGATGATACCGTAGATGCCGCAGGTCACTATCGAAAGTATGATGCAGGTAGCAATGGACTTTACAGTTATACCGGACATTCCCTTGCCGTAGTTTCCGCCGGGATAGCCGTTATACTGTGGAGTATACTGCTGAGGTCCGCCGTACTGACCGCCGTACTGCTGTCCACCGTACTGCTGGCCTCCATACTGCTGAGGTCCACCATACTGCTGACCGCCGTACTGCTGAGACTGGTCAAGGGGAGAAGGTGCATTGGAAGAGTAGTTATCCGGTGCAGCAGCACCGCAGTTAGGACAGAATTTTCCGTTGAATTCAGTTCCGCAATTATTACATATCATTTTCATGTACCCCCAAAAGATAGGTCCGGGACCGCCGTTACAGGGCAGGTCACAGGCTGGATAATAGTAAAAATCAGACATTTTCTGACGTTGGATACTATTATATCACAACTTTCCCCCGATTTCAATACCCTTGAAGGATATTTAAGAAATATTTCACACTTATATTAATAATAGACTGCGTACCCGTCCGCTCCCGAAGCCTTCACCGCATCTATCTGCCTTTCTATAACTCCGCTGTCCTCGACCCATTCCTGCTCACCGGCTCCGGCCCATTTGTCCGGCTTGCCTTCCTTGTACCCGGCCAGTCCGATTATAAGCCCCACTCCGCTGTCACCACGCAGCTCCTCCCAGGCCTGCAAGGTCTCCTCAAAGGGCAGGCTCTCGTTCCGGAACCCGTAGTATATCTGCGGCAGGATATAGTCGCAGTACCCCTTCTCCCCGGCCCAAAGCCTGACATCCGCATACTGCCCGTCAAGGTCTGCCGCAATGTTCCCCTGGGGACTTATCCCGAACACCTGCCGCCCGTCGTGAGCCTTCACTGCGTCATATATCCCCTTCACCATGGCCGTGACGTTGTCCCTCCTCCATTGGGCAAGGTCACTGCTGCCGGACCTTTCAAAGGCCTCCCGGTCAAAGGACTCCTCTGTGGTGGGATAGAAGTAGTCGTCAATGTGGATGCCGTCCACATCGTAATTTTCCAGTATCTCCGTGACTCCCTCCGCTATCAGCTCCCGGACCTCACTGTAGGCCGGGTCAAGGTACCACCTGTCCCCCACCAGCTTTGCATATGGGAGCTCCGGGTCAGAGGCCCATTGCTTCGTGATGTAGGTATCCGGCACGTTCTCCATCTGCTCACGGGTCTGGAGCCGCAGAGGGTTCACCCAGGCATGGACGGAAAGTCCCTGTTTATGGGCCTCCTCAGTCATTATGGCAAGGGGGTCATAGTCCCCGTCAAAGAGGGCTCCCGGCGGAAACAGCTCCGACCTGTAATAGGCGTCGCCGGAGGGCCGTGCGTGGAGGTATACCGTGTTCACTCCCTCCGCTGCGGCATCTGAGAACCTCTTCTGGACCTCCTGCCGGAATCCCTCCTCTGACCTGCCCTGTATGTACTGGTCATATTCAGTATAGGGGAACCACCGTCCCACCTGCTCCCGGAAGTTCAGAGGGGCACGTCCGGCAGGAACTTCAATGCCGAGCTGCTCCCGTTCCTGGATGTAGGCTGTGGGAGCTTCGGCTGAGTCAGAGGAGGAAGGGACCTGCTGAGAGCATGAGCAAAGGAGCGGAAGGACCAGAAATGCTGCAATTTTTTTCATCATCTCACCTCAGCATATCATATGCAGGAGCTCCAAAAAAAATACCCGCTCCGTGCGCCGTCATTGTCACTTGCTTTTTTTTCGGAAATGAGCTATAATATTATTGCTTTTGCAATGGCTTTTAATCTGAAAGGAGATACATATGAATAAAAAAGAAACTGCCGAGATAAAAAAGAATTTTTCCGATAAAAGCGGATTCTTCATTATGGAAAGAGTCCTCACCGCCTTCATCGACGCTGAGAAGAACCTCCGCTACCACCACGTCAGCTCATGCCTTACCATGCCCGTGGAGGAACACGATGTCTATGACGAGACCCTCAAAAAGGTCCTCAATACCAACGTGGGAAAGTCCTTTGTGGAGTACGAGTTCCCCAATGAGGCCTACGATGAGGGACAGCCTCAGAATATCCTCTACACCCTCCTGACCTCAGAGCTCAAGGACGAGCTGGTCTGTGAGGACTTCCTCAACCATATTGCCGACCGCATCGCCTACGAGGGCCCTCTTGCAGTCATAACCGCTTACTGCACCTACACCGTCCGCCAGAAGGACAAGAACGACGAATTCGCAGAGGGCGAGGACGAGATATACCGCTACCTGCTCACCGCTATCTGCCCTGTGAACACCTCCAGCGACGGCTTCGTTTTCGATTCCTTCAACAACGAGATAACCAAAAAGCTCAACACCGAGCTCATCATCAGCAAGGCTCCCTCTGACGGCTTCCTCTTCCCCGTTTTCAGCAACCGCAGCAGCGACATCAACCATGTGATGTACTACGCAAAGTCTGCGAAAAAGCCTAATATCTCCATAATCGAGGAGGTTCTCGGCTGTAATTTCGTCATGTCCGCTGACAACGAGAAGTCCAGCTTCCAGACAATTCTCAAGTCCGTAGTCGGCGACGACCTGGACTATACCCTCATCAGGACCGTAAACGAGAAGATACAGGAAGTCGTGGAGGACAACAAGGACGACACTGACAAGGCCGTCATCGAGCCCCTCCAGATAAAGGAAATGCTCAGCGACATCGGCCTGCCGGAGGAAAGAGTCAGCATGGTAGAGCCGGTATATGAGAAGGTCTGCGGAAAGGCTCCCCTCACTGCCGCAAACCTTGTGGAGTCCAAGACTGTACTCGCCTCCCCCGGCATCACTGTCAACATCAAGCCCTCTGCCGCTGACAAGGTGCGGACAAGCGTTGTGGACGGCCGCCGCTGTCTCCTCATCGACATCGACGACCCGACTATCGAGATAAACGGTCTCCCTGTGACCTTATGAGAGGGAGAATAAAGCAATAAATAAAGGAGTTATACCATTATGGGATTTTTCAGCAAGCTCTTCTCTAAACCTCAGAAAGAACAGGAGCCGGAGCGCATATACTTTGAGTCGCCCTTCGGCAGGTTCATCTACTGCGAAAACAACGGCATCTCCCCCGGATACGAAGGGGATATTTCCGGCTGGTACCCGGAGTCCGATGAGGCGGCGGACCTTGCCTCATTCTTCATCGCCGACAGCCCTGACCTCCCGGAGTCCGCTCCCGCCTATCAGCTCCTTCTGAAATACGTCACCGACAGGGACAGGACTGACTATGACGTGAAAAAGACAGCGGCGGAGTATTTTTTGTCCAGACCCGGATTGACCGAGGAAGGCAAGTCCCTGGAGGAGCTCATATCGACCATGTGGCTTGAAGGGATATATGTCGAGAAGCCCGGTGAAATTTCCTTCAGCCTGGAGGGAGAGTTCATTTATGCCTCAGATACAGTGCTCACCCTCAGGCCCGACGGCACAAAGGAGATATTCTTCATTGACAACTGCTATATCCTCGGCGGTGACGACCTCAGGCACACCGATACTATATGAAAACAAATCCCCGGAGCGGCATGACAGCCCTCCGGGGTCTTTTTCTGACTTCACTTCTTCTTGTTCTTGCGGTAGATGATGCCCAGTCCCTTTATCAGCAGGTTGCTGTCAAGGAGGATGTCACGCTTGCAGAGTGGCACTACCAGCTCGGAAAGTCCGCCTGTTGCCACTGCGGTCCACTTGTCCCCCAGCTCCTCCTCGATACGGTCTATGATGCCGTCAAGGGCGCAGGCATTGGAGTACAGGAATCCGCTCTTCAT
>ODAI011889592.1_pt1 | contig 16433 bp, 14 predicted proteins | sample 1539321 | NCBI WGS metagenome assembly ODAI01 (sample SAMN02144231, study PRJEB22623) | gut metagenome | biome: sheep rumen | host: Ovis aries | place: New Zealand | reverse complement strand
GCACGACGAGCTCGCGATCATCATGCGCGGTTTTATGATGCGCATCGCGGACACGCTCGCGCGGCAGGCTGCGTCCCGGGAACTGATCACCGGAGAGAGCATCGGGCAGGTCGCGAGCCAGACCCTGACCGCGCTCGGCGTGACCAACGAAGTGTGCACGCTGCCCGTCTTCCGGCCGCTGATCGGATTTGACAAGGAAGAGATCATAAAGATTTCCAAGAAGATCGGCACTTTCGAGACGTCGATCCTGCCCTACGAGGACTGCTGCACGATCTTTGTGGCCAAGCACCCGGTGACGAAACCGCGCCTCGACGTGATCAAGCGCCACGAGAAGAACCTCGACGAGAAGATCGACGAGATGGTGGACAGGGCGATCGCGACGGACGAGATCCTGATCGTGGCAAAAGACAGCACGAGGATCGTGAAGACCAGGGACGGGGAGCTGGAGGTCTGACGGCAGTTATGGCCGGAATCGGCTCCGCGCGCAAAAAGCCCCGAAACCGTTATGGCTTCGGGGCTTGTTGATTACAATTCCGGATGCTTGCGCAGCGGTCAGACAATGTAAGGCTTCAGCGCCTCAATGACTGCGTCTGCTTCCTCTTCAGCGTGTATGTTGAGCTCAATGGGCTTGCTCAGGTCCAGGGAGAAAATGCCCATGATGGACTTGGCATCAATGACGTAGCGCCCTGAGATCAGGTCGAAATCATAATCAAAACGGGAAATATCATTTACAAAGGACTTGACTTTATCGATAGAATTCAATGAGATCATCACAGTCTTCATAGGTTCTATACCTCCTTATTATTCGTTCGCTTTGTGTTTTAATAGTAAATTCTGCGCAGGGAAAAGTCAATGTCGTAAGTTACAAATAAAACGGGAGAAATCAATTGAAACGCGTAGCATTTCACAACCTCGGCTGCAAAGTCAACAGCTATGAGCTTGACATTATGCGCCGGAAATTAGAAGAAGCCGGATATACCCCCGTTCCTTTCGAGGAGGAGGCGGAGGTGTATGTGATCAACACGTGCACCGTCACGAACATCGCGGACAGAAAGAGCCGCCAGATGATCCACAAGGCCAAAAAGAGGAACCCCGCCGCAGTAGTCATCGCCGTGGGATGCTACGTGGAGACCGACCCGGACAGGGTGGGAACAGACCCGGCCATTGATCTTGCCATAGGGAACAACAACAAGAGCAGGATCGCAGAGCTTTTGGACGAGTTCCTCACGGAGCGCGAAGAGATCACAGGCCCGGGCTGCGGTAGTTCGATCACAGGCCCGGGCTGCGGTCGCCGTCCGCAGGGCGGGCCCGAGGTTGACGCGGCTTGCGGCGACGCGTTCGCGAAGCGCACGCTCGGCGGCAGGACGATGACCGACCTCACGCGGCGGCCCGAATACGAGGACATGCAGCTGGAGGACCCCGGCCACACACGCGCCTATATCAAAATACAGGACGGCTGCAACCAGTTCTGCACTTACTGCATCATCCCTTATGCGCGGGGAAGGATCCGCAGCCGAAGGCCGGGCGAAGTCCTGCAGGAGATCCGGACTGTGGCGCGGAAAGGGATCCGCGAGGTGGTCCTCACGGGGATCCACGTCAGTTCCTACGGGCTGGAATGGAGCGCGCAGGCGCAGGGCGGCGCTGAAAAGGGAAACCCCGGACAGGGAAACAACGGGGACAGCGCGGGGCCGCAGGCCGTGCGTTTTGACCCGCTTAAGTCGGGCGCTATTCTGGTCGACCTGATGGAGCGGATCAGGCAGATCCCCGGCATCGAGAGGATAAGGCTGAGCTCGCTTGAGCCCAGGATCATGACGGAAGCGTTCGTGAGGGGGATCGCGGCGATGCCCGAGGTATGCCCGCACTTCCACTTGTCGCTGCAGAGCGGATGCGACGCGACGCTCCGCAGGATGAACCGCCACTACACCACTTCAGAATTCATGGAGAGCGTGAAGCTCCTGCGGAAGTACTACGAAGATCCCGCCATTACGACGGACGTGATCGTCGGCTTTCCCGGGGAGTCGGAGGCGGAGTTCGCTGAAACAGTGAAGTTTCTCGAAGAAGTGAACTTCTATGAGATGCATGTCTTCAAATACTCCGTCCGCAGAGGGACGGCGGCGGCGAAGATGCCCGTTCAGATCCCGGAACCCGTGAAGGGTACGCGCAGCGACATTCTCCTTGAAATGACGGCCGGCCAGTCGATGGAATACCGCGCGAAGTTCATCGGTAAAGAGGAGGAACTGCTTCTGGAGGAAAAAGCGCAGATGCCTTTTGGCCTGTGCTGGCGCGGCCACACAAAGCGTTATGTGGAAGGGTATATCATCTGCGGAGATCCCTGCGGGGCGGAAAGGCAGGAAGACGGAGAGCGTTTTGAGCCCGGAGAGCTGGTCAGGGGGACATTTACCGGTGCGGCAAAAGACGCGCCGGGGCTCATGTTCTGTCCGGAGCAGTGACCGGAACGGCCGCGGAGGCAGGATTTTGACAGGATCTGGCAGGTTGTTTTAATATGTTAACTGCCAGAGTCTTCACAGAAGCTGAAATTTAAGGTATTATTAAGAGATGTAAACGGACGTTCCCGTTCGGGAACTCCGCGCAAGCAGGGAAATAGCAGCAAATCAATGTGAGGTCGGGAGATTTATGGATCAGAACAATACGAAGAAAACAAAGGTTGACCTGGGAAACACACAGTTCTTTAAAGTGCAGCCGGATCAGGAGACAGGCGTCAAGAAGATCCTTTCTGTGGTCTACGAAGCTCTGTCGGAGAAGGGCTATGATCCGGTCAATCAGATCGTCGGTTATATTATGTCAGGGGATCCGACCTACATCACCAATTACATGGGGGCGAGGAGCCTGATCATGAAGGTGGAACGCGACGAACTCGTGGAAGAGATCATGAACGATTACATCGCTTTCAATCACTGGGATGAGAAGTGACCGGTCATGAGGGTAATGGGACTGGATTTTGGCTCTAAGACATGCGGAGTGGCTCTCAGTGACGAGCTGCTCATGACAGCGCAGCCTGTGGAGATCATAAGGCGCGACAGGGAGAGCAAGATCCGCAAGACTTTCTCCAGGATAGAGGAACTGTGTGTTGAGAAAGACGTGAAGCTGATCGTATTGGGGCTTCCCCTCAACATGGACGATTCCGCCGGGTTCAGAGCAGAGAATACAATGGCGTTCCGGGATCAGCTGGAACGAAGGACAGGCCTGCCGGTCGTAATGAGCGATGAGAGACTCACGACCGTGGAGGCCTATGAGATTATGGATCAGATGGAGATCCGCGGTGAGGACAGGGGCCACTACGTGGACATGATCGCGGCGAGCATCATCCTTCAGGAGTACATGGAGAACCACCGCGGGGAGATGGAACGCCTGCGGGACGGCCGATAAAGAAAGAGAAGAAGTAAGAAGAGGTCAGAATGGATAAGATCAGATTGATACCTACGGATTCCGCGGAAGAAGAGGAATTCTATGTTCTGGACCAGGCGAAGCTTGGCGGGAAGACATATCTGCTGGTGACGGATCAGGAGGAAGGCGACGGAATGTGCATGATCCTGCGGGACGACACCGGATCCGACGAGGAAGAGAGCCTTTACGCGGTCGTAGACGACGACAACGAGCTCTCGGCGCTCATGATCCTGTTCCAGGATAAGCTGGAGGACCTGGGGATACTGATCGAGGAATAAAAAATGCTCGCACAACGAGGCTCGCATTTTTGGAAGCCGCGCGGAGCGCGTCTTCATCAGGCCCTTGCGCGTGCCCGCTGCAAGAGTGAATAAGAGGAAACAACTTGAAGAAAAACACGAAAAAAGAGAACAAGCCTTCGCTTAAGATCATCCCTTTGGGAGGTCTCGAGCAGATCGGCATGAACATAACTGCCTTTGAATCCGAAGACAGTATTATCGTGGTGGACTGCGGACTCGCGTTCCCCGAGGACGATATGTTCGGAATCGATCTCGTGATCCCGGACACCACGTATCTGGAGCAGAATATTGATAAAGTAAAGGGCTTTGTGATCACCCACGGACATGAGGACCATATCGGCGCGCTGCCGTATGTCCTCCAGAAGATCAATGTGCCGGTGTTCGCCACAAGGCTCACGATGGGCATCATCGAGAACAAGCTCCGGGAGCACGGCATGCTGGAGACGACCCAGCGCAAGGTCGTCAAATTCGGCTCCTCCGTGTCGCTCGGATGCTTCAGGGTGGAGTTCATCAAGACCAACCACAGCATTGTGGACGCGGCGGCGCTCGCGATCTACACGCCTGTGGGCATTGTCATACATACAGGTGATTTTAAGGTCGACTACACGCCGGTGTTCGGCGACGCGATCGACCTGCAGAGATTCGCGGAACTCGGACGCAAGGGCGTCCTGGCTCTCTTATGTGATTCGACCAATGTGACGAGGCCCGGTTTTACGCCTTCGGAGCGCACGGTCGGAAAGGTGATCGACCAGCTCTTCCAGGAGCATAAGGACACGAGGATCATCATCGCGACCTTCGCCTCCAATGTGGACCGCGTGCAGCAGATCATCAATTCGGCCTACAAATACGGGCGGAAAGTAGTGGTGGAAGGCCGCAGCATGGTCAATATCATCGCTACGGCCTCGGAACTGGGGTGTCTCAATGTCCCCGATAACACGCTGATCAGTGTGGACCAGCTCAAGAATTACCCCGGGGAGCAGACGGTCATCATCACCACGGGCAGCCAGGGCGAGAGCATGGCGGCCCTGAGCCGCATGGCGGAGAACGTTCACCGCAAGATCTCCATCGGCGACGGAGATACGGTCATTTTCTCATCCAGCCCTATCCCGGGAAATGAGAAAGCGGTCGCCAGCGTGGTCAACAAGCTCGTGCTCAAAGGGGCGGACGTCATCTTCCAGGATGTCCATGTTTCGGGGCACCCGTGTCAGGAAGACGTCAAGCTGATCTATACTTTGGTCCAGCCAAAATACTGCATACCGATACACGGTGAGTACCGCCATCTCAAGGCGCAGGCCAAGCTGGCCAGAACGCTGGGGTATAAGGACGAGGATATTTTCATTCTCCAGTCGGGCAATGTCCTGGAGATCACACCGGATTCCGCGGAGGTCGTGGACGATGTGCCGGTGGGCAATATACTGGTAGACGGGATCGGTGTTGGCGACGTCGGGAACATCGTCCTGAGGGATCGCCAGCATCTGGCGGAAGACGGGATCGTGATCGTCGCTTTCGCGCTCGAGAGCGGTACGGCGAGAGTCGTGAGCGAGCCCGAGATCACCTCGAGGGGATTTGTCTACATCAAGGAAGCGGAAGAGATGATGAAAGGCGCCGGAGTCGTCGTGCAGGATGCGCTGTACAACTGCGCTGAGCGCGGGTGGACGGACCGCAACCACATCAAGTCCGTGGTGAAGGACAAGCTCAGCGATTTCTTCTGGAAAAAGACGCAGAGAAGGCCGATGGTCCTTCCCATGATCCTGGAGATCTGATATGTGAACGGGTTGAACGGGGGACAGTTCCCTGTTCAAATGCCCTGTTCAAATGCCCTGTTCACAACAGAGTTGGAGGAAGATATGAGAAAAGTTCTCAGCACAATAGGTGTCGTCATAGATACAATGGGGAGCCTGATCATATATGCTGTGATCGCCTTGGCGGTCCTGTTCATAGCCGGCCAGGCCAAGCACTACTATGATGTCGGCTACGGCATTTTCTCCCAGCAGAGCAAGGACGCGCCGGGGACCGGCAAGGCCGTGTATTTTACGGTCGAGGAAGGCATCAGCGCCACCAGGCTCGGAGAGCAGCTCGAGGCGGAAGGGCTCGTCGCGTCCGCGCAGGAGTTCCTGATCCAGGAGAAGGTCTCGGATTACGCCGGCAAATATGTCGCGGGAACATACGCGCTCTCCTCGGAGATGACGACGGAGGAGATCCTCAGGGTGATCTCGGGCACGGAGCCGTCCCGCTTCGCGGAAGAGCTGGCACAGGAGAATCCTGAAGCCGCTGTGCCGGCAGGCGCTGCGGAGGGCACCGGGCAGTGACGGACGGCCCGAAGAATGTGAGCGATCATGGCAGATCTTATGGAAATACTGGCGGCGCAGGCAGACCCCGGCGTGCGGATCGGCGTTTTTGCGGAATCCCTGCACGCGGAGGAGACGCCTGAGCTCAGAGAGCTGGAGCGGAAAGCGCTCGGCGACGGAATACCGATCATACGGCCCCATACAAGGGGCCTTATTCAATGTATCCTGGAAATGAAGGCACCGCGGAGGATCCTGGAGATCGGGACAGCGACCGGCTATTCGGCGCTGGTCATGTATACCTACGCGCCGCCCGGCTGCAGTATCCTGACCATCGAAAAGGATCCGGATAGGGCCGCAGAGGCAAGGCGGTCTTTTGACAGGTTCGGGGCGGACAGGATCGAACTCATCGAAGCGGACGCGGCGCAGGTGCTCAAGGAACTCACGGGCCCCTATGACCTGATCTTTCTGGACGCGGCCAAGGGGCAGTACATCCGGTTCCTTCCGGAATTGATCCGGCTGCTGCCGCCCGGCGGAGTGCTGCTGACAGACAATGTCCTCAAGGAAGGAGAGATCCTGGAGTCCAAATTCGCCGTCACAAGGCGCGACCGCACGATCCACAAGAGGATGCGCGAGTACCTGTCGGCGATCTCCCGGGACGAGCGGCTGCGGACCGTGCTCCTTGAGACGGGCGACGGCGCGGCGATCTCGGTCAGAAGGCGCGGATGATACCGGTCACAAGGCGCGGATGATCCCGGCCGGAAGGCGCGGGTGAGCGCAGCGATGTGCCGGTGCGGCAGGGCATGTCGATTGGGGAAATCCCTATAGTCCGCGGTCCCGCACAACAGTAAAGAGAAACAGGCTATGGAAACACAGAAAAAGATAAAAAGACCCGAACTCCTCCTTCCGGCCAAGGACCTCGAGGTGCTCAGGACCGCAGTGCGCTACGGCGCCGACGCGGTCTATATCGGAGGGGAGGCGTACGGACTCCGCGCGAAAGCGCGCAATTTTTCGCCTGCCGAGATGGCGGAAGGAATAAGGTATGCCCATGAACACGGCGTCAAGGTGTTCGTGACAGCCAACATACTCGCGCACAACGGCGACCTGAGCGGGGCGGAGCAGTATTTTGGCGAACTGGCACAGATGAAGCCCGACGCGGTCCTGGTGGCCGACCCGGGCATGTTCGTGCTGGCAAGGAAAAGGTGCCCGGACGTCCCGGTCCACATCTCCACGCAGGCCAATAATACCAACTACGGGACCTTTAACTTCTGGTTCGAGCAGGGCGCGGAGCGGGTCGTCTGCGCAAGGGAACTGGGCCTTAAGGAGATCGCGGAGATCCGGAAGAACATCCCCGAAGACCGCGAGATCGAGGCGTTCGTACACGGCGCGATGTGCATCTCGTACTCGGGACGCTGTCTTTTGTCCAACTATTTTACCGGCAGGGACGCGAACCGCGGCGCCTGCACCCACCCGTGCCGATGGAAATACGCGGTCATGGAGGAATCGAGGCCGGGCGTCTATCTCCCGGTGGAGGAGAACGAGCGGGGGACCTTCGTCTTCAACTCCAGGGACCTGTGCATGATCGACCACATTCCGGACCTGCTCGCGGCCGGCGTCGACAGCTTCAAGATCGAGGGCCGCATGAAGACGGCGCTATACGTGGCGTCGGTCGGCCGGGCCTACCGGCAGGCCATCGACGACTACTTGAAAGATGAAGCGCTGTACCGTGAGAGGATCCCGCAGTACATGGACGCGATCCGGAAGTGCACCTACAGGCGTTTCACCACGGGCTTCTATTACGGGAGGCCGGACGCGGAGTCGATGGTCTACGACAGCAACACGTATGTCAACGAGGCGGTCTTCCTCGGGATCGTCGAGGAGATCACGCCTGAAGGACGCGCGCGGATCATGCAGCGCAACAAATTCTGTGTCGGCGACCGCATAGAAATTATGAAACCTGACGGAAGAGATATTCCTGTAATCGTTCGTAGGATGTATAATGAAGAGGGCGTCTCTGTGCAGAGCGCGCCCCATCCCAGGCAGGTCGTGGATCTGGAACTTGCGGCAGAGGACAGCCCGGATACAGCTGTGGCAGCGGAGCCCGGAGACATACTCAGGGCTGTGACGGGCGGAGAGCCGGACTGAGCGTATTTTGACGAAATACTGATGACCGGTCCGAAAGACAATCAACAGCAAAAGGGGACAGGATTTATGAAGATCATTGTGGTTGGATGCGGAAGAGTCGGAGCTGCCATCATCGCGCAGCTCAGCCGCGAAGGACATGATATTTCTGTCATAGATGTTAACAGCAGTGTGGTCACCGATATTTCGAACAACTATGATGTGATGGGACTGGTGGGCAACGGCGCGAGCCATGCCCTGCAGGTCGAAGCAGGCATTGAGACCGCGGACCTTCTCATAGCAGCTACGGATTCTGATGAGCTGAACCTGCTCTGCTGCCTGATCGCCAAGAAAGCGGGCGGCTGCAGTACGATCGCCAGGGTCAGGAGCCCGATCTACAATGAAGAGATCGGTTTCCTCAAAGGTGAGCTGGGGCTTTCGCTCACCGTCAATCCGGAGTATGCGGCGGCAACAGAGATAGCGAGGGTGCTGCGGGTACCCTCCGCCGTGCACATCGAGACGTTCGCCAAGGGAAGGGCGGAGATCGTAAAGGTCAGGATCCCCAAGGGATCGGTGCTGGACGGATGCTCCCTCGCGCAGATCCGCGGCAAGGTCGGCACGGAGGTGCTGATCTCCACAGTAGAGAGGGGAGATGACGTCGAGATCCCGAACGGCGCTTTTGTCCTCAAAGAGGGGGATATGATCAGCGTCGTCGCATCCAGGGCGAACTCCAGGGATTTCCTTGAGAGGATCGGCCTCCCCAGCAAAAGGGTCAGGGACTGCATGATCATCGGCGGCGGAAAGATCGCTTTCTATCTCGCACAGCAGCTGATCGAGAGCAGGATCCGCGTCAAGATCATCGAGAGAGACAGGGACCGCTGCGAGGAGCTCTCGGAGCAGCTTCCTAAGGCGACGATCCTTCACGCGGAGGCGGCCAACCGGGATATCCTGAGGGAAGAGGGAATAACGGACTGCGAGTCTTTTGTCACACTGACGGGTATGGACGAGGAGAACGTCTTCCTGTCCATGTTCGCGCAGAACGTCTCCAAGGCCAAGGTCATCACGAAAGTCGACCGCATGGGCTTTGACGATATTATCAAGAGGCTTGAGCTGGGAACGGTCATCCATCCCAAGAATATCACGGCAGACAATATCGTCCGCTATGTCAGGGCGATGCAGAACTCGATCGGCAGCAATGTGGAGTCCCTGTACAAGATCATCGACGATAAGGTGGAAGCGCTGGAGTTCCTCATTCAGAAAGATTCCCCGGTCATCGGCATTCCGCTCTCGCAGCTCAAGGTCAAACCGGGCATTCTGATCGCGTGCGTCAGCCGCCAGGGCAGGATCATGATCCCCAACGGAAATACGACGATCCTGGAGGGAGACAGCGTGATCGTTGTCACTACGCATCTGGGATTCGGAGATATCAGGGACATTCTTATCCGCTGAGAGATTTGGAGGCTATATGAATTATTCCATTATCCGGAAAATACTGGGAGTAGTGACCCAGTTCATCGGCGCGTTCCTCCTCCTCCCGGCGGTCTGCGGGTTATGTTACGGCGAGAAACAGTGCATTGTGTATTTTGTGCTGGCAGTCGTGTACTTCGTGATCGGAAGACTGATCGCAATGAGGAAGATCAAGGACCAGGCTTTCTATGCGAGGGAAGGATTTGTCGTCGTGGGACTGAGCTGGATCGTCCTGAGTGTCCTGGGCGCCATCCCGCTGGTGATCACGAAGGACATCCCGAACTTTACCAACGCGCTGTTCGAGACGGTCTCCGGCTTCACGACCACCGGGTCGAGCATACTGGAAAACGTCGAGGGGCTCAGCCATACAGGGCTGTTCTGGCGAAGTTTCACCCACTGGGTCGGCGGAATGGGCGTCATCGTCTTCATCCTGGCCTTCCTGCCCATGACAAGCGGCTACAACATGAACCTGATGCGCGCGGAGTCCCCGGGCCCCACGGTCGGAAAGCTTGTGCCTAAGGTCAAGGAAACGGCCAAAATACTGTATATGATCTATTTTGGCATAACCGTCTCGGAGCTCATCCTTCTGGTGATCGCGCGGATGCCCCTGTTCGACGCGCTCTGCATCGCGTTCGGCAGCGCGGGTACCGGAGGTTTCGGCGTCAAGAACAGCAGCTGCGCCGATTACTCCATGCTGCAGCAGGGGATCATAACGGTCTTCATCCTCATGTTCGGCGTCAACTTCAACGCTTACTTCTATATCCTTCGGAGGAAGGCGGGAGAAGTCCTGAAGATGAGTGAGGTCAAGGCCTATTTCGGTGTGGTCGCGTTCGCGGTGATCACGATCACTATCAACATCCGGGGGATGTTCCCCTCGGTGTTCCAGGCCTTCCACCACGCGGCCTTCCAGGTGGGATCCATCATCACGACGACGGGATTCGCGACGCAGGATTTTGACCAGTGGCCCCAGTATTCCAGGGCCCTCCTCGTCGGGATCATGTTCATCGGCGCGTGCGCAGGCAGTACGGGCGGCGGCATGAAGGTGTCCCGTGTGCTGATCATGTTCAAGACCGTCTACCGCGAGATCAGGAAGTACCTGCACCCGCGCGCGGTCACGAATGTCACGATGGACGGCAAGACACTGGACCGGAGCACGCTGCACAGCGTCAGCGTCTATCTCTCCACCTACATGTTCATCTTCGTCTTCTCGATGATGGCGATCACGATGGTCGAGAGCCTGGATCTGGAGACGGTGTTCACTTCCGTAGCTTGTACTTTCAACAACATCGGACCCGGCCTTTCCAAGGTCGGCCCGACCTGCAACTTCAACATGATGAAGCCGTTCACCAAATACATCCTGATGTTCGATATGCTGGCGGGACGTCTTGAGCTGTATCCGATGCTGATGCTGTTCACTCCTTCCGTGTGGAAGAAGGGATTCTGATGTGACAGGGGGACAGCCCCCTGTTACATGCCTTCGGCACAGATTCATCGCGGACTGACGCCCATGGCATCTTTTTTAAAATTTTTTTGAAAAAAGACTTGCATATTTGGAAACGGCACACTATAATAATACTTTGTAACCGGCCTTTAGCCGTTTACATACAAATAGGGCTATAGCCAAACGGTAAGGCAGCGGACTCTGACTCCGTCATTGTGAAGGTTCGAATCCTTCTAGCCCTGCGCACGACATGAGACGTTCACAGAAGATCTGTGAACGTCTTTTTTTTGCGCGAAGCAATGAGCCATGCGTGGACGGGATGGCAAGCGGACATTGAGAGCTCGCTCTCAAATGGACGATTGACAGACCGGGCACATACGGCGAACGCCGCGACATCTAGCAGGAGCGGAGCGAATGCGAGATGTCGGCATGGGTCATTGCTGAACAGAGCCATGCGTGGACGGGATGGCTCAAAACCTATACATAATTCACAAATATACCCCCCGCATTTTATTGACAAATACCAAATATCAAGAAACAATAAATTTTTAGTGACAAAATGTTAATAAAATGTTAAAATTCATGCATAAAGATATTACATCTTGTTTCATTGGAGTTAATGAGTACCGTTATCATGGAGATCGGAGGGGACCATGAAAAAGCACACAGTCGTCGCATTCGTATCAGCGCTCGCAATTGCGGCAGGGACGATCGCAGCCGGCAGCCTCTCAGGCGCCGCCGGCATCAATACCTCTGACGCCGGAACTTCCGGCACTGCTGACACCATCTCCTACGACGACGCGATCGCGGAGCTGTATGCGCGCAGCACATCCATTTCTGATCAGGAAATCCTTGAAATTGCCCGTAAAATGAAACCGGACGGCACAGCCGCGGCCAGAGCGCTCGGCGAAGATGAGGCCGATGCAATACTTGAGACGCTCTCCCTGTATGAGAGCGAGAAAGCTTCTTATCTGCTTGGCAGCGACGCTGCGGGAGCGGAGGAGGCTGTTTCCCGTGAGTGGGAAAAGCAGTACGCGTACACACAGCTGGGAATGGGCGGAGGACAGTCGCTGACAAACCTCATCCCCGGCTATACAATCACTTCCTGCCGGGAAGAGGACGGAAAGGTCCTCGTGGACGTCGACGAGTGGATGACCGAAGGCTATACGGAAGGTCAGGACCGGGATACGGTCAATGTCTCCGCGTACCGCTATTACTTCACCGCTGTTCTGGCAAAAGACAGCGACGGCGCCTGGAATGTGGCGTCCGTAACAAATACGGACAGGAACTATACATGGCTGGAAGATATTGAGGAGCAGGAGAAGCAGTACGGGGGCGGGACCGGAGAACTCTTCGCGACAGCTGAAGAGACAAAGACCGCGGCGGCAGCTGCTGAGGACGCGGCTCAGGCCCTGGCGGCCGCGCAGGCAGGCGACATCATGACCTCCACCCTCAAGACATACGGCGACGGCAAATACACCTATTCGCCCGACAAGGCGGTGGCTTACGCGGACAAATGGGCGACTTCCAGAAACCCCCAGTACAAACAGTATCCCGGCGTGGACTGCTGCAACTTCGTCTCCCAGTGCCTGTACGCGGGCGGCATGCCCAAGAACAGCACCTGGTACCCCGCTTCCTATGACTGGATCAACTGCAGCGGCGCGATCTCGAACTTCAAGAAATACGGTAAGTTCATGAGCGCCAACGATTCCAACGTCCTGAGGGGCAACCCGGTCTACTACGACTGGAACAGCAACGGCGTCTACGACCACACCGCGATCTGCGTCGGCAGGAACAGCGCGGGCACTCCGATCATCGACGCTCACACCGGCGACCACTATCACGCCACATGGCGCCTCGGGAACAACGGCAAAAGAGCGACTATCCAGCTGCGTAACGGCGGCAACACTTCCGGCAGCACCTCATCGGCGACCGGCGGCAAGTGGGGCAAGAAGAACGGCAAGTGGTACTACTACAAGAACGGCAAGGCGGTCAGGGGCTGGCTCACCTACAAGAACCAGACTTATTTCCTGAGTAAGAGCGGCATCATGGTCACCGGCTGGTACAAAATAGGGAATGCCTGGTACTACTTCGCAAAGAGCGGCGAAATGAGGACCGGATGGCTGAACCTAGGCTCCAGAAAATTCTATCTGTCCGACAGGGGCAGGATGAAGACCGGCTGGGTGTGCAGCAACGGCAAGTGGTACTACATGTGCTCCGAGGGCTACGCGGTCACCGGCTGGAAGACGATCAAAGGCGAGACTTATTACTTCAACGGGCAGTGCGTGATGCAGACCGGGCTCACGAAGATCGACGGGATGAATTACTATTTTGACTCACAGGGACATAAGACGCTCGGATGGGTCACGGTCCGCGGAAAGAAATATTTCTTCAGCCCTTCCGCAGGCGGCAGGGCGGCGACCGGCTACTGGGATATCAACAACAGATACTACTACTTCAACTCCGAGGGAGTTCTGCAGGATTGACCTGACGCGATCACAGCCCGGGCCTGCGGTCGGCAGTTCAGTAGAGAGAGTGGACAATGTATACATTTGACGGAAGGATCAGGTACAGCGAGGTCGACAGGACCCGCAGGCTGACCGTGGAAAAAACGATCGATTATTTTCAGGACTGCTCCACGTTCCAATCGGAGGACCTGGGCGTCGGATTCGACTATATGGAGCGGATGCACAGCGCCTGGGTGATCAATTACTGGCAGATCCAGTTCCTGCGCCGGCCCGCACTGGGCGAGAATGTCAGGATCGGGACGATGCCGTACGAATTCAAGGGCATCCTGGGACTGAGGAATTTCTGGATGGAAACGGCGGAAGGCGAGAAGCTCGCTGTTGCCAATTCGGTCTGGTCGCTGCTGGACATGGAGAAGATGTATCCGATCCGGGTGCCGCAGGAGCTCCTTACGAAGTACGTGGTCTCTCCCAGGCTGGAGATGAAATACAGTCCGCGGAAGATCGCGGTGCCGAAGTCCGGAGGAGAGCCGATGGAGGAGATCACGGTCAGGCTCCATCATCTCGACACGAACCGGCACATGAACAACGCGCAGTACGTGCACTTCGCGGCGATGTACCTGCCGGCGGACGCGGAAGTCGGGGAGCTTCGCGTCGAGTACAGGCGGCAGGCGATGCTGGGAGAACACATTCTGCCGGTGCTTTACCGCACGGCGGACGATATTCTGCTCGTCTCGATGAACGGAGAGGACGGGAGACCGTACGCGGTAGTGGAAATGAGGCTTGTATGAACCGGTCGTCCGGGACAATAACTGAGCCGGAGGGGATCTGCCCGACCGGCGCATGAGTCACAGGAAATGGGGAAAATGCTATGAAACTTGGACAGCTGCAAACTCTGAAAGTGGAAAAAACAGTGCCGTTCGGCGTATATCTGGTCGGAGACGATCCGCAGGACGGGAGAGTCCTTCTTCCGCGCTCCCAGGTGCCCGAGGGGACTTCGGAGGGAGATGAACTGGAAGTCTTCCTCTACAAGGATTCCGAAGACAGGATGATCGCGACCCGCAAGAAGCCCAAGCTCATGCTGCACCAGGTGGGGTACCTGACGGTCCTGCAGGTGGGCAGAATCGGCGCTTTCCTGGACTGGGGCCTCGACAAAGACCTCCTGCTGCCCTTCCACGAGCAGCCCAGGGAGAGGGTCAAGGAAGGCCAGGAAGTCCTGGTGGCCGTCTATCTGGACAAGAGTGAGCGCCTGTGCGCCACTATGAACGTCTATCCGTATCTGAGCAAGGAGAGCCCTTACCGCACAGGCGACCAGGTGACCGGCGTCATCTACGAGACGAGCCGCAACTTCGGCGCTTTCGTAGCCGTGGACAGCATGTATTCGGCGCTGATCCCCAAGCGGGAACTGGTCCGCGACCTTCGTGTCGGCGACGTGATCTCCGCGCGCGTGACAGCCGTCAAGCCTGACGGAAAGCTCGACCTGAGCATCCGGGAGAAGGCGCCGCTCCAAATGGACCGCGACATGGACCGGATCCTCAACCGCATGCGCGCCAATGACGGGCGCCTCCCCTTCAACGACAGGGTCGCCCCCGAGATCATCCGCACCGAGATGCAGATGAGCAAGAACGAGTTCAAGCGCGCGGTCGGCCACCTGCTCAAGCTCGGCAAAATAGAGATCGGCGCGAGCGACATCAAGATCAAATAGTGAACCTCATAAAACAAGATGGTCCAAGGCGGGATATGCCCGGCGGAGATCCGCGTTCAGAACGCGCCCCGTCAGGTGAATATCCCGCCTTATCTCCTTTTATTTAGGAAAAATACACAAATTGTTCAAGCTTTTTTATGGATTTTTGTAGCTTTATAGTCTAGAATAAAATAGATGGGATATTCGTCAAGGCCGAAAGAGCAGACTTGGACCGGGTATCAAAAGACTCAGATTAATGATCGGATTGATAAGAAAGCGTGAGGGGGACATGGTTTCAAATCAGGTATTACAGAATACGATAGAGGGTATTAAGGAGATCTCACATCTGGAACTCGGCATTATGGATGCGGACGGAAGGGAAGTCGCGGTCACGGCACCGGTGTTTTCCGATATAGCCGGGGCGATTCCGGATTTTGCCGTATCACCTGCGGACTCGCAGTCAGCGGGACCTTACCAGTTCTTTAAGGTGATGGACGAGCAGCAGCTCGAATACATTCTTGTGGTCTACGGTGAAACGGACAGCTCGCTCCTCATCGGCAGGATGGCCACATTCCAGCTCAAGGGGCTGATGAGCGCTTTTAAGGAGCGCTATGACAAGGACAGCTTCATGAAGAACCTGATCCTTGACAACCTTCTTCTCGTGGATATCTACAGCAGGGCCAAGAAACTGCGCATTCCCGTCGATGCGCAGAGAGTCGTCATGATCGTTGAGACGGGCGCGGAGCGCGACAGGAGCGTGCTCGAGATCGTCCAGGAGTTCATCGGGACAACGACGATGGATTTTGTCACCGCGGTCGACGAGAACAATGTCGTGGTGGTCAAGGACCTGACGGACGGAAGCAGGAACAGAGATATCGAGAAGACGGCCAACGCGATCGACGCGCATCTGCGCAAGATGGGGATTGCCGGCGTGCGCGTAGCGTACGGCACGGTCGTCAGTGAGATCAAGGAAGTGAGCCGCTCCTATAAGGAAGCCAAGATGGCGCTTGACGTCAGCAGGATCTTCTTTGAAGACAGGACCGTCATCGCTTACAACGAGCTGGGGATCGGAAGGCTCATCTATCAGCTGCCCATCCCGCTCTGCAAGATGTTCATCAGGGAGATCTTCAAGGGCAAGAATCCCGAGGAATTTGACCAGGAGACGCTGGCCACGATCAACAAGTTCTTTGAGAACAGCCTCAATGTCTCCGAGACATCCAGACAGCTGTTCATCCACAGGAATACGCTGGTCTACCGCCTGGACAAGCT
>ODAI013519042.1_pt1 | contig 16434 bp, 18 predicted proteins | sample 1539321 | NCBI WGS metagenome assembly ODAI01 (sample SAMN02144231, study PRJEB22623) | gut metagenome | biome: sheep rumen | host: Ovis aries | place: New Zealand | reverse complement strand
CTTCGAGGAGAGACAGATCGACACCGGAAAGGTCGTCAGCACCAAGGAGTTCGGCGCCTCCGTGGAGTTCGCCCCCGGCAAGGAGGGCATGGTCCACATCTCCAAGATCGCGAACCGCCGCATCGAGCATGTCGAAGACGTGCTGACACTCGGCGACAAGGTCACTGTTGTCTGCCTCGGCAAGGACAGAATGGGAAGACTGAGCTTCTCCATGAAGGACGTGGCAAAGCAGCAGAAGAAGAATAAGTAATAGCACTTAGTATAACCCGGCAGGCCAGGGCATTTTCCTATAAAATGCGCTGGCTTTGCCGGGTTCATTGCGCATAAAACGTATATACGAGCAGGAGATCAGAACATGCCAACTACAGCACAGGAAATTGCACGCAGACGGACGTTCGCCATTATTTCGCATCCCGATGCAGGTAAGACGACGCTCACGGAAAAATTCCTTCTCTACGGAGGAGCTATTAATCTGGCCGGAAGCGTAAAGGGTAAAGCGACCGCGAGGCATGCAGTCTCGGACTGGATGGAGATCGAAAAACAGAGAGGTATTTCGGTCACAAGCTCCGTACTGCAGTTTGAATACGACGGATGCTGCATTAATATTCTGGACACACCGGGACATCAGGATTTCTCGGAGGATACATACCGCACGCTGATGGCGGCGGACTCCGCTGTCATGGTCATTGACGGCGCCAAGGGCGTAGAGCCGCAGACCAAGAAACTCTTCAAGGTCTGTACCATGCGCCACATTCCGATCTTTACATTTATCAATAAGATGGACAGGGACGCGCTGGATACCTTCGATCTTCTCGATGATATTGAGAAGAACCTGGGCATCGACACATGTCCGATGAACTGGCCCATCGGATCGGGCAAGGCCTTCAAGGGCGTATTTGACCGCGAAAAGAGGGAAGTCATCACCTATGCGGACACGCAGAAGGGCACCAAAGAAGGAACAGAGACCAGAATCCCGATCGGAGACGAGGAGAGGATCCTGAAGGAGCTGGGAGAAGACGCCGCGGAGCAGCTGAACGAGGAAATCGAGCTGCTGGACGGGGCCAGCGCGGATTTTGACATAGAGACAGTCCGGGCCGGCATGCTGACACCGGTATTCTTCGGATCAGCGCTCAACAACTTCGGCGTCGAGATCTTTCTGCGGCACTTTTTGGAGATGGCCCCTGCGCCGTCGGCCAGAATGTCGGATCAGGGCCTGATCGATCCCGTGGAGGACTCTTTCTCCGCGTTTGTCTTTAAGATCCAGGCAAACATGAACAAGGCGCACAGAGACAGGATCGCCTTCATCCGCATCTGCTCCGGCAGATATGACATCGGGATGGACGTCAGGCATGTCCAGAGCGGCCGTGTGCAGAGGCTTTCCCAGCCCCAGCAGCTGATGGCCAGCGACAGGAAGATCCTGGACGTGGCCTACGCCGGAGACATCATCGGCATCTTCGATCCGGGTCTCTACTCGATCGGAGATACCTTCTGTACGCCCAAAAACGGGTTCCGCTACGAAGGAATCCCCACTTTCGCCCCGGAGCATTTCGCCAGGGTGCGGCAGGTGGATACGATGAAGAGAGACCAGTTCGTCAAGGGGATATCCCAGATCGCCCAGGAGGGCGCGATCCAGATCTTCAGGGAGCTTCACACCGGTATGGAGGAGATCATCTGCGGCGTCGTCGGTATGCTTCAGTTTGACGTCCTGCAGTTCCGCCTCAAGAGCGAATACAACGTGGACATCCTCCTTGAGCCTTTGCCGTATGAGCATATCCGCTGGATCACCAAGTGTGAGACGGATGTCATGAGGATCACCGGCACCACGGATATGAAGAGGATCGAGGATCTCAAGGGCAATCCTCTGCTTCTCTTTATCAATCCCTGGTCTGTCCAGATGGTGCTGGACCGGAACGAAGGACTGGAACTGGCAGAATTTTCCCGGGGCTGAGTATAGGCAAAGGGTGCTTAATCTGATAAAATATGATGATGTATATGCAAATATACAGATTAGTCATTGATCATCTGACGGGAGGCTGTTATGGCACAGGAAAAGAATACGGTAGAAAAATATAGTGATGCCGCGGGCGTCAGCACGGTGAAGATCGCTGATGACGTCATAGCGCTGATCGCCGCGTTTGCGGCAATGGAAGTGGAAGGTGTATCCGGAATGGCCGGCGGACTCGATATGGAGACGATCAGCAGGGGCGGCATGAAGAAGCTGGGCAAGACTGTCAAAGTCGAAGTCAGCAAAGAGGGCGTCAAGGCGGATCTGGCCATCGAGCTTGTCTATGGCTACAGCATTCCCGAGACCTGCAGCAAGGTCCAGAACAGGGTTTGCACATCCGTGGAGAATATGACGGGACTGGAAGTCAAGGACGTCAATATCCGCGTCGCCGGAATCAAGATGAACAATTAAGGGTTGGAAGACGGAAAGATCAAATGAACAGAAAGAGCTTGAGAGAGCAGATCTTTAAGCTGCTCTTCAGAACAGAATTTAATGACCCGGCAGATATGGAGAACCAGGTGCAGTACTTCTTCGACAGCGGTGACATGACGGTCACGGACAAGGACAAGGAGTATATCGCCGATAAATGCAGCAGGATCCTGGAGAAGATCCCGGAGATCGACAGGCTGCTGGACGAGAAGATGGAGGGCTGGACTGTGAGCCGGCTCCCCATGGTCGAACTTGCCATTCTGCGTCTTGGAAGCTACGAGATCCTTTATGACGACTCGGTGCCCACCGGCGTTGCCATCAATGAGGCCGTGGAACTGGGCAAGAAATTCGGAGAGGACGGATCCGGCGCCTTTATCAACGGCGTGCTGGCAGGTATTTCCGGCAAGGAGAGAAGCCCCAGGAGCGCTGAGGCGGAGAAGAAGACCTCCGGGGGACGTTTTTCCTCGGACAGAAGCGTTTCGGAACGCAAGGGCGAGACATACATTACAAGGAGAATATGAAGAACGTATACTCGGTATCACAGGTAAACCGATACATCAGAAATATGTTCGCGGAGGATTATTTTCTTCATTCAGTTCTCGTGCGCGGAGAAGTGAGCAACTGCAAGTACCATTCCTCCGGTCATATCTATTTCACGTTGAAAGACGCCTCGGGCACGCTTTCCTGCGTAATGTTCGCGGGGCGCAGACGAGGCCTTTCTTTTCGTATGCAGGAGGGTGATCAGGTGATCGTCGCCGGCACCGTTGACGTCTATGAGCGCGACGGACGCTATCAGCTGTACGCTGACCGGATCATTCAGGACGGCATAGGTCTTTTGAATGCCAGATACGAGGAGCTCAAGAGAAAACTCGAGGAGTCGGGGATGTTCGATGAGCTCTACAAAAAGCCGATCCCGCATTATATCCGCACGCTCGGCGTAGTCACGGCGCCCACGGGCGCCGCCGTGCAGGATATCATCAATATCTCACTGCGAAGAAATCCGTATCTGCAGATCATTTTATATCCCGCGATCGTCCAGGGGGCGGAAGCGCCCGGGAGTATCTGTGCGGGAATCCGGGCTTTGGACGCATATGGCGTCGATGTCATCATCATCGGCCGTGGAGGCGGATCCCTGGAGGATCTGTGGGCCTTCAACGAGGAGGCCGTGGCGGAAACCGTCTTCGCGTGTTCGACGCCCGTCATCTCGGCGGTGGGCCACGAGACGGACACGGTCATCACGGATTACGTGGCGGATCTGAGAGCGCCCACTCCATCGGCGGCGGCGGAGCTCGCTGTCTTTTCCTACGAGCAGTTTCAGTCCGACCTGCATATGATGGAGGAACGGCTCACGGGAGAGATGGAGAAATGCCTGATGAAACTGCGGCATAACACCGAGAGCCTCCGAAGAGAGCTGGTCCATCTGTCGCCGGCGTCCAGGATCCGGGACCGGAGAATGTACACCGCGCAGTTTGAAGAGAAGCTCCTTGCCTCGATGGAAAACAGGATCCGGGAGTGCCGGCAAAGAGCGGATCAGACAGAGAGACTGCAGAACAGGATGGCCAGGAGGCTGTCGGAGGCGCGCAGCAGCATGAGACTGTTTGCCGCGCAGCTGGAGCAGCGTTCTCCCGTCGCGAAGCTGTCCGGCGGTTATGGATATATCAGTGACGAAAACGGAAAAGGCGTGTCTTCCGCCGCGGCTGTGGAAGCAGGCGATATTTTGAATATTCAGCTTCGGGACGGACGGATCGAGACGGCTGTCACCGCGGTGCAGTACAGCGGAGGGAAAACAGAGCGTGGAAACGAAAGATAAAAAAGAAGGAATGCAGATCGAGGACGCATTTGCGAGGCTTCAGGAAATCCTGGCAGCGATGGACAAGGAGGGAGCTACGCTCGAGGAGTCCTTTGCCTGCTACGAAGAGGGCATGAAGCTGATCCGGTTCTGCAACGAGACGATCGATACGGTGGAAAAGAAAGTGCAGATCCTGAGCGCGGAGGGAGAGACGGATGAGTTTTGAACAGGAATTATTGGAAAAAACACAGTATTGCGAGAAGGTGATCGCAGACTGGCTTCCCACAGCGGAGGGGCTGAGAGGCAGTGACAAATATGCCGCTGTCGTGGTCGATGCCATGCAGTACAGTGTACTGGCGGGAGGTAAGCGGCTGCGCCCGCTTTTTCTCGCGGAGACCTGCCGCATGTACGGCGGAAGGAGAGAACTGGCGGAGCCTCTGATGGCGGCTCTGGAGATGATCCACAACTATTCTCTGGTTCACGACGATCTGCCCGCCATGGACAACGATGAGTACAGACGCGGCCGCAAGACTACCTGGGTCGCGTACGGCGAAGGGATGGCCGTCCTGGCCGGAGACGCTCTGCTCAATTTTGCCTTTGAGACGGCTCTGGAGGCCTTTGACCGGTGCCGGACGGCGCAGGAGACGGCAGGTGTTGTCAGGGCCGTGAAACTGCTTGCGCGCAACGCGGGCATTTATGGCATGGTGGGCGGCCAGTGTGCGGATCTCGAGGCGGAGAAGAGGCCGGAGGATACCTGTGCGGAGGAGCTTGCGTACATCCACAAGCACAAGACGGCCTGCATGATCGAGAGCGGATTCGTGATCGGAGGCATTCTGGCCGGCGCGCCGGAGGCAGATATCGATAAGCTGCAGAAGATCGCGGAGAATACAGGCATCGCCTTCCAGATTCAGGATGATATCCTCGACGTGACGGGAGACAGCGAGGAACTGGGCAAGCTCACGGGGAGCGACGAGAAGGACGGAAAAGTCACGTACGTGACCATGCACGGCCTCGAAAAAGCGGCCGGCGATGTCCGCAGAATGTCGGAGGAGGCCCTGGAGCTGTTCGATTCCCTGACGGTTTCCAATGATTTCCTCAGGGAACTGATCGTGAGACTGATCACAAGGACCAAATAAGAGCGGCTCCGCATCGGATAGACAGATTATGAAGAAAGAAAAAAAGAGACTCGATGTGCTGCTGGTGGAGAGAGGCTTCGCCGCTTCCAGAGAGAAGGCCAAGGCACTGATCATGGCGGGCATCGTGTATGTCAATCAGAATAAAGAAGATAAGGCGGGGGCCTCTTTTGACCCCGAAGAGACGCAGATCGAGGTGAGAGGCTCGACGCTCCGCTATGTGAGCCGGGGCGGTCTCAAGCTCGAGAAGGCGCTGCAGGTGTTTCCCATCGACCTTCAGGGACGCGTATGTATGGATATCGGCGCGTCGACGGGCGGATTTACGGACTGCATGCTGCAAAACGGCGCCGCCAAAGTGTATTCCATCGACGTGGGCTACGGACAGCTGGACTGGAAACTCAGGAGCGATCCGCGCGTCGTCTGTATGGAGAAGACCAACTTCCGATATGTGAAGCCGGAGGATCTCGGAGAAGGACCTGCGCCCTCTTTTGCCTCTGTCGACGTTTCCTTCATCGGACTTGACAAAATACTGCCGGCGGCTCTTTCCATACTCTCGCCGGAGGGCGAAATGGTCTGCCTGATCAAGCCTCAGTTTGAAGCCGGCAGGGACAAGGTCGGTAAGAAGGGCGTCGTCAGGGACCGCAAAGTGCACGAGGAAGTCGTAAGGGACGTGACGGCCATGGCAGCCGGATTGGGATTTGAAGTTCTGGGACTGGACTTTTCTCCGATCCGGGGTCCGGAGGGCAATATCGAATATCTGATGTATCTCCGCAAGCCTTCGTCGGAAGCGCAGGGAACTGCTGTGGAGGACGATACGATCCGGGCGCTGGTGGATAAGTCCCACAGCATGCTGGACAAAAGCTGACCCGGGACTGCAGTATTTTGGCACAGGAGAACGAAATGGAGCGTTTCTATATCATTACGAACACAAAGAAAGATCCGGACTACACCTTTACCAATAAGCTCAAGGGCTTTCTTCTTCTGAACGGAAGAAAATGTGTCCAGCTTCCCGGCAGCGGGGACGTCGACATGGGAAGGATCTCTGCGGAGCTTGACCCCCGGAAGGACTGCATTCTGGTGATCGGCGGCGACGGGTCGGTCCTGCGCGCGGCCCATCAGGTGCTGGGCAGCGGCGTTCCGATCCTTGGCATCAATCTCGGGACTCTGGGTTACCTGGCCGAGATCGAAAAGAATAACTGGCAGGAGATGATGACGCTTCTTCTGGACGGAGACTATGTGATCGAGCCCAGAATGATGCTCGAGGGCCATATGACGGAGCGCAACGGCGTCACGGTAGAGGACAAAATAGTGCACCATGCACTCAACGAGGTGGTCATTGTTCGTAACAGCGCTTTCCGGGTGCTGAATTTCAATGTCTATGTCGACGGCCATTTCCTCAACAATCTGGACGCGGATGGTATAATCATATCAACGGCGACCGGATCGACGGCCTACAATATGTCGGCCGGCGGCCCTCTCGTGGAGCCCAAGGCGCAGCTGATGCTGCTCACGCCCATCTGCGCGCACACGCTCAACACAAGAAGCGTCGTGCTGTCGGCGGAGGATACGATCGTGATCGAGATGGTGCGCACGACAAGGAATGAGGAGATACAGGCGAGAGCTGTCTTCGACGGCGGAAACGGCTTTTCTCTGCAGTACGGGGACCGCATAGAGATCCGGAGATCGGATGAAGTCACAAACCTGGTCAAGCTCAGTACCAGGAGCTTTTTGAGCACGCTGCACAGAAAACTGTCCTCCTGAGAGGACGTCCGGAACATATAGTATGGGGGATGGAATATGAAGAAGAATCGTCAGGACAAAATACTTGAGATCATTGAGACATATGAGATCGAGACTCAGGGAGATCTGGCCAGGATGCTTCAGGAGAGCGGTTTCGACGTGGGCCAGGCGACGGTTTCCAGAGATATCAGGGAAATGGGACTGATCAAGGTAGCGGCGTCGGGAGGAAAGCAGAAGTACGCGGCGGCCAAGTCCGGCAGTGAGGAAAAAAGGCGGCTTTTGCGCGTCCTCAGGGACAGCGTGGTGTCTGTCGACCATGCGCAGAACCTCCTTGTGATCAAGACCGGTTCCGGCATGGCTATGGCGGCGGCGGCCGCGCTCGATCAGCTCGAGCTGCCGGAGGTCGTCGGAAGCATTGCCGGCGACGATACGGTCCTGGCGGCAGTAAGGACGGTGGATGAGACCGTGGTCCTTATGGAGAAGATCTGCAATATGCTCGAAGAGGCATAGAAAATCCTGTGGAGGAGGATGATCAATGCTGCTTAGTTTACATGTCAAAAATCTGGCGCTGATCGAGGAGGAAGAGGTCACCTTTACGGATGGCCTCAATATTTTGACAGGAGAGACCGGCGCCGGCAAATCCATCATTATCGGCTCCGTGAATCTTGCGCTGGGCGGAAAGGCCGACAAGGCTATCATCCGGACCGGAGCGGAATACGCCCTGATCGAGATGGTGTTTCAGGCAGACAACGACAGACAGATCCGCAAGCTCGCTGAGATGGACCTCAGCGCGGAGGAGGACGGCACGATCCTGATCAAGAGGAAGATCATGCCCGGGCGCAGCGTCTGCAGCGTCTGCGGTGAGACCGTGACGCTCCGCCAGCTCAGGGAGATCGCGGAGCTTATGATCGACGTCTACGGACAGAGAGAGAATCAGAAGCTTCTGCGGAGAGAGGCGCAGCTGCAGATCGTCGACGAGTATGCCGGCGAAGAGGCGGCCGCGCGGAAGGAACAGGTCTCTGAGAGTTATAAGAGGTGGAGGAGCCTGAAAGAGAGCTGGGAGAAGGACGATCTGGACGACGCCGCCAGAAAGAGAGAAGCGGACCTGCTCTCGTACGAGTGCAGAGAGATCGAGGACGCGGCGGTCCGGGAGGGCGAAGACGAAGAGTTGGAGAACCGCTATCGCCTGATGGAGAACTTCCGCAAGATCAGCGAGGCCGCCGGCCAGGCGGGATTCTGGGCCGGGGAAGGCGAGCAGAGCGCGGAGGCAGCGGTGGACAGGGCATCCAGAGAGCTCTCCTCCGTGGGCGGGATCGATCCGCAGCTGGACGAACTGATCGGCCAGCTGGCTGAAGTGGAGAACCTTCTGTCCGACTTCAACCGGGCACTCAATGACTATATCAGGGACCTCACTTTCGACCCGGCTCAATTCGAGGAGATACAGGACAGGCTCAACCTGATCAACCATCTAAAGGAAAAATACGGAAGAAATATAAAGGATATCGACATAGCCCTGCAGGAACGGCAGGAACGGCTCGCTTTTCTGGAGGATTACGAGAACGGGCGCATCAGGCTCCGAAAAGAGATGGACGCGGAGTACAAAAGACTCGTATCTCTCTGCGCTTCTCTCAGCGACGTCAGAAAGAGGGCGGCGGAGAGCTTTGCGGCCAAACTCAGAGAGGCCCTCTTAGACCTCAACTTCCCGCAGGTCGAATTCGAGAGCAGGATCACGTCGGGCGAGGAAAATCTGTCCTCCGGCGGCTATGACAGGCTGGTCTTCTATATTTCCATGAATCCGGGCGAGAGCCCGAGACCTCTGGATCAGATCGCCAGCGGAGGCGAGCTGTCCAGGATCATGCTGGGCATGAAGACCGTCTTTGCCGGCAAAGACGATATCCACACCTTTATCTTCGATGAGATCGACACCGGTATCAGCGGAAAGACGGCCTGGAAGGTGGCGGAGAAGATGGGACGTCTCGCTAAGGATCACCAGATCCTGTGCATCACCCATCTGCCGCAGATCGCTTCCATGCAGGACAGCCACTACTCGATCGCCAAGGAGAGCGCGGACGGAAGGACTATGACCCATATTCGGAGACTTTCCGAAGAAGAGAGCGACAGAGAAGTGGCGAGACTTCTGGGAGCGGACAGGCTGACGGACGCGGCGCTTGAAAACGCCAGAGAGATGAAGAGACTGGCGCACGGCGGGAAAGGGCAGGAATGATGAGTACCCGAAGCGATGTGGAGTTTATTGTAAACAAGATCCTGGGCGGATTCAGCGTCATAGAAGTGGAGGAGATCCCGGGGATCGATCTTTACATGGATCAGGTGCTGACCTTTCTGGGGGACCGCCTGAGAAGGACCGCCAGAAAGTCGGACGCCGACAAGCTTCTCACCAAGACGATGATCAACAACTATGTCAAAAACAAGGTCATGATCCCGCCCGTCAAAAAGAAATACGGCAGGGACCACATCCTTCTGCTCATGGTCATCTATTATATGAAGAACTTTCTGGCCATCGACGACATCCGCAAGATCGTCGGACCCGTCTCGGACAAGTACGCCCGCCCGACGACCAAATCCGCGGAACAGCAGAGCGGCAGAAGGCACAGATACTCTATGTCCGACGTATATACGCAGGTTTTCGAGTACGTCAGCAACAGAGTGGAGCAGTTCCCGGAAGAGGTGGGAAGGATCCTGAACGAGACGGAGAACACCTTTATCGCGGCCCCCGAGGAGGACCGGGAGATGCTGCGCAGGTTCAACGTGATCTGTCAGCTCAGCGCCGACATCTATCTGCGCAAGCTCCTCATCGAAAAACTGCTCGACGAGACGCCCGGCATACCCGATCCCAAAAATACGAGAGGCAAAGCATAAATCCTGCTCATACGGCAGGGACACCGAAAAGGAGCCGATTCAATATATGTCTATATATGACACTTTAAATGAGGAACAGGGCAGAGCTGTCAGACAGACAGAAGGCCCTGTTTTGATCCTGGCCGGAGCCGGCAGCGGAAAGACCAGGGTGATCACCCACAGGATCGCATACCTGATGGATGAGTGCGGCGTGAGTCCGTGGAATATTCTGGCGATCACATTTACCAATAAAGCCGCGGGAGAAATGCGGGAGCGCGTCGACAACCTGATCGGATTCGGCGCCGAGAGCGTGTGGATCTCCACATTCCACTCCATGTGCGTGCGGATCCTCCGCCGGCATATCGATCTTCTGGGCTACGATTCCTCCTTCACGATCTATGACACAGACGACCAGAAGACCCTTATGAAGGACGTCTGCAAGTATCTGAAGATCGATACCAAGGAGCTCAGGGAGAGAACGATCCTGTCCGCCATATCCGCCGCCAAGAACGAGCTGATCACGCCTCTGCAGTACCGGCAGGAGAACACGGGCATCAGCTTCCAGAACAAGAGGATCGCGGACGCCTACGACGAATATCAGCGGAGGCTGCGCAAGAACAACGCGCTGGATTTTGACGATCTTCTCATGCTGACGGTGGAGCTCTTCCATTCCCACGACGAAGTACTTCAGAATTATCAGAACCGCTTTCGCTATATCATGGTCGACGAGTACCAGGATACCAACACGGCGCAGTTCGAGCTGATCCATCTGCTGGCGGGAAAATATAGAAATCTGTGCGTGGTCGGCGACGACGACCAGTCGATCTACCGCTTCAGGGGCGCCAATATCCGCAACATTCTGGATTTTGAAAAAGTCTATCCGGACGCGATGGTGGTCAAGCTGGAGCAGAACTACCGGTCCACCCAGAATGTGCTCGACGCCGCCAACGCGGTGATCAGGAACAATGCAAAGCGCAAGGAGAAGTCTCTCTGGACGGACCGGGGAAGCGGATCCGCCATTCATTTCCGCAAGTTCTATGCAGCCAGGGACGAGGCGGAATTCGTCGTGGACGATATAGCCCGCAAATGCAGGGACGACCGGCACCTCCACTACGGGGATTTTGCAGTGCTCTACAGGACCAACGCGCAGGCCCGCGCCCTGGAAGAGCGGTTTGTGCTCGCCTCCATGCCCTACAACGTTGTGGGCGGCACCAACTTCTACGACCGCAGAGAGATCAGGGATATGATCGCCTATCTCAAGACCGTGGAAAACGGTCAGGACGAGATCGCCGTGCGCCGCGTCCTCAATGTGCCCAGGCGGGGCATCGGGCTGACGACCATCGGAAGGCTGGCGGACTATGCCGTGAGCCGGGACATCACCTTCTTCGAGGCTATGGAAAGATGCAGGAATATCACTTCCATTGGCCGCGGGACTGCCAAAATAGAGTCCTTTGTCAGTCTGATCCGGGAATTCAGAGAATATGGAGAAGGGCACAGCCTGTCTGAGCTGCTCCGCCATATCATCCTGGAGACCGGCTATGACGACTATCTCAGAACGATCGACGACGAGGACAGCGAAGACCGGATCTCGAACGTGGACGAGCTGGTCAGCAAGATCACGGACTACGAGGAGACCGCCGAGGAGCCGACCCTGTCCGGCTTCCTGGAGGAAGTCGCTCTTGTCTCCGCCATCGACGAGACGGAGGAGACAAAGGACCGCGTGCTTTTAATGACTCTGCACAGCGCCAAAGGCCTGGAGTTTCCTCACGTGTATATAACAGGTATGGAGGAAGGCATTTTCCCCAGCTCCATGGCGCTGGACGGAACGGATCCGGAGGCCGAGGAGGAGGAGAGACGCCTGGCCTACGTGGGCATCACAAGGGCCAGGGACGACCTCACCATGACTTCCTGCATGTCCCGCATGATCCGGGGAGAAGTGCGCTACAATCCGGTCAGCCGATTTATATCGGAGATTCCGGAGGAGCTCTTCGACGAGGAGAGCGCCAGGGACGCCGTGAGCGGAAGCATATTTTCCTCTTCCTATGACAGAGACGGGGGAGCTGGATCCTACGGATATGGCAGCGCCTCCATGGGAACGCAGTTCAGAAGCGGGACGGGCTCTTCGCCCCGCAGGCTCGATTCCTTTGCGGATCTGCAGCCGGCGGAGTCCTATGGGGCTCCGGCTGCCCGCACGGCCGGGACGGCCCAGGCGCCTGCAGGGCGCACGGCAAGACAAAGGCCCAAGGCCGTCTACAAAAAGCCCTCGACGGACGACGCCAAAAAACCGTATATCGCAAGGGCCTCGGCAGGCGGCAGGTCTCTGTCATCCCTTCAGAAGGGGATGCCTTCCGCGCCGGCCAAACCGGATTACGAAGCAGGCGACCGCGTCAGGCATGTCAAATACGGGGAGGGAACCGTCAAGGCGGTGGAACCCGGACCCAGAGACTATAAGGTCACGGTCGTTTTCGACGGGTACGGACAGAAGATCATGTATGCGGCTTTTGCCAAACTCGTCAAATGCTGAGTGGATACATTCTTTAAAACTTGTGCGAACAGACATGGAAACTGTAGAAAAGATGAAGAGTTAGTGCTATATTAGAGATAGCAGCAAAAACGACACTCGGTTGTTTAAATAAAGAATTCGGGAGGAGCAGCTAATGATGGGCAAAGAAATGTTACTCGACTTGATTGAGACAGTTATTTTAGGCAGAAGGAGAAGAAATCCGGTACTCGTCGTGCTGAGCGTGATTGGCTGCATCGCCGCGGTCGCGCTTATTGCTTACGGCATCTACCGTTTTCTCACACCTGACTATTTTGACGATTATGATGACGACGATGATTTCGATGACGACGACTTCGACGATGATTTCGAGGACGACTTCGAGGAAGAGGAAGCAGCCGCTGCAGAAGCCTGATCGTCGTTGAATGAATAAGACTGAACAGAAGGCAGCCCGGCGTACGGCCGGACTGCCTTTTGCATGACATACCATACTGACGGAGAGGAGTACTATTTGAAAAAGGGAGATCTGATCGAAGGCATCGTAAAGGATGTGAAATTCCCCAACAAGGGCATCGTAGAGACGGAGGACGGCCTCTGCATCGTCAAAAACGCGATCACAGGACAGAAGGTCCGGGCCCGCGTCAACAAAAAGAGAAAAGGGAAGGCGGAAGCGGCACTGACCGATGTCGTCGAAAAGTCTCCGTTGGAGCGGGAGACTCCCTGTCCGGCCTTCGGAACCTGCGGGGGATGCACCTATCTCTGCCTGCCTTACGAGGAACAGTGCAGGATCAAGGAGAAGCAGGTGAGAGAGCTTCTCTCGGAGGCTGTGCCTGAGGGAGACAGCCTCGAGTGGTTCGAGGGAATCCTCCCCAGTCCCTCCGTTTACGGCTACCGCAACAAGATGGAATTCTCATTCGGCGACGCTTATAAGGACGGCCCGCTGGCGCTCGGCATGCACAAGAGAGGAAGTTTCTACGATATCGTCGACGCAGACCGGTGCGTGATCGTGGACGCCGACTACAGAAAGATCCTGTCGGTCGTGCGCGCCTACTGGGAGGAGAAGGGCGCTTCTTTCTTCCACAGACAGCGCCACACAGGGTATCTCCGCCACCTGCTGGTCAGAAAAGCAGTACACACCGGGGAGATCCTGATCGATCTGGTGACAACTTCCCAGGAGTCCTATGACCTGCAGGCGTTTGCGCAGATGCTTCTGGCGCTCTCTCTGGACGGTGCGATCGTGGGAATTCTTCACACAGTGAACGACTCGGTCGCGGACGTCATCAAAGACGACGGCACAGAGATCTTGTACGGCAGAGACTACTTCACAGAGACGCTTCTGGGGTTGGAATTCAAGGTGACGCCTTTCTCCTTCTTCCAGACCAACAGCCGCGGAGCGGAAGTCCTGTATGATACCGCCAGGACCTTCCTTACGGATGCCGGCATGACTAAGGGCGTCGTCTACGACCTCTACTGCGGAACCGGCACGATCTCCCAGCTCATGGCGCCGGTCTCCGAGATGGTCATCGGCGTGGAGATCGTAGAGGAAGCCGTGGAGGCGGCCCGTGAAAACGCGCAGCGAAACGGCATCGGCAACTGTGAATTCATAGCCGGCGACGTGCTCAAGGTCCTGGACGGGATCGAGGAGAAGCCGGACCTCATTATCCTGGACCCGCCCAGAGACGGCGTGCACCCCAAGGCTCTGCCCAAGATCCTGGCCTACGGCGTGGAGCAGATCCTTTACATCTCCTGCAAGCCGACGAGCCTGGCCAGAGATCTGCCGGCCTTCCTGGAGGCAGGCTACAGGCCGGTGCGCGGAGTGAGTGTGGATCAGTTCCCGTGGACGGCGAATGTGGAGACCATTTGTCTGTTAACACTTCACAAATAGACGTGATCAAGCTGTGTTTAGCGTCGATTAACAGGTTGTCCTAAAATTTGATTGTAAGGGACTTTGAAAAAGTGTATCATGAGTATATGGCTTTAGGAGGAATACAATGAAGGACTGGGTCAACATTTCGCAGAGACTGATCATGCTGGGACAGCTCGGATTGTCACTGGTCATGCCGCTTCTTCTGTGTATGGGAGCCTGTTATCTTCTGACCTCCAGGACCGGGCTCGGATTGTGGATCTATATTCCGGGCTTTATTTTTGGGCTGGGCGCGTCCTTCATGACTGCCTATAAGATGTGGCTGACTGTGATCAGGCGCGAAAAGGAGAAGGCAGAGAAAGAGCCGCCGGCCTTTAACGGACATTCCTGACGGAAAACAGGAAGTGCTGCTTTAGTATGGATCATTTTGAGGGAAATGTAATTGAAACTGCAGAAAGCGGTAAAAGACGAGACGGTTTTTGTGGCACTGGGGTCTGTGATCCTCAGTGTGATCATGGTTATAGCATTCTTCGGACTCAATAAGGCGTTTCCGGACAAGGTCCCCATGGGCCTTCCGGTCATCATCGGCGCGGTCGGAGGATGCGCGGTGGCGGTGGGAAATTTCTTTCTCATGGCGCTCACCGTTCAGAAAGTGGCTGGGATTGAGAATTATGATCAGGCATATAGGTCTATGCAGGTCAGCTACAGGTACAGAACGTTCCTGCAGCTGATTTGGTGTGTCCTGACAATGGTCCTCAAGTTCATCAACCCTGTGGCCGGGATGCTGCCCCTGCTCTGGCCCAGTCTTCTGATCAAAGTCAGAGGGATCATAAGCGGGGCTAAGAAATAAAGGAAGGAGGTGGATGTGTAGAGATGGAATTTGATATTTCCGGAGCGAGGATATTCTTTCGAATTCCAACAGGTATTCCGATTCTCGGTGATTTTCTGATCACGGAGACTCTGGTAGTCAGCTGGATCGTCATGGCGATCATTACCGGTCTGTGTATTTATCTCACGCGGGATCTGAAGGTGGAAAAGATCTCGAAACGCCAGGCTGTGGCCGAGATGATGGTGGAAGCCGCTACCAATCTGGTGAGAAACAACACCGGCGGAACGAAGTTTGACAAACTCATTCCTTTTGTGGCGGCTCTGTTCGCGACCAGTATCGTGTCAAACCTGATCAGCCTTGTCGGGCTCAGAAGCCCGACCGCGGATCTTTCCACAGAAGCGGCCTGGGCGGTCGTCGTCTTCATTATGATCACGGCGGAAAAGATCAAGGCGGGCGGACTACTCGGATATATGAAGGGATTTACAGAACCTATTCCGGTCATGACACCCTTCAATATTCTTTCGGAGCTGGCTACGCCGATCAGTATGGCCTGCCGTCACTTCGGCAATATTTTGTCCGGCGTGGTCATCAACGGACTGATCTATGCGGCGCTGGGAATTGCTTCTGCGGCGCTCTTCGGACTGATCCCGGGAGCGGTCGGAGAGTTTCTCAGCCATATTCCGATACTCAGTGTCGGTATCCCTGCGATCACGTCAGTCTATTTTGACTGGTTCTCAGGAGCCATGCAGGCGTTTATCTTTACCATGCTGACGATCATGTATATCGCAAACGCAGCGGAAGGATAAGTTTGAAACCGCCGGAATTTCCGGCAGGACAGGTTTTTCGTATTTTTTAGTACTCGGCGCGGAATGCTTCCGCGTGAGAAATAAACATCCAATTACAGGAGGAAAATCATGGATTATACAATTCTCGCTAAAGGTATCGCACTTGCAGGATGCGCAATCGGCGCTGGATGCGCTCTGATCGCAGGTATCGGCCCTGGTATCGGTGAAGGCAACGCTGTTGCAAAAGCTCTCGAGGCGATCGGACGCCAGCCTGAGTGCAAGGGCGACGTTACAAGTACAATGCTTCTGGGCTGCGCGATCGCAGAGACGACGGGTATTTACGGTTTCGTTACCGGCCTTCTTCTGATCTTCGTAGCTCCCGGCATGTTCATGGGTTATCTGGGCTAAGTTCTGGGCTGATACCGATCAATGACGTTCCCGAACGGGGACGGAAGCAGCCACAAGGAGGCAGTAAATGGGTAATACACAGGAACTTGTGACGAT
>ODAI014044743.1_pt1 | contig 16436 bp, 15 predicted proteins | sample 1539321 | NCBI WGS metagenome assembly ODAI01 (sample SAMN02144231, study PRJEB22623) | gut metagenome | biome: sheep rumen | host: Ovis aries | place: New Zealand | reverse complement strand
TCTGGATTACCCGCTCATTCATCGTCATCCACCTCCTCGATCTCAAGGCCCTTTTCCTTCAGATAATCCTCCATCTTAAATCGGAGTTCCCTGTCATCGGGCAGCTGCAGAAGCATGTCTCCCTTCGCCACTCCTCCGACGTTCTTCGTATTCGCCCGGAGAATATTGACCGGATGGCCGAACTGAAGAATCATATTCGCGATCACCGGCTCAAAGGCGGAATTAGCCGAGTAGACGATCCTGAGCTTCTGTCCTTCCCGGATCTCATCCATCTGGGCACTCCCGCTGAGAGAGGCCGCGCCGCCGCCCGTCGCGTCCCTGAGAATCAGTTCGCGGGCAGCCCGGGACTTCGGATGGTTGAAGATATCCACCACATTCCCGTTCTCAACCAGATGGCCGTTCTCGATGATGGCCACCCTGTTGCAGATCTTCTGGATGACGGACATCTGATGGGTGATGATGACGATCGTAATCCCAAGCTTTTTATTGATCTCTTTCAGCAGATTCAGGATGGACTCCGTTGTCTGCGGATCAAGCGCGCTGGTCGCCTCATCGCAGAGCAGGATGCTGGGATCGCAGGCCAGCGCCCGGGCGATCGCCACTCTCTGCTGCTGTCCGCCCGACAGCTGGCTGGGATAGCTTTTGGCCTTATCCGACAGTCCTACCGTCTCCAGAAGCTCTTTTGCTCTCTGGCGGGCTTCCCTGCGCGGCTTTCCCTGGATCTGAAGCGGGAAAATAATATTGTCCACCGCGTTCTTCTGCATCAGAAGATTGAAATTCTGGAAGATCATGGCGATCTTCATCCGCTGTGCGCGCAGCTGTTTCTCATCGAGGGCCCCGAGATCCTGGCCGTCGATCAGTACCTGGCCGTCAGACGGCCTTTCCAGGAAATTCAGGCACCTGACAAGCGTAGATTTTCCGGCGCCGGACATGCCGATGATTCCGTAGATATCCCCCTTCTCGATCGAGAGATTGATATCACTCAGCGCGTCAACCTTCAGGTCTTTCTGCTGAAAGGTCTTCGACAGGTGTTTAACTTCGATCACGCTCATATGGTTTTCCTCTTTATATTCTGGCTATGCCTGCTGCTGCCTGCATCCGGCGGCAGTTCCGTAAGCCTTCCGTGCGGCAGGCACCGCTTCGGGACTGCCGAAGAGACAGTTCCCGTTCCTGCCGGATAAACATTTATGTATTATATCAGAAATCCGCACCGCTGTTAACAGAAAAGTATGGTAGAATCCTCCTGTAACGTTACGGTAACGACTCTTCCAGGATTCCGGAGGCCTGCCATGACCCTGCAGCAGATGAAATACGCCATCACAATCGCCGAATGTGGAAGCATGAACGAGGCAGCCCACAAGCTCTATATCACACAGCCTTCTCTGTCCAGCATGATCAAGGAGCTGGAAAAGGAGCTGGGTATCGTCCTGTTTTCCCGCTCCAACCGGGGAATCTCCATCACCCAGGAGGGGGAGGAATTTCTTGGCTACGCCCGGCAGATCATCGAGCAGTACAACCTCCTGCAGGACCGCTTTGTGGACCGCACCGCCCACCGGGCCAAGTTTTCGGTCTCCACACAGCACTATTCCTTTGCGGTGAAAGCGTTCATAGAGACCGCCAAGGCCTTCGGTCTGGATGATTATGAATTCGCGATCCATGAAACCAAAACGCACGACGTGCTGACCCATGTGCGGAATATGAAAAGCGAGATCGGCATTCTTTACCTGAACGATTTCAACCGGGAAGCGCTCACAAAGATTTTCCACGAGTACGCCCTGGATTTTCATCCCCTCTTTGCCTGCGATATCTCCGTCTACCTCTGGAAAAACCATCCTCTGGCAGGACGCGATGAGATCTCCATCGAGCAGCTGCGGCCTTATCCCTGCCTTTCTTTTGAACAGGGGGACTACAATTCCTTCTATTTTGCGGAGGAGGTCCTCAGCACCTACGATTACCGCAAGATCATAAAGGCGGATGACCGCGCGACCCTTCTGAATCTCATGGTCGGGCTGAATGCCTACACGCTCTGCTCGGGCATCATCACGGAGGATCTGAACGGATCCGATTATATCGCTGTTCCCCTTGCCGGGGAAAACCGCATGACCATCGGCTATATCCGCAAGCAGCGGGTGGAACTGTCCGCCCTCGCCAGGCATTATGTAGAACAGCTGAAAATCATAGGGGCGCAGTCCGGAGACAATGTCACCATGCTCTCCGCGCCGCCGCAGTTATCCGATTAAATCTCCGGGCGCCTGTTGCGCCCGGATCCCGTTATCGCCCGGTCTGAGCGCATGATGGACGGCAGAAACCGATATCCCATTTATCGCCCGGTCTGTTCAACGGACGCCGGAAAATCAGATAGAAAAGCCGCCGGATCTGCTCCGGCGGCTCTTCAGATTCTGTCCTTTTACACGGTCTCAATTCCCCTTCCGGCTTTTTACCGTGCTCAGCGGGGCATCTCCGTAAGTCCGATCTTCTTCTTCACCTTTCTGAGGGTCTTGTTCGCGGAATAATAAGCTCTCTCCGCGTTCTCCTTGATCACCCTGTCCAGATAGCTCTTGTCCGCGGCGATCTCGGCCATGCGGTCCTGCATGGGCTTCAGAATGCCGACAACCGCCTCTCCCACGGCTTCCTTCAGCTGTCCGTATCCCTGTCCCTGGAACTCGGCGACGGCCTCGTCCGAACTCTTGCCGGTGCAGGTGCAGTAGATATCGAAAAGATTCTTAAGGCCGGGCTGCTCGTCCCTGTAGGCGATGGTCGCCTCCGAATCCGTGATGGCGCGTTTGCATTTGCGGCGGATCGTATCCGGATCATCCATCAGATAGATGGAAGCGTTCGGATTCTCATCCGACTTTGACATCTTCTTCGAGGGGTCCTGCAGGGACATGATCTTCGCTCCCACCTTGCCGATATAAGGCTCCGGGATCGCGAAAACATCCCCGTAGATGCTGTTGAAGCGCTGCGCGATATCGCGCGTGATCTCCAGATGCTGCAGCTGATCCTGGCCGACCGGAACCACGTCTGTCTGATAGAGGAGGATATCAGCCGCCATCAGAACCGGATAAGTGAAAAGACCGGCGTTTACATTGTCCGCGTGTTTGGCGGACTTGTCCTTGAACTGCGTCATGCGGCTCAGCTCGCCCATATAGGTAAAGCAGTCAAGGATCCACGCAAGCTCCGCGTGGCAGGGCACGGAGGACTGAAGATAGAGGCAGTTCTTTTCCGGATCAATCCCGGCTGCGATATAGAGGGTCAGAAGAGCGCGGGCTCTTTTACGGAATTCCGCCGGATCCTGTCGCACCGTCAGAGAGTGCAGATCCATAACGCCGTAATAGCACTCGTATTCGTCCGCCAGGCTGACCCAGTTCTTAAGCGCTCCCAGATAATTGCCGAGTGTCAGATTCCCGGTCGCCTGCATACCGCTGTATAAAACCTTGTGATCCTTGTTCATCTCCTCTGTCTCTCCTCTTCTAAACAATCATAATTTAAAGAATATTTTATCAGCGCATCTTTCCGCCCTTCAGATAATAGTCCCGGACGAATCGGAAGCACTCCTTCTCTCCTTTTTCCGCCAGAATCTTAAGCATCCTTTCAAGCTCCGCGGCGGTTCTTTCATCCATCAGCTGCTTTGCCCTGCCGGCGCCGAAATAACTCAGGGGTGCCTGATCCGTATAGTTTTCTTTCATATACGTCTTGGAAGCGGCGATCCGGTCCATCAGCATCTCCGCCACATAACGGCGCGGCATGCGGACCGGCTGAACAGGCGCCTTGCCCGTCCGGACGGCTTCAATGCTGTAATCCGTCCAGTATTCATAATGATGGCGGTTCCGCCCCTTGTGGTGCATCCAGGCTTCTGAATAGCCCTTCTTCACCCGCTCCCCGTTGTTCGGACTCTGCACGCCGTTCTGATAGAAGCGGACACCGTTCAGAAATTCCGTCGGCGAAAACTTGGACAGGTCGTGAGTCAGTCCCTGCCGGTAAAGGCCCACCTGAAAACAACCTTCCGCCACAAGCCTCTTATGGTGCAGAACCGTGCGCAGATGGCCCAGCGCTTTCTCTGCGGTCAGGATCCCGTCTGTCGGGGTCCCCGCGATATGCGCCATGCCGTCGCCGCCGGCGGCCTGCTTTTTATCTGTCTCCGTCTGTCCCATTGAACCTGATCCTTTTTATGATCTACCCGGCCAGAATGATCACGGTGCGTCCGGGTACGGTGATTGATTTTACCATAGCCTCATCTTTGTCCTGCCCGTTCTCCTCGATCTCCGTGAACCGGTCCTCTCCCGTATTCAGGATAACGTGCCATTCTCTCTCATGGGGAAGATAGGGCAGCGCCAGTTTCTGCTCCTGCCAGTGCAGGTTGTAGGCCGCATAGACGCAGCTGAATTCCCGGCCGCTTTCTTCCCGCACGCTGTACATCAGGCCGATGGCCCTGTCCTGCTGGTCAAAGGAAGCAAACCAGGCATTGCTCCCGTGGCAGGAAAAGTCCGGGAAAAATCCCCCGCTGTTTCCGCCGGAAAGCTCCGTCTCCGTATGCAGAACCGGATAAGCCTTTCTCAGGGCAGTCAGCTTCTTCACAAACTCCGTCAGTTCCCTGGACATCCTGGTATCCGGCCAGTCCAGCCAGGTCTGGTCTGAATCTATGCAGTAGGCATTTGAATTGCCGTCCTGGGAATTCCCCATCTCGTCCCCGGCCAGGAGCATCGGCGTTCCCTGGGACAGCAGCAGAATGGCCAGGGCATTTTTGATCTGCCTCAGGCGCAGGCGGGAAATCTCCTTCTTCCTGCAGGGTCCCTCGACGCCGCAGTTCCAGGAATATTCCGTGGGAGCGCCGTCATGGTTCTGTTCCCCGTTTGCCTCATTGTGCTTGTCATTGTAAGAGACCAGGTCCATCAGCGTAAAACCGTTGTGGGATGTGATGGCATTGACCACGGCCGAATCCTTCGGATTATAGCGGACCCGGTCCACAAAAGCCTTCAGCTGGTTTTCGTCCCCCTTCAGCAGCTGCCTCACGTCATTGCGGAAGCCGGCATTGCACTCCGCAAGGTTTCTGAACCTGTAAGGCCTTCCCTTGGGGTACATCCGCCTGGTGTCAAAATAGTCCGAAATCAGCTTCACATCGCTCAGGGCCGCGCTCTTGACGGCGGAATTGATATCGTCCTGATTCCCTGTCAGATAGAAACCGTCCATATGATAGACCTGTCTCCACCACAGAAGACATGATCTGACGAAAGCGATATCCATCCCGTCCGGGAAAGACATCTCCATGATCACTTCCATGCCCGCCTCGTGAAAACTGCGGACCATCGCGCGCAGCTCATCCTCCGGCCGGTCAGAGGCGCTGTAAGAACGCTTGGGAGCAAAAAACCAGCCCGGGCCAAAGCCCCAGTAATTCAGCTTTCCTTCCCTCTTCCCGCTTTCTGCCTGCAGCTGCGGATCCTTCGGGACCGGCTTTTTCTGCCGGCTCTGTGCCGGAAGCTCTTCCTGTCCGTTTTCCTGAACAGCGATCGCCGACTGCGGAAGCGCGGTTCCCGCGATCAGCTCGCGGAGGCCTTCCGGTCTCCAGCCAAGCCTTCTGTCGTCTTCCGTAATCTCATCAAATTCGTAGATCGGCAGAAGTACGACCGCCGTGACGCCCAGGCTTTTCAGGTAGGGGATCTTCTCGGCAAGCCCGCTGAAGGTCCCTTTCGCCTTCACCTTTGAATTTCTGTGTTTTGTAAAACCGCGCACATGCAGCTCATAAAAGACAGATTCACTGTACGGGATCCTGAGTGCCTCCCGGTCATCCCCCCAGTCAAATTCCGTCCTGATAAAACCGCCCCGCACATGGTGGGGACCGCGCGCTGACCGGTCACCGAACCGGTCCAGTCCGGCCACAACCTGCGCGGCGGGATCCGTCACGATCCGTCCGCCGATCTTATAATTATATTCCAGCTGCTCCGCGGGAATCCCCGAAACAAGCATGGCGGATATTCTCCCCATGCTGGGCTTCTCCGGGAACGGAATCTCGCAGCTTACCTCCTCGCTCCCCTTTTCATAGAGAAGCAGGGACGCCTTCTTTCCTTCCGGAACCACTGCGGAAAACAGGATGCCGGAAGCTGTCACATCGGTATGGGGAACAGAACTGCTGATCTTCAGATCGCTTATATATGATACTGCAGGTTCCCAGTTCACGTAAAACTCCTTTCTGACAGGCTTTCCGCGTTCCGAAAATGCTTCCCATGCCACAATGGCAGGCATTTCCGGGCTTTCTTAACGAAAAGCCGCCCCGCATATTATCATCCCGGCCCGGATGTTTCCCCCGGCCGGGCTGCCTTTCTTTCGTCCCACCCGTAAAACGAATCACAACCATTATAACACAGCATGTTCATAAGAAAAGTACAAGTCGGAAACTTTTCAGTACGGTCATTATGATTCACGGCCCGGATCACGGTCAATATCAATTCTGGCCTGACAAAATTGCGTGCGGGCACGGGACTTGGAATACGGCGCGGGATCAGTATGCGGGCATGGATCAGCTTTCGGAAAATGAGAATTTCACCCTGTGAACCTCTGTCTCAAAGGCCCCGAGAACAGGCAGGGTGCCGTTCCGGCGTTCCTCCTGCCGTCCCATGATATAGCAGTTGGTCGGCTCCAGGCCGAGCACATAGTCGCCGCTTGCCATGCTTCTCCACTGGGTCAGCACGGGCAGCGTATCCCCGCTCCAGGTCATGGTCATGCGGACGCCGATTTCCGGATTGACCAGCGCCGCGGTGAATTCTTTCTTCATCTTATGGAAGAATACCCGCTCCTCCTCGCTGTCGATGGGGCTGTCAAAGCGGCAGCATTTCTCAAGGCCGGTCTTTGCGAATTCCGTGCGGGGAATCGTCTCCCTCTCTTCGGGAAGGATCAGCTCCGCCTTCTCGCTCAGCATCGGATAACCGAAATTGCAGTGATAGATCTGCATGATCTCTTCCGCTCTGGGCGTCAGGTTGGTCAGTTCATCCTCCACCGTGATCTCAGACCCGTAGATCGGAATGCGGATTGTCCGCTTCAGCTCCAGGACATGCCCGAACAGGGCGGTCTCCCTTACGGTTCCACGGATTCTGATTTCGTCCCCTTCCGCTTCCGCGCAGACCTGTTCCGCCGGCAGGCTGTGATAACGGCCGTGCATGGGCTGCCATTCCCCGTTGTCGTCCCGGTTGCCCGGGCCTGCCGTTCTGAGGCCGCAGGTATAAAGGAGCCCGCCCGGGAAGGTATTCAGGAATTCACTCTCATAAGGCGCGATCACGGCCGGGCTGTCATAGCCGTTTTTGCACATCCAGGACATATTGATTCCTTTATACCGGGTCTGACCGATATCAAGACCCGCGTCCGGCAGAATATCCAGCTGAAGGCCTCCGGCCGTGCATACCTCGATGATCTGCGTTCCCCTGGCCTTCCCCTCCGCCGCTGTGAGCCTGCGCAGGGTATAAAGCTGGCGGGGATTTCCGATGTATCCTCTTCTCTCTTCTTTCAGCATTGTCTGATCTCTCCTTATCTCTGTGGCGGCCCGGCCTGATATCACAGGCGCAGCCTGGCATCTGATTGCGGTATGGCTCTGCCTTTGATTGCAGCATGCTCCGGCCTTTGATTACGGCATGGCCCGGACTCCGGTTACGGTACAGCCCGGACTTTGATTGCGGCATGGCCCGGCCTGCCGGCTACAAAACGGTTGCATTTTTATCCGGCAGCAGTATAATAAACTCCAACATATCACGAATAGCGAAGTAGGAAAAAGCGCGTTAAGTTTTCAGGGATGGGGAGTCGCCCTGAACCGAAAAGCCTCACGGAAATCTCCGTGCAGGCTTGCGGTGCTTCTTCCGCACCCGTTGCTGCATGTATGAGACATCTCTATATGTGGGGGCGGTTTTGCATAATGGAGGTACATGTATTATGCAGAAACGAAACCTCAGAACCGACTGGAGCACGTTCACCGTGGTCTCGCTCGGCCTTCTTGTCGCCGCGCAGATCATTCTCACCCGCCTTCTGGCAGTAAATATCGGCGGATTCGGCAGGATCACTTTCGGTCCCGTCGCCATAATCATGGCAGGCCTCTGGTTCGGTCCGGCCGCCGGAGCTCTTACCGGGCTTACCGCCGATCTTCTGGGCTGCCTGATCCAGGGGTACGCGGTCAACCCGCTGATCACCCTCGCCGCAGTCTGCTGGGGCGTCGTTCCGTCCTTCTTCAAGCCTTCATCCCGAATAAAAAACGCCCGCCGGATGGCCGTCCTCGCGGCAGGCATCCTGCTGACAGGCGTTCTTTCCACTCTGCTGTTTAATACGATGGGGCTGGTCCTGATCCTGGGTTATAATTTCTACGCAATCATGCCGACGCGGCTGATCCAGTTCGCCGTCATGATCCCGATGTATATCGTCGTGACCATTCTGCTTTATTTCAGTCCCGTCACAGACATCGTCCGGCAGTCAGCCCGGCCCCGAAAAACTGTCTGAGGCATACAGACAGGGCAGCCTGCGCTGCCCTTTTTTATTTTCCGCCCAGCATCCCCATTAATACATCCATCAGATTTCCGCCGCCGGACCCTGAAGAAGCAGAGGAAGAATTCCCCTGGGCAAGGCTCCCGAGAAGCGTCTCCAGAACACTGCTTTCCTTTTTGGACGAAGAGGACTGCGTGTCGGCGCCAAGCAGCATGCGGACGATGGACTGAACCCCTTCTTCCGCCCCCCGGTAGGCCTTAACCACTCTCTTCTCTTCAGCAGAGAGCTTAAGGGTGGAGGAGGAAGAAGCAGTCTTCGCGCTGCTCCCTGTCTTGGAAGCGGAAGATCCGGTCTTTGCGCTACTTCCTGTTTTGGAGGAAGATCCGGTCTTTGCGCTGCTTCCTGTTTTGGAGGCGGAAGATCCGGTCTTTGCGCTGCTCCCTGTTTTGGAAGCGGAAGATCCGGTCTTTGCGCTGCTTCCTGTCTTGGAGGCGGAAGATCCGGTCTTTGCGCTGCTTCCTGTCTTGGAGGCGGAAGACCCTGTTTTCGCGCTGCTTCCGCTCTTTGCGGCATCCAGAAGAGACTTCTGGGTCACTCCCGTTGCTTTGGCGATCTCCTTGAGAACAGCCTGGGTGAAATCTTTCCTGCCCCGCTCGGCCATGCTGATGTCATCCGCGCTGACCCCTTTGATCTTCCGCGCCAGCTGCTCCTGGGTAAGCCCTGCTGCCGTCCGCGCTTCCTTAATCAGAGTTCCAACTGTTTTTCCCGCCATAGAATGCCCCTCCTTCTGAATGTTCTGTTAATCCGGCCCTGTAATTCACGGCCCATGCCATCTCATCTGTTCCGCCGCAGCGGAACCGCTTTATAAGAAAACGCTTACATAAAGACTTTACCAACGGCTATTGCAAATCAATCAGCGTTTTCCTGAATTTCTTTACCAGATTCCCGGAATCAGCCTGTATCTCACCCGGTCCATATAATCTCTGTAGCCCTCAAGCTCTTCCGACAGCAGCCGCTCCTCCTCCAGCAGCCGCCTGCCCAGAAGAAAGGGAACGGGCAGAAAAGCCGCCGCCGCAATCCATGAATCAAGCAGCAGAGGCGCGGCCATGAAAAAAAGACACGCCCCGGCATACATGGGATGCCGCACGATTCCGTAAGGTCCCGAATCCACTGCCCTCTGGCCCGTCTGGACTTCCACCGTCCTGGAAAGGAACGGATTCTCCTTCGCGGTCCGCAGACAGATCCCGCAGCCGGCCAGCATCACACATGCGCAGAAGACCTTTCCAGGCAGAGGCAGCTTCGTCCAACCGAAGCGTTCATCAAGCCCTGCCAGAATCAGGCCGGCATTAAACAGGATGCCGATGAGCAATGCAATTTTTGACTGCCGCCCGGAGCGTTCCCGCAGCTTCATGCGTTTTTGAAGAAGTCCCGGGTTCTGCCTGAAAAGCCATAAACCGCCGAAAAGAAGCGGCAGAAAAAACAGGCTCAGAAAAACCCATCCTTCCGGATACTCAGACGTTCCCGCAGGGAAAAAGATCAGAAAAACGGTCTCGGTCAGGAACAGGAAAAATAATCCCGCCGCTTTCCGCCAAAGTCTCATATCACCTCCGCCGCCTGTTCTGCATCTTCTTTCACCTGCTGCATCTATATATGTATATTGCCACGATTAAAGGAAGTGCACAACCGGAAAATGGAAAAAGCCGCGCGTCAAAAGGCCCTGCTTCTGCATCAGGCCACATAGGCATACATCAGAATATAATGGCAGAGACTGCCGCCCATGACAAACAGATGGAAGATCTCATGACTTCCGAAGGTTTTGTGCCTGGCGTTGAATAACGGCAGTTTCAGCGCGTAGATGATGCCGCCGGCTGTGTAGATCAGTCCGCCCGCGAGAAGCCATCCGAAGGCCGCGCCGCTTAAATCCCGGAAAATGGTGGACAGGGCGAAAACACAGACCCAGCCCATTCCGATGTAAAGCAGTGAGGAAAACCATTTCGGGCAGCTGATCCAGAACAGTTTGATCAGGATGCTCACGGCCGCGATGGCCCAGACCGCAATGCACAGATTTCTCCCGGTGGGCTGTTCCAGCACCAGCAGGCATACAGGCGTATAACTGCCCGCGATCAGAAGAGAGATCGCGCTGTGATCCAGCTTCTGCAGAATCCGGTTTACCTTCCGGGAAATGTCAAAAGTATGGTAGATCGTACTGGCCGCGTAGAGCGCAACCATGCAGATCATAAAGACGGCCATGCAGGCCGGATACCGCATGTCCCCGTGCCGGGACGCCTTCGAAAGCAGCGGCAGCATGGCCGCGCAGGAAAAGGACATGCCGATAAAATGTGTGACAGCGCTTCCAGGATCTTTTATCTTTCCGTTCATCTGAAATCCTCCCCTCATGTGATATTACTCTCGAAACTGTTTTATATAGTTTTGAAAACTACTTAATACAGTTTTATAATACACTTTCCTGGAGAATATTTCAATAGCTGCTGACCGGATCCGCCGCAACAGCCAAATCCCTGACCGGTTCTGCTGCAGCAGGCCGTATTCCTGTACGGTTCCGCCACAGCAGGCCGTATTCCTGTACGGTTCTGCGGCAGCAGCCGCATCCCTGCCCCGCCGGGAGCAGAACATGAAAAAGCGCTTCATTCAAGCCGGAATTTCAGGCCGGCCTTTCCATTTTCGTAAGACAGATCCAGCATTGCCCCGTTTATCATAAAGAAGTGGGGCACCGTATGCCCTATGTCTGCCTCCCAGATCACGGGAATATCCGGCAATGCTTTCAGGATTCCCTCTTTGTAGGTCATGCCGGTATCAGAAGATTCCACCAGTGTTCTTCCGATCAGGACGGCTTTTGTTGTTCCTGCGTCGATCCAGCCAGCGTAGCGCATCTGCAGGAGGGTCCTGTACAGGGCTTCGGCGCTCAGGGCAAAATTGTCAAAATACCAGATCAGTCCGTCACCGCCGTAACGGCTGAGAAATGCCTTCGTCCCGTCATATCTGGTCCCGATCAGGTCCTTCAGGACGTCGATGCATCCGCCGATGCATCGGCCGGAAACATGTATGCGCTCCGCGGAAGCCTGATAAGCCGTCGGCTCGTTGAAAATGATCTGATCCGTCTCCCAGGTATCTCCTTTCATATAAGCCGGAAAAGAATGCTGCTCAGGTATCCCGCCGGAAAGCAGGCAGATGGCATTTTCCAGATAATCCGGACGGAATGTGGCCGGATCATAGTATTTCTCATCCTTCTCATCCACGGCATAGGTTATCATGTCAAAGCTGCCCGCATTGAATCCGTAGATACTTGCCACATCATAAAGGGTTGTATAGGGATAGAGAAGGCCTGTCGGGTCGGAATAACCCATCAGCCATTTCGGATTCCCGCTGAGCGCCTCCCAGTCCGTATATGGCAGCATCTCCGAGAGAAAATCGCCGCCGCTGGCAGCCATTACCATCTTCACGTCAGGGCTTCTGAACAGCTCATTCAGTTCCTTTCCCCGTGTCACAGCGTCTCCGCCCCGCATATCATTTAAACGGACAGAAGCTGTCTCCCGGGTCCTGAAGCCCGCTTTGTGAATCGCCCTCATGGAGGCGTCGAAGCTTTCCTCCTTGCGTCCCACGCCCGCGCTCGGGGCGCAGATTCCGATCAGGTCCCCCTTTGACAGAAATTCCGGATATCTCATATATTCTCCTTTCTTCTATCTGCGCAGGAACACGCTCTGTCTGCAGCGTTCCGTTTCCCGCATATCTGCGGGATCATTCCCCGTCCGCAGGGTTCCCGCTCCTTCCATATCTTGCAAGCTCATAATCAGTGTGCAGCGCTTTCATTTCCTCCGTATCCGGCAGGTTCGCCAGTCTCTCCATCTCCGACGGAGTCTCATGCAGGCCCGGGGCTTCCTTCCTGTAGCGGAGGATCGTTCTGCGGTAGCGCCGGCGGATCCGGTTTTTCTCCCTCTCTCCGGCACCTGCCCGCAGGCCGGACCGGATCCGGAGCGACACTCTTTCCTCCTGCAGAAGCGATTCGATCTCGTCCCCGTTTTCCGTATCCCGGACCCGGAAGGAACGGATGGCTCTTTGCAGCATCCGGACCAGGAAGGCGGCGATCAGGAAAATTCCAAGGGCCGTCAGGACATTTTCAAGAATTGTGAAAAAAACCTGCAGCCACACAGGCGGCTCCCGGCCCTCTTCCCCCATCAGCATCTGCAGATCCATGAGCTGCTCCATCTGCGCTTCCTGCTGAAAGCCGCTTATGATATCTTCCGTACCGCTTTCCCGGATTTCCGGAAGCGTCAGGAAGATCCTGCCGGAACTGCTCAGCGCTGCCAGACCCGCAAAAAGCCCGGAGGCAATCAGGACTGCGGCGAGAAAGATGCCTGTGAGGCGGCGGATTCTCACAGAGGGAACATTGCTGACGTGCAGCATTTTCTCCAGGTAGTCCGACCTGTTTTTCATAAAACGGTAGGGAAAGACAAGGAAAAAATAAAGTACGGCACCTGCCAGGGCAACATTTCCAAGTCCCCTGCTGTGGGCAAAAAGGGACACGATATAAAGGCAGAGAAAGAAAGCCAGAAACTGCAGCCAGGGCTGCGGGAGGAAATAATCGTCCCCGGTCCAGCTTAAATCCTGCATCCTTTTGGCGCGGATCCTTTCGTTATCATTGAAGCGCATCTGAAGGGCATCATAAGCATACAGCAGCATGAAAACCAGGCTCAGATAAGCGCCCGCTCCCGCATAGGGGATCTTCAGCACCGTGCCGAGGAGAAAACGCTCTCCCAGAAAGCAGGCGCCCGCGCAGGCGGTCACGCACAGAAAATACAGCCCCAGCGAGCGCAGTTTTTTCTCGGCCAGATACAGAAGACCGGCAGGCAGGACAGGAAAAAGGGAAAGCAGAAAGGCGGGAAGAAGTTTCCCTTCCATCAGCTCCGCGACAGGTCCGTCCACGCCTTTTTCAATCACCTGGCAGAGGAGGGGGAAAAGGGCCGCCGCCGGAACCGCCAGATGGAGCCGGCGCACCGCAGCCATATACCAGCGGTCAAATGTCTGCAGATTCATCCCTTTCCTCCTTCCGTTTTTTCTGTCAGCGGCAGGATGCTGAGGGAGCCTTCCCTCTCGGGCCGCCGCTGATCGGCGCTTCTTGCGGGAACAACTAAAAGTCCGGTTCTTTCCCGTCCGAGCCATTCCCGGATTCCGGCGCGCAGAAGGCCCGAATCATTGGCGGAGATAAAGACGAACACTTCATCCCGGTTCAGGCCCGCTTTCTGCTGAGGCAGCAGCGGCAGATAATCGGGAAGCGGAATGACCGTCATGCCGTCCGCCTCAAAATCTTCTGTCAGGAAAATCTCCTCCCTTGAAAGCCTGTCCGCCCCGCCGCGGCCGGAAAAGACAGTGCCTCTGTTTTCCCTGCCGGCATTTACAATAAGCACGGCGTCCTGATTCATCCGGCTGAGCGCCCTTAACAGGGACGCGGCGGCGCTGACCGCCATCTCCCTGAGGTCCCAGGCATGCGCCCCCATATCCATAAAAACGTCCAGGATCACAGAGATCCGGAGGGAGCGGACCGAACTGAAGGTATTCACCATCAGCCCGCCTGTCCGCGCCGAGGCTTTCCAGTTGATCGTTTTCATCGGATCCCTGATCGTATAGGAACGGATTCCTGAAAATGAAAAGGGATCCTCATAGATTCTCCGCGCGCTTTCCAGCTCTCCGCAGAGCGTTTCAACCGCCTTCAGGACCGGTTCCACCTTCATTCCTGCCGCGTAGACATACAATCCCGGATCATTCTCCTGCCTGTCCGGATCGGTCAGGTATTCCTGCCGGAAGAAAAGCGAGGGCGCATGAAGCGAAAGCTGGCTTACGCTGTAGAACCCTCTTCTGCGCGCGGTGACATGATAACGGCGCAGGATCCGTTCCATTCCCAGGACCGCGAAAAGATCTCTTTTGTAGATATAGTCGCTCTCCTGTATATTTTCCGCGTCCGTGAACTTAAGGCCGCGCTGGACCCGGAAGCCGACCTCCAGGACCGGAACCGGGAGACTCTTGCGGTTTTCGATCAGCTCGGTCAGTTCTCCTGTCTCGCCCGCGTAGATATAGGATTCCGAGAACGACACCCGGACCATGAGCGCCTTCATCCACCTTCCGGCATAGAAGGCATCCAGGAGGAAAACGATCGCCGCGGCACCGATCAGAAATACAGCAATCACCTTATCTCCTCCAGTTCTCCGTCGGCACAGGGACGCTGCCAAGGGCTGCCCTGATCCTGTCCTCCTTCTCTTCCTCCGTGCCGCCGCTCAGCAGAAGGCATCTGTGGGCGAGCACAGGCATCGCAAGGTCCTTGACATCCTCGGGCACCACATAATCCCGTCCCTGCGTCATGGCATATCCCTGGGCGGCGCGCACCAGGGCAAGGGTTCCTCTGGGACTTACGCCCTCCCCCGCCAGTTCTCCGGCTCCCGAACGGGTCGCCTGAACCAGCGCCGCAATGTAGGCGCGAAGGTCCGCATGGACAAAAATCTTTCTGCATTCCCGGCGAAGGGCGCTGATCTCTTCCGCTCCCGCGCAGGGGATGACCCTGCTGAGAGGCTCGTCTTCGATGAAGCGGTCAATCATGGCGCATTCTTCCTTCTGGTCCATCTTTCCCATCCGGATCCGCATCAGGAAACGGTCCATCTGCGCCTCCGGGAGCGGATAGGTCCCCAGGGTTTCAACAGGATTCTGGGTTGCCGCCACAAAGAAAGGATCCGGAAGCGTCCTGGTCACCCCGTCCACCGTCACCTGGCCCTCCGCCATGCATTCCAGAAGGGCGGACTGGGTGCGGGGCGTCGCGCGGTTAATCTCATCCGCAAGCAGAATGTTGGTGAATACCGGTCCCGGCCGGAATACAAATTCAGACTTCCCCTGATGATAATAATTCAGTCCCGTCACATCGCTGGGCAGCAGGTCCGGCGTAAACTGGATCCGGCTGAAATCAGCCCCCATGCTCAGGGCCAGCGTTCTGGCCATGACCGTTTTCCCCGTGCCCGGCATATCTTCCAGCAGAACATGTCCGCCGGCGGCAAGGGCTGTAAGAAGGAGCCGGATCGGCTCCCTGCGCCCGATCAGAACCGATTCCATATTTTCCTGGATCTTTTTCAGAACTTCCATAGCCATAATCATTTCTCTCCAAACTCCGGACCTGCCTGCATCTTCCCGCACAGGCACTGCTCTTCATTCATTTCCATCCCCGCCTCTGATCCGAGGGAATCCTGCCGCTCATCCGCCGGCAGAGCGCACGGTGTCAGACAATAAAAGCCCAGGACAGATCCGCTGTCACCTGTGTCTGAAGGGCATCGGCAGACAGATCTTCAGGCTCCGGCAGCTCCAGCGGCAGATGGAATTCTTCCTCAGCCCCCGTTCCGTCCGGATCCAGGGTCCAGAGCTGTGTCCGTTCCAGGATTGTCCTGCCGTCTGCCGTCACCGTGACATACAGAGGCACTGTCAGGGAGCCTGCTGTTTCCTCCAGGTCGGACGGCTTTGCCACATAATGCGGAAGCAGCCCGCTGTAATCCCCGATCTCAGCCCGGAAGCTGATCTCAAGAATTCCGTCCTTAAGATCCGTCCGCAGATCCCGGATATGAACTTTGCTTTCCCCTTCCTTCGTTTCCTGCCCGGATACAGTTTCTTTTACGGATACCGCATCCTTCCCGGCGGCATTCTCCTGCCCTGATACCGCATTCTTTCCGGCGGCATTCTCCTGCCCTGATACCGCATTCTTTCCGGCGGCATTTTCCTTCCCGGATGCAGTTTCCTTCGCGGATGCAGTTTCCTTCCGGATTGCCGCCTCATATGCGGAAACATTTTCCATCAGATAGCCGAATGCCTCCTTCAGATACGGAAGGAAGAAAGCCGCGCTGTGTTCCCCGTTGTCGATCTCAAACCGGTAGTCCACGCCCAGCTCATCCAGCTTTCTGGCGTAGGGAATGTGGACCAGGTCAAATGTATACGCG
>ODAI012109460.1_pt1 | contig 16436 bp, 13 predicted proteins | sample 1539321 | NCBI WGS metagenome assembly ODAI01 (sample SAMN02144231, study PRJEB22623) | gut metagenome | biome: sheep rumen | host: Ovis aries | place: New Zealand | reverse complement strand
CATCCGCTACTTCATGACCATCCCCGAGGCCTGCAACCTCGTCCTCGAGGCCGGCGCCATGGGCGAGGGCGGCGACATCTTCGTCTTCGACATGGGCAAGCCCGTCCGCATCTACGACATGGCTCGCAAGATGATCCAGCTCTCCGGCATGCATGGCATCGAAATCAAGGAGATAGGCCTCCGTCCGGGCGAGAAACTCTACGAGGAACTCCTCGCCACCAAGGAGAACACCATCCCCACCTACCACCCCAAAATCATGCGTGCCCAGGTGCGCCGCTACCCCATCGACGCCATCGACCGCGAGTACGACGACCTCTGGCACATCCTCGAGGGCATGGACGACATGGCCATCGTCGCCAAGATGAAGGCCATCGTCCCCGAGTTCCTTTCAAATAACTCAATTTACTGTAAATTAGATACTTGCCCCCCCCCCTCAGCGCTCTGAATGAGTAGGTTACCACTATGCGACTACGCTTCCTCTTCCGCTACTTCCTCACCTGGCTCCTCATCTTCGTCACCCAGAAGATAGTCTTCATGCTTGTCAACATGGGCCTGGCCGACGGCGCTCCCTTTGGGAGTTGTGTCGCCGCCCTGTGGCATGGCCTCCGGCTCGACGTCACCACCGCCTCCTACCTCGCCATCCTGCCCACCCTCGTGGTGCTCGTCAGCTACTTTTCCCGCCGCTTCCCGCTGCGCAAGGTGCTGGTGCCCTACTACTGGCTCACTGCCGTGGTCATCGCCATCGCTTTCTTGGCCGACACCATCCTCTACTTCTTCTGGGGAGCCAAGCTCGACGCCAACGAGCTGCTCTATGTGGCCAAGCCCAAGGACATGCTCGCCAGCCTCCCCGTTTGGCAGGCCGTCCTGGCCTTCGTGCTGATGGGTGCCGTGGCCTGGCACTACTTCCGCCGTCAGCGCCATGCCACGCCCCGCGAGCTCGCCGCGCCGCGCTCGCGCCTGGCCTTCCTGTGGGTGCTGCCCCTGGCCGGCCTCATCTTCCTCGGCATGCGTGGCGGCATCACCCAGTCCACCGCCAACCCCTCCTATGCCTACTTCTCGCCCCACCAGTTCTGCAACCACGCCGCCCTCAATCCTACCTTCAACATCCTCCACTCGCTCTTCAAGGCACAAGATTTGGAGAAAGAGTTCGACTCCTACACCGATTCTGAGCTCGACGCCATTTTGGGCGACGCCTACGAGCCCGACCAGGCCGTCTCCGACACCCTGCTCGCCCTGCGGCGCCCCAATGTGCTCTTCATCGTCTGGGAGGGTGCCGGTATGGCGATGGTGGGCGCCGACTCCGTGGCCCCCTGCCTTCAGGCCCTGCGCCGCGAAGGTGTGTGGTTCTCCAACTGCTATGCCAACAGCTTCCGTACCGACCGCGGCATCCTCTCCGTCCTCAGCGGCTGGCCCGGCATGCCCACCCTCTCGCTCATCAAGCGCACCGACCTCTGTCGCTGCCTCCCCTCCGTGGCCTCCTCGCTCCGCAGCGAAGGCTATGCCACCAGCCTCACCTATGGCGGCGATGTCGACTATGCCAATATGCGCCTCTATTTCAACGAGACGGGCTTCTCCACCGTCCGCGGCAGCCATTTCTTCCCCGCCAGCCAGAACACCAGCGCCTGGGGTGTGCACGACCAGTATCTGCTCTCCGACGTGCTTATCCCCGCCGAGCGTCCCTTCTTCTCCGCCGCCCTCACCCTCAGCAGCCACGAGCCCTGGGAGGTGCCCATGCAGCGGTTGGAGCATCCACGGTGGAACTCCTTCGCCTATACCGATTCCTGCCTTGGCGCCTTTGTCGACCGGCTGAAAGCCTCCCCCCTGTGGGACAGCCTCCTGGTGGTCATCCTGCCCGACCACGGCATCACCTATCCGGGTGTCCACTCCACGGCCGACCTCCGCGTCTCCCACATCCCCATGCTTTGGGTCGGCGGTGCCCTGGCCAAACACGGTGAATACGATATGCTCCTCAACCAGAGCGACCTCGCCGCCACCTTGCTGGCACAGATGGGTGTCGACATATCCGACTTCACCTTCAGCCGCAACGTCTTCAGCCCCTCCTTCCCGCAGCGGCGCCGGTTCGCCATGCATGCCGACAAGAACGGCGTCACCCTCATCCAGCCCGACGGCCACTGGGTCTACGACTGCGTAAGCCGCACCCTGCAGCCCGCCTCCGAGCCGCATCTGCGCTTTGTCGAGGCCAGCCTGCAGCGTCTCTACCAGACCACCGCCGCCCTGCCGCGCCAGGCTAGGGGCCGACAATAGCCACCGTGCGCCGCAGTGTCTGCCGTGTGCCTTGGGAATTGTAAAGTTTGATTGTCATCATGTAGCGCCCTTGCCGCAGGGGGGCGTCGCCTTCGCCGCGTCCGTTCCAGCGGAGGGTGCCGTGCGTGCCCAGCAGCGCGTTGTCCAGCAGTTTGCGCACAGGGTGCCCCGCCGCATCGTGGACATCGATGCTGGCGTAGACATCGCCGTCGTCCAGCGCGTATTCAATCGTCAGCTCGTCCTGGTAGCCGTCGCCGTCGGGCGAAAGCAGCTCCGACGAGAAGGCGAAGCCGGCCTCCTCGGCCACATATTCCGTGCTCTGCGAGTTGGGCTGGGTAGGGGTGCCGTAGCCCGATGTCGAGGCGGCGGAGAACCAGTTCCCCGCCTCGTTGCAGGGCCTCTCGAAACTCCTCCGCTCCAGGCTTACACCCGCCTTGTTGCGCAGCAGGCGGCTGTGCATGGCGGGGCTGTAGTCCAGCCGCTCGGTGGCGGTGCCGTCGGCCGTGGCCACCACCACCGCGCCGCCCTCGTTGGGATACGGCGGCAGGCTGCATTCCACCACCTTGCTCGCCTGCGTGCCGGCATAGTTCGTCGCTACCGACAGTGCATCCTTGGTCAGCACCACGTAGTCGTGTGCCGCCACCTGGCGGGAGGGTAGGGGGTAGTGCGTCCCCAGCGAGTCGCCCTGCCAGCGGACGATCGTGTATTCAGCCAGGTCCACGGGCGTGGCCGTCGGATTATAGAGCTCAATGTATTCCGCCTCGCCGCTCCGCGGCTGGTAGAGCACCTCGCTCAGCAGCAACCCGCTCTGCCCCCTTGCACCCCCTGCCGATGCCATCAGCAGCGCCAGTAGGGTATGGTGTTTTGTCCACTTTTTCATGCTGCAAAATTACGAATAAAATCCATACTCTTCAAAAAAATGTTTATCCGCGCCGAACTCCGCCGGAGTGCCTCCCGGCGGAGACGCGTTTTTCGGGATTGACATTCCAGCCCCAGGACGCAATATTGTATACAGACATACCCTGATGGCACATATTTCGCTATGCATATATCGCTTTATGAATCGCGGATCGGCAGACGGATACAAGTGCCATGCTATGAAGTCTGGAATACCTCATCGGGAGTGGCACCCACCTGTCGGTCCGCTGTTTTTCGCCGCAGGTGCCCCCCCCCTGTCCGCTATTGTCCGCTCGGGCGGACAATAGCGGACAATGCCCTCCTATTCCCCTAGAGAACCCCTACCGTCTCCCTACCGTTTCCCATCCAAAATGGACAAAAATGCCCCGATTTGGCCCGCAAAACGGCTCCTTTAATATCGAATTGTGCACATGAATCGGGTGCCTGACGCACGGTGTTGTCCGGGCATCCACCCGAAAAGGGTCGTTCACCTGCCAGTCCGTGGCAAAGGGGTTGGGTTGCCGGCGGCTATTCGTGGTCGCGCACCGGCATTTTTGCGCCGAGGCGCATAAGTGCGTCCCACCAGCGGGCCGGCAAGACAGAGTGGAAAAAGAGGATGGTGCCCGAGAGGCGTCCGATTCGATAGCGGGGGCGGGGGTGGGAGCTGTCGACGGCGCGCAGGATGGCCCGTGTGACGACGCGCGGGGGCGAGATGCCGTCGCTGGTGTACATGCTGCGCATCGTGGCAGCCCAGCGTGTGGCGTCGCCTTCGTAGGGGGTGCCTGCGGCAGAGGCCCGCAGATGGTCGGAAGCGATGATTCCCCAGTCGGTTTTGATGGCGCCGGGCTCGATCATCGAGACCTGGATGCCAAAGGGTTCGGCCTCCATGCGCAGAGCGTCGCTGAGGGCTTCTACCGAGTATTTGGACACGTGGTACCACCCTCCGAAGTAGAAGACGGCCCGGCCTGCCACCGACGAGAGGTTGACGATGCGGCCGCTGCGCTGTCGGCGCATGACGGGCATCACCAGCTGGCAAAGGCGTGCCAGGCCAAAGAGGTTGACCTCCAATTGGCGGCGTGCTTCCGCAAGGTTCACTGTCTCGATGGGTCCGAAGTAGCCATAGCCGGCGTTGTTGATCAGCACGTCAATGCGCCCTTCGCGTTCCAGTATGCGCCCCACGCCGTCGGCCATCGTCTGCTCGTCCGTGACATCCATGTGCAGGGGTTCTATGGCGTGCGCCTTGAGGGGTTCCAGGAGTGCTGTGCGGCGTGCCGCGGCATATACCTTGTGCCCGCGCGCGGCAAGTGCCAGTGCTGTGTCGCGCCCGATGCCGCTGCTGGCTCCCGTGATGAGGATTATTTTTTGTGCCATATTATTGCATTTCGGTCTTTGATTGTCATGTGATACGGGCTAAAGAACGCCGTTCATTGCGATTTGTTTTGTCAGGAGCGGAATTTCTTCCCCCGGTGGACTTGGGGGAAATAAAGTGAAATTATTTTTTGCCCGTTGGACAAAAATGTGTACTTTTGCAGTTTCAAAATCAACATGCATATGGCTATTTCGACCAAATCAAAAATCATTACAACCGTCTCTGCCATAGCGGTTTTGGCGTTGGCGGTGTTCTTGTGGTTCCGCTTCCTTTTTGTATACAGTTCGGGGGTCAACGCTGGCGATATCAACTATTTTCAGGAAGAGGGTGTGGTATTCAAGACCTACGAGGGCAAGATGATCCAGAGCGGTTTCAAGTCGGCGGCCGGTGCCGCTCGGTTGCAGAGCAACGAGTTCAAATTCTCGGTGACCGACCAAAAGGTGGCCGACAGTTTGATGCGCTGCTCGGGAAAGCATGTGGAGGTGAAGTGGAAACGTTATCTCGGCACCCTCCCCTGGCGCGGCAACAGCCAATATGTGGTCACCGAAATACTCTCGGTGGAGTAGTCTCATCAATGAAAAAGCAATCCATATAACCCCCTCTCATCACCATGAATCACGGTTTCGACAACGAGAAGTATTTGCGTATCCAGTCAGAGCATATCAAGGAGCGCATCGGCAAATTCGGCAACAAGCTGTATCTTGAATTCGGCGGTAAGCTGTTCGACGACTACCACGCCAGCCGGGTGCTGCCCGGTTTTGAGCCCGACAGCAAGCTGAAGATGCTGACACAGCTGAAGGACGATGCGGAGATAGTAATCGTCATCAGTGCCCACGACATCGAGACCAACAAGGTGCGCGGCGACCTCGGCATCACCTACGATGTCGATGTGCTGCGCTTGCGCGACGCCTTCCTTCAGCGTGGATTTGTGGTCAACAGCGTTGTCATCACCCACTACAGCGGCCAGCCCAGCGCTTCCGCCTACCGTGAACGCCTTGAGCGCCTCGGGATCAATGTCTATTACCACTACATTATAGAGGGGTATCCCACCAATGTGGAACTCATCGCATCGGACGAGGGATTTGGCAAGAATGACTACGTGGAAACCACGCGCCCCTTGGTCGTCATCACCGCCCCGGGACCCGGCAGCGGCAAGATGGCTGTGTGCCTCAGCCAGCTCTATCAAGAAAACCGACGCGGCGTGAAAGCCGGCTATGCCAAGTTCGAGACCTTCCCCATATGGAGCATACCGCTGAAACACCCCGTCAATATCGCCTACGAGGCCGCCACGGCCGACCTCAACGATGTGAACATGATTGACCCCTTCCACCTCGAGGCTTATGGCGAGACGGCTGTCAACTACAACCGCGACATCGAAATCTACCCTGTACTCAACGCCCTCTTCGAAAGCATCTACGGCGAGAACCCATACAAGTCGCCCACCGACATGGGTGTCAATATGGCTGGCTTCTGCATTGCCGACGATGAGGAGTGCTGCCGCGCCTCGAAGGATGAAATCATACGCCGCTACTACACCGCCCTCTGCAACTATGCCGAGGGAAAGACAAGCCAAAACGAGGTGAACAAAATAGCCCTGCTCATGAAGCAGGCTAAAATCACTACCGACGACCGCCGCACCACCGTGGCCGCCAAGCAGCGCCGCGACCAGGCCGGTGTGCACGCCGCTGCCATCGAACTTGCCGACGGCACCATCATCACCGGCAAGACCAGTGGCCTTCTCGGCGCTTGTGCGGCGCTGCTGCTCAATGTGCTTAAGCATTTGGCCGGCATTGACCACGATGTGAAACTCATTTCGCAGAAGATGATTGAGCCGATTCAGCACACCAAGGTCTCTATGCTCCACGGCAGCAACCCGCGCCTGCACACCGACGAGGTGCTCGTCACGCTGTCCATCCTCAGTCTGCTGGACGACAATTGCCGCCGCGCGCTGGACTGTCTGCCGATGCTCGACGGCTGCCAAGCGCACACTACGGCCATGGCCAGTGAGGTGGATCGTAAGATATTCAAGAAGTTGGGTGTGGGGCTCACCAGTGACCCGGTTCGCAAGACGAGCGGCGAGGATGTTGGTTGACCTCGTGCGGATGCCTAGGCCAAGGCAGCCTCGATGCTCATCTCATACAGTTCGGCGGGGCTGATGCCCATGGCCCGAGCCTGCTTTGGGACGATGCTTTCGGCGCTCTGCCCGGGGATGGCGTTGACCTCGAGGAAGTAGAGTTCACGCTGTTCTTCGTTGTAGATATAGTCGAACCTCACAATGCCGCTGCATCCCAGCAGGTCGTAAAGGCGGTAGGATACCTCTTGGACATGTTTGGCCACCTCGGGTGCCACGTTGGCCGGTGTCACTTCGTCGCTGAAGCCCTCGTATTTGGCAGCATAGTCGAAGAATTCGTGGTCCCCAAGCGGTATGATTTCGGTGACAGGGAACACCAGTTTGTGTTTGAAGTCGGGGTTCCACCCTTCGTATTTGGAGCCTTGCGGAAACTGCATGACGCCGCAGTCCAGTTCGCGCCCGCCGATGAATTCCTCCACCAATACCTGCCGGTCTTCGCAGAAGGCGAGGCGTATGGCGGGCATTAGGTCCTCGGGGCGCTTCACTTTGGTGGTGGCTACACTGCTTCCGCCTGCGGCGGGCTTGACAAAGAGGGGGTAGCCCAACTCGGCAGTCAGTTCGGCCAGTTTCTCGGCGCCAGGTTCGCGGTAGAGGAGTACGGAGCGAGCCACTTTCACCAGCCCCGTGGCGGCTACAACGGGGTTGCAATAGCCTTTATGGAAGGTGAGCGATGAGGTGTAGTAGCCGCTGGTGGTGTAGCGTATGCCCAGCATGTCGAAATAACCCTGCAGGACGCCGTTTTCGCCGGGGTTGCCATGGATGATGATGAATGCGAGGTCGAACAACACTTTGTGCCCGTCGACGGTGACACTGAAGTCGTTGCGATCCACGGGGATTTGTATGCCGCCGTCGGCGAGGCAGTGCCATGACTGGCGTGTCACTACAATCTTGTACACATTGTATTTGCTGTGGTCCAGCTGTTCGTATACCTGGTTGCCGCTGGCAATCGAAACCTCGTATTCTCCGCTGTATCCGCCCATTACCAGGGCTATGTTCTTCTTCATAATGGTCGGGTGTTTATAATGGTGTCTCTTGTACAACGAGCGATGTGCTCATTTATTGCGGCGGGTTGGATATTTTTGCCGTTTATTCTGCCCCTGTTCCATAGGTAGGCACTAGGGGGATGGTAGTGGAATAGGATGGCGGGGCCCTTCGGGTTGGCAGGCGTGGAGTGGTATTTGATTATATTGCCGGTTGGAAGTCGCCATCGGGGTGGAAATCAAGGCCAGGTGATGCGAAATCTTCTCGCGAGAGGTGTGCCATGAGGCGAGCGGCGCGGTGCAGGGGGTCGGGTCGCGGGCCGCGACGGTAGGGTTGGTGGAAAGAGTGGATGTGGCCGTCGAGCAGGGTGCCGTCGGATTTGAGACGGACGGTGAGCAGCGGGGCGTAGCCAAGGACGCCTTTGAGGCTGAGGCCTACGGGGGTGCAGAAGTTGCCGAGGCTGTAGGCGATGAGGTGTCCGCGGTAGAGCTCCATGGCGCGCGGCACATGCGGGCCGTGGCCGAAGACGAGGTCGGCCCCGAGGTCGATGCAGCGGCGTGCGAACTGGCGCAGGTGGCCGCGTCGCTCTCCGAGGTAGCGCTCGGCGGTGTCGGGCAGGTGCAGGCTGCCCATCCCTTCGCCGCCGCCATGGAAGGTGACGATGAGCAGATGGCACGAGTCGCGCAGCGCCCGGATGGTGGAGCCGACGAGGGCGGTGTCGGTCAGGCGTGGTGTGTGGCCATTGTGGCCGAAGGCGGCGATGCCCACCACAAGGGTGTCGAGGTGTACCAGTGTTGTAGGGTGCCCGCGCCGCAGGCCGGCATAGGCGATGCCGAGGCTGTCGAGCAGCGCTGTGGTGCGGCGCAGCCCCGGGGGGCCGAAGTCGTTGCTGTGGTTGTTGGCCAGCGAGAGGAATCCGAAGCCCGCCTGCTGAAGCAAGGGTGCGTAGGTGGGCGGCATGCGGAAAGCATAGGCGTTGTCGCTTTCCTGCTTGCGACGCGCCACGGTGGTGTCGCAGAAAGGCCCCTCGAGGTTGCCCAGCGCCAGGTCGGCGGCGGCGAGCAGCGGAGCGGCGTGTTCGAAGAGGTGTGCGCCCGAGGCCACGGGGAGGTGCGGGGTGGGGTAGGTGGTACCGAGCATGATGTCGCCCACTAGGGCGAGGGTCAGTGCCGAGTGGTCTGTGGTCAGTGCCGAGTGGTTGGCGCTCGGTGGTTGGTGATCAGTGGTCTGTTTTGGGGCTATGAGGCGGCAGGCGCCGCGGTAGCGGGGGGCGTAGTAACTGTCAGTGGAGCGTGAAATGCGGATGCCGTTGCCCACGGAGGCATGGATGAAGCTGAAGGTGGCGGAGTCGGCCTCGGTGACGATGCCCACGTGGCCTATGTGTGCGCGAATGGCGCGGCCGGAGAAGAAGACGAGGTCGCCCGGTTGCCACTGGCCACGCTCGACTTGCACGCCCACATGGAATTGCGCTGCCGACGAGTGGGGGAGCGCGACGCCGTAGCGCCCGTAGATATATCGCGTGAAGCCGGCGCAGTCGAACCCTTTCGGCGAGGAGCCTGCCCATCGGTAGGGGGTGCCCAGGTGGCGGCGGGCTTCGGCGAGGAGGCTGTCGACCGCGATGTCGGAGCGCAACTGCTGCGCTTGCAGCGGCAAAAGCAGGACGGAGAGCAGGATCAGCGGCAAAAGTCGGTGGTGAGGCATGGCGGTGTCAGTAGTCGAAAATAATGCGGCCCTCGGCCAGGTGGGCCTCGACGCCGTAGACGAGGCGTATGTTCTGCGGCGTGAGCCCCTCGGAAATCGGGCCGTGGAAGAGCAGCTTCCCCTCGTGGAGCAGCAGCAGGCGGTCGCAGAACTGGAGGGCGAGGTTGAGGTCATGGATAACGATAAGGATGGTCTTTTCGGTGGCCCCGCGCAGCAGGCGCATGATTTCCAGCTGGTGGGCTATGTCGAGGTTCGACACCGGCTCGTCCATCAGCAGCAGTGGGGTCTCCTGCGCCAGGGCGCGGGCAATCATCCCCCGCTGCAGCTCCCCGCCGCTCATCTGGGCAGGGGTGGCCAGTCGGAGGTGCCACGTGCCGGTCTGACGCATGCAGCGCTCCACAATGTCCCAGTCGGCCTGGCTCTCGTTTTGCAGGCGGTGCTGGTAGGGGTTGCGCCCCATGAGCACCGTCTCGAATGCTGAAAACTCGAAGTCGGTCTGCGGATGCTGGCGCACGAAAGCCAGGCGTTGGGCCAGCTCGCGAGCCGTGTAGGATGCAACGGGGCGCCCCTCGATGAGCACTCGCCCGCCGTCGGGTTGCAGCAGACCGCCGATGCAGCGCAGCAGGGTGGTCTTGCCGCAGCCGTTGGGCCCCATCACCGCCGTGATGCCGCCGGGCGCTATCTCGGCCGTGATGCCGCCGAGGATGGGGCGGTGGGCGAAGGAGACCGCTATGTTATCGAGCGTGAGCATGGCTAGTACGAGCGCTTGTTTTTATACAACAGGTAGATGAACAGCGGCGCACCGACCATGGAGGTGAGGCTGCCGACAGGCAGCTCGCTCGGACGCAGGAGGGGGCGGGCCAGGGTGTCGCAGACCAGGACGAAGAGGGCTCCGCAGAGCATCGAATAGGGCACCAGGCGGCGGTTGTCCGGCCCCGCTACGAGGCGCACGGCATGGGGCACGATGAGCCCCACGAAACCTATGACACCGCACGAGCTGACGGCGAATGCCACCATCAGCGTAGTCGCCAGCAGGAGGATGCGCTTCACACGCTCCACCTCCACCCCCATGCTGCGCGCCGCCTCGCTGCCGGCCAGCAAGAGGTTGAGGTCGCGCGAGTGCCACAGCACCACGCCGATGCCCACCACAGCCACCGGAGCCATCATCCACACATCCATCCAGCCCGACGAGCCGAAGGAGCCCATGGTCCAGAAGATGATGGCATCCATCTTCTCTTGGTTGAGCACCATGAGGAACGAGATGAGGGCCGAGATGAGCAGGGTGAGGCACACGCCGGTGAGCAGGAGGGTGGTGGTGTGCATGCGGTTGCCGATGGAAGCGATGCGGTAGATGAGCACCACGGTGGCCAGCGCGGCCGCGAGCGCCATGCCGCCCACACCCCACAGGAAGGCTTCCAGCCCCAGCAGTATGGCCACGGCGGCACCGAGCGAGGCGCCGCTGCTGACGCCCAGCACGTAGGGGTCGGTCAGGGGGTTGCGGAAGATACTCTGGTAGGCGGCGCCGCAGACCGAGAGGACGGCACCCACCAGCGCGCTCATGACGACGCGCGGCAGGCGCAACTGCAGGAATATGGGCGACTGCCAAAGGTCGGCCCATTCGAAGTCGACAGCGCCGAAGAGGCAGCTGGCGGCCATGGCCGTCAGGAGCAGCAGCGAGAGGCCAGTCAGTATCCACGGCCTCGGCCCCGGCTTCACCCCCCTGCCCCTCTCTCCTTTCATATTATCGTCGCTGTGTTTCACTTGCTTATAATTCTTACCTTCTTACCTTCTTACTTCTTACTCCTTACTCCTTACTCCTTACTCCTTACTCCTTACTTCCTTTACCCCTTCAGCAGGTCTTTCATTGTGTAGTGGCCGGTGCGGCCGTGCAGGAACTCGGCGGCGAGCAGTGCGCCGAGGGCGAGTCCTTGGCGGCTGTGGGCCTCGTGGGTGAGGGTGAGGGTGTCGGCGGTGCTGCGGTAGGTGACGGTGTGGGTGCCGGGCACCTCGCCCTCGCGGAAGCTCTCGATGGGGATGCGCTCCTTCGGGCGGTCGCCGCAGCGGGCGATCTGGGAGGCGAGGGTGAGGGCGGTGCCGCTGGGGGCGTCGAGTTTGTGGATATGATGGGTTTCGGCAATAGAGACCTCGTAGTCTGTTCGCCCGCGCATGAGCTCGGCCAGGCGCTCGTTGAGGCTGAACATGATGTTCATGCCGAGGCTGAAGTTGGAGGCGGTGAAGAGCGAGTGGCCGCCGGCGAGACACTGTGCCGCCACGGCGTCGAATTCGGCGTCCCAGCCGGTGGTTCCGCTGACCACGGGCAGGCCGAGCGCGAAGCAGCGGCGTATGTTGTCGGCTGCGGTGGCGGGGGTGGTGAACTCGATGGCCACGTCGGCCGTGCGGAGCTCCGCGGCGCGGGCATCCCACTCGGCGGGGTTGTCGACGGTGCAAACCACCGTGTGGCCCCGACCCGTGGCGAGGGACTCAATGGCGTGGCCCATACGGCCATAGCCTATCAGTGCTATCTTCATATCGCGAACAAATTGGGCTGCAAAGATACAACTTTATTTTAAAACGACATTTTTTTTCGTTGAAAAGGTCCAAAAACGGCCTTTTTTTCGAGGTTGATAATAGGTTGATTGTAAGGGGATTGTAGGTTATAGGTTTTGCTCCCCTTTTTACCCTCTTTTTCCCTTCGTGGGCATCGGAGCGGCGAGGGGTGGGGGGAGGGGCGAAATGGATAGAAAAATAAAAAAATGCTAAAAATTTTGTGGGGTGGAGAAAAAGGCGTATCTTTGCACCTTGCATTGCGCGGAGGCGCATGCGCGTAAATAGATAGAAAATAGGAATTTATTAAAAACACAACAAGCAACCGAGGGGCTCGATGGTATATAACAGAGCGATGAAAACACATGAAAAAAGCACTAATTGCTTTGGCGGCAGTGGGCCTGATGGTCACCGCCGCGACCGCGCAGTCGGGTGTGACCCGCCTGTCGAAGAAAGCTCCGGCTGCCGCCGTGCAGTTCAAGGGCTCGAACCCGAACGCCGCCAAGCTCGTGGCGAAGAGCGGCATGAAGTCCGCGGCCAACCCCCTGTGGACCGACACGATGTCGTATTGCGAGAACGGCGAGTTCTACAACAGCATCGGCCTCGGCAGCGACACGGTGACCATGCACTGGGCCATCAAGGTGGAGGCTGCCGCCATGGCCGGCCGCAACAACATCACGGCCGTTGACCTCTTTGTGGCCTACGCCGGCACCTACACGATGAACATCGTCTTCGGCGCCGAGCCGACCGGCACCGCCGCCTACACGCAGACGATGACCGCCGTCGCCGCCGACACCATGACCTGGAAGTCGGTCGGCCTTACCGCCCCCGTGCCCGTGGTGGCAGGCCAGCCCATGTGGGTGGTCTTCACCAACACCGGCATACCCTATCCTGCCGCCGGTGTGCAGGGAAGCACCTATCCCAATGGCACCTATGCCTCGGTGGACGGTGTGGACTGGCAGCCGCTGACCACCATGGCTCCCAGCCTCAACGTGATGTGGATGATCCGCGTGGTGAGCGACACCTACACCGTGCAGCCCCCCATGGTGAGCCTGGAAGGTCCCACCACCGTGCTGATGGGCGATGCCGCCACCTTTACCATCACTTCGCCCAACAGCGACAGCTATGAGTGGCTCCTCGACGGCACCACGCTGAGCGAGACTTCCGCCACCCTGACCCACACCTTCACCGCTGCCGGCAGCTATCAGCTTGTGGCTGGTGGCACCAACACCGCTGGCACCACCTACGATACGCTCGACATCAATGTCGTCGACTGCAGCCAGACTATCAGCACGTTCCCCTACACCGAGACTTTCGATGCCGCGGTGCCCTGCTGGACTTTCGTCAGCGCCGACCCGGCCAATGACGGCCGCACCGGCATCCAGACCGTCGACGGCCGCGGTGTCTACACCCTCAGCAGCTACAGCCGCGCCAACGACTACAATCAGTTCCTCATCAGCCCCGAGCTCGACCTTCCTGCCACGGCACAGTATGCTGTCCGTCTGCAGCTCCGTGGCCAGTATGCGGGCGATGTGTTCCGTGTGCGCACTTCCAGCACCACCGCCGACACCGCTGCCTTCACCACTCTGCTGGACGATGTGACCGAGGCCCCCACCGAGTGGACCGAGGTGGCCTATATCCTCCCTGCCGGCACCAAGCATGTGGCCATCAACTATTATGGCGATTACGAGTACTACCTCTATATCGACAACTTCGAGGTGAGCGAGCTGGGAGCTCCCACCGTGACCCTCGCCGGCCCCGACACGCTGGGCACCGGTGTCAACGGCAACTATAGCGTCCACGCCGTGCTGGCCGACTCGTTGGCTTGGTATGTCGACGGCAGCTTCGTCGATGGTGGCGCCACCATGACCTCGTACACCCACGTCTTCACCACCGCCGGCGACCATGAGGTAGTGGTTGAGGGCTTCAATGCGCAGGGTTCGGTCACCGACACCCTCGCCGTCAACGTCTTCAGCTGCGACGGTACCACCCTCCCCTACAGCCCCGACTTCAGCGCCGGCCTCGGCTGCTGGTTCAACGAGAGCCGCCTCACTCAGGGCACAGGTTGGTTCGCCAGCGTGGAAGCCATGCAGGATCCCATCGGCCAGGTCGCTTCGCTCTCGGCCCAGTCCTCCTTCTTCGGCGTGATGGATGTGCCGACCGACAACTGGCTCTTCAGCCCGGTGATCAGCATGCCCGCCACTGGCAGCTTCGAGCTGGCCTGGCAGGTGATGGTCCTCGGCGGCGCCAGCTACCCCGGCGACCACTACAGTGTCTACACCATCAGCGGCACCGACACCAACCTCCTCTTCTCCGAGACCCTCACCGCCAACGAGGCTGAATTCAGCCAGCGCATCGCCATGCTGCCAGCCACGCTGAGCGGCGACTTCCGCATCGCCTTCCGCCACCACGAGAGCGCCGGCGGCTATGCCGTTGCCCTCGACCAGATCCAGCTCCGCGTCCCGAGTGCTGCCATCGTCACCCTCCGTGGTGCTGACACCGTGGTGGTGGGCGACGCCGTGACCTTCACCGCCGTCAGCTCCAACGCCGACAGCTACGCCTGGACCGTCGACGGCACCGCCGTCAGCGAGACTTCCGCCACCCTGACCCACACCTTCACCACCGCCGGCAGCCACACCGTCGAGGTGACCGCCACCAACACCATCGGCAGCAACAGCGCCAGCAAGAACGTTGTGGCCATCGACTGCGGCATCAGCCAGTTCCCCTACGAGAACAGCTTCGAGGACGCCGCCCACAACCAGTGCTGGACCCTCTATGCCAACGACCCCGTCGACTATGGCTTCAGCATCAGCACCAATCCTGAGTATGCCCGCACGGGTAGCAACTGCCTCTTCGGCGCCTACAGCGACGACGTGAATGTCGACCAGTGGGCCGTCAGCCCCGCCATCACGCTGCCCGCCGAGGCCGCCAACTTCACCCTCTCCTGGTATGCCATGCTCACCAACTGGGAAGGCATCGTCACCGACTACGAGGTGCTCCTCTCCACCACCGGCAACGCCCAGGCCGACTTCACCGTCACCCTCCACAGCGAGGCCGACTCCTCCAACCACCAGTTTGTACACCGCAGTGTGTCGCTCGCCGACTATGCCGGCCAGACCATCTATATCGCCTTCCACAACAAGACCGCCGTGGGTGGCGATGCCATGATGATCGACGACCTCCGCATCGGTGAGGGCGAAGTGGGTATCGACGAGGTGGTGACCTCCGCCGTCAGCGTCAGCCCCAACCCCGCCACCGGCATGGTCACTGTGCGTGCCGAAGGCATCGAGGGCCGCGTGAATGTTGAAATCGTCGACCTCAACGGCCGCACCGTCATGCAGCAGCAGGGCAACGCCGCCAGCTACCGCTTCGACGTCTCCAACCTCGCTGCCGGCGCCTACTTCGTGCGCCTCACCGGCGAGAACACCAACGCCGTGAAGAAACTCATCGTCAAATAACGGTTTCCTCGCAGCAACACCAAGGGGGTGTCCTCTGACCGGGGCACCCTCTTCCAAAACTATAAAGCAATGAGCTGGATCTACCTGATTATCGCTGGACTGTGCGAAGTGGGCTTCGCCTTCTGCCTGGGCAAGGCCAAGGGCTTGGCCGGACTCCCCTACTGGGAGTGGATGGGCGCCTTCGCGGTGTTCTACGTGCTCAGCGCCCTCCTGCTGGCCAAAGCCACGCAGACGCTCCCCATCGGCACCGCCTACCCCGTGTGGACCGGCATCGGTGCCCTGGGCTCCGTGCTGGTCGGCATCTTCATCTTCCACGAGCCCGCCACCTTCTGGCGCCTCTTCTTCATCACCACCCTCACCGCCTCCATCATCGGTCTGAAAATGGTCTCGGAATAGTATAAACCCACAAATATACAGTAAATATGAAAGTCAAATATCTGAAACTGAAGAATTGGATGATTGTCACGGCGGGTTCTCTGCTGGGAGTCCATTTGGTAGGGTGCGAGGGTGTGCCCGAACCCGATATGTACGGCTCCCCGGAGACCACCTTCCGCGTGAAAGGTACCGTTGCCGACGCGGACGGCCATCCCATTGCCGGAATCGGCGTGGGCAGCTTCGACATGTCGCAGACCGGCCCCGACGGTGTGGTGGTGCCCGGCATAGACTACAGGGATACCACCGATGCCGAAGGACGCTTCGATGTGAGCTATCGGGATTTTTCCGATACAGAAACCATCAGGGTGGACTTCCACGACATCGACGGCGAGCAGAACGGCAGCTACCGCCCGCAGGTGGAAAATGTCTCGTTCCGCGGCGCCGAGTTCCGCAACCAGTCCGCCACTCGCGAGATAGAGGTCACCCTCCAGCGCGACGAGTGAAAAAACATGCCGCCGGCACAATATTTCCGCTGTGGCGGCGTTACGAGTGCAATCAATTTCAGGCAGGGAGTCTCCCACGTGCGTGCCCGCTGAAGCTTTAATAATCATTTAAAACATTCAACAAAAAAAATGGAAAAAAAAGACCTCCTGAAAGAAACCGTCAAGCACATTGACATCAAGAAGTACGACTCGACCGAGCTTATCGATGCCAT
>ODAI012180622.1_pt1 | contig 16437 bp, 11 predicted proteins | sample 1539321 | NCBI WGS metagenome assembly ODAI01 (sample SAMN02144231, study PRJEB22623) | gut metagenome | biome: sheep rumen | host: Ovis aries | place: New Zealand | reverse complement strand
TGCCAGTAGCCGCCATTCTTTTGTATGCGGGCACCGAAACTTAGGATATTGACAGTAGCGTAGCCATTGAAGAGAGTGTTGGCGCGCAGGGCATCATAAAATCCTACCTTGTCACCACCGCGGCTCAAAACTGTCAATGTTTTGCCATTCTGATGAAAGAGTACGTCAGACACCATGAGCGAATTATTGGAAACACCAACACTGGTGTAGCCTAACACCGGCAAACCGACATAAACATTTTCCCAAGGCTCAAAAGCAGGGTTCAAAGTATGACGCATCACGGCGTTGTCAAGGAAGTAGAGAGAGTTGACCTGTTGCTGTGCATTGGCTGTCAACGCAACGCACACTGCGGCTATCATCACCGCGATAAGTTTTCTTAAGTGTTTCATAAAGCGTTAACAGTATTAAAGGTTTTCAAGATCTGTTTTGGTAGCATGTGCATGAACTTTTGCCGACAGTTTGAGATATATAAAGTCGGTGAAATGCAGTTGTACGGGGTCACCGGCAGTGGTTCCTGTTCCTTTGACATTAACTACTATATACTTCATCTTGCGTAGCAGGTCGCGATCCTGGTCAAGTTTAGTATCAAGTCGTGAAGCATAGTTTGAAGAACCTTGATAAAGTGATTTGTCTATGTCTTTCGGATCTCCGAACACAATAGTTTGCGTTTCAAAATTACGCACCAGCGACTCAATCACCCTGCCATCGCCGTTGATTGGCGCACCTTGCATAGAAAACTTATCCTCACGGCGCGTATTGTCTTTATAGCGAATAGGCATTTTGTTAGCATCAAGATATGTTGCCGTAGCCTCAACATTAAATGGCGTTGAGTTTTTGCCGTCAATATATATTGTGATGTAATCGGCATGTTTGGCGAGTAGCGAGTCTATCTCTTCGTCATAGAAGTCTTCGCTGTCAACATCAAGAGTGTCTGTATAATTAAGGATAAAACCATAAGGGTCGCCATCGTCGCGTCCCTTGGTGTCAACGGGCATGTGGAACCATGCGTCAACGAACATCGTGTCATCAAGATTTTGTGGCACGGCAGTAGGCTTGACTTGGAATTTATACTCAAGATATTGCGGAAGCTCACCCAACGGACGGTTGAACATCTGCGAGAAGTTGGCACGTTCATCGGTTACCGTTAGTGAGTCGAGGTAGTGCTGTATATAGTCTGCGCTATCACGTCCCGAACGGTAATTGATATATCGTGGTAAGGATGTGTGACGTATCACTTCAGTTCCCACGATGTTCGTTGCAATACGCGCTTCAGCACCGTTATTGAAATCCTTGTTTATGCCATATATGTCGTGGAATGTCATGTCAAACGACATATTAGATTTTGTGGCAAAATAAACTCTGAAGAATGAGTTCTGTACCGGCAAGTGCGAGTTTTTGCCTATCTCGCGTCCGAATACGTCCTTCAGTTTCACCGAGTCAGCGAGCTGCAGTGTCGCCAAATCGTTGACATTGATTTGTGAAGGGTCGTAAGCGTTAGGTTCTATCGGTGGCACAGACGCCAGAAAACCCGTAAAAGGTATGCGCTTGCGAGCGCGGAGGGCTATTGTCATCACGCCATCGGCATTCTGATAGACATAATAGCCGTTGTCATTAATCTCATAAAGCTTGCGGGCATAGGCTGTGGAATGGGCTATGGGAGCGGCAACGCCCAATTCAAGAAACACGTCTTCACCATCAATCTTACTGAGGTTGACATCTTCCTTGCAGCCATTCATACCCAACAGCGCTACCGCGAGCACGAGAGATAGAAAAAAGCTTTTAAGTTTCATATTATTAATGTTTATTTGGTTGTTTGCTAAGATTACTAGGTTTACTAGGATTACTAAGACTGCTAGGACTGCTAGGACTGCTAGGACTGCTAGGACTGTCGCGAATCGGTCCTGACTCCTGACTCCTGACTCCTGAGTCCTTTCCGAATTGAGCCTAAAAATTAATCAGATATAGCCTTTCTGACGCCCGAGTCACGGCAGTGTAAAGCCACCTGAAATACTGTTCATTAATCTGTTCCGGTTGTAATAGGCCTCTGTCTATATATACGTGTTTCCACTGTCCGCCCTGACATTTATGGCATGTAGCGGCATAAGCGTGTTTGAACTGTAAGGCATTATAATAAGGCGTCTGCATCACCTGCTTTACTAACTTGCGCCTGTTACGTGACAGTTCTGGATAGTCTTCAGCAATACGCTCAAAAAGAGCATTTTGCAACTGACGCTGGGCTTCGGGAGTGTCAACACCAATACTATCAAGCAGAGCCACGACATCTATCTCCCAATCGTAATCTAAAGAGCGCAGACTAACATCAGCAAATGTCATTCCATACATCTCACGCTGGTGGGCTATACGTTTGATTTCCAATATATCACCATTGGCTATAAAGTCCATACCATCATACTGCTCGGTGAAAAAGTAGTTATTCTTGGTGACCATAATCCTGTCGCCATTTTCCACTTTGTCTTCTCGCCACAAAATTCGCGCCCTAATGCCTTGGTTATAGAGATTAGCGCGTCGATTAGTACGCACTATCACCATCGTTTCCTCCACACCTACCGTTTGATATGATTGCTCTATTGTTTCTACAAAATCACGACCTTGGAGTTTCACGATATCGGCATACCCCATGTCAAACACATAATCATCGTCTGTTTTTCCTGTCATCAGTACCATACGCAGTGCCGTGGCATTGAATAATATTCCGCTTTCCAGAGCTTGCCGAGCCACTTCTGTGAGCATAACCCTTGTGACCTTTATGCCGTATGCCGCAACATATTCGGCATTGAGCGCCGGACTGTCTGTCTGCCCCACAGGTGGTAACTGCGCAGTATCACCGAGTAGCAACAACCGACACCGACTACCGCTGAAAATATACTGTATCAGGTCATCAAGCAAACGACCCGTTCCGAAAGCTCCACCACCATCATTGGCTATCATCGATGCCTCGTCAACAATAAACAACGTATCCTGATACTTATTGTCAGCTATAGTAAAACGTTCTACGCCTGCCGCCTGCTGGCGATAGATATGCTTATGAATGGTATATGCCGCATGACCGCTATATGCAGCCAAAACTTTTGCGGCACGTCCCGTGGGAGCCAATAACACTGTAGGCAAAGCCCTCAAAGAACGCATACGCAATAATGTACTCACGAGCGATGTCTTACCGGTACCGGCATAGCCACAAAGCATAAAAGCTTCATCCTGAACACAATCCGAAGTCTCAAAAAGGGATATCTCGTTGATTGCCGATAGCTGACCGGCATTGGGCGTGAAAGGTAACAAAGATATGAAATCGTTCACGAAAGACATTACGCGACTCTATGGTAACATTAACAAGGCAAAGATAACGATTTTTTTTGATATCGCAATATGTCCACAGTCAACATAAAGTACAATGCCACCTTACGATTCTATACTCTGCATAAAGTTTGACAACGTAAACTTACGAAAACAAACAGACAACTATATTGAACCGAACTTATAATGCTATTTGTCAGCACATTGAAGTTTACGCAGACTATACATCAATGATGCCATAGGACTCGACAGCACACTTAATATGTCTGTAAGCGCTATAAATGTGGTGAGTACTCCGACTGTGAAGTCTTGAGTGGATTTTTCTATAAGAAAATTATTTTGTAACTTTGTCAGTTGAGTGAGATTAACAACCCTAGAAAACCTAGAACAACTAGCAATCCTAGAAAACCTAGAATAACTGGAAAACCTAGAACATCTAGCAATCCTAGAAACTAAAAATAATCAAATCAAATTAATTTATATGTTTGAAGGTCAACCCCGTGGGCTTTATGCCTTAGCTTTAGCCAATACCGGCGAGCGTTTTGGCTACTACACTATGTTAGCCGTGTTTGCTCTCTTCTTGGGCGCTAATTTTGGATTAACGGAAACCATGTCCGGCGAGATATACGGCGATTTCCTGATGTTGGTATATTTTCTGCCTGTAGTAGGCGGTTTTCTTGCTGATAAGTTCGGCTATGGTCGAATGGTGACTATAGGTATCCTAATAATGTTCGCCGGCTACTTATTATTGTCGGTGCCTCTCGGAGGAGACACATTTGCACTTATTGTCATGCTCATAGCCCTCGTTCTCATCAGTTTGGGTACAGGTCTGTTCAAAGGCAACCTGCAAGTCATGGTTGGCAACCTATACGAAGACCCGCAGTATGCCGATAAACGTGACTCCGGATTTTCTATATTCTATATGGCGATAAATATCGGCGCCATGTTCGCCCCAACGGCAGCGATAAAAATTATGCAATATGCCCAAAAATCATTGGGATACAGCGTCAACGACAGCTACCACTTCGCCTTTGCCGTGGCATGCGCATCACTGGTGCTCTCCATTATTATCTACTATGTATGCCGCAATAGTTTCAGACATACGGAAGGAGGCAAAATAAAAGAGCAAGGAACAAAGAATAAGGAACAAGCAGCGTCTGACGAGTTGTCACCGGAAGAGACCAAACAACGCATGGTAGCCCTCGGATTGGTTTTCGCTGTGGTGATATTCTTCTGGATGGCATTCCACCAGAATGGACTGACACTGACATATTTTGCCGACCAATTTACCGCCAAGAGCAGCACAGGCATACAGAGCATGCTATTTGACATTTGGAACCTTGTGGCTGTCGTTGTCATCGTCTATGGTCTATTCTCACTATTGGGAGGTAAAAGCGGTAAGGAGCGCGGCATAGCCGGCGGCGTGTTAGTACTCGCTGCGGCATACCTGGCATGGAAGTATAACAGCCTGCCGGCGTCGACAGACATCAGCGCACCGATATTCCAGCAGTTTAATCCATTCTACGTCGTGGCACTAACCCCCGTGAGCATGGCCATATTCAGCTACCTCGCCAAAAAAGGCAAAGAACCATCGGCTCCACGCAAGATAGCATACGGCATGGTAGTTGCCGGAGTGGCATACCTGATAATGATATGCGCCTCACAAGGATTGGCAACACCCGATGCACAGAAAACACTCGGCGACAGCGCCATGAGAGTATCACCTAATTGGCTGATAAGCACCTATTTGATACTCACATTTGGTGAATTGCTTCTCAGCCCTATGGGAATCAGTTTCGTGAGCAAAGTGGCGCCGCCAAAGTATAAAGGGCTGATGATGGGCGGATGGTTCGTGGCAACAGCCATCGGAAACAAACTGGTCAGCGTAGGAGGTTACCTCTGGGGTGGTTTGAGCCTGACAATAGTATGGAGCGTATTCTTCGGAGTATGCATAGCCGCGGCACTATTCATGTTTGCCATGATGAAACGCCTCGAAAAGGTTGCTAAATAAACCAAAGACCCAAAAGAAATATAAAAACTAGAAAGCTAGAAAACTAGAAAGCTGGAAAATCAATAAAATAATCATGAGAGACAACGAGATATTTGATATTATCCGCCGTGAGCGTGAACGCCAACTGAATGGTATAGAACTCATAGCCTCGGAGAATTTTGTGAGCGACGAGGTACTCGAAGCCATGGGGTCTGTACTCACCAACAAATATGCCGAGGGTTATCCCGGTAAACGCTATTATGGTGGTTGTGAAGTCGTTGACGAGAGTGAGCGCCTTGCCATATCTCGTCTCAAAAAACTCTTCGGCGCCGAATGGGTCAACGTACAGCCTCATAGTGGTGCCCAAGCTAATATGGCAGTATTCATGGCATGTCTCAATGCCGGTGATACCTTTCTCGGTCTGAACCTCAGTCACGGAGGACATCTAAGCCATGGCAGTCCTGTAAACTTCTCAGGACTCATGTTCCGAGCTTTGAGTTACGGAGTCAGAGAAGACGATGGACGTGTGGACTATGATGAACTGGAACGTATAGCTCGGGAACAAAAGCCAAAACTCATAATCGCCGGAGCTTCGGCATACAGCCGTGAATGGGACTATGCACGCATACGCCGGGTGGCAGACGAAGTGGGAGCGATATTCATGGTAGATATGGCGCACCCGGCCGGGCTCATAGCCGCAGGACTACTCGACAACCCTCTACTGCACGCACATATCGTAACAACAACAACACACAAAACCATGCGCGGACCGCGGGGAGGTGTTATACTCATGGGCAAAGACTTCGAAAACCCATGGAGAAAACGAACTCCTAAAGGCGAAATAAAAATGATGTCGCAACTGCTTGACAGTGCTGTATTCCCCGGCGTACAGGGTGGTCCGCTCGAACACGTGATAGCCGCCAAAGCCGTAGCATTCGGCGAGGCTCTGCAACCAGAATTCAAAACATACCAGACATTGGTACGCGACAATGCTAAAGCCATGGCACAGGCTTTTATTGACAAAGGTTACCACATCATTTCAGGAGGCACCGACAACCATAGCATGCTGCTTGACCTGCGCGGAAAACTGCCCGAACTAACCGGTAAACAAGCAGAACAAGCACTGGTCGCTGCCGGCATTACAACAAACAAAAACATGGTGCCTTTCGACACCCGAAGCCCATTCCAAACCAGCGGACTAAGATTCGGTACTCCGGCTATTACAACACGAGGAATCAAAACAGACATGATGCCCACAATCGTGGATATGATAGATCGAGTACTCACGAACAGCACTGATAATCATGTTATCAGCGAAATTCATGCCGAGGTAAAGGAGCTGATGAGTCACTACCCGCTATTTGCGTGGTAAAAATCATCTACTATTTGACAATTATTTTGACCATTAGGTGATTGAGCGATTTGTAGGGATGCGACATATCGCGTCTGCCACTAAAACTACTCTATCAACTATAATAACTCTCCAACCCTCCCAATCTCAGTAGGATAAAAAAAATGCAAGTCAAGAAAAAGAGGAAAAAGAGTAAATCCATTAACAAACAGGAAACACCGCAATGGGCATACACCGCCACAGCCATGGTTGTCACATTGATTCTATTAGTGGTTGTCTTCTTTTGGGGAGGCACCTTGTGGCGTTTCACGCGTGGCCTGATATACAGTGGTGGAGAAAAATCGGAAATACCCGACTATCTCAACGATAGCATATACAACGAACGCCCCGATGGCGTAGATATGTCACACTATCAGCGCGATATAGAGTGGAAAGTGCTCGGCGTGCATCCTACAGTTAAATTCGTATATCTCAAAGCCACAGAAGGTGAGGAGCTTTACGACAAATACTATAACCGCCACCATGCACAGGCACGCAATGCAGGACTACAAGTCGGCAGTTACCACTTTTATCGTCCTAAGGTTCCGGTCATGGCACAAGTCAACAATTTTTTGGAACATACCGATTTCACCATTGACCACCTCAAACCTGTCATTGACATCGAAGTACAGGGAGGACTGAAAAAAAAAGCCCTCCAAGACTCGCTACGACTATGCCTTGATACAATCACAGCCATCATCGGTGACAAACCAATCCTCTACACATCACGCAACTTCTACCACGAAGTCCTCGAAGAACGTTTCGGCAACTACCCACTATGGATTGCCGATTATCGACACGGCGAGAGCCTACCGGCAAATTGCGTGTTATGGCAATACACCGACAAAGGTAAAGTACTGGGTATCAGACACGAAGTGGATTGCAACCGCCTTACCGGCAGTTTAAGCAAAATACAATTGTAAGAAGTAAGGAGTAAGGAGTAAGAAGTAAGAAGTAAGACAATAGTTTTAAATCTAGAAATTCTAGAAAATCTGGAAAATCTAGAAAAACTAGTAAAACTAGTAAAACCAGAAAATCTAGTAAATCTAGTAATTCTAGTAAAAAAAAGTTAACTAAAGCGAAGTATGAAAGTATGTATCGCAGAGAAGCCTTCCGTAGGGCGTGAGATAGCTCACGTCCTTGGTGCCACAACACGTCGCGACGGCTACTTGGAAGGTAACGGATGGCAGGTGACATGGGTCTTCGGTCATCTTTGCCAACTCTGCGAGCCACATGAATACCGGGAAGACTGGAGGCGATGGAATGCGGATAGTCTGCCTATGGTGCCACAGCGATTTCGTATCAAAGTAACAGATAACGAAGGCGTACAAAAACAATTCAACACCATCAAAAGCCTCTGCAGCACCGCCGAAGAAGTCATCAACTGCGGTGATGCCGGACAGGAGGGTGAACTGATACAGCGATGGGTGCAACAGCAAGCTGGTGTAAAATGCCCTATACGACGACTATGGATATCATCGCTCACCGAAGAGTCCATACGTGAGGGTTTCAAAAATCTCAAACCACAAACCGATTATGACACTCTCTACCATGCCGGCCTAATGCGCGCCATAGGTGATTGGCTACTGGGCTTGAATGCCACAAGAGCCTATACTCTTCGCTACGGCGGAAAACAACAGATGTTATCTGTCGGACGTGTGCAGACACCAACTTTGGCACTGATAACAAAGCGGCAGCGAGAGATAGAGAACTTCGTGCCTAGGATATATTGGGAACTGAAAACCATATACCGCGACACGGTATTCAGTGCCATAATGGCAAAAGACGATGATGATGAAGAACCGGCGGAACAAAGTCAGGAGGCAAAAAACAGAAAACAGGAAACAGGAGGCAAGAAGCAAGACGACAATATCACTCCATTGCCACGGATAGAAAGCGCTGAACAAGGTCAGCAAATTATAGAGAAAATAAACGATAAACCTCTGACAATAACCTCAGTACAGAAAAAGCCCGGCAAAGAATACGCTCCGCGGCTCTTCGACCTAACAAGCCTCCAGGCTGAGTGTAACAAAAAATTCGGTTTCACAGCAGAGAATACCCTGAACCTGATACAAAGCCTTTACGAGAAGAAAGTCACCACATATCCGCGAGTTGACACCACATACCTCTCCGATGACATATACCCCAAAGTGCGCGGCACGCTACTCGGCATTCGCTCGCACTATGACAAATACGTCACACCACTGATCAACCAGTCCTCACTACCCAAGAGCCCACGAGTTTTCGATAACAGCAAAGTCACCGACCACCATGCCATCATACCAACAGGCGTAAAACCCGAGGCCCTCACCGCCGACGAGCACAGAGTCTATGACCTCGTGGCACGACGCTTCATAGCAGCCTTCTATCCCGAATGTAAGATAGCAACGACAACAGTACTCGCACAAGTCGAAAACGTAACATTCCGAGTAACGGGAAAACAAATCGTAGATGCCGGATGGCGCATCGTATTCGACAAAGAAAAAGACAACGACGAACGAGCTGAAGAAAAAGAAAAAACACTGCCGGCGTTCACCAAAGGCGAAAATGGTCCACACAACCCTCAACTCATTGAGAAACAAACAACACCACCTAAACCATACACCGAAGCAACATTACTCAGAGCAATGGAAACAGCGGGAAAAACAGTGGAAGATGAGGAATTGAGAGCCGCCATGAAAGAAAACGGCATAGGACGACCAAGCACAAGAGCGGCAATAATAGAAACACTGATAAAACGCCAATACATTATCCGAGGCAATAAGTCGTTGAGTGTCACAGACATCGGCAAAAAACTCATCGACAGCATACAGACAGAAATGCTCAAGAGTGCAGAACTCACAGGACAATGGGAAAAGAAATTGCGAATGATAGAAGCTGGCAACTACCAACCTGAAGACTTCCTTGCCGAACTGAAAATACTCACCGAAGAGGTCGTTACAGACTTGCGCTACGTAGGACTCACATGTCCTAACTGCCGCACAGGACGTGTCATCAAAGGAAGACACGCATACGGATGCTCAAACTGGAAATCAGGATGTAGCTACAGAGTACCTTTCCCGTGGGAGACAAAAGAATAAGAAATAAGACAATGGTTTTGAGACTAGAAAATCTAGAAAATCTAGAAAATCTAGAAAACTAGAAAACTAGAAAATCTAGAAAACTAGAAAAACTACCCCTCCGGCACTGCGTGCCACCTCCCCTTTCTTCGACAGGGGAGGAGCGGCTGACGCACACAAACTCCTAAACTCACTAGAAAATAAAAGATGTCCAACACAGAAAAAATAATCCTCGGAATAGACCCCGGCACTACGGTGATGGGCTACGGCTTGCTACGCGTTAGCGGTAACCGCGCCGAGATGCTTGAGATGGGAGTTCTGATGCTCAGCAAATATACCGACCCCTACACTAAACTTGAGAAAATCTGGGAGCGTGTGGATCACCTATGCCGTGTCTATACCCCTGATGAAATGGCCATTGAAGCCCCCTTCTTTGGAAAGAATGTGCAAAGTATGCTCAAACTGGGACGAGCACAAGGAGTTGCTATCGCCGCGGCACGAATACATGACATCAACATAACGGAATACGCACCCATGAAAATCAAAATGGCGCTGACCGGTAATGGCGACGCCTCAAAAGAGCAAGTGGCGGGTATGCTCATCAAACTGCTGCACCTAATTCCTGAACAGGTCAATCCAAAACTCGACGCCACCGACGCCCTTGCGGCGGCATACTGCCATTTCATGCAAATGGGCAGACCAACAACATCACACCAATACTCCAGTTGGAAAGATTTCGCGCTCAAAAACAAGGACAAAATCCATTAGACAATGGCAGGCATTTATGTCCATATACCTTTCTGCGCCTCACGATGCAATTACTGCGCTTTCTACTCCAATGCCAACATGAGCCATGACACACAAAAGGCATACGCAGACAGCGTAATTGAAGAACTGACAGCACGACGCAACGAGATATACGATACCGTCAGCACTATATACTTCGGAGGCGGAACACCCAGTCAGCTCACAGCGGAGTTGTTAGGCAAATTACTCGACACCATCACCCACAACTACAACATCGCCCCTGAACCTGAAATCACTATTGAATGTAACCCCGAAGACCTATCAGGTCAATATCTTGCGGCACTGCACTCAATAGGTTTCAACAGGCTCAGCATGGGTGTGCAGACATTCGATAACTCGCTGCTCACACTACTACATCGCCGCCACGACAGTCTCCGAGCCCAACAAGCAGTGCATGACGCACAACATGCGGGATTCAACAATATAACCATAGACCTAATGTACGGCTTGCCTGAGCAGACCGAAGAACTCCTACGCAAGGATATCAACACCGCTATATCACTACCTATCAAACACTTATCAGCGTATTGCCTGACATACGAACCATATACGGCGCTTGACACGCTTCGACGCCAAGGCTCCGTAATAGAAACCGATGACGACACTCTAAATAACTACTACGACATACTCGTTGACACCCTTGCCAAAGCCGGCTTCGAACAGTACGAGACCTCGAACTTCGCCATTCACGGCTACCATTCGCGTCATAACAGCGCATATTGGACCAGAGGTCAGTACCTCGGAGTGGGAGCCGCGGCTCATAGTTATGACGGACAGAGAACAAGACGATGGAACATAAGTGACATAAAGCGATATATTCAGCGCGACAGATGGTACGACGGCGAAGTGCTCACAGACAATGAACTTTACGACGAGATGGTTATGCTCTCACTGCGGCAGATATGTGGCATAAACCTCAAGCAGATGAGTGAACGCTTCGGAACCCACATGACACAACAATGTCTAACCAAGGCACAGCAATATATCAGCGCAGGCAAACTGCTCCATGAAGCAGAATGTCTGCGCGTAAGTCATGAGGGAATGAAAATCCTCGACATGATAACCGCCACACTGATGGCGTGACGTTTATAATCCTAATTTTTTGCGTATAACTTTTGGTATAGCGTCCTTATGAACAAGGATGTTCATGGTTTTATAGGCTATGAAATTGCGCGACATATACCACGTGCCTTTATAGTCACCATATTCGCCCCAGGAATTTTTCACGAGGTAGTAGGCTTTGCCTATTTGGTCGTGCGCGGTGCCGTAAATGAGCATACCATGATCGTCAGTCGTTTCCCAATTATCATAAGCCTCTTGTCGCATTTGTTGCGTTACTTCCTTGTCAGGCAACGGTTTTTTGATTAATTCGGCTTTCTTTTCCGCCTTGGATAGCCCTGTCCAACGTGCCATATCAGAGCCAGTTAGTTCAGCACCCTTATCAGCATCCGGCAACACGGCTATGCCCTTGCGGGTGAAACCATCTTCGCTAACATCACCACCCCAAGCTACCGTATAACCCAAGTCAACAGCATTGTCGATAACTGCCATCAAATCCTCAAGAGGCAAGTTATAACTCATTGCGTTACGCCAATTATCCTCAACCTCAATGCTGAATTGTTTATAAAAAGGATGGTGGGTATAAGACGTGAGAGATACATAGTCGTCAGGATTGAAACCTATATGGCGCGCGAAACTCTCAGGAGTATATTCCACACCCTGATAAGTAAACTTTTCAGGACACAAGCCAAGATAAGAATCGTAGATACTCTGTAGCGTATTTGCCCACACAGGACTGAGGCTCGTCAGTTTGCCTTTGGCGATAGCATCTACATAACCCTTAGTTACCGCCGAAAGCTCATTATGATTAGGCAACGAGTCTCCATAAGTGTAACCCGGCATTGCCGATTTGGGGACTATGCCGTAGTTCTTTATGCAGAACATCACATCTGCAAAACTGCCACCGGGGGCAAAACTACTACTGCCATGCAAGCGAACATAGTTTTGGGCACGATCTACCATAGTATGACTCACAACAAACATCGGTGAGAGTTCATATTCACCCTTACCCATACGAAGTAATTCTGCCTCCACCATGCCCAAAGTACTGAAACTCCAACAAGTACCACTTCGATGCTGATCCTTGATTGATGTTATCGGTAGCTGCTTGTCAATAGTGAAGATAAAAGTATCTTCCTTTTGCTTTTCTATGTCAGCCACGCTATCCGTGAAAAGTGAAAAACGCGACACTATCTGTTCGGACGCAAAAACGGAAACGCTCACAAACAACGAAAAAATAATAGATAAATATTTCATAAGGTTCATTTTTTTTCAGTTTACACCATATTGATTAGAATTACAAGAAAGTTATCGCTCAATGAAATTCCATGAGGTAGGCTTTGATGAAACCATCGATATCACCATCCATGACAGCATTGACATTTGATGTCTGGTAGCCTGTTCGGTGGTCTTTGACGCGACGGTCATCAAACACATAAGAGCGTATTTGACTACCCCACTCTATTTTTTTCTTGCTGGCTTCTACTTCCGCTGTCGTTTGACGCCGTTTCTCAAGTTCAAGTTCATAGAGTTGTGAACGAAGCAGCCGCAAGGCGTTTTCTTTATTTTTAGGCTGGTCGCGGGTCTCAGTATTCTCGATCACTATCTCGTCCGGTTCCCCGGTTAAAGGATTGACGAACTTATAATGAAGACGCACCCCCGACTCCACCTTATTGACATTTTGACCTCCGGCACCGGAACTGCGGAAAGTATCCCAGGTAACGTTGGCCATCTGTACTTGTATGTCTATAGTGTCATCCACCAAAGGTACCACAAATACCGATGTGAATGATGTCATACGCTTACCCTGAGCATTATATGGACTTACACGTACTAATCTATGCACACCATTCTCGCTCTTGAGGTAGCCATAAGCCATATCACCCTCAATTTTCATCGTAACGGTTTTGATACCTGCCTCATCTCCTTCCTGATAGTTGGAAATCTCTACCTTGTAATTGTTGCGCTCGGCATAGCGACTATACATACGAAATAGCATTTCTGCCCAATCCTGAGCCTCTGTGCCACCGGCTCCTGCCACAATCTTGAGCACAGCACCCAGTTGGTCCTCCTCGCGCGAGAGCATATTCTTCATCTCCAAAGCCTCAACTTTGGAGATGGCTATTGAATAAGCCTTATCAACATCATCCTCGCTAACAGCATCCTCACGGAAAAAATCATATGCCAACTGCACCTCATCAGCGGCAGCCTTGACATCATTATAACCCTCAAGCCAACGCTTCAAGCCTTTGACAACCTTCATCTGCTTCTCAGCAGCATCGGCATCATTCCAAAATTCCGGGTCCTGAGTGCGCAACTCTTCCTCTTCTAACTGAACACGCTTCTGATCTACGTCAAAGATACCTCCTCAACGCACCCACGCGTTCCAACAAATCTTTTAGTTGGTCTATCGTTATCATTATTTACTATTTTTTTATTTTCTTATTTTCTTATTTATTTGGTCATTAACGATTTGACTTATGTACGGACACGTTGCTGCGCATCTCAATACCGGGACAAATCTTTTTGTCAGATTCCTTACTAGTGATTTAGAGCAGGTGGAAAGTCACCGTTAGACCCGCCATTACTATGCTCACCATGGACATCAGTTTTATCAATATGTTGAGCGATGGGCCTGAAGTATCTTTGAATGGGTCACCTACCGTATCCCCCACAATGGTGGCTTTATGGCAATCAGAGCCCTTTCCTCCGAAATTACCTTCCTCAACATGTTTCTTTGCATTATCCCATGCGCCACCTGAATTAGCCATAAAAACAGCAAGAACAAAACCTGTTGACAGCCCGCCTATCAGCAATCCCAACACACCGCCTACACCGAGCAACAAGCCTGTGCATATCGGCACTACAATTGCCAAAATCGATGGCAGCAACATTTCGCGCTGGGCGCCACGAGTGGAGATTTCCACACAACGAGCGTAATCAGGATCCGCCTTACCCTCAAGGATACCTTTGATGGTGCTGAACTGACGACGTACCTCCTCTACCATTTTCTGAGCAGCGCGTCCAACGGCATTCATCGTCAAGCCACAGAACAGGAAAGCCATCATAGAACCTATGAAAATACCTACGAGCACTATGGGATTCATTAAATTCACGTTATAGGCATCCATAAAGTCTATCAGTGTGGCTTTGGCAGCCTCAACACCATTGGGGAGAACCTCACCTGTGCGCACAAGGGCCATTTTTATTTCCTCAATATAAGACGCCAATAACGCTAATGCCGTGAGTGCGGCAGAACCTATGGCAAAACCCTTACCGGTAGCAGCGGTGGTATTGCCCAAAGCGTCCAAAGCATCAGTACGCTGACGTACCTCGGCAGGCAGATGCGACATCTCGGCATTGCCACCTGCATTATCAGCGATAGGACCATAGGCATCAGTAGCAAGAGTGATGCCCAAAGTCGATAGCATACCCACTGCGGCGATGCCTATGCCATAAAGTCCCATAGACAAATTGGTGGCATTGAACTCCACGCTGAAACCATTAGCGCAAAGATAGGCAAGAATAATAGCCACACCTACGGTAAATACAGGCACTGCGGTGGAAAGCATTCCTAAGCCCAAACCACTGATAATCACCGTAGCGGGACCCGTCTGCGAAGACTCGGCAACCTTCTGCGTGGGGCGGTAGGTGTGGGAGGTGTAGTACTCTGTTGCCTGACCTATTATCACACCTGCCACCAAACCCACGACCACCGAGCAACTCAACTGCCACCACAAGTGAGTATCTGTGCCGAATAGCAGCGCAAAAATGCCAAAAGTGGCGACAGCTATGAGCACTGCTGCCGTGTTTGTTCCACGCGCCAAGGCCTTGAGCAACTCCGTCATACCGGCGCCTTCCCTGGTCTTTACCATATAGATACCTATCAAAGACAGTGCCACACCCATAGCCGCTATCAGCGACGGAGCCAACACTGCCTTGAGCTGCATACCCTCAACGGCACTCGCTGCAAATGCCGAAGCACCAAGAGCCATCGTGGCCAAAATAGAACCGGCATAACTCTCATAAAGGTCAGCACCCATGCCGGCCACGTCACCAACATTATCACCAACATTATCAGCGATAGTAGCGGGATTACGTGGATCATCTTCAGGAATATTATATTCTGTTTTGCCAACAAGGTCGGCACCAACATCAGCGGCCTTGGTATATATTCCTCCTCCGACTCTGGCGAACAACGCTTGAGTGGAAGCACCCATACCGAAGGTCAACATCGTGGTAGTAATGATGATTAGGTGATTATCGGCAGGAATAAAATAATCAAGCACAAGGAACCATACCGACACATCAAGCAGTGCCAGTCCCACAACCGTCAAACCCATCACGGCTCCAGAACGAAAAGCAACCTGAAGACCACTATTAAGCGACTGACGGGCTGCATTGGCGGTTCGGGCCGAAGCGTAAGTGGCTGTTTTCATACCAAAAAAGCCAGCCAAACCAGAGAAAAAACCTCCGGTGAGGAAAGCAAACCACACCCAACCATTCTGAAGGTCGAAATAAGACATCACACCAAACAGAACGGCAAGAACGGCAAAAACGATGGTCACTACCTTGTACTGCTGTTTAAGATATGCCATAGCTCCCTGACGAACATGGGCCGCTATTTTCTTCATCAAATCAGTGCCTTCATCACGACTGAGCATATCTCGATAAAAATAATAAGCGAAACCCAACGCTAAAAAAGAAGCGCCAAGCACGCAATAAATCAAATAATTGTATGCCATGAATAATAAATTATTGAAGGTGTTAAAAGATTCTTTTGGAGATATTCCAAAGCAAATTTAATAAATTATTAGCAC
>ODAI011707780.1_pt1 | contig 16437 bp, 14 predicted proteins | sample 1539321 | NCBI WGS metagenome assembly ODAI01 (sample SAMN02144231, study PRJEB22623) | gut metagenome | biome: sheep rumen | host: Ovis aries | place: New Zealand | reverse complement strand
CTCTCACTTCTCGGAGATCCTGCCACTCCCGCGAACTCGCGGCATAATATCCGAGATGTGCGTCGTCGCCTGGCGAAATAACCGAGATGTGCGCCCGCACTTCCCGCATATCCTGCCATCCGGTGCCCGCGGACGGCGCACATCTTCGATATTATGCCGCGAAAACATCGGGGTGGCAGGATACCGGGGATGTGCGCTGATCAGGGGGCGCCCCGGCAAGCGGCACCGGCAGGATACCGGGGATGTACGCTGTCGAGCGCGGAGGACGCTGTCGGGCGGGGCGGGCGAAGAAAACCCGTCATCCGACGCGGGAGGCTGCATCCGCCTTCGCATCAGCCGCGGCCCCGCTCGGCGCCGTGGCCTCGCCTGTCGCTGCTGCGGCCCCGCTCGGCGCCGTGGCCTCGCCCGCAGCCGCGGTCCCAGCCGCTGCCGTCGCCGCTGACTTCGCGTCCATCTTCGCCTTTTTCCGCTCCTCCTTGGAAGGCACCCGATGGTCTACGAAAGCCATGCGCACGTCGTCGCGCCTCAGCATCCTCGACAGGTAGGAGTTCTCGTTGTTCACCATGAGCGTGAGCATCATGCCGAGCACGATCGGCAAATAGAACGTGAAGAAACGCCAGATGAACGTCGAAAGCGCCACGATCGACGGATCGCCGTACACGTAATTGAAGAACGTGATGTAGCTCGCCTCCGATGCGCCGATGGCGCCCGGCAGCGGGACGAACGAGGCGATAAGGTACACGAACGCCTGGCAGGACACGACCGTGAAGTAGTCGTTTGCCTCGAGGCCGAACCCGGCGAAAATGACCCACGACAGCGAGAAATACACTGTCAGCTGCACGAATGTCACGAGGCAAACCTTAATCAACAACGCAGGCCGCTTGAGCAGATAGCGGATGCCGACATAGGATTCCTCGAGCGACTTGGTCGCCTCGAACAGCGTATGGCTCGGATCCTTCAAGATGCCGATGCGCCCGAGCAAATTAATGGCCCACGTGACGATCCGAATGATGCCGTTCTTCGCGAACGCGAGCGCCAGCAGCATGGCGATGAGCACGAAACCGCCGACGAAGCCGATGGCGACGAGATACATGATCGGCCTCAGGTCCTGCATGAAGTAATTGAACCTGAGCGCCAGAACGATGATGGCGTAGACGATCATGGTGAACTGGTAGGCGATGAAACGGCACAACAGCATGGGCATGGCATGCTCGACCGGCAACCCGAACCGTGCATAGTAGTACGCCTGCATGGGCTGGCCGCCGCTCGACAGCGGTGTGATGCAGTTGAAATACTGCCCGATAACCGTGACGATATTCGTTTTGAAGAACGAGAAGCCCCTGAACAGGTCGTTGCAAATAAGCTGCATGCTGACCGACTCGAGGAGCCAGTAGATGATGATGCCCGCGAGCGCCAAGAGCAAGAACGCGTAGTTGAACGACGTGAACGCGTTGATGGTCTGCTCGCCCTCGCCGGCGATGAACAAGTAGCCGAACATGACGAGGAACGCGATGCCGCACAGGACGATGTTCAGCTTGCGCCCAAGCGAATGGGCCGTCCCCTTATCGGGAATGACCTCGTCTTCCTCGATTGCCGTCAAGTCGATGTCGGTCAGGTTGATCTTGCGCCCGGACTCGGCGCGCTCCGAACCGTCGGCGGAAACGGAATGCATCCAATGGCTGGCGTCGGCGTAAATCGGGTCAACGTCCATCTCGTCGTTTATGCTCGAGGACGCAAACGCCTGCCCGGATGCGCTGGTCGAACCGGCGCTTTCCCAAGGCGAGATATCATGCCCGTCCGTATTCGAGGTGTGCTCGTCTGAGCCTGTTGGCTTGGCGATGTTCATGAATCCCCTCTCGGGCAAGCGCGTTACGCGAATTTGAAAATCTTCTGCGCAAGGGCGTAACCGCCCTGTGCAACGAGGCGACCGACCCGCGTGCGCCGATTCGCTAAACCGGCCCACGTGCGCTTCACGTTATTGTACAGCGTCATGTCGGATTCTTTCATGAAAGCCCAAAGCTCACGATTTTTCTCGAGCGAATCCGGCGTATTGATCTTGAACAGATAGATGGTCGAAACGCTCATCATGCACGATATGTAGCCCATCATGAGCAACGCGCGGTTCGGCTCGTGTCGGTACAGCTCCGTGTAGTTCGCATCGGCGATGGCGAGGCGCGTCGCCATGAGCTGCTGGTCGATGTGCTTCTTCACAACCTCGACCTCGACGGATTGTCCCTCGCGGCCAATGATGTAGTGGTAGGCGTCCACGTCGAGATAGTAGAGCTTCTCGACCCACGGCATCGGGTGAAGCACGAACAGGCTGTCCATGTAAGACACGCCCGTCGGCAGTTCCAAGCCCGAATCGCGCAGAACCTGCGTGCGGTACCACGAGGCATGCACCATGATGAACTGGTCGATGCCCGGCCGTCCCATCTCCGACCACGAGAACACGCGGCCGGCGGGCAGTAACTTGCGATACTGAATGGTGTGCTGCGTCTTGTCGGTGACGCGGTCGTAGACGTAATTCGTCACCAGCAGGTCGGGAGGATCGCCTGCCTCGACGGCGGCCGCAAGCGTATCGAGCACGCGTCCGAGCGCGTTGGGGTCGATGAAATCGTCGGAGTCGACGATCTTGAAATACGTGCCGCGGGCGAGCTGTATGCCATGGTTCACGACACCGCCCCAGTTCGCGTTCTCCTGGTCGACGGCGATGACGCGCTCGTCCTTCTCGGCGAACCGGTGGGCGATTGCGGACGTATCGTCCGACGACCCGTCGTTGACGACGAGGATCTCGCATGGGTAAGTCGCGGTGAGAAGCGTCCCTATGCAGCGTGACATGTAGTCGGCGGAGTTGTAACAGGGCACCACGAACGTTACGAGTGGCGCATTGTCGGCGCTCATCTGCTTTCCCTTCACGCTTCGAGCATTACGCAGATAGTATACCCCCGCATGCCGAGGTGCCTTGATTATCACACGAAACGATAACAGAGCGAGGCGAGCGGCCGTGACGGCGCCGTGGCGCGATTCAGGCGAGAGGCCGCGACGACGCCGTGGCGCGAAGCTATTCTGCCAGCGCGAACATGTCGGACACGCACGCGCGCGCCGCAGTGAGGGGGTCGCCGGACGCGCCTTCCACGACCTCGATTTCCTCATTTCGAAGCAAGGCTGACATATCCTGCTCGATTTTACCGACCACGAGCGCATCGACCTCGAGCGCCTTCAGGAGCTCGGCGAGCTCTTGAATGGTCTTGTCGAATGCGGGAAGGTTGCGGCTGTCGACTATCACGCCGTGCTTGACCGTATAGAACATGTAGCTCGTAGTCTGAACGAAGAAAGGAGCAACGGCCAAACCATCGCACGCAACGGCAATTCTCATGGGCCACGCTCCTTTCCATTTGTTTTCGGCGCTTCGGATTCCCTTATATCCCAACTATTGCACAACCGTCCCAAATAGATTGCAAAAGGACGATAAGAGCACTTGAGCGTACCTGATTACCCCCACGTATCAGGAACGACGCTTCTTTGCGCGGGATTTCTGCACCTCCGCGCGATGGGCGCGACCCGGCCTGAAGTCTTCCGACGGACGGCCTTGGCGCTTCTTCGCGGCACCCGATTGCTGTTGGGCCGCCCTGGCTTTCGGCTTTTGCTTGGCCGCGGGCCTTGCGCCCGAAGTCCCTTTCAGGTTCTGCTTGGACTTGCGCTTCGCGGTGGGTTTCTGGTCCGAAACGGGCTTCTGTCTCGAAGCGGACTTCTGGCCCGAAGCAGGTTTTTGACTCGCCTTCTGACCTTGCTTCGGCTTCGGGGCGGGCTTTTGGCCCTGCATCGACTTGGCTTTGGTCTTGGCCTTGGCCTTGCCCGTGCCCGCGCCCTTCGCGCCGTCCCTCGCCTCGCGGCGGGCCTGGACCTCCTCGACTTTCTTCTGGGCCTTGTTGGCAAGCGCGCGTTTCGCGCGGTTTACCTCGGGATCGCGTTTCGACTGCGCCGTTATCGCCTTCTCGGCAGCTTCGGCCTCTGCGGCGGCCATGTCGAACGACTCGAGCTTCAGCTCGGGAATCTTCTGCTTCACGAGCTTCTCGATTGCGCGCATCGCGTCTTCGGTCTCGGGCGTCACGAACGTGATGGCGAAACCCTTCTCGCCGGCGCGCCCCGTTCGGCCGATTCGGTGAATATAGTCTTCGGGCTGCTCGGGCACATCGTAGTTGACGACGTAATCGACCTGGTCGACGTCGATGCCGCGCGCGAGCACGTCGGTCGCCGTGATGATGCCGATATCCCCCGATGCGAACTTCTCGAGCGCACGACGACGTTGTCCCTGGCTCCTGTCGGAATGGATCGCCTCGACATCGTAGCCCGCCTTGCGCAGGCGACGGCACGTGGAATCGGCCCGGCTGCGCGTGCGCGCGAACACGATCACGCGGTACGACCCCTTCTCGGCGAGGACCGCCTTGATGAGCGCCGGCTTAACCGATTGCGTCGTGCGGATGACGTACTGGTCGACGGTCTCGGCGACGTCGCCCTTACGCGCGATCTCGACTTTTGCGGGATCTTTCATCATCGTCGAGACGACGTTGTTGATGGACGAGTCGATGGTCGCGGAGAACAGAAGCGTTTGCCGGTCTTTCGGCGTCGCGGCGACAATCTTCTTCACGGACGGCAAAAAGCCCATGTCGAGCATGCGGTCGGCCTCGTCGAGCACGAGGACCTTGACGTTGCCGAGCTTCACCGCCCTGCGCTCCATCAGGTCGATGAGGCGACCGGGCGTCGCGATGAGCACGTCGCATCCGCTCTTGAGGCGGTTAATCTGCGGATTGTACGAAAGTCCGCCGACGACGGTCGTCACGCGATGGTGCGTCGAAAGCGCCACCTGGCCGGCGACGTCGCCGATTTGCTGCGCAAGCTCGCGCGTCGGCGTCACGACGAGCATGAGCGGACCCGACCCATCGTCGTCGCGCCCGAGCCGGTCCATGGACGGCAGCGTGAACGCAGCAGTCTTTCCCGTTCCCGTCTGGGCGCCCGCGACGATGTCGCGCCCCTTCAAGGCAAGTGGAATCGCCTGTTCCTGAACGGGCGTCGGCTTCTCGAAGCCCATGCGCTTCACAGCAGACAGGGCCTTCTTCGACAGGCCCAGATCCTCAAACGTTGTCATGTTAGATTGTCCTTCCGCCGCAGCGCGCCCGATAAGCTCATGCGCGCCGCGTGTGCATGCAATAAAAAAGCCGCCCTAGGGCGACTTTGATGTGCTGGTGCCCCCAACGGGAATCGAACCCGTGTCTCAGCCTTGAAAGGGCCGCGTCCTGACCTCTAGACTATGGGGACAAATCCTGCTAAACAGCCTGAACATTATTACAGAGACAGCGGCCGTTTGCAAGATTGTGTTTCAGTTTGCCCAATCCTCCACAAACTCACTCGAGCTCGGCTTTGCAACGTGACCTAAGCCGGCGCCTAGGAGAACTCAGCCGAACAAGCGATACGCCTCGATGACCTCGAGCTCGTACTGCTTGCGCGTCCCCTTCACCACGGTGTCGAGTATGAGCCCGCAGACGAGCGACATGAGGCCCGAGAGCACGAGCCCGACGGCGAGCAGCGCGGTGGGCAGGCGGTCCACGAGGCCCGTACGCGCGAAGTCGGCCACGACCGGCAGCCCGATCACGAACCCGAGCACGACGAGGATCAGCGCGACCCAGCCGAACAGCGCCATGGGGCGGTAGTCCTTGAACAGCGACATGATCATCTTCAGGACCTTCATGCCGTCGGAGAACGTCGAGAGCTTGGACTCGGAGCCCTCCGGGCGGTCGCGGTAGTCGATGGGCACCTCGGCCACGCGCCAGGCCTTGTCCACCGCGTGGATGGACAGCTCGGTCTCGATCTCGAAGCCCGACGAGGTGACGGGCAGGGTCTTGGCGAACACGCGGTTGAACGAGCGGTAGCCGGTCATGACGTCGGAGTACTCGAAGCCGTAGATGTGCTTGATGAGCCAGCGGACGAGGTCGTTGCCGAACCCGTGGAAGGCGCGGTCGTTCTCCTCGCCGTACGTGCCGTTGGAGAGCCGGTCGCCCACCACCATGTCGGCCTCGCCCGCGACGAGGGGCGCGACGAGCGCGGGCGCCGCCTCGGCCGGGTAGGTGTCGTCGCCGTCGACCATGACATAGTAGTCGGCGTCGATGTCGCGCAGCATCTGGCGCACGACGTGGCCCTTGCCCTGGCGCGGCTCGCGCACGACGACGGCACCGGCGCGCTCGGCGAGCTCGGCGGTGTTGTCGGTCGAATTGTTGTCGTAGACGTAGACCGTCGCGTCGGGCATCACGCGCCTGAAGTCGGTGACGACCTTCTCGACGGTGATCGCCTCGTTGTAGCAAGGCACGAGGATCGCGACCTCGCCCGGATCGGCGGTGCTGCGCGGCGTTTCAGATTGGCTCATTGTTCTCCCTCTCGTAAAGCACAGCCATTCTAAAACATGAGAAAAGCCCCCGAAGGGGCTTTTCGAAACACATAACTAATTCTTTGTTTTGTTATGCGAGGGCCTTGCGGGCGATCTCGACGAGCTGAGCGAAAGCCTCGGGGTCGCTGATGGCCATGTCGGACAGAACCTTGCGGTCGAGCTCGACGCCGGCCTTCTTCAGGCCGTTCATGAACACGGAGTAGGACATGCCGTTCTGACGGGCACCGGCGTTGATGCGGGTGATCCAGAGCTTGCGGATCTCGCGCTTCTTGTTGCGACGATCGCGGTACTGGTACTGGAGCGAATGGAAGACCTGCTCCTTGGCCTTGGTGTATGTGCGAGACTTCGCACCATAGTAGCCCTTCGCACGACCGAGGACGGTGCGGCGCTTCTTGCGGGCGTTGACGGAACGTTTAACACGAGCCATGACGATTCTCCTTTATCCTACGAAGCAACCCTTCGGGCTTCTTCGGTAACTTACTTTAACGAAGGCCCAGGTTGCGGGCGATGACCCTACGATCGGCGTCGGCGATTACCGTTTCCTTGCGGAAGTTGCGCTTACGCTTCGGGCTCTTCTTGGTGAGAATGTGGCTCTTGTAGCCCTTCGCACGCATGATCTTGCCGGAGCCGGTTACGCGGAAACGCTTTGCGGAACCGCGATGGGTCTTCATCTTAGGCATTATTCGTCCTTTCCTTCGTTGGCGCCCTCGTCGGCAGCCTTCTTATCCGATTCTTTCTTTTTCTTGGCCGATGCGGGCAGCGGCGCGATGAGCATGTGCATGTTGCGCCCCTCCATCTTCGGCGGGCTCTCGATGACCGCGACGTCCTTCAGGTCGTCGGCAAGCCTCTCGAGAATAGACAAACCTTGATCGGGATGCGACATCTCGCGACCCCTGAACATGATGGTGATCTTGACCTTGTTGCCCTGGCCGAGGAAGCGCAGCACGTGCTTCTTCTTGGTCGTGTAGTCGCCCACGTCGATCTTCGGGCGGAACTTCATTTCCTTGGTCTCGATCTTGCTCTGGTTCTTGCGCGCCTGCTTGGCCTTGATCGCCTGATCGTACTTGTATTTGCCGTAATCCATGATGCGGCAAACGGGCGGATCGGCGTTCGGGGCGATCTCGACGAGGTCGAGGTTTTGATCTTCGGCAATACGACGTGCCTGAACGGTCGGGTAGATACCCATCTGCTGACCATCGTAGCCGATCAACCGGCATTCGCGCACGGTGATCTGTTCGTTGAGCCGTGGCTCCTGAGCAGCTATCGTGCTCACCTACTTTCTTCGTGCATTCAAGCGCTCGCGCGCATCCAACAAAAAACCCGTCGCAAACGACGGGTGCGAATTGCGTGGACGTACGTCCCGCACATGCTCTATTCGCTCGACCCATCGGCTGCCTTTCGGGCGCCGAACCAGGTGGAGGTACAACCCTCACTTGATTGACAGCTCGTGTATCTTACCACTACTCGGCCGGTCTGCAAGGTTTCTACGCAAATCGAACGGGGTTTTCAAAACCGTTTTCAAAACATGGGTCCGCGAAAACGCGCTAAAGGTCGTGTTCGGGTTCAATAGCGCGCTTGAAGTGGGATAATTGTCCCGTGCAGAACGCACGGACGAATCGACTCGAGAGGCGGGTGCCCCATGGCCGGGAAGACCTCTGCAACAAGAACCGCGCTCCCAGGGAAAACGTGGACGGTGATCGTGCTGCTCGCGCTCGTCGGGCAAGTGGCGTGGGCGGTCGAGAACAACTTCTTCAACCTGTTCATCCAAGACGTCTTCGGCGCGTCGCTGTCGGACGTGGCGCTCATGGTCAGCGCGTCGGCCTTCACTGCCACGGCAACGACGCTGCTCGTCGGCGTCTGGTCGGACCGCGTCGGAAGGCGCAAGGTGTTCGTCGTGGCCGGCACGCTCATCTGGGGCCTTTCCATCTGCGCATTCGCGGTTCTGCAGAACGTGTCGGAGGCGTTGGCGCGCGACGCGGCGGGGATTGCCGCGCTCGGCATCACGTTGACCATCGCGTTCGACTGCATCATGACGTTCTTCGGCAGCCTGGCGAACGACTCGTGCTTCAACGCGTGGATGACCGACATCACCGACGAGACGAACCGCGGGCGCGTCGAGGGCGTGAACTCGGCCATGCCGCTGCTCAGCATGCTCGTCGTGTTCGGCGGCGCCATGTTCTTCATGATCGTCGGCGACGATGGGACGGTCACGTACGATTACCCGCTGTTTTTCACCATCATCGGCGGCGTCGTCCTCGCGACCGGCATCGCGTCCGCCGCGCTCATGGAAGACTCGCATCCCGAGCCGCGACGCGAAAGCGGGTACTTCTCGGAACTCGCCTACGGGTTCCTGCCCTCCTCCGTCCGGGGAAATCGCATGCTGTACCTCGTTCTGGCCGCTTACTGCATATTTGCGATCGCCATGCAGGTCATCATGCCCTATTACGTGCTTTACCTGCGACTTCCCTACATTCTCGGCGAAAACTACGTGTTCGTGATGGCGCCCTGCATCATCATCGCCGCCGTCTTCACGATCCTCTACGGGCGACGCGTCGACACGTGGGGGTTCAGCAGGTCGGTTATCGTGCCGCTTGCGCTGTTCCTGGCCGGATGCGCCGTGCTCACGCTCATGTCGAGCCTGCCCGCCGTGTTCGTCGGCAGCATGCTGATGCTGTCCGGCTACCTCGGGGGCGTCGCGTGCTTCGGCGCTGCGGTGCGCAACAACACGCCCATCGACCGCGTCGGCCTCTACCAGGGGGTGCGCATGGTCATGGTCGTGCTCGTCCCCATGCTCATCGGGCCGTGGATCGGCAGCGCCATCAGCGCCTCGTCCGGCAGCGTCGTTGGGTTCGGCGTCGTGGGCGACGGGTTCACGCCGTCATCGCTCATTTTCGCCGGCGGGGCGATCGTCGCGCTGCTGACGTTCGTCGTACTGTTCGCGATTCGGCGTGCGGAGAAGAAGTAGCCGCGCTTACACCGCCTCGAAAGGCCACACGTCTGCGTCTGCGGGCGGATTGGCCATGAGGCCGTTCGCGCGCATTGATTCGCCCACTTCGGCGTAATCGGGAGCAGCGCGCGTGACCATCGACTCGATTTCCTCGTCGGTCAGCTCGCGAACCGCCCGCGCGGGCGAGCCCATGATGAGGCTGCGCGGCGGGAAATCCTTGTTCTGCGTGACGAGCGATCCAGCTGCCACGATGCTGTCGCTCCTGATGCGGGCGCCGTCCATGATCGTGCTGCTCATACCGACGAGCACGTTGTCCTCGATCGTGCATCCGTGGAGCATGGCCATGTGCCCGACGGTCACGTTCTCGCCGATGACGAGCGGGCATCCGCCGCTCACATGAAGGCAGCAGTTCTCCTGGACGTTCGAGTTCTCGCCGATGCGCACGGGCTCGCCGTCTCCCCTGATATGCGACCCCGCGAACACCGATACGCCAGGCGCCAACGTGACGTCGCCGACGATGCTGCAAAACGGCGAGAGCCTTGCGGTCGGGTCCATCTTGACCTGATGGTAGTCCGTCATAATCGAACCGACTTTCGAGCGGCCTTCCTCTGCTGACACGGGCACCCTCCGATCTCGGATAGCTGACGAAACGACTGCCCATTCTAGCAAAATGTGAAAAAAGGGTCAGACCCTTTTTTCACATTTTTCGCTGCGCTCGGCACAACCGGGAACCCTTCGCGGGACGAAACCGCACATCAGCACTGCGCATGGGCTTTTCGGCGCGCTACAATACGGACAACCCCGAAAGGAAAACGCAAGCGCAAATGCAGCACGCGAAGGGAAAGGAAGGGAACCATGAAGACTGTCGGAAAGATTGCCTTGCTGGCGATGACGTTGGCGATGGCGGGAGTCCTGACCGCCTGCGGCGGCTCTGCCAGCTCGGGCGCCGCTTCAAGCGCAGCATCAAGCGCCGCCGCAAGCTCGGCTGCAAGCGCGAGTGCAGCAGCCGCGAGCCCCGCTGCGGCGTCGAGCGCGACGGCGAGCGCGGATTCAGCCGCCGCCAGCAGCGAAGCAGCCAGCGCGACGGCGAGCGCCGACACGAGCGCCAGCGCGGCGGCGAGCGCCGAAGCAGCAGGTGAGGGCACGGAAGCTGCCGACCTGTACACCAACGAGTTCTTCCGCGTCCAATTCGAGCTTCCCGAAGGATGGAGCTTCGTGGACGAAAACACCCCCGCCGGCATGAACGACCTCCCGGCCGGCGTGGCGCAGGGCGGAAGAGTCGACATGGTCGCAACGTCGGGTGATGGCGCGGAAACGTGCATCATCGCGGTCATAACCGCTAACGACGAGAACGCCGGCCAGACGGCCGAAGAGCACCTGCGCAGCGAGCTCGACCAGATGAACATCGACGTCGAGGGGACGGCCAGCTACGAGACGATGGACGCGACCATCGATTTCGGCGACTCCCGGAGCATCCCCGCAGCTACGACGACGATCAACGTGAACGGCAACCAGGCATGCATCGGGCAGGCATGCGCCGAGGTCGACGGCAACTTCCTCGACATCGCCATCATCGGCGCCGACCAGGAATCCGTCAGCAACCTGTTCTCGTACGTGAAGGCCGCCGAATAAAAAATGTGTAAAAAGGGTCTGACCCTTTTTACACATTCCGGCCTCCCGCCATGTGACGGGAGGCCGTTTTTATGCCGCAAGTGCGCTACTCCTCCCGCGCCAACGCGCAAGGTTTCTCTAGGTGAATTGTAGGCTTTAGGCGAATCCGAGGATATCAACCTTTGCATGTGCATGTCATCAACCGCGGTTTGAGCATCGAAGCCGCAGACAACGCGCGTTCACGTTCGAAAAACGCATCTTGCGGCGTTATCATAGGGACAATCGCATTCACGCCTGAAAAGGGGTGTCCCATGAAGCATTCGAAACTCACCCGGTTCCTGTCAGTCTTCATGTCGTTCGTGCTTGCAGCGTCTTTCGCCCTGCCCGCCACGGCATTCGCAGCCGAGAAGGAGGTGCGCCTCGACAACCACACGGCCGCCGAGGCGGCGACGGTCGTGAGCGGCATCGCCATCGACGGCGTCGATGCGCCGCAGCCGGGAAGCCCGCTCGATGACACGGCGACCGTGACGACCGCCGAAGGCGAGCAATGGGACATCCCCGTCTTCTGGGTGGCAAGCAACATGGAGCTCGCCACCAGCGCCGTCGAGGGCCTCACGTACTTGCCCGCACTCGCCTTCTTCGTGCCCGGCCAATACTCGGTCGAGGGCGACGGATACACCGTCGAGCTGTCGGACTCGCTCGCCAAGCTGTTCGGCGGCAACGAGGTTATCTCGGTCTACGACGCGTCAACCGGCATCACCTTCATCCTTCCCGCAACGCTCAGGGAATTCTTCGCATCCGCGTCCCAGGCAATCGCCCCTCGCGACCCGAACTCCGCGCAAACCGACGTTGAAGCCGAACCTCAGGCCAAAGCGGCGGAAAGCCCGTTGCCCGAATCCGAACCTGCATCCGAATCCGAACCTGCGGGATCGGATACCGAAAGCGCCGACGAAACCGAGAGGCAAAGCCTCGTGGACATCTACTGCGCGCAGACGGCGCGCGACGCGCTCTCGGACGCGGACCTCGAGTACCTGCTCGACCTCATCATCAACAAGCTGCAACCACAGGCCGTCAACTTGCTTCTGGAGAGCTTCCCCTCGTTTAGGGCAGGTGCCGACGAGGGTTCTATCGGCACCGAGATCAGCCTGTACGTCTATTACAGAAACGGCGATAAGGACGGGCTGCCCGAGCATCAAAACGCCGAACCTGCGCTCGCATACGTATCGGGCGATGCGGTCAAGCAGGACGGCGAGTACGTATACTGCTACATGATAGGCGTCGACATCGACTCCCTCCTGAAAACGGACAAGAACAGGGGCCGTATCGTTGACGAGTCCACGGGCAAGTACGTCCTTTTGCGCAGCGGAACGAACGTGGAGACCTTCGAGAACACCATCGTGCACGAGATGTTCCACGCCTTCATGGACGACTACAACCGCACGGGCATGGCCGGCGTGACCAACATAAACGACTACGTCACGGACGAAAATGGAAAATTCCCCACGCAAGCCCTTTTCGAAAGGTACAATTCGCTCCATTTCCCGAAGTGGTTCATCGAGGGCACCGCATCGGCAGTCGAGAACACGTACCAGTTCCGTCACAATATATTCGAGCTATTGCGCGTGGCCCGCGACGGGGATGGAGAACTTGCCGACAACTACACGACGCGAGACCTGCTGTACAACTACCTGAACGGACGCGACGGTAAGAATTTCCTCTACTTCGATATAAGCTTCTCCGGCGGCGGTACCGACAGCGAAGGACATGCGATCGACACCGATCAGAGCCGTTACGTCACCGGCTATCTCGCCACCTTGTACGTCTGCGAACTCGCTGCCCGAAACGTTTCGGGAAGCGCCGTCACCAGCAAGGGCGGCGAGGTCGCCATATCTTCCGAAAAGCTCCGCATGGGACTCGACTCTATACTCGAACGTATGCACAAGGGGGAATCGTTCGACCAAATCATCCGCGACATCTCGCCTGCAGGCTCCAACGGCAAGAAGCTCTATACGAGCGTCGATGATTTCGAGAACAAGTTCGTGAAGGGCCCATCCGTCGACAATAAGACCTATGACGGCGACATCGGCTCGGGGGCGTCGCTCGAGTTCGTGCTCACGTTCTTGAACTACATGCACTCGCTCGAGGGAACGAACGGCCCCAATTCGATACCGAACGGCTCGCTGCTCGTCGACTTCAGCTACTTCGGCGCGACCCCGCTCAGCCTCACCAAGAACGCCAAAGCCAAGTACTACAACATCATCGAGTCCAACCGCTACCACAAGTCCACCGTGCCCGATTCGATCGCCATGGCAGGCGGCGGCAAATCGACGACCAAGCCGACGGCGACGGCAGCCAAAGCCTTGCCCGCCGGCTCGCCGAACGCGACGTTCCAAGCTGCAGCAATCGCACACGCGGCGAAGACCGTTGTCCGAGAAATCGAATCCGCGAAGCCCGGCGTCCTGGTCAAGCCCAGCGAACCAAGCGCGCCCAGCACCGCCGAAGCGACCGCGCCTGCCGCGCCTGTCGCGCCCGCCGTCCCCGAGACGCCCGAGACGCCCGAGGCGCCTGCCTCCGAGGCGGCTGTCGCTCCCGAAGCGCCCGTTGCGACCGAAACCGAAACAGCCAACGTAATTGAAGCACCGGCTCAAGGGGAAGCCGCTGACAACGACAGTGCGTCAGCCGAATCTGCCATAATCGCCGACGCCGACCTGAACGAGCCTGCAACCGAAACCGACTTCGCAGCCGATTCGGAACCCGAAGCCGCAGCAAGCGGCGAGTCGGCCGAACCGAACGTGCAGGAACCAGTAGCGGTACCCGAGACCGAAGCCGCGGTTGCAGATGAGTCGGCAACTCCAGATGAACCCGCAATCCCTACCGAGACGATCAACGTCCCGGAGCCCGAGCCCTCGACCCCAGCTGACAGTCCGGACGCAATCGAGGCCGAAGCCGTGGTCGACGACCGAATCTAGCGGAATCGTCGCCTGAGCATGTCGCGGGGCCGCAACCGTCGAAGTTGCAGCCCCGCTTTTTTCGTCGCCTGAAAGCACCGCAGTCGATGCAGCGTCACCTCGCGCGCAATTAAAGCCAATTCGACGCCACGCGCGTTCCACGCTTCGCCATCCGCCGTCAGGACGGGCGGGCGTCCATGGGCACGCCCCTCACGAGAACGCCCCGCACCTGCAGATCGCCGTCGAGCAAGACGAGGTCGGCTATCTTTCCCACTTCAACAGATCCGCGCTCCGCCGCGATCCCAAGCGCGCGGGCGGGGTTTTCCGCAGCCGCGACGAGCGCGTCGACCAGGGGAATGCCCATCTCGCATACGGCGATGCGCAGGCATGTGGCCAGGTCGGTGACGGACCCTGCTATCGTGCCGTCCGCGAGCGCGGCCTTCGCGCCTTCCACATACACGTCTTGGCCCCCGAGGTCGAACACGCCGTCGCCCATCCCGCATGCGCGCATCGAATCGCTGATGAGCACGATGCGGTCGGCACCGAACAAGTCGAACGCGAGGCGTACCATCGCAGGATGGACATGGACGCCGTCGGCGATCAGCTCGCACGTCACGTCGTCACGGTCCGCAGCCGCGCCAATCGGCCCCGGGTTGCGGTGGTTAAGCGGTGGCATGGCGTTGAACAGGTGCGTCACGTGGCGCGCGCCCGCCTCGAACGCCATCGTCGCGCATTCGTAGCCTGCGCAGGTGTGCGCCAGCGAGATGCGCACGTCACCGGCCATCTCGCGAACGAACTCGAGGGCGCCCGGCTCTTCGGGGGCCACGTCGACGAGCTTCACGAGGCCGCGCGACGCATGCTGGAGCCGCCTGACCATGTCCGCGTCGCATCGTTGGACGTAAGCGGGGTTTTGCGCACCGACCCTATCGGGGGAGATGAACGGGCCTTCCATGTTGATGCCGACGAGCGCGGACTCGAGCGTGGCCGGCTCGAAGGCGGCCGCTTGGGACATCACGTCATCCAGGAAATCCTCCGGATACGTCATGGTCGCCGGGCAGATGGCCGTCACGCCCCTCGACGCCTCGTAAGACGCGATGGCGTGCAGCGCTTCTGCCGCGGCGTCGCAGAAATCGTAACCTGCGCATCCGTGGAAATGCAGGTCGATGAGGCCGGGCGCCACGATTAGGCCGGATGCGTCCATTACCTCCTCGTCAGCGGAGCCGCCATTGCCCGGCTGCGCCCCGCCCGCAGCACCGTCGCTGCCCGACCGGGGCTCGACCGACGTTCTGCGCACGACGGCATCTATGACGCCGTCTCGAACGACGATATCGGCATCGACCATCTCGCGGCCGACGAGGACCGAGCCTCCCGTTACAAGCATGAAGCCCCCCACCTTGCATCCAATCCCTGTATCAAGCGCGAAACTCGCCACACGGCGCCGAAACGTCGAACTCGCGCCTTTCCAAGTGCGTTCCATCTTAGTTGTTTTGCTATTTGTTGACTATATTTACATATATAAAACGAGTCGCCCTCCCGGGGAGGTCGACTCGTTCCTGGAATGTGTAAAAAGGGTCAGACCCTTTTTACACATTTTCTAGATGTCCTTCTCCGCGTAGAAGACGCCGTCGCGCGGCTCTTCCCACGGGTCGAGGGCGTACACGCGGAACTCGCCCGCCTTCAGCTCGGCAAGCGTCTTCGAGTACGCGCTCTCGGGATCGTCCGGATCGCCGTAGGTCAGCGCGTCGGTCGGGCAGTTGAACACGCAGTAGGGCACGTTGTCCGTCGAAGCGCACCCGGCGCACGCGATGCACTTCTTGGTGTAGATGGGCATCCATTTCATGTAGAGGTTCGGCCATTTGCCGCCCGGCGTGTCGATCTGGCCGCCGCCGATCGTGCGCACGAACACGCGATACTCGTCGTCAGCCAGGTCGTATGCCTGCTTGCACGACAACGAGCAAGTCCAGCAGCCCACGCAGCGGTTCACGTTAACGAGAATGTTCTTTGCCATGGTTATTCCGCCTTCCTGACTTCGCACAGGGTGTCCCAGAACACTTCGGGCGTGTCCTTCTCGACGATGAACCGCGCCGAACGCGGTACGCCTGATGCGTCGTAGACCTTCTGCAAACCGAGCGACGTGTACTTGATGATGTTGTCGACCGTCTCGGGTGCGCCGAGCGGAGTGGCGATGAGCTGGGGGTTCTTCTTGTCCTTGTAGTCATCCTCGTCGAAGCTGTACCACATGTGCGCCATTCCCGGAGGAATGTCCTGGCGCAGGTGCAAGTTGCACGTGATAGCGCCGCGGTCGTTGAACACCTCGACCAGATCGCCGTCCTCCAGGCCGCGCTCGATTGCCGTCACCGGGTTGAGCGCAACGCCCGTCTGCGTGGCCGTCGCCAGCTTGCGCAGTTCGGGAACGTTGGTGAACTGGCTCTGCATGAAGTACTTGTGGCGCCCGGGATAGAAGTGCAGCGGGTACTTCTCGAGCGTCTCCT
>ODAI013091766.1_pt1 | contig 16438 bp, 8 predicted proteins | sample 1539321 | NCBI WGS metagenome assembly ODAI01 (sample SAMN02144231, study PRJEB22623) | gut metagenome | biome: sheep rumen | host: Ovis aries | place: New Zealand | reverse complement strand
TCCGCCACGGTTAACCATCTTGGCTGCACCTGTGAAGAACGGATGGCAAGCTGAGCAAACGTCGAGTCTGAGCTCAGGCTTGGTTGACTTTGTCATAAACGTGTTACCGCATGCGCAAGTTACTTTACATTCCACATAATTAGGATGGATTCCTTCCCTCATGTCAGTTTCCTTTCCCGGCAGCAAGTTACTGCCGTAATTGAATTTCTTTGCAAAAAAATCTCTGCCGCAAACTGCGACTCATACAATATATCATATGAAGCCTTGAAATGCAAGGGTTTTTTGAGGATTTTTTGAATCGGTCTAAATCTGCGCCGAGACCACCCTGTCATTTCCCGCCAGGTCCTTCAGAACTTCGATATTTCTGAAGCCTGCATCCTTAAGAAGGGCCGGCACCGTCTCCCCCTGGTCGTATCCGATCTCAAGTAGAAGATGTCCTCCCGGAACAAGGTGCCTGGGAGCTTCCTTTGCGATTATCCTGTAGAAGTCAAGGCCGTCCTTTCCTCCGTCAAGGGCTATCATGGGATCGTGATCCCTGACTTCAGGTTCCAGTTTGCTGATGACTTCTGAAGGAATATAGGGTGGGTTTGAAACGATCATGGTGAACTTCTCTTCCGGGTCAAGTCCCCTGAACATGTCTGACTTTATGATCCTGACCTCCGCATTGTTGATTCTAGCATTTTCTCTTGCAACTTCAAGGGCTGCCTCACTTATATCCGTCATGGTGACATCAACGCCGAAACACATCTTTTTAAGGGATATCCCGATGATTCCAGATCCTGTGCAGAGATCAAGTATCCTGGATTCCGGTACGGCACGCTTAGCCGCTTCCTCCACGAGAAACTCCGTGTCCATTCTCGGCACCAGCACGTCTTTCGTCACCTTGAAGCGGCCGCACATGAACTCCTGCTCGCCCGTTAAGTGCTGAAGGGGTACACCGGATGCACGCTCTTCCAACAGGTCATAATATCTCTGTGCCTTGCCATATGAGACCGTGGTATTTATGTGCATAATAAGACCGGTCCTGTTCTTTCCCGTAACGTGACAGAGAAGTTCCCTGGCATCGTTTGCGGCATCGTGGATGCCGGCTTCTGCCAGCCTTTTTTCACCGATTGTAATCAGTTCTCTTATGAGCATTATTCCTCCGGTGTATAGTATTTGGCTTCGCCTTCTACAGGTTCGCCGTTAAGGTCGCAGATTCCTTCGAAATACGGCTTGGCCTTCTCTTCTTCTTCAGTCTCGCAAGGGATAACAGCCTTCATGGCAGCGATGGCTACTTCAAGCTGCTTCTCGTTGGGTTCACGGGTTGTCAGCTTCTGAAGGTAGATACCGGGAAGGCTCAGGAATTCAACCACCTTATTGTTGGATCTTCCGGCCCACTTGAGGAGCTCGTAGGAAATTCCTGCAATAAGGGGCAGAGCCAGGAGTCTTAATCCCAGTCTCATCCATACATTGGGCCAGCCCATGAAAACGTGGACAATGATAGCGATGATCATTACGAACATAAGGAAGGATGTTCCGCATCTCGGGTGGAGTCTGTAGAAACCCTGAGCGTTCTCAGGGGTAAGCTCCAGCCCGTTTTCGAAGCAGTGAATGGTCTTATGCTCGGCTCCGTGATACTGGAATACCGTATTGATATCATCCAGTTTCGGAATTATGGCAATATACCCGATAAATATGGCGATTCTTACCAGTCCCTCGATGAGGTTCAGGATAATAACGTTCTCAGTGATTTTTTTGAATATACCTACTACGGCTGTGGGAAGGAGCATGAATATACCGATGCTTAAGACAAGGGCCAGTGCTACGGATGTCCAGAGCAGGATGTTCCAGGCCTTGTCCTTTCCCACCTTCTTTTCGATCCACTCATCGAACTTGTCCTGCTCATACTCTTCCGGCATGTACTGCTCAAGGATGTCTGCAGAATACATGAGGACCTTGGTTCCGAATACCAGGGATGATACGAAGGCTACAACGCCTCGTATGAGGGGGATCTTTGCCCAGGATCCCAGCTGGGGAGCGGGCTGTGTCTTCATATGGATCCTTCCGTCGGGAAGGCGGATCCCGATGGCGGTGCGCTTGGGTCCGCGCATCATGATTCCTTCCATTATGGCCTGACCGCCGATGGATGTGGGGCAGGCATCTTTAAGAAATATCTTGTTGAAATCCATCAGTCAACGAATACCTTTCTGATAATATCGATGAAATCTTTATTGCTTCTGGTGTGTGCCAGATTATCTATGATCTCCTCAGTTACCTGGTGTTCAGGTTTGGAGGACAGGGCTCTTCTCATGGCCCAGACGGCTTCCAGCTCTTCCTGACTCATGAGGAGGTCCTCACGTCTGGTACCTGACTTATTGAGGTTTACTGCGGGGAAAATTCTGAGTTCGCTGAGCTTCCTGTCAAGGTGAAGCTCCATATTTCCGGTTCCCTTGAACTCTTCGTAGATCACGTCATCCATGCGAGAGCCGGTTTCCACAAGAGCTGTTGCAAGGATGGTGATGGAACCGCCCTCTTCCATGTTCCTAGCTGCTCCGAAGAACTTCTTGGGTTTATGAAGGGCTCCTGGATCAAGACCTCCGGAAAGGGTGCGGCCTGAGTTTGGAACTACCATGTTGTATGCTCTTGCAAGACGGGTAATGCTGTCTAATAATATTACCACATCTTTCTTGTGTTCAACCAGACGTTTTGCACGTTCAAGAACCATCTCCGCCACCTGGACGTGATGCTCGGGAAGTTCGTCAAAGGTAGAGTAAATAACCTCTGCCGAGCTTAAACTTCTCTTCATGTCAGTAACTTCCTCCGGGCGTTCATCCACGAGAAGGACGATGAGCTCCGTGTCGGGATAGTTGGTCTCGATGGCATGGGCGATCTTCTTGAGAAGCACGGTCTTGCCTGCCTTGGGAGGCGCTACGATCAGACCTCTCTGGCCCTTTCCGATAGGCGCGATCATATCGATAAGACGCGTTGAAAGCTCCGTTCCCGTGGTTTCGAGTTTCAGTCTTTCATCTGGGAATACGGGCGTCAGATCGTCGAATTTGGGCCTTCTGATGGCTGCTCCAGGTGCATCACCGTTAACGGTGTTTACATAGAGGAGTGCTCCGAATCTCTCACCTTCATGAGGAAGACGGGTCACGCAGTTTATCTTGTCGCCAGTCTTCAGGTTGAACCTTCTGATCTGTACAGGGGACACATAGATATCCTTGTCGGATGTAAGGAAATTGTCGAATCTCAAAAATCCGAAACTGTTGTCCTCCTGGATATCGAGGATGCCCTCCACTACAGGGCGCTCTTCCTTGGGCTCCACCTTTTCGATCCTTATACCGTTTTCTTTAGCTTCGGCATCAGTCCCATTCCGGGATTCTGCTGCAGCATCAGCCTTAACTTCGGTCTCTTTCTTCTCAGCGATCTCTTCTGCTATCGCATCTTTTTCTATCAGAACTTTATCTGCCATTATTTTGCTCCATTAAATTTATTGCGAACCACTCTCATCAAAAGAGCCGTTCCCCAGTTCATCAGAACCAGCACCAGGAAAATGATTATCCCCGGGATCCAGCCCCAGGACAGGAAGCCATACCAGTCGTTGGTGTCAGGCCATTCTCCGATGCCGTTTATCATATTATTTACTATATACCAGGCTCCGTAAAGAAGCATGGGAATCACAGACACGAAGCTGTCCCTGAATGATATCTGCTCTCTTCCTCCAAGTATAAAAGAAGCCATGGCCATCAGGGGTATCAGAAGATGAAACCAGAGGTTCGCCCCGGTGTACAGGCCCGGCACTTTGAATACAGGCCACAGAAACAGCAGCACCACAAGAAGCGTAAGCGCCACAGCGGATGCTCCCGCATATTTCAGTTTCATGACCCATGCCGGTAATTCAGTTTTATCTTTAATCGTCCTTATGGTGTATATAACATTCAGAATCGCCGCTGCTCCCATGAGCAGATTCGAGAGAACCGTAAAATATTTAAGATTGCTGAACCCGCCTGATGAAATGGTGCCGTTGTCGCCTAAGCTCAGGGCCATTCTCAGCCAGGATACCAAGACCATAACCGCAATTAAGACTTCCAGAATCAAAGAGATTTTCTGTCTTGCTGTCTTCATATATCCGTTCTCTTAAGAAAAATATTCGCATCTTGATATTACTACAAAGGCACGGTTTTGGCAAGAGGGTGCGGTTCCCGGAGAAAAGATGCAAAAGAATAGCGGGGCGCGATGCGCCCCGCACTTTTTGACATACCGTCAAAAGGGAATTTAGTAATTAGCTATTATGCTTATTTTTTCTCGTAAGAAGCAGTGCTATCAGCGCTATGAGTGCCACTCCGATACATCCGCCTAAGACGTAGTACAGGATGTTGCTTCCGCCTTCAGCTTCAGGTGTGGGCTGGGGCTCAACAGGATCGGTCGTAGGGGTGTCCCCATCATCCAAATCCACGATGTCTCCGGGTCCTGACAAAGGAGTCTCACCAGCGTCAGGAACATTAACGGTTCCCTCTCCTGCCTGGCCCTGATCAGCTCCTGCGTTTCCGCCGGCAGGTGTCGTTCCTCCAGGGTTAGTTCCCGCAGGATTGTTTCCTCCTCCGCCGTTTCCGCCTGCGTCGTCTGTCGTTCCGCCGTTGTCTCCGCCTTCATTTCCCGTTGCATAGTAGGTGAAGGTGAATACGTTGTCAGCAGGATCATCAGTCAGTCTCTTTTCTTCATTGTACCAGTACGGCAGATATCCGTCCACCATCCTGTAGGATACTACCGGCTTGTCTCCCGGCATTCCCCAGAAGGTCTCGGGTTCATGCAGCACGTCTCCGTCTTCCGATACGTAGTTCACGGTGTATTCCACCATGCCGCCCTTCATTCCGTAGGCTACTGCAAAGGACATGTCTTCCGTCACCGTGAAGGTATATGACTGATATATCTCGTCATTGTCATGGCCTGCGTCCTTCACTCCTCTGGCATAATACTGGTCTGCATTTTTTACCACCAGTCCGTATTCCCCCAGATCGACGGTGAAGTTTTCGCCATATTTAAGTCCGGTGAACCTGATCCTCGTAACGTCTTCAGTTCCGAAGTATCCTTCCTTTCCGGAATACACGAATATCGTGTATGTGGTGTCTGCATATGCCATGTCCGACTGGATCAGTGTCCAGGATATGAGCATGATCAGCATGAGAGCGATCATAATGAGAGGTCTGATCACGGTCTTCGTCTTCATTATGCCTCACCTCCCTTGTCCTTCTTCCTTCTGAACAGTGGTATCAGAAGGAGTATGCCGATTATCATCATTCCGATGTAAGGGAAGATCTTCGTCACGTCTCCGGTCTTCGGCGGTGTTCCCGGAGGCGTATCATCGTCCACTACGTTTACTGCGAACACTATGTCCACGGATCCTTCTGTATCCATGTAGTCATTTACTTCAGTCTCTCCTTCGAAGGCCACGCTCAGCGTCACTGTTCCGTGCTCTCCCTTCGAAAGGGTCTCAAGATAGAACCAGTCGTTCAGCGCGTTGGTCGCCTGTTCAAGACCTTCCATGTCGTCAGGCTTCGCTTCTCCTCCTACCTTGTCATTGGAGAAGAGCACCGTGTCCTCCCCGTCCTTGTTCGTGTGCACAAGGCTGTAGGTGTAGCCTCCGTTCTCAGGAGTGCCTGTTCCTTCTACTGTCTTTCTCGCTTCCTCTGTAGCCTCCAGGGTCTGTATCACGTCATTTGCCATATACCATTCCGTGTCTTTCTCATAGTCGTTCTGGTATGTGACCTTTACCGTGATGTCGTCTCCCGGCTGCAGATCCCTGAATGCGTTCACCAGTTCCTCCTGGTCCAGGGTGGAATTGATGTCTTTTCCGTCAAAATGTGCTTCTCCGATTATCTCCGGCGATTCGCCGAATGCCGTTCCCGCCATGGTGAATACCAGCGTGAGCGCTAAAAGGAGGATCCACATCGTATTTGTCTTTTTCATGATCTTTACCTCCTCTTATGATATGCTGAGAGTTCCGTTGCTCTCTGTCACGTTGTATACTCCCCACTGTGAGTGGATGGCATCATTTGCGTTATGTGTCTGGAGTGCCTGCACGTCTGCCTTTATGATGAATGCATATCCGTCATAATCGTAGGTGTAGGTTATGGTCGTCACTCCGTCCTTCGTGCTTTCTTCTGTCGTCATGTACGTGTCGCTCAGAAGGCTTCCGTCTATGCTCAGTCTCGTGAAGAGAGGCTCTGTGTCCTCTCCGCCCATGAGCTGTGTCCTGTAGTAGTAGGTGTCACTTTCAGACGTGTGCTCATCTTCATCTATGAACCAGCTGCTGACGTTGTACGGCTGCGTACCGTAGGTAAGATGGATCTGTTCAGGTGACAGCACGGGGGTCTTCTCTCCCGCTGTGACTGTGCCTTCTTCATCGGTACTGGTATTGATCCAGTACTTCCTGATGATCATCCTCACGTATACCGGTGTCTCCTGTGCGTTCCTGGCTGCGATCTCTTCTTTGTATACCTTTCCGGGTTCGATGGAGCCCAGTGTATCTTTGTCTGATCCCAGGTAACCCGCAAGCTGGCCCGTCACCTTCTCGGCTCCGTCCAGTGTACTTACGTCACTTACCTCTTTCCCGTTCTCGATGAGGCGTATCTGCAGATGGTTCATGTAGAACCATGCCTGATAGTCTTCACTCTCAAAGGGAAGTCCCGATGAGGTGACTGCGAAGGCTCCAAGCGCTCCGACTCCTATCAGGAGCAGGGCCAGTACCAGCAGAAGTATCCTTGAAATGCTTTTCTTTTTCATGTCTCTTCCACCTCCTCCTTAAAGCCCTGCCGCTATGTCAGGATGTGTCCATCCTTCCGGTTTCACTACGTTGTTCGCATCCGTTCCGTCATAGACCACTCTCTGAGATTCGTGCACCACGATTATCTCATAGTCATGACCTGCTGCCTCAGCTGCTTCCTTGTCGATGTTCACCGTTATCTTTGATGTCTCACCGCCTACGGGAAGGATGCTGTTGTATAAGAACCAGCCGCCGTCTTCTGTCCAGTCTGACGGTTCCGCTATCACGATGTCCTTGATGAAGTCTCCGTAGACTGCAACTCTCACGATCACGTCCGTCTTTCCCGTGTTGGCTATCACTACTTCTTTTTTGTCCTTGTCGGCCTTTTCTTCGATCACCGTCTGTCCGTTCAGATGGATCACTGCTCCCCCTTCTGCCTTTTCATAATCCGTGAAATACCCGTATGCCACTCCCGTCGAGAGTACCAGCACGGCAAGCAGCACAAGTATCATCGTACGTTTCTTTAATATTCTTTTCATTGCACTGCCTCCTTCTTAGTCCTCAACTTCAGGTTCTGCCGGCGACACCGGGGCTGCCGGTGTCACCGTCTCTGATTCAATGAATTTGTTTTCTCCGTTTTCGATTCCGTACTTGTTCGTCACTCCTCCGCTGTAGTTGTGTCCGTCAGGCTCGTTCTCGAATTCGAATACCCAGGTAGGATATCCGTCTACATATTCGAGGGTTGCCTTCGTAGACTCTCCGCTAGCGGGGCTTGTCGGATTGTAGTTTCCGGTGTACTCCTCGGTTACGGTGATCTCAGCTACTTCATACGGTATGTCCTCAAGAACCTTGCTGAGGAATGCTCCTGATTCATTGTCGAAGATTATGCCGAGATGATTGTTATAGATCGTATCGCCTTTACCGTCCTTGCCTTCTACCTTGAATACGATGGTTGCATTGGCGCCGACTGCGGATGTGTCGACTCTTGTATCCATCTTCTTGGTTAAGCTGAGTCTCGGAGGAAGGAAGGTGTTGATGATGGTGAGAGTTTCCTCTCCTTCAAGTACAGGCTCTGTGGGCTCTGTCGTTCCGCCATCACCTGGCTCTTCTCCGCCCGTCTGGGCTACTTCCTCTGCATCGTACAGGACTTCAACATTCAGGATTCCGTTCTTCGGATCGTTTTCGGAAACCTTTACGGTTGCGATGTGAACTGTGCTGTCATAAACGACACAGTCAAGCATGAATCCTCCGGCTGCCTTCTGTTCATCAGTTGCATCTGAGTACTTGACTCCATCTGCATTGAATGCTTCGTCAGGTATCTGCTCTCTGATTTCATACGTATAAGTCTTCGCTTCGGTGTAGGTTATTTCTCCGAAGAGAACTGACCAGTTATTGTCCTTATCAGCAGTCTTCTTGACTTCATATGCCATGGTTCCCGTTGCGTCCAGAGGCATCGGTGCACCGTTTACAGCCGTGAGGATGAATGTAAACTCATCTTCGTCCCTCAGATTATATGCTTCGGGAGTTCCGCCTTCGACGTACTTCTGCATTGCCTTGGTAGCTCCAAGTTCTCCTGTGCCGATCGCACTGTAGACGTTTGTGAAGGTGTATGATCTGCGGTCGGGTGACTTGGTGACCGTAAGCGTTCCGTCATGATTGTCGGTTACGGTTACTGTTACTTTCTGAGGCGGAGCATAAGTTACGCCGTCATACCTGAATCCGCCTGCTTCCTTCTGAGCATCTGTTGCTTCTGAGTACTTGACTCCATCTGCATTGAATGCTTCGTCAGGAACAGTTTCTGCGATCGTATAGTTATATGTCTTGCCGGCATTGGCATAGGTATAAGTGATGGTGCCGAAGAATTCTTCTTCAGAAGCGTAGCCTGATTCTTCAGTGATAGTCACTGATGTGACAGGGTTGCCGTTTCCGTCTGCCGGCATAGGAACTTCACCCTCCTGACCCTCAGGCTGTGAACCAGTGACTGTGAAGGTCCAGACATCTCCCGGACGGTATTCACGTCCATCGATCTTCTTGTCAACGTACAGATCAATTGATCCTTTGGCATCATAGGAGTTTGTCACTACTGCGGATGTTGCCTCTGCGCCGTCGTAGGTGATCGCAGAATGAAGCGTTCCGTCTTTGTCAGGGTCTGTTACAACGATCTGGACCGTATGGTCTGAACCGTCATAGGTGATTCCATCCAAAGTGAATCCTCCTGCTGCCTTTTCTTCATCAGTTGCATCTGCGTACTTGACTCCGTCTGCATTTTCTGCTTCATCAGGGATGACCTCGTTGATCACATAGTTGAAGGTTCCTTCTTCAAAGAAGTAGATCGTTCCGAAGGATGCCGGAGTATCCTTGTTCTCCTTAGTAACAACTGCCGTATCGCTGATATTTCCATTTTCATCTTCAGGAAGACTTACGTTGTCCGCAGGGATCAGAGTGCCGTCCGCTGCTTCACTGTCAGCAGGAGTTATCACGAACTCGAACTGTTCAGCATTGCCCCAGTCGTTCAGTCCCTTAGTCACCAGCACTTCTGCTGTTCCCTCAGGATTGTATGTATTGGTGAAGGCTGCGTTGGCGGTTTCTATTTCAAGAGGTTTTACTGTTCCGCCGCCATGGCCGGGATCTATGGGTTCTATACTGATGCCGCCTCCTCCGATAGGAGTCAGTTCATCGAACAGACCTTCGATCTTTTCTATGAGCGTTAATTTGCCGCCTCCGTCAAACGGCTTAGGCTTGAAGCCGGGATATGTATACTTCTTGGTGATGTCCAGAGTTCCGTCTCCGTTATCCTTGACGGTTACTGTCACTGTATATACCCTGGTATCATATACGATACCGTTGATATTGCCTGCAGTCTCTGTGATCTTGTATTTGAAGACTCCGACGACATCGTGGATATCGTAGAGGATTTCTTCAAATGTGAATGCTGCAGTAGTTTCTCCTGCCGTCATTCCGCTCTGCTCATTGAGAACGTAGGTGACGGTCTCTTTTCTGTTGCCGTTTCCGTCAAGAGGCATAGGAACAGACTTCTTGGCGATCTCGGCGTTGTTGATTGTTCCGCTTACGGGTTCAAGAACGAATACCCATGCGTCAGTCGATTTGAAGCTGCGTCCTGTGATCGTCTTGGTTCCGTCGAAGTGGGTGCTTCCTTCAGCATTGTACTTGTTTGTGAAGTTTACTGAGGCAGCATTTTCAGGTGCGATTATGCTATTCTCAGTCTTAAGCGTTCCATCCTCGTTCTGGGATACTGTGATCCTTACGGTGTATTCCGTTGAATCATATATGATCTCCTCGCGGTTGCCGGCTGTTTCTGTGACTTTATAGTCGTAGTAGCCTATGTCTTCTGAGGTGAAATAAATCTCGCCGAACGCGAAGGTCGCTGTTGATTCTCCGGAAACCATGCCGCTGTCCTTATCAAGGACGAATTCATCGACTGGCTTTCTGTCACCGTTATCATCAAGAGGCATCGGAACAGCGTCTTTTCCGACTGCCTGGCCGTTCTTCGATCCGCTGATGGGTTCGAGTTTGAAGGTCCAGACATCATCCTCTTTGAATTTGCGGTTCTCGATAGTCTTGGTTCCGTCAATTACTGCAGCTGTCTGCGTATTTGTAATGGTTTCACCATCAACTACATAGGTCGTGCTTTCATCGCCGTAGACTACCGTGTAGGTAGGCCATGTGCCTGTCTCCTTAACAGTGTACTTGATTTCTTCGGCCGTACCATTAACAATCTTGTACATTGGTAAGTTACTGAATTGCGCCTCCCAAGGAAATGCTTCATAGCATAAAATACCAGGGGTATTGTCTGCTTCATCTGCAGTTCCATCAAGAACGACTTTATATTCAGTTTCTTCACCGTCCGCGTAAAGAGTGAATGTTACTTCAGCATCAGTTGGTGCAGTTGTGCTACCGTCAGCATTCTTCCATGCCTTCGTTACGCTTATATCTCTGAATAATTCGTAGTTCTCGATTACCTGTCCATTCACTGCACTGCCTGCGCCAGGATATTCAACTTCGTATCCGGGCCAGCCTGTTTCTTCCTTAACAGTGTAAGTGATTTCTACTAACCGGCCATTGACAATTTTCTGAGAAGGAAGATTTATAAACTTGGCCTTCCAGGCCTCGTACTCATATCCTCCAGCTGCAGTAGGAACTGTACTGTCTGCAGTACCATCCAAGGTTACGGTATAATTGGTTCTCTCTCCATCAGCGTAAAGTCTGAATACTGCTGTTCCTCCTTCCGGAGCATCGGTTGATCCATCGGCATTCTTCCATGCCTTTGTTACGGTAACATCCGTCGTATGCAGAACATTAATAATGACTCCGCCGTTTTCTACAGTATCAGAAGGATAAGGATCATAGCCGGGATATGTTACGGTCTCTTTTACTTTATATTTGATCTCATAAGCTTCGCCGTTCAGGAACCTGTACTTTGATAAATTAGGGAATTTTACTTTCCACGGCTCATATTCATATCCTCTGCTGTTAAAATCATCCGGTGTTCCATCCAGGGTCACTGAATATGATGTCATAACACTTGCATCCTTTACGAGGGTAAACTTGACAGTTGCTCCCTCAGGAGGAATGTTGCTTCCATTGGTGTCCCACTCTTTTTCAGCAGTTACTTCTGTAGCTTCTTCGTCGTTATACAGTATGCCGCCGTTTCCGACTTCTTCTGTCGATGCTGTATATCCATGCCAGCCTGCTGTTTCCTTTATTGTATACTGGATTTCTACTCTGTTACCGTCCACATACTTATAGCGCTTCAAATTATAGAAGTATGCAATCCAGCTGGAACTCTCCCGGGCATATGTAACAGTAGTATTCTCAGGCGCAGGATCAACAGTTCCATCCAATATGCAGCTTAAACCGGTAGGTTCTCCGTCCGCATAAAGGCTAAGAGTTACTGTAGCTCCTGCAGGCGGATTCTTTGCTACGCCATTCACATCTCTCCAACGTTTATAGGCATGTTTGTCTGTAACATAAGGCCTGTTTGTAATTGTGCCTCCGTTTTGGACATCACGACCTCCATAAGGGCTCCAGTCTTCAAAAGACGCACTTTCGCGTATTATGTACTCGATTTCAACCGCTTCCCCATTTATGATCTGATATTTCGGAGCGTGCTTAAATGTTGCCCTCCAAGGTGCACTTTCATATGCACCAAATCCAGGCTCTTCGTCCACAGTTCCGTCCAGTTCTACTCTGAAATCTGAAAGATATGTGATTCCCCCATTGGCATTAGTTTTCATGAGATAGAAAGTAACTTTTGCCCCTTCAGGCGGCGTCAGGCTACCGTCGGGATTGAGCCATCTCTTATCAGCCCAAAGATCCACGCTTTCTTCTGTATTTGTGATGACTGCACCATCTTCTACAGGCTCAGTAGTGGATGGAAGAAATCCTGGCCAGCCTGCTGTCTCTGCAACAGTATAAACGATCTCATTTCCAGTCACGCTGTTGTACTTCGGAAGTCCTGTAAACGTAGCTTTCCAAGCCACAGGCTCGTATCCTGCCTTGCCTGGCTGTTTCGTGTCTTTTTTGCCGTCGAGTTCTACGGTCTCCTCAGTCTGTCTTCCATCTGCATAGAGGGTCAATGTAACTTTTGCCCCTTGAGGAGGATAAGGCCGGCCTTGATAGCTCATCCACTTCTTTTCTACTGAAATTTCCGTGCCTTCCTTGTTCACTACATTTAAATACTCACCGGTCTTATCCTCTCCGTTGATAAGTGTGTGTGTATTCGGGAGGATCTCAACTTTCCATGTCGTACCATCATCCACATAACCGGAAGGTACCGTTTCTGACAAAGTATAGTAGCCGGTTCCACTGACTGGAACTTTTTCGAATATGGCGCGTCCATCGTCTCCGGTTTTTGCGCTCATATCGATTTCCGCAGGATTCCCTTCTCTGTCAAGCAGTGAACTTGTTCCCTTGAGTGTAAAGGTAACATTCTTCATAGGGTTGCCTGCTTCGTCTACCTTTTTGATCCAAACTTCACCCGAAAGGTTGTAAATCACCTGTGTCTGGTTGCTGACATTCAGTAGGTTTGTGCTTACTTCCGTTGACGTTCCCGTTTGCTGGAGACCCTTTACATGAGAATCATTCCATGTAACCGGCCAGATTTTACCGGTTGTATTGTCAGCAGGAGCAGTCATATTCAGGATCAGACTCATGCTGCTGTTATGGCCAAGTGTAAAGCCTTTTGTATCGACTGCGACACACTTAACTCCCATACCGGAAAGATCCGCACCGGCGGCTACCTCTGTCCAGTTGCCGTCCGTCAGATCGACGTTCCCGTCTGTTATAGCATCAGGATTTGTGCTGATATAGAATTTAGCATTATTATATGTAGTTCCTCTTGGAAGAACAAGATTCATGCTATTAAGAGTTCCGAACCATTCACTTTCGATTCCATTCGCTGCATCTTTATATCCTTCTACATAATCGAAGAGAATGATATCAGAAACCGTAGTCTTATTATTTGTGGAGTAGCGTATCCTGTACTGATACTTCCCGCTGGGCTCCACATATCTCGATATTCCCCAAGTAGCCTCCTCATCAAGTTTGACTCTCTTGGATATACCTGACATATTATATTGGTTGTAGTAGACTGTCCTTGAATCAAAGTCATAGCAGAACCAATAGTTATTATTATTAGGTTCGAGGTCAGTCAGCGCATCGAGAATATTCTCCTTGTCAGGATGATCATCGCTAATATTAACTAATGCTGTCTGATTGCCCAGGTTATTATTACCTTGATTCTTGTGCAGATCCCTTCCTCTTGGATTATCCGGGAATCCCAACTCGTGATAGGTAGTACCGTTTCCTGCCTCAAAGGCTGTTGCGTTCAGAACCGTGTTTCCGAAACGATCAAGGTCTTCATAATATGAAACCGTATCATACACAGCGGTATAGCCAGGGTTATATTCGCTATCCTCTACTGTATCCGGCTTTGTGATATGGATCTTAAGCATTGTAAGACCCTTAAGGGAATGTCCGTTATATGTTCCCTCAATCAGTTCGTAAGTGTAGTCCGTTCCCGGCGTTAGCAGATACTTGTTATCGAATTCCTGATCTCCCTGTGTTCTGCTGTAATCATATGAAGGTATCAATGCACGATACACTTTTAGGCTGTTCTCATCGAAGTCCGCTCCTCTCGGCAGCATATCGAAGAACGTTCCCTTGTTCAGAACTTCATAGGTAATAGGATATTCCTGTCCTATCGCCGTGGTTCCGGCATACGCAAATCCTGTGGCGTTCATCAACCATGATGCTCTGAAAAGCTGATCTGCATCGACCTTTTTTTCACCAACAAGATACTTATGCGTATTAAGCAGATTGTTCTGATGTACAGCAGCGGCACCTGCGATCCTATTGACAAGATGTCCTCCCTCTGCAGCATCTGTTGCAAAGTTGAAAATCAGTCCGCTCTGATTTGTTTCGGTTTTAAAGTCATCATCATATACATTCATATCAGCAACGTTATCGATATATGTATATGTATTGCTTCCTATTAATCCCAAAACATGTGTAGTTCGTTTAACGTTGACTGTCGGCTTGACGCAACACATGAAGTAATAATGATCATTCGTGTTTTTTATGCGGTAGCTCACGCAGTTGTTGCCTTTGAACTTTATAATGAAGCCCTTGTCTTTGGTGTTGTATTTCTCACCTTCATACTCACCGAAAGATACATCTGCAAGTGCGGAATTGCTTGACACGATATCACCAGTAGCATCCGATTTATCTGCACTATAGTCTTTGTGGTATTTGACCTTTGCAACTTCCTGCCATGGTGCTGTCTTGCTTCCGAACTGAGCTTCAATAATTATAGGCTCGTCACCGTCAAAGGGGTCGCCTGTTCTGGTGATATTCCATTGCTTTTTCGTCGCATTATATGTTGCATTATTAGCCTCAGGGTAGAAATCTACCTCCGAGAAATAGTAATCATTAGCATTGAGAGTGTTTGTAAGCTTACCTTGTTTGTGATTGCCGGAATCTATACGCTGCGTGTGTCCTATATCTTTGTCCTCAAACGAATACGTCATTGTATGCGGTTCGGTATAGTCAGTAAACCTTACCGAATATCCCTCATACCAGATGAAGTACCTGAGGTCTCTCAGCACATCCACTCCGCCATCTGCGCTGCCTCTCTTGAACAGATCAAGCTCATTATTCTGATGACCCCATTTCTTTTGATATGCCGTGAAAACTCCATAGGCATCTGTCCTGCTGTGTCTGGCAGCCTGATAGTTGCTGTTTGACCACTTATGAATCATGAATCGTCCCGTAGGCGAAGTATTCTTATAGGACTCAAAGAAATCGGCAGTTCCCGTTTTTGTAACGCTTGGATCTGCTCCTCCCAGAGGATTAAGTGTCACCTTTATCGTATTTGTAAGTTTGTAATCTATCTCCAGAGCATCTACGGGTTTCTTTACTCTAATGAGAACGTATTTGGTAACTTTTTCCTGAGGATTATAAGTAGTTATGTATTTGTTGTATTCTGGTTTATATTTTGAAGGATCTGAACCGCCGGTGGAACTATATCCAACAAGCTCATATTCTGTATCCGAAACTCCATCACCGGTATAATCGGCCTTCACGTTGGTAAAAGCTCCTTCATACCCGTCATCGAATACCAGCTCATACTGCTGAGTAGGCTTTGACGAAGGCGAGGATCCTTTGACGTCGACTTCTACTTTGTACTGAAGATAGAGATAGTTAACATCATCTCCTTCTTCATCGAGTTCAAGGCTCTCCCATGTAGTGGCTAGTTCTTTTTTAACCGTATGCACTGCAGAAGTATCCAGAAATACGCGTGGCGCAGAATCATCAAGCGTTACCGTTTCGTTGTTCTGGTCTTTTGCTTCAAGATGCACATCAAACGGCAGGGACGCACAGGAATCCAGATCATCCTTGTCATAGTCCGCATACATATATGTGCTATTGACCGTCTGATATATGACGTCGAACTGGAACGTGTTTGACTCGTACTGGTCCAGATCTTTATTGTTTACTATGACATAATAAAACTGACCATTTTTAGTGATCCTCTTATAGTACCAGTCATCATCATTAGTCACATTTGCTTCAGGAACAACAGAACCTTCCAGGATACAGCTGCTTGAGGTATTGTCGAGAACTCGATCTGAAGGATCGTAATACGAACCATTGTGTTTCATATGCAGCAGAATGCAAAAAGGTATGGTTATTTGTATAGACCCTTTCTTGTAACGTGTATATACTTGCCTGCTGATATCTAGAGTAAAGTGGTATTTGAACTCCTGATGAGAGTTTTCGTTTTCAACACTTTTTACCCAGTTCCCGTCTCTTTTTGTAGCTCCTGCCACGAAGCTGGCTTCGAGTGAGATGTTTCCGTCACTGGAATCAACCCTCAGCATAGGCGCATCTGCTTTGTTTCCTTCCCCGGGATTCGTTGTTGCCGCACTGTCTGACGGCTTATCAAACTGAGCCTTGATCGTATTAGATTCAAGACTTATGGTCTTATGCTCAGTTTCCACCTCAATGAGCGCATCAAAAGATGCCGACTCCTTCATATCATTGAGATCTTCGTAAGTCAGCCCTTCAAACGCTATTTCAAAGAATCCCTGAGTGTGGGAATCAAATGTCCCTGTATTGGTCAGGGTAATTGCATCCTCGCCGGATTCAGCCTTTGTCTTAGTCCAGTTAAAT
>ODAI012252626.1_pt1 | contig 16438 bp, 14 predicted proteins | sample 1539321 | NCBI WGS metagenome assembly ODAI01 (sample SAMN02144231, study PRJEB22623) | gut metagenome | biome: sheep rumen | host: Ovis aries | place: New Zealand | reverse complement strand
TGGTGAGGTCAACTATATTGTGGATAGGACCCACTCCTAATGTTGTCAGCTTGTTCTTCCGCCAGTCGGGCGCCTCCTTTACGTCGCAGTCCGTCACGCTGACACATGCATAGCGGCGGCAAGCCTCGCTGTTTTCGATGACCACGTCGATGGGCAGGTCATGATTGTCGACCGTGAAAGCGTCGTCAACAGTTCTTCCGTTCACCGTAGGACGGTGCAGCTCTGTCTTGTAGCCGTTCTGCTTCAGCCAGGCATAGAGATCGCGAGCCACTCCCCAGTGCGACAGGGCGTCAGCACGGTTGGCGGTAATGTCGATCTCGATGAGCCAGTCGCTCTCCAGGTGATAGTATTCTGCAGCTGGCGTACCCACCACGGCATCGTCGGGCAGCACGATGATACCGGCATGCGAAGTTCCGATGCCTATCTCGTCCTCAGCACAAATCATGCCCAGCGACTCGACGCCACGCAGCTTCGACTTCTTGATCTGAAACTCCTTATCTCCGTCGTACAGCACGCAGCCAAGGTCAGCCACGATAACCTTCTGGCCAGCAGCCACGTTGGGGGCGCCACAAACTATCTGCTGCGGTTCCTGCTTGCCCAGGTCGACGGTTGTCACATGTAGGTGGTCGGAGTCGGGATGCATCTCGCACGTCAGTACCTTGCCGACATAAAGCCCCTTCAGGCCGCCCTTAATACTCTGTACTTCCTCAAGTGCGTCGACCTCAAGACCTGTCGACGTCAGTGCGTCACACACCTGCTGCGGTGTAAGGTCAAAGTCAACGTACTCCTTTAGCCATTTATACGATATATTCATTGCGCAATAATTGATATTTTCAGAAAATCCGTGCAAAGGTACAAAATAATGATGAATCTGCAAAGTATTTAACTGTTTTTTGTTTCACACAACAAATTCACGAGAATATTTGGCTGATAATGATTTTTTACTTACCTTTGCAATCAAACTATTTAAAACTAAGCATCATCAGATAGAACAAGAATATGAGAAAACTACTGACATTGCTGTGCTGCATAGCAGCAAGCCATTCATTTGCAGGCGAAATATTGGTACGTGAAGGCGGCAGTCTTCACGAAGCGCTCCGTCAAGCCCGTGAGTGGCGGCGCACAAACGACCCTCGCTGCGTGGGCGGCATCACCATCACCCTCCAGGAAGGCCGTTACTATATGAGCGAACCATTGTTCCTACGTCCTGAGGACAGCGGCACGAAGGAGTCGCCGCTCATCATCCGCGGTAGCGGCACGCTCAAGAGCGTCATCTGTGGCGATGCCCGACAACGTCACACCCAGTTGTGGCCGTTAAAAGAACAAGGCGACAGCCTTCCGAAGAAAAGACATGACGACGGTCTTCCGAGAGGAGGCATGGAGCGCATGATAGACTTCAACACCACCGACAGAACTATCACCATCCCCACTCCCCCCGACTCTATTCTTCGAGATTTTGTCTCGAAGAAGACTCCGCTTGAAATGGTGGTACACCAGCGTTGGGCCATCGCCATCCTGCGTGTGAAAGAGATGAAAGTGGAGGGCGACAAGACGGTGGTATCGTTCATGGAACCCGAGAGCCGTCTGGAGTTTGAGCACCCCTGGCCACAGCCAGTCATCGGAGGCGAGAAGGGCAACAGCTCTTTCCTGCTGCGCACGACGGAGCAGCGCGACGGCATTGAGCAGTTGGTCATCGTCGACGGCGCCAACTATGTACGTTTTGAAGGCATAACCTTCAAACACACTTGCTGGAACCGTCCCTTGCACAAAGGGCACGTTACCCTACAGGGCGGTTTTCCACTCATTGATGCCTATAAGCTGAAAGAAAACCCAGGGTTACCTTGGGATAAGGATCTCGAGAACCAGGCGTGGATTGAGCGCCCCGTGAGTGCTGTCACCGTGCGCAACGCCCACCACGTTGACTTCCACTCGGTGCTGTTCGAGAATCTGGCTGCCACAGCCTTGGACTTTGTCGATAACGTCAGCGATTGTGTAGTACAGAAATGTACCTTCGGCAACATTGGCGGCACGGCTATCATGGGAGGTTCTTTTGCAGAAAGCCCCCGCGAAGTACACCGTCCCTACACCGACCTGGCGAAGCGCTGCCAACGGCTGACCATCAAGGAAAACTTCGTTGTAGATGCAGCCAACGAAGACTGGGGCGCCGTGGGCATCGGCTTGGGCTATGTACGCCACTGCACCATCAGCAAGAACCACGTGTTTTTCCTCAGCTACTCGGGCATCTGCGTCGGTTGGGGTTGGACACCCCTCAACACGGGTATGGAGAACAACCGCATCGAGGGTAACAATGTCTACAACTATGCCCGTCAGCTCTATGACGCCGGCGGCATCTATACGCTATCGAACCAACCCGGCTCCGTCATCAGCGGCAACAAAATATCTGCCCCCTACCCTGCCCCCTACGCTACCAACGACCGCGGTTTCTGCATCTATCTGGATGCCCGTACCGACGGTTTTACTATCGAGAACAATTACACCGGCGACATCGCCCCCGGGATTGCCGGTCGTCCTCTCACTAACCAACGGCCCATACGTCGTGACGAGATTGGCGACAACCACCCCGGTCCAAATATCATCTTTAAGCAATGAAGCAAACCAACTACCACATCTTTGACTTCATGGATTTTGACCCTTCGTTGCAGAAGGACGAATTCCTCTGGAAGGCATACGCACCCACGAAGATAACGGAGCGTGAGGGCGACATCATCGTCACCATCCCCTATCAGAAACAACTACGTCAGGAAGATATGGCACCTGACACTTCTGCGCCCCAGCAGTCTTTCGACCTCATTATCCGAGCATACGAGCCTAATATCGTCCGCCTGTTTACCACGATGAGTGGCGACGAGATGACGGAGGCTGACGATATGTTGATGATGGCGAAGGAAGTAAAGCGCCTGCCGCTGACCGTTCGCTCGTTTCCTGAGGGTTCTGTAGGCTACGATGTCATCGCTGCGAACGGCAAGAAAGTAGCTACTATCGACCTTAACGCACCCGTGTTAGACCACTGGAGCGACCTGCTGCCGCCCCCGCAGCCCGCACCCTTCATCACCTTCTATCCCGATGGTGACGAGACGAAGGGTATTGCCTTGAGCGACGACCACTTCTCGCCGCCCCGCTACGATGCCCTACCCCTCGGTTTTGTAAGCCGAGGTACTACCTCGAAAAACGGAACAGAGCGCGCCACCATCAGCTTCAAGTGCACCCCCGACGAGTGTTTCGTAGGCACCGGTGAGCGTTTCCGAAAAATGGACCTTAGCGGACAGACCTTCCAACTGAAAAATCAGGACGGCCAGGGTGTCAACAACCGTCGATGCTATAAGAACATCCCGTTTTATATGAGCAGCAAAATGTATGGCTGTTTCTACCACACCTCAGACTATTGCAAACTCTCGCTGGCCGACCATTCCACCCGTAGCGTGCAGTTCCTCAACGACCATGCCACGCTGGACGTATTCCTGATCGGTGGTAAGACCCCCGAAAAGATCCTCCGCAGCTATCGCATGCTGACCGGCTTTCCGCAGATGCCCCCACTCTGGTCGTTCGGCATTTGGATGAGTCGCATGACGTACTTCTCAGCAGACGAGGTGAACGAGATTTGCGACAGACTACGCCAAGAGCACTATCCTTGCGACGTCATTCATTTGGATACAGGCTGGTTCCGTACCGACTGGCTCTGCGAATGGAAGTTCAATCCTGAACGCTTTCCCAATCCAAAGGGTTTCATTCAGCACCTCAAGGACAATGGATTCAAGGTTTCCTTGTGGCAACTCCCGTATGTGGCGAAAGGTGCTGAACAGTTGGAGGAGGCAAAGGAAAACCGTTATATCAGTCAGCCCACGAAAGAAGAGGACACCACTACAGGTGGGGCATCGAATTTCTCAGCCCTCGACTATGCAGGTACTATCGACTTCACTTATCCGGAAGCCGTCAACTGGTATAAGAACCAACTGCTCAAGCCTCTGCTCGATATGGGTGTGACCTGTATCAAAACCGACTTTGGCGAGAACATCCACATGGACCACCACTATCATAGTATGACACCTGAGCGCCTGAATAATATCTATTCACTACTCTACCAGCGGGCCGCCTTCGAGATTACCAAGGAGATGACAGGCAATGGTATCGTCTGGGCACGCTCGGCCTGGGCTGGTTGCCAGCGCTATCCCTTGCATTGGGGTGGCGACAGCGCCTCTTCGTGGGACGGGTTGGCAGGCAGTCTGAAAGGCGGTCTGCACTTCGGACTCTCGGGATTTGCCTTCTGGAGTCATGACGTGCCGGGATTCCACAGCATTCCCGACTTCATGAACTCGCCCCTAGACGAGAATGTCTATGTCCGCTGGACGCAGTTCGGAGTATTCTCAAGCCACATGCGCTATCATGGCACCTGCAAGAGAGAACCGTGGCACTATCCCCGCATCGCGCCCATTGTGAAGCGCTGGTGGAAGTTGCGCTACAAACTCCTCCCTTATATCATAGACCAGTCGGAAAAAGCCTGCCAGAGCGGCTACCCCATGGTGCGTGCACTCTTGATGCATCATCCTCACGACCGTCAGGTATGGCATATCGACGATGAATATTACTTCGGCTCCGAGTTCCTTGTCTGTCCAGTGATGAATGCTCGCCACACTTCGACTGATGAGTCGAAGAGCGGTGTCGGTACACGTGACATCTATCTGCCCGAAGGACTATGGGTCAACTTCTTCACGGGCGAGCGTCTGGAGGGTGGTCGCTGGTACTATAACGTGGAAGTTCCTTTAGACCAGATGCCCGTCTTCGTGCGTCCTGGAGCAGCTATTCAGATTTATCCTGATGATGTGGACTCTACTGACGACATAGATTTGTCGAAAGCAATAACTATTGGAATAACTAAAGACTACAAAGGAATATAAATGGAAAGTCACTACATGCAAGGCCTCGACTGGGTCATCTTGGGAATTTATTTCATCGTACTCATTGCCATTGGCATTTGGGCCAGTACGAAACGTAAGAAAGGTGGTGCGCTGTTCTTGGCAGAGCACTCGTTGCGATGGCACCATATCGGTTTCTCGATGTGGGGCACGAACGTGGGACCTTCAATGCTGATAGCTTCGGCGTCGGCAGGCTTCACCACGGGCATCGTCTCGGGCAACTATGCGTGGTATGCCTTTGTGTTCATCGCCCTGTTGGCCTTCGTCTTCGCGCCGCGCTATCTGGGTGCCAACATTTCGACGCTGCCTGAGTTCATGGGCCTGCGCTTCGGACAAAGTACGCGCAACATCCTGGCGTGGTACACCATCGTGACGGTCATCATCTCGTGGCTGGCGCTGACGCTGTTTGCGGGTGGCGTACTCATCCGTCAGGTGTTCGACATACCGATGTGGATGTCGGCGCTGGTGCTGGTCATCATCTCGGCCTTCTTCACCATGCTGGGCGGTCTGAAGGCGGTGGCCTATACCAATGTTTACCAGATGATACTGCTCATCGTGGTGTCGCTCGTGCTCGTCATCGTGGGTCTGGACCGCGTGGGGGGCATACAGGCACTGGTGGACAAGGTGCCAAGCGACTATTGGGTGATGTTCAAGCCCAACACGGACGAGGCGTTCCCGTGGCTGCCCATCCTGCTGGGCTATCCGGTGATGGGCGTTTGGTTCTGGTGTACGGACCAGAGTATGGTACAACCCGTACTGGCTGCCAAGGACCTGCGCGAGGGCCAGTTAGGCACCAACTTCACGGGATGGCTGAAGATACTGGACGTTGCCCTCTACATTCTACCCGGCATCATCTGCTTCGCCCTGTTCGGCGACACACTGAAGAATCCCGACGAAGCCTACCTGACCATGGTTGAGAACCTGTTTCCCGTAGGCATGGTAGGCTTGGTGTTTGCTGTGCTGACCGCCTGCCTGGTGTCCACCATCGGCTCTGCCCTCAATGCCCTCTCTACGGTGTTCACCATGGATGTCTATGTCAAGAACTTCAAGCCCGGTGCCCCCCAGTGGGAGATTAATCTAGTGGGCCGCATCGTGGTGCTTATCGGTTCCGTACTGGCTATTGTGATGACCGTGGCCATCGATGCTATCAAGGGTCTGAACCTGTTTAACGTATTCCAGTCCGTGTTGGGCTTCATTGCCCCGCCCATGGCAGCCGTCTTCCTGCTTGGCATCTTCTGGAAGCGCTGTACGGCGCGCGCCGCCAATGTGTGTCTGACGGTGGGCACCGTCTTCTGCCTGACCGTAGGCATTCTCTATCTGTGGCCGCCCGCATGGCTCACCATGCAGTGGCCTCACTTCATGCTGCTGTCGTTCTATCTGTTCGTCATCCTGATAGCCGGCATGATTCTGATTTCCCTGACCGACAGCGACAAGACGCGCTATGAGATTCCGGCTCCCGTCAAGGAAGACTGGTCGCGGCTGGCCATTGGCCTGTGGGTAGCACTGGCCGTCGTCATGGTAAGCCTATACATTTATTTTAACTAAGCAACAAGTCCTATGAAGCGAATCAACATCTATGAAGAAGCCAACCGATGCCTTCTATGCCAAGATGCTCCCTGCACCAAAGCCTGCAAGACTGGCGACCCTGCCAGAGCCATCCGCGCCATCCGCTTCGACAACCACAAGCCTGCCTTGAAGTGGGTTGCTAACTGCACCGATGCCGACCTGGAAGCCGCCGAGCAGGCCTGCATTCATTATAATTGGCCTATCCGCATCAAGGAACTGATTCGTGCCATCAGTCCCGATGATGTCCCTTCCGACAATTACCCCGACTTGAGCATCGACTTCTGTGGCATACATTGCGAGAACCCATTCTTCCTTGCCTCCTCTGCCGTCTGCACCAACTATGAGATGGTGGCGCGCGCCTTCGAGGCCGGCTGGGGCGGTGTGTTCTATAAGACCATTTGCTTGCAGGACATCAAGGAGGTTTCTCCCCGTTTTGACGCAGTCCACAGCAATGGCACTCATGGCGACTTCTATGGTTTCCGCAATATGGAGCAGCTGAGCGAGAATCCTGTTGATGTCGACTTCGACATCCTGCACCGCCTCAAGCAGAACTACCCCTCCAAGGTAGTCATTGCCAGCATCATGGGACAGACAGAGCAACAATGGATTGACTTGGCCATCAGGGCCGAGGAAGCCGGCGTAGATGCTGTCGAGCTCAACTTCTCATGTCCGCAGATGCGCCTGGCCGGTATGGGCAGTGACGTAGGACAGAACCCGGAACTGGTCAAGTTCTACACTGCCTACGTCAAGCGTCATGTCAAGATACCCGTTATCCCCAAGATGACACCAAACATCACCCATATTTCTGCCCCTGCCAAGGAGTGCTACTTCGCTGGTGCCGATGCCATTTCTGCCATCAACACCATCAAGTCGGTCACTATGGACCCACGCGCCGAGGTATCAGGTCTTCGTACCGTCTCAGGCTATTCCGGAAGGGCTGTCAAGCCCATCGCCCTACGCCATATTCTCGAAATGGCCCAAACCAAAGAGATGAAGGGTATTGAGTTCAGCGGCATCGGTGGCATTGAGACCTGGCGCGACGCCAAGGAGTTCATCCAACTGGGGTGCAGCAACGTTCAGGTGTGTACCGCTGTCATGCAGTACGGCTATCGCATCATCGACGACCTCATCTTAGGTCTCCGGCGCTTCATGGCCAAACGTGGCATTAAACACCTTTCCGAAATGGTAGGCGAAAGGGTTGAAGCCTTCGTATCACCCACCGAGCTCAACCGGCAAAGCATCATCTACCCGAAGATTGACCGTGAGAAGTGTGTGGGGTGCGGCCGCTGTGAAATATCCTGTAGCGATGGCGGTCATCAGGCCATCGTCTTCGACACAGCCACCCGCCAGCCACACATCGTTGGCAAGAAGTGTGTGGGTTGTCACCTCTGCCGGCTTGTCTGCCCGTCAGGTGCCATCGAAATTACCCGTCGTATCGACAAGAAAGAAGCATAATCACTTAACATTATAACTACCAATGAAGAAACTTCTCTTAATTGTTTTAGTATGTTGCTGTGCCACACCAACATACACTCAGGCTCAAGGGCTTACCGACATGAGCCGTAGCAAACAAGCCAAGATGCAGAACCTGCCGATGGGTGCCACCCAGTGGACGGGCGGTTTCTGGGGCGACCGCTTCCAAATGCTCTCCACGACTGGCATCTGGTCGATGTGGGACACTTGGAACACGCCCTACGAGACGATTGACGCCCTAGGTCTGCATGGTTCGCACGGCTTCGCCAATTTCCAGGTGGCTGCCGGTACTGTCAAAGGCAAGCACCACGGCCCTCCCTTCCACGACGGTGACATGTATAAGTGGCTCGAAGCCTGTGCTGCCGTTTATGCGGTAACCAAGGACCCGAAGATTGACGCCCTGATGGACCAGTTCATCGAGCAGGTGGCACTAGCGCAGCGTGCCGACGGCTACATCCACACCCCGGTGGTCATTTCCGAGCGTAATGCGGGCATCGATTCACATGCCGTAAAGGAGAACGCTGCCGGCATCGAAATCGGCAAGGACCAGAAGCACGCCTTTGCCTCGCGCCTGAACTTCGAGACCTATAACCTGGGCCACCTCATGACTGCTGGCATCATCCACAAACGCGCAACCGGCAAGACCACGCTCTTCAACTGTGGAAAGAAGGCTGCCGACTTCCTGTATAACTTTCTCACCAACGATGCTGCCGAGTTGTCGCGCAACGCCATCTGTCCCAGCCACTACATGGGTGCTGCCGAGATGTACCGCGAAACGGGTGATGAGAAATACCTCACGCTGGCCAAGGGGCTCATTGCCATCCGCGACAGCGTGACCAATGGCGAGGACCACAACCAGGACCGCCATAAGTTCCGCGACCAATACGAGGCAATGGGTCATGCCGTCCGCGCCAACTACCTCTATGCCGGTGTAGCTGATCTCTATGCCGAGACGGGCGAGACGCAGCTGATGAAGAACCTCAGTGCCATCTGGGATGACATCATCCAGCACAAGATTTATATCATGGGCGGTTGTGGAGCCCTCTACGATGGTGTGTCACCCGACGGCACCACTTACAACCAGCCTTCCATCCAGCAAATCCATCAGGCATACGGACGCCAATTCCAATTGCCCCAAGAGGCTGCCCACAACGAGATATGTGCCCAGATAGGCATGATGCTCTTCTCGTGGCGCATGTTCCAGACCACAGGTGATGCCAAGTACATCGACAACATCGAGAACGAGCTCTACAACGGCATACTCAGCGGCATATCGCTCGACGGTCGGGACTTCTTCTATACCGAAGCCCTGCGCCGCACCAAGGAATTTCCCTACGTAATGCGCTGGCCTAAGCACCGACAGCGTTACATCACCTGCTTCTGCTGTCCGCCCAACACACTGCGCACGCTCTGCGAAGCTCAGGAGTATGCCTATGCCATTAGCGGCGAGACGCTATATGTCAACCTTTATGGACAGAACAGCCTGAAGACCAAAGACCTGGAAGTAGAGCAAATCACCAACTATCCTTGGGACGGACACATTACATTGACCGTCAAGAAGGCAAAGAAACTCTCCACCATCATCCTGCACAAGCCCGACTGGTGCGATAGATACAGTGTCACCGTCAACGGCGAAAAGACCGGGCTCACCATCACCAGAAAGTGGAAAAAAGGCGATGTCATCCAGCTTACCCTCGATATGCGTCCCCGCCTCGTCGAGGCCAATCCGTTGGTTGAGGAAGCTAAGAACCAAGTGGCTGTCATGCGTGGACCTATCGTCTATTGTCTGGAGGGTCAGGATATCCAGGGAGGCTATCGCATCAACGATATCGCACTCGACGACGACATCGAGTTGAAGGAAGTCAAGATGACTATTGCTGGGCACGAATTCATTGCTCTAGAAGGCGAAGCCAAGCTCGTCAACAACAGGCCGTGGAACAACAGTACCCTCTATCGCGAACTCTCCGAGTCACCCGACACCAAGGTAAGAATCCGACTCATCCCCTACTATGCCTGGGACAACCGCGGCATCCAGGATATGTCTCTTTGGCTGCCCCTTAAGCGATAAAAAACTATAAAAAAATATTTTGTTAATTAAAGTTTTTAAATTTGGATGGTATTGCTTTTTTGATTACCTTTGCATCCGACTTAATTACATTAACAATAGAAAAATATGAAAAAGATTTTGCTCAGTGCCATGATGATCATGGCCATGATGTGCGCTACAACAAATGCCAGCGCTCAAGACCATAAGTGCGACAAGAACAAGAAAGAATGCTGCGAGAAGAAAAAAGCATGCTGCGAGAAGAAGGACGCCAAGGCATGCGAGAACAAAGACGCTAAACATTGCGACAAGAAGGACGCCAAGGCTTCTTGCGGCGGTAATTGCGAGAAATGCACAGAATGCAAGGCCACTTGCAGCAAGACCAACTGTAAGGACTGCACGCACAAAGGCCAGTGCAAGAAGAATTGTAAGAAATAATCTTCTACAATCATAGGTCCCCCCTCTCTACAAAGGGGGACTTTTTGTATATAAATATTAGGAACGTGACAATTATGAGTACCTGTCACGTTCCAATTTATTTCAGAATATCCTCGTCAATTTCCATCTGTCCGCTATAGCTGATAGGGTCGCGCTCTCGGGCAATCACGTCGATGGTTGTACTCCCATTCGGAAATATGTCCAGCGAATACCTGATGAAGTCCTCTGTGTTGTCCACCTCTATCTCCACTCTAGTATTCCCTTTCTTCCCCTTCTCCGAATGGTAATTCTTGATGAGCGTAGCAAAGTTCAAGCCCTTTCCTCCCCCGAATGGCACACTATAGGCCCTGCCATAGTAAGGCAGATACGATACTAAGGAGTCACCCCTCACTTCTAGGGAATAGTCGGATGTCACATTCTGTGCCCTTCCGTTTCTAGGGAACATCATGTTCACAGTCACGGCATATCGGTGTTCTGCCAACATCTTCGCCACCGCTCTCTCTATCTTTGCCTCCCGCTCGGCCCGCTCCGCACTTGTCAGTGTGCTGCACGAGAACACGGCCAGCGACAAACATATCATTACCACAACGTTTTTCATATATTACATATTATTATCTATTTACTGTTTTGCTACGATTAGCCCATCACGACATCGAGTACCATCATTAGCACGAAACCGATAGCAAAGCCGATGGTGCTGAGATTTGAGTGCTGACCGCTGGAGGCTTCGGGTATTAGTTCCTCGACCACGACGTAGAACATAGCACCTGCGGCAAAGGCAAGCATGTAAGGCATAACGGGCATCAAGAATGAAGCCAGCAATCCATCCAGGTAAAATTCTTGGTGCAAATTTAGTAAAATTTCCGTGATTATCATTATCTTTGCAAATAAAATTAAGTGTATTTAGGTATTATGTGTATGATTGACCAGATTATCGACTTCAACAAGAACTTCGTAGCACAAAAAGGCTACGAGACGTATCTGACGGACAAGTATCCCGACAAGAAACTAGCGGTATTGTCGTGCATGGACACCAGACTGACCGAACTGCTCCCTGCGGCCCTCGGTCTGAAAAACGGTGATGCCAAGATTATCAAGAATGCAGGAGGCTTGGTGATTTCTGCCTTCGATTCTGCTATGCGTAGCTTGATAGTAGCCATCTACGAGCTGGGTGTAGAGGAAATCATGGTGGTGGCACACTCGCATTGCGGAGCCTGCCACATGAGTTACGGCCACTTCCATCATGAGATGATTGCCCGTGGTGTGACGGATGAAACGCTTGACACCATCCGCAAGTGTGGCATAGACCTCGACCAGTGGTTGGAAGGTTTCAAGGACACCCCAGAATCTGTCCGCAAGACCATTGAGACCATCAAGACCCATCCGTTGGTGCCGAAGGATATCGTGGTTCGTGGGTTTATCATTGATTCAGAAACGGGAGCATTAAAAGAGATTAAAGCATAGTCCCCAATAAATATAATAATGTAGGAAACGCAAAGGCGGGAAGCCGAGACCGAAGATATCGGCGCGGCTTCCCGCCCTGTTGTAAGCAAAAGTTCTTTCTATTCTTTCAATTCTATATCTTTGACATATAACCCGCCAAGTCCTACAATATATGTTGTGTCAAGCGGGCTTTCTATCAAAGCAACGTGTGGCTTGTGGTCAAAGGTGTCACCATTTGGTAATTCTATTTTATCATTAACACGCCCCATGAATTTTGCTTTGGATAAATAATAAGTTTCTTTGTCTTTCAGTCTATTAATGTTGTCATCATCAACAACGGAATAAAGCCATAAGCTTATATCACATATTCTGCGTTCTGTCCATTGGTAATGATATCCAGTTGAGAATCTTACGATATATTTGTTCCCTTTATCCACTACAGATTCATATTCCAAAGGCAATTCATATAGTAAATTAGTATTTGCTGTCAGCGTGTCAATGATTAATCGTTGAAGTTCTGTAGCGGTTTTCTCGCGAGTAATCTCATTATTGAAACCACTCAAATGATTTTCTACATATACTACGCATATTGAATCTATAGTGCGTAGTCTGACCTCATCTTCACTTTCACTTTGTTGCCGCTGAACATTATTGCACGCAAACAAAGTGATGAGACAAAATAGAACAAGTATTGTGTTTCTACGCATATCCTATACAAAATGTTTTTCAAGCCACTCGGCTTGTTCTGTATTTAATCTCTTGTATTGTACATATCTGCTAATGCCGTGCTTCTCCAAATCATCATGGTCAAGGCCTTCACCAAGATAAGCACCACAAATGTTCTTTAACTTAAAGCAAGAAGTATCATGTTTATAAGTGCCACGCCAATACTTTTTATCGTCTCTCACACAATCGGTTTCAACGACTTGCAAACGATACATCACGCGATTGTGTTCAACGTCTGAGATGAACAAATAGATAATGTCGCCAATTTGCATCTTCTTGTTAGCTTTCTTCCAATAAGCTATACCGAGGTCACGAATGCAACCGATGTGGTCAATGAGGCTTTCAAGCCCGATAAGCAAATAACTATTCATATCCTTACTCCTTTTCAAAAGACCTTGCACCATTGCCTACGGGCAAAGAACGGTATCTCTCATAGAATTTCCAAAGAATCTGCGATTCAAGATTTTTAGCATCTTGAGTACTTTTCAGACAATGAAACGTATACACATAAGCACCGTAATACTTCATATACTGATAGCGCGAACACGGCTGATAATGGTTCCTCATAACCAATGGAAAAGGTATGCGCAAACAAGGAGCAAAACGGCAACAACTTGTGCCTCCTCACCCCGTTGTACTTGTTTTCATTCTTAACCCATAGGCAAGTTATTATTTTATAGGGTTACACATTATTTGTCTTTGATATCACTATTCATCCCAATCTCCATCAATAATGTTTGCAATGATACGGTCAACCACATTATCAAAGAAAGGTTGACGCAGAAAGCAATTATGATGGGCTATGACATCCTCTACATTGAACATGCTCACGATATGAGTCACGAAATAGGATGCTTTTGTCAATGGCGTTGACAGCCATTCGTTCTGAATGGGAATGGTCAGTTGCGGATAGTGGTTCTTCGACGAGATAAGCACGGCATAGAACATACCCGGCTCAACATTCTGCAAATCGTCACACGAAAGGACGAGAGCAGGATGTGGAAGTACCTGTCCGTCGGGAAGTGTGAACGGCACTTCGACTATCTCCCGCTGATGAACCTGTGCTACAGCCATTTCTCCAGTCCTTTCGAAATTCTACCGCTGTGATTCTTGGCGAAAGATGCATAACTTTCAGCACTTACCTCAGGAAAATCAGCGTCGGTAAGTGGCGCATACTGTGCCAATCGTTCTGCAAGTTCTGCATCACTTAAAGCCTTTCGACGTTTGTGAACACGGTGGATGGACACATTAGCTGTTTCACTTTTTTTTGCAGATTTAGAAGCTTCTATAAGTCGTTCGCCCAGCCAGCGTTGGTTGCTGGCAGAGAGCGAGAGTCCTTGTAGGTAGCTCCAAAGGTTGTTAAGAGATATTGTATTCATAATTATTCCCTTTTGCGATAAACACGCTGCAAATATACGAAAAAAAATACAATGAAGAATGAAAAAGACGCAAAAAATGCAAGCAAAAGGATTCCTTTTGCAAAGATATACGTAGGAACAGGGGAAAAGGTACGGGCAAACAGGGAGAGAGACGGCATGTAACAGGGAGAGATACGGCATCTCGCCAGATTCGGACGGCCGCCCGCATGAATTAGGGCGGGCGCCCTTATATATTGGAGCACCCGCCCTAATATGCTGGAGCGGTCGGCCGAAACCGATTTTTAATCCTTAGAAGCTTCCCGTTTGGGGAAGTAGAGCCAGCGGCGGCTTTCGCGCACCTTCCACAGACGCGGATGTTCGCCCTTGCAGAGGCTGTCGAGATATGCTTTAGCAGAGTCGCGCTTCAGTCCGCTGAATATCATAAACTCTGGAATTGTCGCATAGCCCAGCCGCATACAGCGGCGCAAGGCTTCGTCCATAGCCTTCTCGTCGTACATCTGGCTATTACCCACCTGTTCCTGACTCTTGCGATAGCCTTCGCGGTTCTTGCCACCTTCTTTGATGAACTCCTTGGAAGGGATGAACTCAATGCCTGCATACTCAATGTCTCTGCCATGAATGGTCTTGGGGTCGGTATGTTCGCCCAACAGTCTCAGCTTAGGGGCAAACGAGCCGATGGGTGTCTCTACACGATAGCCGTCTGACAGCCAGAGCCCAACAACATCCATCACTACGTCGAACACCATCTGCAACTCTCCTGTTCGTAGGTTGCGATACTTGTTGCAGAAATCTTCCAACTCCTTGAAGCTCTTCTTACGCCCCTTTGCAGGGCGCACATAGAGCAGCGGCTTGCCGTCCTCACCCTTCGTTGGGCGCGGATGAATCTCAAATTCTATTCCGTTAGTCTTACGTGGCATGATAATTCCTTATTTTATTGCAAAGTTACGAAAAAAAGAGGAAGAATCCAAATTTATGTGTAACTTTGCAGCAATATTTTAAATATGGTACTCGAGCAAGAATTAGTTTTGCACAAGAAATCATTCCAGGAGTTGACAGTGGATGAGCTATACGAACTTTTGAGGGTGCGTAGCGAGGTGTTCGTGGTGGCGATGCTTTCTTCCAAAGAATTCGTCTGCGCCGGGGCACCGCTTTGTGCGATAACCTTCCTGAAATACTGCTGGGCTCCGTTGATGAGCGGTTGCATGGTCACGCTCCCAGCGCCGGCAGACTCACCCCAAATAGTCACGTTGTCGGGGTCGCCTCCGAAGGCTGCGATATTCTCATGCACCCATTTCAAGGCCATGCTCTGGTCCAGGAGTCCCAGGTTCTGTGCGTCGGGATAGTCCTTGCCATCGGGGAGGTGTGACAGATGGAGGAAGCCGAGGGCACCGAGCCTGTATGCGACGGTAACGAAGATTACTCCAGGATTCTCTTTGATGAGGTTGGTACAGTCAAAGAGTTCAATACCCGTTCCGCCTGCCATAAAAGCACCGCCGTGAATCCACACCATAACGGGTTTCTTCTCCTTAACCGCTTCATCATATCTGTTTGTTCTTACCGTACTGAGCCATAATGATCTCTTACTTATCCATTTTTGTTATTTCCTTTATTTCTATTAGTCATTCATCGAGAACACTTTCTTTCCCTCGAAGTAGGTGGCAGCGGGCTTGGCCTCGTGGATCTCATTCTCCGGGCATGAAAGCACGTCCTTGGTGACCAGCAGGAAATCGGCATACTTGCCAGTCTTGATACTGCCTCGCTCATCCTCGATGAACATCTGCTTGGCAATGTTGATGGTCATAGCGGCGATGGCCTGCTCGCGGGTGACGAGTTCTTCAGTCCAGTAGGGCTTTCCGTTCACTCCTGTAAGCATACCTGTCACGGCAATCTCCATAATGCCAAACGGATCGTCTGGGCTGCCGCTCGTTGCAGGATAGTCCGAGTGGGTGGTCACAATAATGCCATTGTCAAAATACGATTTCATCGGATAAGATTTGTCTTCTTGGCCTGCAGGAACGATACCATGCTCACGCATATACTCAGCCAGCCCATCAGGACCGTAATGCCAAAGCACACCTGAGGTGACATAGATATTATGGTCTGCCATACGCTTGTAATCAGCTTCATCAATATTACGCACGTGAACCAGCGTGTTACGCATCTCATCCTTTCCGCCATTGACGAAGGCGTTGACAATACGCGTGACGCCCTTGTTGCCCATGACATGTACGTGCATAGTTACTCCGTTTTCATTAGCCACACGTGTCATGTCGGTCAGTTGCTCTTCCGACCAGTTGGGCAGGCCCTGATGTCCGTCAGGATAGAGCGGATTCACAAATCCGGTGCCAGTCTCCACCGTGCCGTCCATAAAGAGTTTAATCCAGTTCGGTTTGACGCGAGTGGAAGCAAATTTCTTGGCGTCAGCAGCCTTGGCCAGG
>ODAI013069445.1_pt1 | contig 16439 bp, 13 predicted proteins | sample 1539321 | NCBI WGS metagenome assembly ODAI01 (sample SAMN02144231, study PRJEB22623) | gut metagenome | biome: sheep rumen | host: Ovis aries | place: New Zealand | reverse complement strand
GCAGCGGCGAACATGTCGGTGCGCGTGACGAGATAAGCCGTCTGGTAGCCTCCCCAGCTCTGGCCTTGGATGGCCATGCGGTCCTTGTCGATGAAGGGGAACTGCTCGCACATGGCCTCGGCGCCCGCGCAGATGCAATTGTATGCGCTCTCGCCGGGATGGCCGTCCTTGTAGACGATATCCGGGACGAACACGACGTAGCCGCGGCTGGCGTAGAACGTAAGGTTCACGGTAGAGCGGCTCGGAGCGGGTGCGACATAGTTGTATAGCGTCTCGGAGTTCTTCTCATAGAAGTAGATCATCATCGGATACTTCTTCGAAGGGTCGAGATCCTCCGGGGTGATGAGTATGCCGTCAAGAGGAGTGCCGTCATAGGCCTTCCAGTGTACCAGGCGCTTGTCGGCCCAGTTGTACTCAGACTGCTGGGGGTTGATGGAGGACCATTTCTTCTCCGCACCCCAGCGGTCCATGGTGGTATAGACGTCGGGAGACTCCTTGTAACTGCCCTTCCTGTAGGCGATCACTTCGGCGTCCTTGGCCTTGGTGATGTTCGTGAAGGCATACTTGTCGGTGAAGCATCTGCGAAGGCCGGGCTTGTCCACTCCGACCGTGGCGATGCCGTTCTCCTTGGTGGTGCGGTCGAAGACGGTGAGGAACACCTCGTCCTTCTTGCCGATGGTCTTCAGGACACCCAGGCGGGTGAGGGCTGCGGGGATGTCGCTGCGCTCGTAGTTGGCGTAGCTGAGCTGGAGGTTGCCGGCGCGGCCCTTGCCTTCGGTAAGGCACTGGGTGTATTTGCCGTCAGGCTGGATCTTCCAGATGTCGTATTTGTCGGAGAGCAGGAAAGCCTCGTCGCCGTCCAGCCAGTGCGGGCGGTCGACTGCCGGCGGCGGTGCCGGGTGGTCGTCCTCGTCATCGTAGAAAGGCACTCCGGCAGCGGCGGTGACGTTGAGGCTCACTCCGTCGGCCATGCGGTAAGTGTGCCAGCCAAGGTCGTCGTCGCTGAACCAGTAGATGTATTTGCCGCCGGGGGAGACCTGGGCGGTGCCGTTGAGCTTCTTGAAGAGGCACTTGCTCACGCCGGTGTTCATGTCCACCAGATACACGTCCTGGAAGCTGTTGCTGTCCCATGTGGAGCTGATCTGGTAAGGCTTGTTGTCGCGCACGAGGGCCCACTGGCCTTCGGCGCCGTCGAAGTAGCTGACGCTGGCCGTGATCTCATGGTTGAGGCGGATGAGCTTGTGACGGTCGGCGGCGAGGTTGATGACAGACTCGTAAGTGGCGGTCTTGAGCTGCGCAGCGCGGGCTTTCTGGATGGGAGGAGTCATGTAGATGTCATAGGCCCAGATATCCAGCTGTGCGGTCTCGAAATCGACGATGGTGGTGTCCTTGGGAGGAAGGCACTCGGCTACTCCGAGAAGGATGCGGGAGGAGTTCTTGGAGAAGGCCGGGGAGCCGTTCTCTGTGACGCAGAGCTTGCCGTCCACGGTATAGTCCTGGGGTATAAGCTCTTCGACGTTCTCGACGAGCCTGGCCTTGCGGCCTTTGCCCTGCATGAGCTCTTCGTAGAGGATGACGGAGCAGTGCTTGTTGCCTGTGGCGTTGGAGTCTGCCGAGGCGAGGAAGACAAGCTTGTCGCCGGGGTCGTTGAAGGTGGGCAGGGAATAGAACCTCTTGCCCTCGGAAAGCGTCCTGCGGCTCATGTCGGGGAACTTGTACAGGGCGACTTCGTCCTTGGACAGGGAGTCCTTCTTGTCCTTCTTGAAGACTACGGCGAGCTTGTCGCCGAAGCGGTCGAAGGCGTACTTGTCGACGTTGCGCAAGGTGTCGGAGCGTCCGGTGCCGAGGTCGAGCGTGACGGTTATCTTCTCAGCCTTGGGGGCTGGCTTCACCGTATCGGGCACTTCCTTCTTCCACTCAGTCTGGTATGCGACGATGTTGCGCTTCTCCAGCGAAGTCTTGAAAGCGCTGACATTGGCTATCTTACGCAGCTCGAAACTGCCAAGGTCCACGATGCCGAGGCTGTCCTTGGGCATCTGGTCGGGCTTCTTCTTGTCGATACGGGCCTGGCGCGTGGCGGCGTAAGGGGCTTTGATATTGAAGACGGCCCAGCGGCCGTCGCGCGAAAGGGTGGCGGCGCCTCCGCGCTCCACCTTGAGCTCGCGGCCCGTGGCCGTCTCGACGATCACGAGCTCGGAGTCGCCCTGCTGGGGGGAGATGAGGTAGGTCATGATACGGCCGTCGTCCGTCAGGGTAACGGCGGAAGTAGCCTGCCAGCTGTCGTAGACAGAGTGGTCAAGGGGTTTCTTCTGTGCGGGAAGGGCGGTACATGCAAGCAGGCATGCCGCAAGTGTCAGGGTTCGTTTCATAGATAGTCTTCAAAATAGTCGGTTACTTTCTGCATGAGATGCTCCCGCCAGGGGCCGGTGACGTTGTGCTCTGAGACGGGATAAGGGAAATAGTCCACCTGGACGTTGTTCTCGATGCACTCCTGGATGAAGCTGAGGGAGTGCTCCCACACGACGGTGTTGTCGATGGCGCCCTGGCAGATGAGGAGCTTGCCCTTGAGGGCGGTCGCCTTGTTGATGAGGGAGGTCTTCTCGAAGCCCTCAGGGTTGGTGTCGGGATTGTCCATATAGCGCTCGCCGTACATCACCTCGTACCATTTCCAGTCGATGACGGGGCCTCCGGCCACTCCGACCTTGAAGATGTCGGGGTAATTGGTGATGAGCGATATGGTCATGAAGCCGCCGTAGCTCCAGCCGTGGACTCCGATGCGGGATGAGTCGACATAGGGAAGGGAGCGCAGCCAGTTGATGCCGACCATCTGGTCGGCCATCTCGGCCTGGCCGCACTGGCGGTTGATGGCCTTCTCGAAGGCCGCTCCTCGGTGCTCCGTGCCGCGGTTGTCCTGGACATATACGATGTAGCCGCGCTGGGCCATGAGCATCTCCCACATCCGCACGCTGCCGAGCCATGTGTCGGTGACCATCTGGGAGTGGGGGCCGCCGTAGACATAAAGCACGACGGGGTACTTCTTCGACGGGTCGAAACCTGCCGGCAGGAACATCCTGTAGTAGTTGTCGTACTTCCCGTCGGCGCTCTTGACAGTGCCGAGGCGCACCTCGCCGGTACGGAAGCCCTCGAGGGGGTCGCCAGCGGTGAAGAGGTTGCGCACGAGCTTGCCGTCGACCGAGCGCAGGTCGACCACGCGCGGGACGTTGAAGCTGCTGTAGCTGTCTATGAAGTGCTTGCAGTCGGGCGAGAGCGAGACGTTGTGCCAGCCGCGCTCCGAAGTCAGGCGCTGGGGAGCACCGATGCGGGCCTTGGCGAGCTCCTGCCTGCGGTTCTGGCGGACCTCCACGCGGAAGAGATGGCTCTCGACGGGGGAGACTTCGGCGGAGTTGTAATAGATGTAGCGTCCGTCGTTGGCGACGTAGGTTACTTCGGCGTCGGTATTGACGAGCCTTCTCACGGTGCCGAGGGTGTCGCACAGGTACAGGTTCTTGTAGCCGTCGCGGTTGTCGGTGGAGTACAGGAACTGGTATGTGCCCTCAAGGAAGAAGAGATGCTCGTAAGGCTCCACCCATGCGTCGTTCTCTTCGTTGAGGATATTGCGCACGAAGTCTCCGGTGGCGGCATCGTACATGTTGAGGTGCATGTGGTGTTGTGCGCGGTCGAGGACCTGGATGAAGACATACCTGTCGTCGGGGCTCCAGCTGATGTTGGTAAGGTACCTCTCGTCGTCGAAGTCTGTGACCTTCATGTAGACGGTGCTGCCTTTGTCAAGGTCGTAGACCCCGAGGGCGACGTGCTCGGAAGCCATGCCGTTCATGGGATACTTGAAGGTCACGAGCTCTCCGGTGCGGGTCTTGATGTCGAGGATGGGGAAATCCGTCACGCGGGACTCGTCCTTGCGGTAGAAGGCGATCCTGTGCCCGGAAGGGGACCAGTAGATGCCCTCGCCGATGCCGAATTCGTTGCGGCTGACGCTCTGCCCATAGGTGATCTGGTCGTCCCCGCTCTCTGCAACTGTGAGGCGTACGCCGTCGGGGGTGATGCAGTAAAGGCTGTGGCCTTCGGTGAAGGCCCAGGCGCCCTTGCCGCTGGGCGTGAGGTCGCCGGCGCCGCGCGGGACGGCCCTGCGGGCCTCGTCCGCCGCGGGCTTGTACTCGCTGACCTCGCCGGCGACGGTCGACACCTTAGTGCCGTCAGCGTCCCTGAAGAGGTAGCTGCCGGCGTCCTGCCACTGCGCGGCGAAGGACGCGGCATAACCCGTGCGTGAGACGGTGACGTCCTTCATCGTGAAGTCCTTGCCTGCGTCCTGAGCCGGATGGGTATCCAAAACGGTCTGCGCCCCGAGGCCGAGCGACAGGGCGCAGAAAGCCGCAATTGCGGTGATGGTACGTGCGTTCATAGGCTATTCCCCTCCGTCTCCCATGATGGGAATGACTGTCGTTCCGGTTTCGCCTTCGCGTACCGAGACGATCTGGTCGACTATGTACTTCTCCATGCCCCTCCATGGAAGGGCTCCGAGGTACTCCTTGTAGTGGAGCTCCACCATCTTGCCGCTGCAGCGCATCAGGGAGTCGGCGATGGCCTTGTCCGTCACCGAGAAGTTGAACTCGTTGGACTGGATGCTGTTGGTGCCTTTCTGGCCCTTGAAACCGGACTGGATCAGGCGGCCTTCGTATGTCTTGAAGACGTAGCCCTTGTACATGACCTGGTTGAGCTGGCCGGCCTTGACTCCCTCTCCGAAGACGAAGCAGAAGCGGAAATAGATGAATGCAGCCAGCGCCAAAACTAGCACTATGCTGCTGGTGAGGATGATCTTTCCTTTTGTTTTCATATCTGAAACTGATGATTATTCTACGATGCGGTCCTGCAGGCCCCAGCCGGTGGCGGTGGCGATGTAGGGGATTATGGCGTAAGCGATCTTTTTGTGTGCCTGGTAGTTGGGGTGCCAGTCGGCTCCGAGCTCGGAGTCGTTGTCGTAGTGCACGCCGTTGAAGAAGCCGTAGTACGTGACGTTCTTGAGCCCGCAGGAATTGACGACGTCACGGACGAAGTCGAACAGGCCTTCGTCCTGCTTGGACGCCACGCAGAGGATGGGATGGTTCTCTCCGTAGTTGGCCTTGATCTGGTTCAGGAGATTCATGTAGTTGCGCCTGAAGGGGCCGTACATGGGCTGGAGATTGGTCGAGAAGTCGTTGGTGCCAAGATAGATGACGGTGATGGCGGGGGAGAAGGCGTTGCGCGATGCATCCCAGGCGGTGTCCTTGTCGTTGTCGAAGGTCCTTCCGTAGCGGTTGATCATGTTGATGTCCCGCCCGGACCCGCCGTAGTTGCGTACGATACCCTGTCCGGAGTGGGCTATGGCGACATAGTCGGCGTCGAAATACCTGCTGACGATGGCGGCGTAGCTCTTGGACGAGCTCTCGGTCTCGGGGGTGAAACGGTCGGAGGAGACGCTGTTCTCGGCGCCGTAGCCGCAGGTGTAGGAGTCGCCCACGAACTCTATCTGCCTGGCCTTGAGCCCTTCCGCCTGCAGGAGGTCTCCGCTGCAGATGAACTCCTTGACGGTGGTCGTGCCCTGGTCGCCCTCGGTGCGCTTCTGGACTATCACGGTATGCTCTTCCGGGGCCTTGCGCCCGTACATGGCCTTGAAGTCGTCCTTGTCGGCCAGCACGAAGGTTTTGTCATTGCCCTCTACGGCAACGATCTTGTCAGGCTCGGCCGACATGGGCTTGTCAATCCAGACGTTGAAGTAGTTCTTGCGGGTGTCTGAGGCCTTGATGGCGAGGTAGTCGCCCTGGAAGCGGACGCGGAAGTATGTGGCGCTCCAGTCGAAGGCGACGCCGCCGTCGCGGTTGAGCGTGCGGCCTACCCATGTGATGCGGCCGTCGTGGGCCGGGATGGTGCGGTTCCTGGCCGGCGCGGAAACGGAAGCGCAGGCGAGCAGGACTGCGGCGATAAGTACGAAACGTGAAGTTCTCATCTTGATACTAGTTTGTACAAATATAGCCAATAAAAAAATAAAGTCACGTCCTTGCCGCGACTTTATTTATCCTATCTTGAAGAAAGAAACTATTTCTTCCTTGCCTTGTATCTCTGGTAGAACTGGTCAACGCGACCGGCGGTGTCAACGATCTTGACCTTGCCGGTGTAGAAGGGATGAGAGGTGTTGGAAATCTCAACCTTCACGAGAGGATACTCAACACCCTCGATCTCGATGGTCTCCTTGGTATTGACGCAGGAGCGGGTGATGAATACATCATCGTTTGACATATCCTTGAAAGCTACAAGTCGGTAGGTTTCGGGATGGATTCCTTTTTTCATTTACTAGTAAAATTAAAGGTTTCTGAAATCGGACCGCAAAGATAGTGATAATCTGATAAAAAACAAATTTATTTTATCCTGTACGGCTGTTCGCCGTAAAGGACGTAGCGTTTGGCCTTGCGGATCCATTTCTGCTCCTCGAGCTTGACATGCTCCTGGACTATGTCGAAGGTGATCGTACCCTTGAGATACTCTTCGATGACGGGATCGCCCAGGCGGGAGAAGAAATCGCTTCGGAAGGCGAACTGCGGGTACCGGTCCTTGAAGTACCTGATGAGCTGGACGGTGTGTAGCAGGGAGTGGTACTCGGCTCCCGGCTCGAGGATGATCTGGTAGCCGAAGCATTTCTCGCCGCGGTAAAGCCCGGCGGCAGGCTTGAAGGTGCAGGGCCGCAGGATCACCCCTTCCGGTGCGGGGACGGCGTCCATGGAGCCGTGCTTGATGAACGGGGCGCCGAAGTACTCGTACGGGCGCGCCGTTCCGATGCCCGGGGTGATGTTGGTGCCGTTCCACAGGCCGCTGCCGCTGTACATGAAGCACGTGAACATCCCGGGGATGTCGGACGCCGGGGCGATGGTCCAGGGCAGGAGCATACGGTTTATGTCGGTGGCCCTAGAAGAGATGATGTGGAGGGGGAAACGGGCTCCGAGCTCGTTGTAATAAAGGTGGCAGAGCTCTCCGAGGGTGAGACCGTGGCGGTGGGGTATCTTGGGAGTCCATGGCTCGTAGTCCACTACGGGCATGGTGCCTTCGACCACCCTGCCGGCGGGGTTGTCGTGGTCGACGATATAGAGCGACGGTACGGCGGGGTAGTCCTCTTCGGAGGATTTCTCCATCTCGAGAAGTACGCTCATCAGGCGGAAGACGTCGCGCGTGTAGTTGAAGTAACGTGCTCCGACGTCCTGGATCTCAACGACGATGGCGTTGAGCCCTTCGAGGTCCTCGCGCGTGAAGGCGATGTGCTCGGTATCAGGGCTGAGCTCGGCGTCCTGGGGCAGGAAAACCCGCGCGAGATTGCCCCGGTCGCGGAATATGTCATACATGTAGCGCCCGGCGGCGGTGTCCCAGCAGTTCTGTGTGCAGAAACACGCTACCTTGCCGTCGAGGAGGGCCTTGTCCAGCTGGTCCTCGAGCCTGGTGGTCCTGAAAGAGAACATGGATTATCCCTTGATGATGCCTTCGGCGATGTCTATGACCTTGCGGGCCAGCCCCTCGGCCGCTTCCTGGCTCGGGGCCTCGGCGTATATGCGGATGATGGGCTCGGTGTTGGAGCGGCGCAGGTGCACCCACTGGCGCTCCGACTCGAAGTCTATCTTCACGCCGTCGATGTCGTTGATGCGCTCGTCCTTGAAGACTTCCTTCATCTGGGAGAGGATCCTGTCGATGAGGGCCTTGTCGGAAAGCTCTATCTTGTTCTTGGCGATGAAGTACTGGGGGTACGTAGCCTTGAGTTCGCTGACTTTCATCTTCTTATGGGCGAGGTTGCTCAGGAACAGTGCCACTCCGACCATGGCGTCACGGCCGCAGTGGATGGCGGGGTAGATGACTCCTCCGTTGCCTTCGCCGCCGATCAGGGCATCCACTTCGTGCATCTTGGTGGTGACGTTCACCTCGCCGACGGCGGCTGCGTGATAGACTCCGCCGTGCTTTTCGGTGACGTCGCGAAGGGCCCTCGTGGAGGAGAGGTTGCTCACTGTGGTCATGCCCTTGCAGCCTGCGGCCTCGGCCCTCTCCAGGAGGTAGTCCGCCACGCTCACGAGGGTGTACTCCTCGACGAAGGGCTCGCCGTTCTCGCAGATGAAGGCCAGGCGGTCCACGTCAGGGTCGACGCTGATTCCGAGGTCGGCGCCTTCGCGCACGACGGTCCCGCACAGGTCGCGGAGGTTGGCCGGGAGCGGCTCGGGGTTGTGGGCGAAGTCGCCTGTGGGCTCGCAGTTGAGGCGGATGCACTCCACACCGAGCCGCTCTAGCAGGCGGGGCATGATGATCCCGCCCACGGAATTGATGGCATCGAGCACTACCTTGAAACCGGCGGCGCGGACGGCCTCCGCATCAACGGCGTCAAGGGCGAGGACTGCATCCAGGTGTTCCTCGGTGAAATCGTGCTCCGTGATGTGTCCGAGCCCGTCCACCTGCGCGAAGTCGAACTCTCCGGACTCGGCGCAGTCGAGGATGGCCTGCCCCTCGGCGGCATTGAGGAACTCGCCCTTCTCGTTCAGGAGCTTCAGAGCGTTCCACTGCCTTGGGTTGTGCGAAGCTGTGAGGATGATGCCGCCGTCGGCTCCTGCGAAGACCACAGCCATCTCGGTGGTGGGGGTGGATGCGAATCCTGCCTTGACGACGTCGACGCCGCAGGCGACGAGGGTTCCGCAGACGAGCTGCTCCACCATTTCGCCGCTGAGGCGGGCGTCCTTGCCCACCACTACCTTGTAGCGCGAGCCGTCGGGATGGGGCCTGCGCTCGCGGAGCTTGGCGCAGTATGCATATGTGAACTTGACGATATCGATGGGGGTGAGGCCTTCGCCTGCGGGGCCGCCTATGGTGCCGCGGATACCCGAAATGGATTTGATAAGTGACATGTTTCGTACAAAATAATGGTGCAAATATACGGAAAAAACAGCCCCTTGCCGAAAAAATAACGGGAGGATGAAGAAAAAATTTGGAGGAATGAAAATTTTGCCTAACTTTGCAATCCCAAACCGAAACGCTGGGTTCGTATAACGGTTAGTACTCAAGATTCTCAATCTTGCAATAGGAGTTCGATTCTCCTACCCAGTACCAGAGACCTGCTGGAGACAGCAGGTCTTTTGCTTATGTAAGACTTTCAGGCACTTATGAGAAAGATTATCCTTTTCGCGGCTTCGCTTCTGCTGCTTGCTTCGTGCGGCGGCCGCACCCCTGACCCCGTCGTGGAAGCCATCAAGGGCGAGATCATCGGCAACATGCCCCAGAAGTTCACCGACGTGACGGTGACAAAGTACGAAAAGATCGACTCCACCACCTTCCGCCAGGAGCTCGAGCGCCGCAAGGTCGTCTTCACGACCAAGCGCGATGTCGACAGCGATTTCATCATCAAGTATCATTCCGAAGGCAAGAAACGCAATGCCGAGATCAAGACCGAAAGCTACCGCAAGGACCTTCTCATCCTCCAGGGCATCGACAGCCTCGAGAGGGCCCACGCCGCCATCCTCGACGACATCGCCTATTACGATTATTGCTTCAATGCAGCCGCCAAGGGGAAGGACGTCAGCATGCAGTTCCGTGAGGCGTACATCTCCATTACACCTGACGGGAAGGTTATAAGCATGGCTGCCGAGAGGCGTGACCTTCACAAGGCCGCCGGCCGTGTCATTCCGGGATATGCCGAGCTCCTGAAGGGAGCGGGCGAGGATGACGGGGAGCAGACTGACGTGATCCTCTAGACCGGGTCCACATCCAGGGCTATGTGCCCGGTGTATTTATAAGACTTCTCGAAATCGCCGATTACCGCGGCGATTTCTTTTTTTGAGGCCTGGAGGTTGCGGCCGCGGGGCAGAAGGATGCGGAGCGTCCGCGCTTCGGGATCGGCCTCTCGGCCGCGGAAAGGCGCGGACGGCCCTTCGGGCGAGAAGCCTGCAAGGGAGCTGGCAAGAAGGCCTGAGAGCTTGGCGAGCCTCCCTGCGTTGGAGTCCCTGACAAGGATGTCCACCATCCTGGAGTATGGAGGCAGGCGGAAGGCCTTGCGCTCCTCCAGCAGCCTCAGCGAGTAGTCGCTGTCCAGCGAGAAGACTGGATGCCCTCCCTGGCGCGTCTGGACCAGCATGCGTCCGGAGAGCCTGCCTCTGAGCTGCTCCAAGGTCTGCATGGCTTTCTCGTCGGCCCTGAAATCGTGCCTGTCCATCAGGGCGTCGGCCCCGATCAGGGCCAGCAGCGATACGTCCGAGATGTCGGTCCTGCGGGCTTCGTGCACGGTTGCATACCTTATCAGGCTCCCGGCATCGGGGAATATGCCCTTGACCTGCTCCGCCAGGTCGTCCATGGGACCCCAAGGGCGGATTATCATGACCGTTCCTCCTTGGCCCAAGGTTTCATTGACGTGTGCTATCAGGATGCGGGAGAGGTCTCCCACCATACCGCGCTTGCGAGCTTCCACGGAAGTGTCGACTATCTCCATGGCGCTCTCTTCCAGGGGCATGCGGACAAGTGCATAGCGGCCGGTGATGCAGTTGTAGAGCGACTCGAGGGAAGGGGTGGGGGAGGAGAGCAGCACATGTGCGCCGTGTATGCTGCCCAGCATCACGGCGGTGTCCCGGGCTCCGTAGCGCGGAGTGCCGTCCTGCTTGTATGCGGGATCGTGCTCCTCGTCTATGATGACGAGCCCGAGGTCCTTGAAGGGAAGGAAGATGGCCGAGCGGGTGCCGAGGACGAGCCTGGGGCGGTCGTGGCGACGGAGGATGGAGGCCACTTCGCGGCGGTTCCCGGCGGACTCCGCGGAGTGGAAGACCAGAAGGTCGCTGCCGAATGCTTCCCCCAGCTCCCTCTGCAGCTGTTTGCTGAGGGCTATCTCAGGCACAAGGAAGAGTACGTCCCGCCCGGAGGAGAGGGTGTCGCGGGCCGCCTGCGCGAGTATTCCCGTGCGCGCCGACCCGCCATGGAGAAGGACGGTCTTTCCCTGGGCGAATGCTGCGGTGATGTCCGCAGTGTCGTGGCTTGTTTCTGATTCTCCCCGCCCGTAATCGCATGCGTGCCCCTCTGAGGGGATTTCCTCCTCCGTTGTCCTTAGCGCAGCGAAGGAGGCCCTGGCCTTCTCCAGCTCGGAGAGGATCTTGTCGCGTCCGGCTTCCAGCGCGGCCACGACCTTGGGGCCATGCCTGCCGGCGAGGGATGCTTCCTTCTTGGCGAGGCGTTCTTCAAGCGCAGCGATGCGCTTGCGGAAGAGCTCTTCCGTCCTGGCCTTCAGGGCCTCGCGGCGCTCCTCGGAGCGCGCCCGGACCTCCTCGCCGGAGGTCTTGCCCGACGGATATGCCATCTTGTACACTTCGCCGATGCTGCAGAGATAGTACTCCGCGATGAAGCGCCACAGCTCCAGCTCCTTCTCCCCGATGGGGTCCATGTGCCGCTCGACGGACTCGACGTCAAGTATCCTGGAGGGGTCCACATCCGGGGAAAGCCCCGCGGCGCTGACCACTCCTATATACTTGCGGCCGGCGAACCTCACGCTCACGCGGGTGCCCGTGCGGACTTCTTCCGAAACCCGGTACCAGGGCTCCCATGACAGCTTCAGGGGCAGGATGACTTTTATGTATGACGGCTCTTGCATCGCTTGCGAAGATAACTAAAAAAGTGCATCCCCCATCCGGGAGATGCACTTTTTTCATTGGCGCGGTCAGGATTACTGGGCCTTGGCCTCGGCCTCTGCCTGCTTGATCATGTTCTCGTTGGCGGAGATGTACACCTCGACGCGGCGGTTCTGGGCGCGGCCCTCGGCGGTCTCGTTGGAGGCGACGGGCATGTGGTAGGACATACCCTCGGAGGTCATCCTGCTACCGGCGATACCACAGGACTTGAGGTAGTTGAGGACGGACTCGGCGCGCTGCTTGGAGAGGCGCTCGTTGACTGCGTCGCTGCCGGTGTTGTCGGTGTGGCCGTAGATGGTGATGTCGGTCTCGGGCATGTCAGCCATCTGGGAGGCGAACTTGGCGAGGTTGGCCTTGGAGGCGGCGTTGAGGTCTGCCTTGTTGAGGGCGAAGAGGATACCGCTGTCGAAGGTCACCTTGATGGCCTCGAGGCCGTTGGCGTCCTCGACGGTCTCGACGGTGGCTGCCTCGAGGGCTGCGAGCTCTGCGGCCTTCTGGTCCATCTTCTTGCCGATGATGGCACCTGCGGTGGCGCCTACGGCGGAACCGACGGCTGCGCCGATGGCGGCGGCCTTTCCGTCCTTACCGATCAGTGCGCCCACGCCTGCTCCGATAGCGGCGCCTGCACCGGTGCCGATCAGGGAATCCTGGGCCATCTTGGACATGGAGGAGCATCCGGAGAGAATCATCGCTCCGCAAAGGAAGAATGCAATGTACTTTTTCATCTTATTAGGTTTTAAATAGTTGTAGTCCCAGTGTGAACCAAATATCAATGCAATTTTAACAATAATTAGTTAAACATCCAATAAATACGCCCATTATTTGACGTGCACCCTTCGTGTGACGGAAAGCCGCCGCAGGAAAAAAAGAAGATTTTGAAAGAAAAATTTGCGAGGTCGCATTTTTTGCCTATCTTTGCAATCCCAAAACAACGGTGCTGTAGCTCAGGTGGTAGAGCAATGGACTGAAAATCCATGTGTCGCCGGTTCAACTCCTGCCAGCACCACGTTTCAGCCTTCGGATCTTTCCGGAGGCTTTTTCTTTTGTTTATGCACGTTTTTTGCTATATTTGAGGGTGAAATGCATTTCGTTATGAGAGACTTTATTATCCTCGCGGCCAGTGCCGCCATGCTTTGTGCCTGCGGCCCCTCGCGGCAGGCGACCACCGTCTATGTTGCCGACCAGGACGCCGCCGCCGATGAAGAGATCAACGTCGGGTACGGCAGCGTCAGCAAGGACGAGCTCACTTACTCGGTCAACCAGGTGGAGATAGACGAGAAGGAAGCCACGGTATATTCCAATATATGGGATTACATGCGCGGGCGCGTGCCCGGGGTCAACATCGGTCCTGCCGGTGCGGGTGAAACCCCTTCCATCACCGTCCGCGGCATTTCCTCCGTCAACCTTTCCATCCAGCCCCTGATCCTTGTCGACGGTATCGAAACGGCCGACATCTCCATGCTCAACCCTAACGACGTCGCTTCGGTCAGCGTCCTCAAGGACGCCTCCGCTGCCATCTACGGCACGCGCGGCGCCAACGGCGTGATCATGATCACGACCAAGACCGCCCAGGAGACGGCACGTCGCGAAGCCGCGGCCAAGAAAGCCGCAAGGCAGGCCCAGAAGGAAGCCCGCCAGGCACGCAGGGCAGGAAAGAAATAATCTGCTATTTTACCTGGCCGAATGCTGCAGGCAGGGGAGAGGTGAAGCGAAGGACCTCTCCTCCGTAAGGATTGCGGAAGGCAAGGACGCTTGAGTGAAGGGCGAGCCTTCCTCCGAAACTGACGTCGGAGCCGTATTTGCGGTCTCCCACCACGGGATGCTCCAGCTCGTATGCTGCATGGACGCGAAGCTGGTGCTTGCGCCCTGTCTCAAGCCTGAACTCCACCACTGCATATTTGTTTCGTTCCGATACCACACGGTAGCGGGTGACGGCGCGCATGCCGGAGCCCTCCTCCGGGGATGAGATCATCTTGAGCGACTTGGGATTTTCCGTCAGCCAGCTCTCTATGCGCCCGGACCTCTGCTCCGGACATCCTTCCAGAAGAGCCGTGTAGGTGAGCTCGAGCACCATCTCGCTCCACTTGCTCTGCAGCAGCTCCTTGGTGTACTCGTCCTTGGCCAGCAGCATGAGGCCGGAGGCGTCGCGGTCCAGGCGATGCACCAGGAATATCCTCGAAGAGTCCTGGTAGCTGCCGGTGCCGGCCTTGATGTTGGCCCTTTTCTCAGTGTGCATGTAGTCCGTCATTAGGGACTGGACGGACTTGATGCGGCGCCCGTCCTTAGTGCTTTTCGGGGAGCTGGTGGGCACGCCCGCGTTCTTGTCGATGACTATGAGATGCGGGTCTTCGTAAAGGATGGAGATGCCTGCACGCTGCAGGAGAGAGGTGGCATCGTCCTTCATGTTGCGGCCGATGGATGCTCCCTTGGAGAGGATCTCTATGGTGTCTCCGGCTTTGAGGGGCCAGTCGAATGCGGTGGTGTTCTCTCCGTTTACGAGGACGCGCCCGTCCTTGAGGTAAGCCTTCACTCCCGTGCGGCTCTGCTGCGGGAAAAGCTCGAAGAGGCAGTTCAGCAAGGAGGAGTCGTGAGATACGGTGAATTTCTGTGCCATGGTTATTTGAGCAGCTCGAGGTCTTTCTTGAGTATGGTCTTGGGATCCATCAGCGAGACCTTCTGGAAAAGGCGGATGCGGTTCCCGAGGGACAGATGCACCTTGTCCTCGTGCTTTCCCTTGCGCCACCATTTATAGAAACCGATGGGATCGTTCTCGAAGGGGATGCTGGCCTTGATGCCGTTGCTGTATCCGGGGAAGTCGATGATGAGGTTGAGCCCCATGAAACGCTTGTAGTAGTCGGGGTCGGCGCGGCGGAGCTTGCTCACCAGCGGGTTCAGCACTTCAAAGGTGTCGACCTTGAGCGTCTTTTCCTTTATGATCATCCGGTGGATGCGGATGGGGTCGAAGTTGAGCCATGCACCCATCCTGAGAGTCTTGGGACCCTCATCAGTATCCAGCGTAAGTTCATCCATCGAAAAGTAAATCTTTTCTGGATCCAGCGGGAAGGTGTTTTCGGGTTCCATATCAGGGTTGAGTGTAATAATGTGCAAATTTACGAACTATTTTGCTAAAAAACTACCGGCTTTGACCTAAAAAAGTCTTATATTTCGACATTAAAACGCCATTTTGTGTGTATTCCGGGGCATTTTTCCTCCCGGCGATGTGGCAAAAGTGTATTGACAGATGAAGAATATAATCCTGAACATGTCCGGTTTCTATCCGGAAGAAGGACTCGACGCCGCTCTCCGGAATGTCGCGACCGCCGACCTTTCCGCCCTTGAGGGCACCAATTGCTACTGCGACGCCGCTGCGGCCGAAACCATCCGCGCAGCCGTCCGCGACCTTCCCCTGAACGCCTTGCACTGGAACGATACCGGAGACTACCACTACCTTACCCGCTTCTGGCTCGAGAAGGCATCGGCCGAGTGCGGCGACTCTCCCTTCGCCATGATCCTTTTCGACCATCACCCCGACATGCAGGAGCCCGCTTTCGGCAGCGTCCTTTCATGCGGAGGATGGGCCCGGGACGCGTTCACCGGCATCCCCAATCTCTCCCAGGTGCTGCTGGTGGGCATCAACCCCGATCTCGAGCTCGAGATCCTGGACCTGGTGTTCGACGGCGTGCTGGCCGTGACTTCCGAGGATCTGCGCCACACCGGAGACGGCCTTTCGCAGGATGTGCTGGAGATGTTCTCCCTGCTGGAGCCCCAGATTCCGGTCTATATTTCCGTGGACAAGGATGTGCTCATGCCAGACTTCGCCCGTACCGACTGGGACCAGGGGCGGATGAGCCTGGCCCAGCTGGAGACCGCGGTGATGCGCGCCACGGCCGGGCACCGGCTGCTGGGCGCGGACGTCTGCGGCGGCCTCACCCGCGCCAAGGGAGCGAAGGACGGGGACATGCGCATCAACCTCGGCACCGACCTTGAGCTGGAGAAACTGTTTGGTAATCTCATAATAGATTAGTATCTTTGAACGATTGAACCGAAGGTTCAGTCCTTCGCTTTAAAATTGTAAGTTTTGACTATTATTTACTTTTAGATCATAATCAAATTAGCACTGAAACATGGAAGATAACCTCAAGCTGACCTGCCTGTACGACAAGCATGTGGCCCTCGGAGCCAAGATGAGTCCTTTCGCAGGCTTCATGATGCCGATCCAGTATTCCGGTATCACCGACGAGCACATCGCCGTCCGTACGCGGGTCGGAATGTTCGACGTTTCGCACATGGGCGAGATTTTCATCAGCGGCCCCGATGCAGAGCGTTACGTTAACCACATCTTCACCAACGACGTCCGCGGCCTTGCCTCAGGCAAGATCCTCTACGGCATGATGCTTTATCCTACCGGCGGCGTGGTGGACGACCTGCTCGTCTACCGCGAGTTCGCACCGGACGCTTTCCTGCTGGTGGTCAACGCCGCCAATATCGACAAGGACTTCGCTTGGATACTCGAGAATGCCGCAGGCTTTGATGTCAAGGTCGACAACCGCTCCGAAGAGTGGGGACAGATCGCTGTCCAGGGCCCTGAGGCCGAGAAGGCAGTCATCTCCACCCTCGGTATAGACGGGGCAGCAGCCCTCGGCTTCTACGAGTTCTTCGATACCGAGTGGAACGGCGGGCGGATGAATGTCAGGCGCACCCGGCACACCCGCGGAGAGCGGGTGGGGGTCTGCGCTGTTCTCTCACCCCCCCCGCAGCGCCGGG
>ODAI010448453.1_pt1 | contig 16442 bp, 31 predicted proteins | sample 1539321 | NCBI WGS metagenome assembly ODAI01 (sample SAMN02144231, study PRJEB22623) | gut metagenome | biome: sheep rumen | host: Ovis aries | place: New Zealand | reverse complement strand
TTAATTAGAAAAAGAAAAAAAGCCCTGAGAAAATCTCAGGACTTTGGTTTTGTACTGATTAGATCAGCTCAAGGATGACGATCTCGGCAGCGTCGCCGCGGCGCGGACCCTTCTTGATGATGCGGGTATAACCGCCTGCACAGTTCTTCTCCGCGTTGCGGGCCTTGTACTTGGGTCCGATTTCACGGAAGAGCTTCTCAACAACCGGGAATTTGATGTCCTTCGTGCGCTCATGATAGGCACGCTTGGTCTCATCCTCCTGGCGCGGAGCCGGGATGTTGTACAGATACGCCATGATGCGGCGGCGGGCAGCCAGCTTGCTGGGTGCGTCGTTCTGCACGGTAACGGTAGTCGTCTGTCCCTTTTCGTTGTTGAACTGCTTCTCGACGGAGACCGTGTTGTCGCATTCCTTGACAGCCAGAGTGATCAGGCGCTCAGCCATGACACGCACCTCTTTGGCTTTAGCCAGGGTTGTTTCGATACGTCCGTACCAGAAAAGATTGGTTACCTGATTGCGCAGCAGTGCTTTGCGCTGGGCGGCGGTGCGGCCAAGTTTCCGCTGATTTGCCATAATGTTCCTCCTCGTTCAGTCTGCCTCCTGCAACTGCAGTCTACTATACACCGGCTCCAGCCGAACATGGCCGGGGCCGGTGCCCGCAGTTCCCTTAGGCAGAACAGTAGTTGTTATTCCTCATTCGCCCGAAGTGCCAGACCAAGGGTTGCCAGTTTCTGCTCCACCTCTTCAAGAGATTTCTTGCCGAGGTTGCGCACTTTCATCATGTCCTCCTGATTCTTCTGAACCAGTTCGGCCACGCTGTTGATTCCGGCCCGCTTGAGACAGTTGTAGGCGCGGACGGAAAGATCCAGCTCCTCAATCGTCATTTCAAGCACTTTTTCGCGATGATCGTCCTCTTTCTCATTGAACCCGATTGTCACAACCTGGTCCGTGAGATCCATAAACAGCTTCAGATGACCGCCAAGAATCTTTGCGGCGGTGGAGATGGCCTCATCCGGCTGGATGCTGCCATCCGTCCACACCTCAAGGGTCAGACGGTCAAAGTCTGTTTCCTTCCCAACACGCGTGTTCTCCACGGTGTAGTTGACTTTCCTGATCGGTGTAAAAATAGAGTCTGTGGGAATGACCCCGATGGGCGTGGTACTGGTCTTGTTATGCTCAGCTGCCACATATCCCCGGCCCCGCTCCATGGTGATCGTCATGGTCACATCGGCGTCCTCGTTGAGTGTCGCGAGATGATGATCCGAATTGATGATCTCAATCTGATCATCCACTGCCAGCTGACCTGCTGTCAGTTCACAGGGCCCCTTCACGTGAATCGTGATGGTCTTGGGTCCATCACAGTAAAGCTTCGCCGAGATCTCCTTCAGATTCAGGATAATTTCGGCAACATCTTCCTTGACACCGGGGATAGAGGAAAACTCATGCTGTATCCCTTCAATATGGATGCTGGTTGCAGCAACTCCGGGAAGGGAGGACAGCAATACCCGACGCAGGGAATTGCCCAGCGTCTGTCCGAAACCATGCTCCAGTGGCTCTATGACAAACTTGCCATAGTTGTCATCCACCTGGACCCGATCAATATGCGGCTTTTCGATTTCGATCATTGTGATGACTCCTCCTCCTCAAAATAGTGATCAACGGATTAACGAGAATAGAGCTCAACGATCAGGTGCTCAGAGATCGGGCAATCAATGTCCTCACGTGCCGGCATCGCCGCAACGGTGCCCATCAGGGTCGCTGCATCGTAGGTGAGCCACTTCGGCGTGACAACAGCCTTGTCGCGAAGCTCCTTGAACATGGCCTGCTCCATGGAACGCTCGCGCAGGGTAATCACGTCGCCGACCTTGACGGAATAGGAAGGGATGTCCACTTTCTTTCCGTTCACCTTGATATGACCGTGCACAATGATCTGACGGGCCATTCTGCGGGTCTTGGCCAGGCCAAGACGGTAGACTACGTTGTCAAGACGCAGTTCCAGGAGGCGCAGCAGGTTTTCACCGGTGATGCCGCGCATGTTGGAGGCTTTCAGGTAGTAGCGATGGAACTGCTTCTCCAGCACACCATACACAAACTTGACCTTCTGCTTTTCCTTCAGCTGGGTACCATACTCGGAAACCTTCTTGCGCTTGTTGCCGCCCGGGTTCCGGTTGGAATGCTTCTTATCATAACCCATAACAACAGGGGAAACACCGAGGCTCCGGCATTTCTTTGCAATGGGCTCTTTATTGTTCGCCATTTTGCATTGTCCTCCTTACAAAACCTTACACGCGGCGGCGCTTCGGCGGACGGCATCCGTTGTGCGGGATGGGCGTCACGTCTTTAATCATATTTACCTCAAGGCCGGCTGCCTGCAGGGAACGGATGGCGGCCTCACGTCCGGAGCCGGGTCCCTTCACATACACCTCAACCGTTTTGAGGCCATATTCCATCGCAGCCTTCGCAGCGGTCTCCGCAGCAGTCTGAGCAGCAAACGGCGTCGACTTCTTGGATCCGCGGAAGCCAAGTCCGCCGGCACTGGCCCAGCTCAGTGCATTGCCCTGCAGGTCAGTGATGGTTACAATCGTGTTGTTGAAGGAGGAGCGGATATGTGCCGCACCGCGCTCAACGACTTTGCGCTCGCGGCGCTTGCGGGTAGCTCTTTTCAGCTTCTGCTTAGGTGCCATACAAAATCACTCCTCTTTACCTAGTGGCTTTCTTCTTGCCAGCAATCGTTCTCTTGGGACCTTTACGAGTCCGGGCATTCTGCTTTGTGTTCTGACCGCGAACCGGCAGGCCACGACGATGACGAACACCGCGATAGCATCCGATCTCCATCATACGCTTGATATCAAGAGAGACATCCCTGCGCAGATCGCCTTCCACTTTCAGATTATGCTCAATGTATTCACGGATCTTGTTGACGTCCTGCTCCGTGAGATCTTTGACGCGGGTGTCAGGATTGACGCCGGTTGCCTCCAGAATCTGCTGTGCGGTTTTCACGCCGATTCCGTAGATATACGTCAGTCCGTATTCGACCCGCTTCTCGCGAGGCAGGTCGACGCCAGAAATACGTGCCATTATTTTACCTCCGAACTGAATTCCATACAAATTCTCTACTGTTTATGAAAAGCCGTCCAGAACACAGGCCGAGCCTGCGCAGCCGCCTGTACGGTCTTTGTCAAAGTTGTTTAGCCCTGTTTCTGCTTATGCTTCGGATTCTCGCAGATGACCATGATGCGGCCTTTCCGCTTGATGATCTTACACTTTTCACAGATCGGCTTCACAGACGGTCTCACCTTCATTGTCCGATTCCTCCTCGATTTTACTCTCAGCCCTTGCTCCGCCAGGTAATTCTACCTCTTGTGAGATCATAGGGTGATATCTCGACTTTAACCTTATCACCCGGATAAATCCGGATAAAATTCATGCGGATCTTCCCGGAAATCTGAGCAATAATCTTGTGTCCGCCGGCCACCTCAACGCGAAAGTTCGCATTCGGCAGAGCCTCAACGACAACGCCCTCTACTTCGATATTGTCACTCTTGGGCACGCTTAACCCTCCTTATGCGGCATCTGGAACGGTTCCAGATGTTTTCGAATCTCATGATCGTAGATACTAACCCGGCTAAGAATCCGTTCCCGAACCCAGTCAATGGACCCGGATCCGGCTCTGAGATGCCTGATCTTTTTCTTTTTGGGCCGGTCCATTGTTCTCGTACGGCCATCTGCAATCAGCACCGCGGAATCACCCGCCTGACCGACGATCACGAACGTCCGCCCTTTGTCATGGCCTGCCGTCGATATGACGACCTGCCCCACATCCATTGGAACCTTCATTTCCTTCTCCCGGAATCTCAGGCTCCAAGATGGGAAAGAATTGCTGCAAAGCAATCATCCATTGAAAGAGAACCATCGACTGTCGCCAGAAGTCCGCGCTCTTTGTAAAAATCAATCAGAGGAGCTGTCTGTGCATGATAGACCTTGAGACGGCTCAGAACGGTCTCGGGCTTGTCATCATCACGCTGGATGAGTTCAGCCCCGCAGCGTTCGCATTTGGTGGAACCGTTCAGCTGACTCGTATGATAGGTTCCCCCGCAGGTCAGACAGACGCGGCGGCCGGAGAGCCGGTCAACCAGCACCTGATCATCCACATCGATGTCCACGACCTTGTCGATTTTCGCAAACGAGGCGAGTGCCTCAGCCTGCGCAACCGTCCGCGGAAAACCATCCAGCAGATAGCCGCTCTTGCAGTCCGGCTGTGCCAGACGTTCCCTGACGATATCAATCACGACAGAATCCGGAACCAGATCCCCGCGGTCGATATAGGCCTTGGCAGCCAGACCGGTGGGTGTTCCTTCCTTAATTGCTCTGCGCAGAATATCTCCGGTCGAGATCTGCGGGATACCCAGCCGCTCGCACACGCGAACGGCCTGGGTTCCTTTTCCCGCACCCGGAGGTCCAAGGAAAATGATATTCATAATTGTACCTCTATCAGCCTGCTTAACCAAGGAAGCCCTTGTGATGACGCAGCGCCATCTGTGCTTCAATCGCACGGATGGTTTCAATACCAACGGAAACCGCGATGAGTACGGAGCTTGCACCAAACGGTGCGCTGATTCCGAAAATCTGGGTAAGCAGCGTCGGGATGGTGGCCAGCACCGCCAGGAACAGCGCGCTGAACAGCGTCAGGTTCCCGGATACGCGGGCCAGATAGTCACCCGTCTGCTTGCCCTGGCGATAACCGGGGATGGTACCGCCGTTCTGCTGCAGATTTTTCGAGATATCCACGGGATTGAAGGTGATACTGGTATAAAAGTAGGTAAAGGCGATAATCAGGATCGCCAGTACGATCTGATAGCCAAATCCACTCTGGAATCTCGACCACCACTGATTCAGTGCGGAGGCCGGGAAGAAGGCAAAAATGGTTGCCGGGAACTGAAGAATCGCAAATCCGAAGATGAGCGGCATAACGCCGGTGGAGTTCAGTTTCATCGGAATGTAGGTGGACTGACCACCGAACATCTTCCGTCCCACAACACGTTTGGCATAGACGACACCGATCCGGCGCTCACCCATGTCCACATAGGTGATGGCCACGATCATGGCCAGCATGGCCAGCACAATCACGATGACAGCGACAAAGGAAACCGTTCCGGCGCCGATGCCGGTGATGGCCGAAACCGCCCAGTTGAACATGTTCGACACGATACCGGCCATGATCAGCAGGGAGATGCCGTTTCCGATGCCGTTTTCGGTGATCCGCTCACCGATCCACATCGCCAGGGCAGTGCCAGCTGCCATGGACAGACCGATGACCAGATACCAGATGCCGCCGCGGGAGTTGGCCCGCATGGCAAAGACAAGACCGATGGCCTGGATAAACGCCAGGACAACTGTCAGATAACGGGTATACTCATTGATCTTTTTGCGTCCCTCCGGACCTTCCTTCGACAGCTTTTCAAGGGAAGGAATGGCAACCGTCAGGAGCTGGAGAATAATGCTGGAGTTGATGTACGGGGTAATACCCATGGCCATAATGGTCATCTGAGAGAACGAACCACCGGTCATCATGTTCATAAATCCGAGGATAGAGAACTGATCAAGTGCCGAAGAAACTTTCGACAGATCCATGCCCGGAACCGGGATAACGCTCAGCAGGCGATAAACGAGCAGCATACCAAACGTGTAAAGGATCTTTTTTCTGAGTTCTGCGATACGCCAGGCGTTCTTCATCTTCTCAAACATATCAGATCACCTCGGCAGTTCCGCCAACGGCCTCAATCTTCTCCTTTGCTGAGGCGGTAAATTTTGCAGCCTTTACCGTGAGCTTCTTGGTCAGTTCGCCGTTTCCGAGAACCTTCAGACCGTCGAGTTCCTTGCGGATGATGCGCTTCTCCACCAGGAGTTTGGCATCCACGACCGTGCCCTCGGCAAAGCAGTCCAGTGCGCTCACATTGACAGTTGCAAATTCTTTCGCAAATATATTGTTGAATCCACGCTTCGGCAGCTGCCGGACGAGAGGCATCTGGCCGCCTTCAAATCCAGGACGCTTTCCGCCGCCGCTACGTGCCTTGGCACCCTTGTGGCCCTTGCCGGACGTCTTGCCCAGACCGGAGCCAACGCCGCGGCCAAGACGGCGGGGTGCCGTCGTGGATCCCTCTGCGGGTTTAAGCTCAAACAGCTTCATGGTACTCCTCCTTAGTCGTTGATCTCAGTCACAGACACCAGGTGCTTTACCTTGAAGAGCATCCCGCGAATGGACGGGGTATCCTCAAAAACCTTGGTGGCATGTACCTTATGCAGGCCCAGTGCTTCAACAATCCTGATATGGTTGGGCTTGCTGGAGATCGGTGACTTCACAAGTGTTACCTGTAGTTTCATCGCAAACTCCTCCTTTTCAGCCCAGCAGCTCTTCCACAGTCTTGCCGCGCAGCTTGGCAACTTCCTCTGCATTGCGCAGGCTTGCCAGACCCTGGATGGTAGCCTTGACCATGTTGATCGGGTTGTTGGTGCCGTAGCTCTTCGTCCGGATATCCTTCACGCCGCACAGCTCAAGCACTGCACGCGCAGGACCGCCGGCGATAACACCGGTTCCTTCCGGGGCCGGCAGCAGAACGACTTCGCCTGTGCCATAGTGACCAATGGCTTCGTGGGGAATCGAGGTTCCCTTGAGGCTGACATTGACCAGATGCTTCTTGGCATCCTCGGCCGCCTTGCGGGCAGCTTCCGGAATTTCGGTTGCCTTGCCGATACCGCATCCGACACGGCCCTTGCCATCACCAATTACCACCAGAGCGGAGAACCGCATGTTGCGGCCGCCCTTAACGGTCTTGGAAACGCGGTTGATGGAAACCATCTTCTCCTGGAATTCGCTCTCCGGGCGTCTCTCGCGACGCGGGCCGCGCTCACGGCGTTCCCCGCGCTCACGATCCTGCGGTTTCCTATTATTCATATCCTGAGGCATTCTTGTAATCCTCCTTGAATCAGAACTCAAGGCCCGCTTCACGGGCACCTGCAGCAACCTCTGCGACACGGCCGGTGTAGATGTAACCGCCGCGGTCAAAGACCACCTGCTTAATTCCTGCCTGCAGTGCGCGTTCAGCGACTGTCTTCCCTACCAGCTTGCCTGCACCCTTTTTATCGAGCCCGTCCAGCTGTCCCTTGATCTGCGGATCCATGGTGGAGCAGGAGACGAGGGTCTTGCCTGCGACATCATCGATTACCTGAACATAGATGTGCTTGAGGCTGCGGTACACGCAGAGACGCGGCATTTCGGGTGTGCCGCTGATCTTCCTCCGTACACGCTCATGACGGATTTTGCGGACCTCATTCCGATCACGCTTTGTGAACATTAGCGCTCACTCCCTTTCTTACTTCTTACCGGTCTTGCCTTCCTTGCGGCGAATGACCTCATCATCATACTTGATGCCCTTTCCGAGATACGGCTCCGGCGGACGGATGGCGCGAATATCGGCTGCGATATTACCCACCTGCTGCTTGTTGATTCCGGAAACCTCAATCGTCGTGGGATTGGGCGTGGCAAATGCAATGTTTTCCGGGGCTTCCATGATCACCGGATGAGAGAATCCGATGTTGATGGTCAGGGTGGATCCCTTGGCCTCGGCACGATAGCCGGTACCAACCATCTGCAGGGTCCGCTTGAATCCGTGGGTTACGCCGGTCACCATATTGGCGATCAGGGCACGGTACAGACCATGCATGGCCCGGTTCTGCTTTTCGTCATTGGGACGGGTCACCTTCACGTGACCGTCTTCGATGGCGACATGAATATTCTTGTTGACTACCTGCTCAAGCTGGCCTTTGGGTCCCTTTACAACCACTACGTTGTCATCGGAGACCGTTACCGTGACGCCGGCAGGAATCTCAATAGGATGTCTACCAATTCGAGACATGTTGTTCTACCTCCGTTTCGCGTCGCTATTACCAGATGTAAGCCAGCACTTCGCCGCCAACCTTTGCCGCACGCGCCTGCTTGTCCGTCATGACGCCCTTGGAAGTGGAGACGATGGCGATGCCGAGACCGCCCAGTACCTTCGGCAGCTCATCGCACTGCGCAAAGACGCGCAGGCCGGGCTTGCTGATGCGCTTGAGCCCCACGATAACCGCCTGTTTCTTATCCGTGTATTTGAGTCCGACCTTGATCTGTCCGGCCAGGCCGTCGTCGATCACGTCGACACTCTTGATATAACCTTCATCAAGCAGGATGTTCGCGATGGACTTCTTCATGTTGGAAGCCGGGATCATCACGTAATCATGCTTGGCAACCTGAGCATTGCGAATGCGTGTCAGCATATCTGCAATGGGATCGTTTACGAGCATTTCTGTCCCTCCTTACCAGCTGGCCTTGCGAACACCAGGGATCTGCCCCTTGTATGCCAGTTCGCGGAAACAAATGCGGCACACACCGTACTTGCGAAGTACAGAATGCGGACGGCCGCACAAGCGACAACGAGTGTAGGCACGAGTGGAGTACTTCGGCTCCCGCTGCTGCTTATTAATCATACTGGTCTTTGCCATGTTGTCCTCCTTATTACCTTGCGAACGGCATTCCAAGAAGACGAAGCAGTTCCTTGCACTCCTCATCGGTCTTGGCAGTCGTAACAAAGATCATTTCCATTCCCCGGACTTTCTCCACTTTATCGTAATCGATTTCAGGGAAGAGGAGCTGTTCGCGAATGCCCAGTGCATAGTTTCCGCGGCCGTCGAAAGCCTTGTCGGAAACGCCGTGGAAGTCGCGGACACGGGGAAGCGCGATGTTCATAAGCTTATCAGCAAACTCATACATACGCTCGCCGCGGAGGGTTACCTTGGCACCCACGTTCATGCCCTCACGGAGCTTGAAGTTCGCAACGGACTTCTTGGCCTTGGTGACCAGGGCCTTCTGTCCGGCAATCGCCTCGAGTTCCTTCACAGCAGATTCGAGTGCTTTCGGATTGTCCTTGCAATCGCCCAGACCCATGTTGATGACGATCTTGTCGATCTTCGGGATCTGGTTCACGTTCTTGTAACCGAATTTCTGCTGCAGGGCAGGAACGGCTTCGGTCACATACTTGTCATAAAGACGTGCATCCATTACTCTGTTCCTCCTGCATTACTGATCGAGAGCCGTGCCGCACTTCCGGCAGACACGAACCTTGGTTTTGTTCTCCAGAGTCTTATAACCGACGCGAACGCCCTTCTTGCACTTCGGGCAGATCAGCATCACGTTGCTGGCATCAATCGCCGCTTCTTTTTCGACGATGTTGCCCTGCTGACCCTGTGCACGCGGCTTCATATGACGCTTGATCATATTGACGTTCGCCACAATGACCTTGTTCTCCTCCGGCATCGCCTTCAGGACCTGGCCCTGGTTCCCGCGATTCTTTCCAGTAATGACAACTACTGTATCGTTCTTATGGATCTGCATATTCTTAGGCCACCTCCTTACAGGACTTCCGGTGCCAGAGACACGATCTTCATGAAGTCATGCTCACGCAGTTCACGTGCAACAGGTCCAAAGATACGGGTTCCTCTGGGCTGTTTGTCATTTCCGATGATAACCGCTGCGTTGTCATCGAAACGGATATAGGTGCCGTCGGGACGGCGATAGCTCTTGTGCGTACGAACGATAACTGCCTTGACGACATCGCCCTTCTTCACAACGCCGCCGGGCGTTGCGCTCTTAACTGAGGCCATGATAACGTCGCCGACAGAACCGGTCTGCCGGAAGGAACCGCCCATTACGCGGAAGCACATAATTTCTTTTGCGCCTGTGTTATCAGCAACTTTAAGACGCGTTTGCGGCTGAATCATTGAGTCTTTTCCTCCTTATCAGACAGGGCTTACTTCGCCTTTTCGATGATCTCGACAAGACGCCAGCGCTTGTCATGGCTAAGCGGACGGGTCTCCATGACGCGAACGGTATCGCCGATGCCACACTCGTTCTTCTCGTCATGAGCCTTAATCTTGGTTGTACGGTTGATGATCTTTCCGTACAGGGGATGACGAACGCGGTACTTAACTGCGACAGTAATCGTCTTGTCCATTTTATCGCTGACAACGACGCCTACCCGAGTCTTGCGCATTCCTCTTTCTTCAGACATGTGGTTTGTCTCCTTTCCGGATTACGCCTGAGCCTTAAGCTCAAGGTTGCGAAGCGCCGTCTTTGCACGGGCGATGTCCCGCTTCGTTTTGGCAACGGACGAGGTGTCCTGCAGTGAGTTGATCGCCATCTGGAAGCGCAGATTGAAGAGCTGTTTCTTGAGGTCAAGAATCTTCTCATTGAGTTCCTCACGGGAAAGCTCGTTAAAGTTGGTTCCCTTCATTACGCTTCACCACCTTCACTTGTTTTTACCTGCTCACGGGCAATGATCTTCGACTTGCAGGGCAGCTTGTGAGAGGCAAGACGCAGCGCCTCGCGGGCATCCGCTTCGGCAACACCCTTGATCTCAAACAGCACACGGCCCGGCTTGACTACTGCAACCCAGTACTCGGGCGAGCCCTTGCCTGAACCCATTCGGGTCTCAGCCGGCTTCTCAGTAATCGGCTTATCCGGGAAGATTTTGATCCAGACCTGTCCGCCGCGCTTCGTATAACGGGTCAGCGCAACACGGGCAGCTTCGATCTGACGGGCGGTCACCCAGCTCGGCTCAGTGGCCATCAGGCCAAACTCGCCGTAGGCAAGGAAATTGCCGCGCTGGGCCTTGCCCTTCATGCGGCCGCGGAAAACACGGCGACGCTTTACTCTCTTGGGCATCAACATGGTTTATTTGCCTCCTTCGGTCTTGGCTGCGGCCTTTTTGGCGGTCGGAAGCACCTGGCCCTTATAGATCCAGACCTTCACGCCCAGACGGCCGTATGCGGTCTTCGCCTCGGCAAAGCCGTAATCAATGTCCGCTCTCAGGGTCTGCAGCGGAATGGAACCCTCGTGATAGCCCTCGGAACGTGCGATGTCCGCACCGCCCAGACGGCCGCCCACGCTGGTCTTGATGCCCTTGGCACCGGCCCGCATGGAGCTCTGGAGGCATTTCTTCATTGCACGACGGAATGAGACACGGTTCTCCAGCTGCTGCGCAATGTTCTCGGCGACGAGCTGCGCATCCAGGTCCGGAGACTTGATCTCCTGTACATTGAGCAGAACCTGCACCTTACCGGCGCCGCCCAGATGCTTGATGATGGCAGCCTTGATCTTCTCAATGTTGGCACCATTGGCACCGATGACAATGCCCGGCTTTGCGACATTCAGCGTCACCGTCACGCGGGTCTTGTCGTTATCAAACCGACGCTCGATTTCAATTTTGGAAACGCCGGCATCATAAAGCTTCACCGTGCGGTTGCTCTTATCATCCACAAACTCGAAATTCTTGATCATTTCGCGCAGCTTTGCATCGGAGATAAGATTGTCGGCAAAGTCCTTTTTATCCGCATACCAACGGGCGTCCCAGTTCTTGATGACGCCGACGCGAGCGCCGTGCGGATTCACTTTCTGGCCCATCCGAAAACCTCCTTATTTCTGGTCGAGCACGATAGTAATGTGACTCGTGCGTTTAAGCATCGGGGATGCACTGCCGCGACTTCTCGCAACATAACGCTTCAGTGTCGGGCCGGGGTTTGCATAAACCTCAGCAACATACATGGAGCCACGGGACATTGCATTGTTTTCACGGTTCTCGCCGTTGGCGATGGCGGAGAGAAGCAGCTTTTCCATAACCGGTGCGGCTGCCTTCGGCGTGTACATAAGGATAGCCAGTGCTTCCTCAGCACTCTTTCCGCGAATCAGATCTGCAACGATCTTCACTTTGCTCGAGGAGATCCGGACATATTTGGCAGTTGCATGGGGCCGCTTGTCAGCATTGGCTCTCCGTGCATTTGCTTTCTCACGAATTCTTTTTGCCATGTGTCTTCACTCCTTTACTTTCCACCGGAGCTCTTCTCGGATCCAGCATGACCCCGGAAGGTCCGTGTTGGAGCGAACTCACCCAGCTTATGTCCAACCATCTCTTCAACAATATAGACAGGCACATGCTTGCGGCCGTCATAGACAGCAATGGTGTGACCTACCATTTCCGGGAAAATTGTCGATGCACGGGACCAGGTCTTGAGCACGCTCTTTTTCCCTGTCTCATTCATCGCTACGACCCTCTTGAGCAGCTTCTCTGCTACATAAGGGCCCTTTTTGACCGATCTGCTCATTGATGAGTCCTCCTAATTACTTCTTGCCAGCACGCTTCACGATCTTGCGATCCGAATACTTGTTGTGCTTACGGGTCTTGAGGCCAAGTGCCGGTTTGCCCCACGGCGTAACAGGTGCCGGAAGACCGACAGGGCTCTTGCCCTCACCGCCGCCATGCGGATGATCGCAGGGGTTCATGACAACACCGCGGACAGTAGGACGGATACCCATGTGACGGGTGCGGCCGGCTTTACCGATGCGGACGTTGCTGTGATCCGAATTGCCTACGGTACCAATGGTCGCCTTGGCATCAATGGAGATCATGCGGACCTCACCGGAAGGAAGACGAACCTGAGCAAACTTGCCTTCCTTAGCCATCAGCTGTGCGGAATCGCCGGCGCTGCGAACCATCTGGCCGCCACGGCCGGGGATGATTTCCACGTTGTGGATCAGTGTGCCGAGAGGAATCAGGCGAAGCGGCAGTGCGTTGCCGGGCTTGATATCAGCACCATCGCCGCTCAGAACGGTATCACCGACCTTGAGGTCAAGCGGCGCAAGAATGTAACGCTTCTCGCCGTCTGCGTAGTACAGAAGAGCGATGTTCGCGGTACGGTTCGGATCGTATTCAATGCCTGCAACTTTGGCCGGGATGCCGTCCTTGTTGCGCTTGAAGTCGATCTGACGGTATTTCACCTTGTTTCCGCCACCCTGGTGACGAACGGTGATCTTCCCCTGATTATTGCGGCCCGCGCGATTTTTCTTAATCTCTACGAGGCCTTTCTCAGGGGTTTTCTTGGTGACTTCCTCGAAAGTGAGAACAGACATGAAACGTCTTGCCGGGGAAGTCGGCTTATAAACACGAATGGCCATTTCTTACCCTCCCTGTTACTGCTCGCCGTCAAAGAAGTCGATGGTCTTGGAATCCGGCTTCAGCGTCACATATGCCTTCTTGATCTCGGGGGTGCGACCGGAGTAGCGACCCTGGCGCTTAATCTTGCCAAGTGTACGCAGCGTATTTACGCTGTCAACTTTTACATCAAAGACGGCCTCAACAGCCTTCCTGATTTCGATTTTGTTTGCATCCTTCGCCACTTCGAAAACGTAGCGCTTGTCATTAACGCTGCCGAATGCTTTCTCGCTGACGACGGGGCGGAGAATGATGTCATGAGGATTTTTCATTATGCGTAAACCTCCTCAACCAGTTTCACCGCTTCCTCGGTGATGATGAACTTCTCATTGGCGAGGATGTCATACACATTGATGGTGTTGACATAGGCGGTCTTCAGTCCAGGGATATTTGCGCTGGCACGGGTCACAGACTCATTCGGGCCGGCAAGAACCAGCAGCGCGGTCTTCTCAATTCCGAGATTCTTGAGAATCTTGGCGACCTCACGGGTCTTCGGCTGAGTAAGAGCGATTTTATCAAGCACGATCATTTCGTTTCCGGTGACCTTGGATGTCAGGACACCCTTCATAGCCAGGCGCTTGATCTTCTTGGGAACCTTGATCACATAATCACGCGGCTTCGGAGCGAATACCACGCCGCCGTGTGTGAACTGCGGTGCGCGGTTGCCATGGTGACGTGCATTGCCGGTACCCTTCTGACGGTAGATTTTCCGTCCGCCTCCGCGAACCTCGCCGCGGGTCTTGGCAGACTGGCTCCCCTGCCGCTTTGCAGCCAGCTGGCTGCGGACAACCAGGTGAATGGCGCTCTCGTTGATCTCGCTGGCAAAGACTGATTCGTTCAGTTCAATCTCGCTAACCTTTGCGCCGTCCTGATTCAATACAGCAATCTTAGGCATTGAAACAGTTCCTCCTTATCAGGCTTTTACGGAATCGCGGATCACAAGCGTTCCGCCATTCGGTCCCGGCACGGCGCCTCTGACAAGCAGAAGGTTGCGTTCCTTATCCACACGAACCACACCCACGTTGAGAGTGGTGACACGCTCGACACCGTACTGTCCGGGCATCTTCTTGTTCTTGAACACACGGGACGGATCGGAGTTAGCGCTCATGGAGCCAACACCGCGATGATACTTGGAACCGTGTGCCATAGGGCCGGTATGGTGATTCCAGCGCTGAATGACACCGCTGTATCCATGACCTTTGGTGATACCGGTGATATCCACGCGGTCACCAGCCGCGAATACATCCACCAGAACATTGTCGCCAACATTATAGGCGCTGCAGTCCTCAAGACGAAGTTCGCGCAGATTCCGGCAGGGGGCCACACCTGCTTTTTTGTAATGACCGGCCATCGGCTTGTTTACCAGCTTCTTAGCGCGGTTCTCGGCATACTCGTCAAATCCAACCTGGATTGCCTCATAGCCGTCCTTTTCGACCGTCTTCTTCTGCACAACAGGGCAGGGACCGGCTTGGATAACCGTGACCGGGATCAGACGGCCGTCTTCTGCGAAGATCTGAGTCATACCGATCTTCTTCCCGACGATACCTTTCTTCATTTTCATCTACCTCCTGATCACAGTTTAATCTCGATTTCAACGCCAGCCGGCAGATCGAGCTTTTCCATCGCATCAAATGTGGCACGGGTCGGATTCTGAACATCGATCAGACGCTTGTGGGTGCGCTGTTCGAACTGCTCGCGGGAATCCTTATACTTGTGCGGCGCACGAAGGATGGTGATGATTTCCTTCTCCGTCGGAAGCGGAATCGGGCCGGAGACCTTGGAGCCGGTACGGCGTGCAGTCTCAACAATACGCTCAGCAGCCTGATCAACAAGGCTGTGCTCATAGGCCCAGAGCTTGATACGGATCTTTTTATTGGCCATTTCTTTTCCTCCTTATTCGTACTCAAGTACGACTTGCTTGGCTTTTGCCCTGCATGACGGATCTTGAGCCGTCGTCCGATTAGCGGACATGGTCCGTAACAGTTACCTCACTGGCCAGTGAGCAATCTGTTACTTCATCCCTTTGCAGACATCTGCGGTATTATATGCGTTTTATTTCTCAAATGCAACCCCTTTTTTTCGATTTTTTCAAATTTTTTATTCTTTTTTTCCGCGTCACATTCCCTTTGGACGCCCTGACATTCCTTTATTCTGGGGGAGTTCATCCGTGCCTGCCCCAAACCATTGTCCACTCACCCGTGCGTTTCATATTCAGGCATCTTTTCCACGCACCCGTGCGTTTCATATTCAGGCATCTTTTCCACGCACCCGTGCGTTTCATTGTTCGGTTTGGTTTTCCCCCTCCCGTTTCCCTCCTGTCCCTGTCCGCGACAATGGACCAGAATTCCTTCCCTCAGTCAGACTGCACGTCAGCTGGTCTGCGGTGGAACCCCTCCTGATGACTCTCTTTTATCCGTTTTCTGGTTTTCCTGGTGACTATATAATAGGAAGAAACAGGTCCAGATCCCTCTCTGTCTTCCGTTTTCCGGAGGTCAATATAATAGGAAGAAACAGCCTTAACTCCTGAACCTGAGCTCCCTCGATCCGGCGATTCAACCCCTTCGATTCAGAAGAGGGAGAGAAAGCCAGACTGCCGCTGACTTTCTCTCCCCCTTCTGGGTTTTTCATTTTCTGTATTGGCATTGGCCGGGTTCCTTTCAGCCGTGCCGCCGCATCCCGATCTCTTCACCGGTTTCAAGCCGCCGCACTTGATCAAGGAGGACCACCTGGTTTTTCCAGAGCGCCTCATCCAGATGAAAGTGTCCGAAGTACCAGCGCCGGTACGACGTTCTCTCCCGCACCCACTCCAGATAGGACAGCAGCGGATACTCCTCTCTCACCTGGTTGGTGATGCCCAGCCCTAACCGGGAAAGATACTCGACGGTGTCGTACGGCGCGGTATGACTGACAATGAAATCCACCTCAAAGTTCTGCTGTTCCAGATGGCGGGTGGCATTCTGGTACTCGGCCTCATCCGGCATCTCCTGCGGCCACCAGCTTTCCCCCGGAACGCGGGAGGCCCGATCAAGGGATCTTCCCCCACCCATCACAAAGACCCGGCTGCCCTCCATGTCATAGATCTCGCCCCGCATGAGATGAATCAGATTCTTCCGGATCAAATGCACCCGGCCGCCGTGCCATTCTGCCACATCAGCCCCGTTCAGCCGATCAAAATTCTCGTGGTTTCCATCGCAGAACAGGATGGTATAATCCCGCGCAGCCAGATCATCAAAGTACTCCTCTTCCCGTCCTCCCGGACCATCAAAAAAGCCAATCCCGAAATCTCCGGCAACAAGAAGCGTATCGCCCGGATTCAGAAAGGCTAAGCTCTGATCAAGAAGCCTCTGACTGCCATGTGTATCCCC